>Ga0115011_10002090_pt1 | contig 14015 bp, 5 predicted proteins | sample TroAtlMetagenome_2_FD_88705 | JGI IMG/M metagenome (GOLD analysis project Ga0115011, IMG submission 88705) | Marine eukaryotic phytoplankton communities from Atlantic Ocean - Tropical Atlantic ANT8 Metagenome | ecosystem: Environmental > Aquatic > Marine > Oceanic | place: Tropical Atlantic...
ACGGACCCGTAATTGCGCCTTAATTTTTTCCTATCGTTCCCTGTCGCTATCGTACCATTGGAGTTTCCGGTCACGGTGTCTGGCTAGGGTAAGGTTTACCCTAATTTCTCGTAGCGGAGGAGTCGTGACTCAGCAAAATTTCCCGCCATTCGGCCGGCGAGTGGCTGTAGTACGTACGCGCATTGCGCCAAAAATAAAATACGTTCCTCCTCTTCGGGCCGCATTGTCCTGTGGCGCCCGCCGTGCATTTGCCTCAGGTCACTTCGTTGGTCGCGTGTCTGGCGGGAGGCGAAACAGCGGGAGGCGAAACAGCAGGTTTCGGCCAGGGGGCGGGCATGGTGTCGTTAAAAAGCAGGAAACAGAATGGGACCTTATTAGTAATTAATCAGGCACACGGCAGCAACTAACCGATTCCGACAACGCCTATCCTGCTGCATCTTCACGAGGAACTTGCTGCAGCTGAGCCTGATGCTGCTTTAGGACTTCCAGCGCCTCTGCTACCTTCATTCGGAGCGCATCTGGCGATTCGAGGAGATGAAGGAGCTCTGAGTTGTCCATTTCAAGCAGCATGCCGGTGATTTTCCCTGCTAGCTCGGGTTGTGAATGGTGAATGAGAGGGTACAGTCGTTCCCCAATCATATTTTTTTGAAGAGTGGGAGATGCATTCGCAAGGGCGGAGAGGGTCAGGGGATCCTCAGGCGCGCGTCGTTGTGCCGGAGGAGCACCAGGAGGTGGTTGCTGAAGAGGCAGGGGTGCTACCCCTGAAGGAAATGTCTGACCAGACTGTTGGCCAACTGGAGGAGCCATAAGGTGAGCTTGGGGGGGGAGCTGTGGAATATTTGGCGGGATAGTAGATGCATTGCGTGCGTTTTGTGTGTACTTGTACTGCTGAGCATTCTGGCCTTGACCCTGGCCACCCCTGTTCCTTGAGCGCCGGTTTGAACCGCCCTGACCACTGATCTGTGACATTTGGCTGGGGTGGATTGGATAAGCTCCCTGTCGTGGTGTGCCACCATGTCCGAATCCAGCTCGGGGGTCCGCCATCGGACCTCTCGGCGACCCACGGGTCATGACGTAGCCACGAGCATTCGGTGGTACACCCGCAATCGGCACCCCTGGGTGTCCCTGAGGGGATATTCCCATAGGGTGTGCTCCAGCTGTACCAGCTGCGTACATGATTGGCACAGTACCATATGGAGCTCCCAGGTGAGCAGGATGAAGACCCTGAGGGGGGTGCGGAGGAACGCCTCCAGGGCCTAAGGCTCCGGGGTGCGCACCATACGGTGTAGCTGTGCGCCGTTGCGCGTGCTGCGCTTCAAGCTGCGCTCGGCGGACCTCCTTGCGTTGGGCTAAAGCAACAAAAATAGGCTTTCCCAGAACAAGCTTATTGTTCATCTCCGTTACCGCTTTGGCCGCTTCTTCTGGAGATGAAAAACAAACAAATCCAAAACCTCTTGACGTGCCAGTTGCAGGCTCTCGCATTACCCGAGCCGAAGTTATGGTACCATATTCAGTAAAGTGTTCCCTGAGCTGATCATCGTCAAGTGTGTCGTCGATATTTTTGACGAAAAGGTTAACCCCCTGATATTTTTTTATGCGTTCAATTTTTGCTGCATCAAATTTGGCTTTGAGTTCACGTTCACGCTCTACTTTTTTCTGGGCACGCCCCACAAAGAGAGGTGCCTTCAACGAAATTGGCCCGCTTTCGCATGGGATTTCACCAGCACCATTAAGCGCCTCAATGGCAGCGATAGCAGCATCATGACGTTCAAAATTGACCCATCCAAAAACAGATGGTCCGTCCGGAGATGCACCTGCATTTTCAGGTACTTTACTTGAGGGGCCCTCATGTGTTTCACTGTTGGGGTTATCTTGTATTTTTTCTTCATCAGCTTGATTTACAGTTTTTATGTCTGCTCCCTTCGTTGCGGCAGGGGCCTTGGCTACTTGTACCTTGCATGATGTAATTGCGCCAAATGGCTCGAATGCTTTTCGGAGTGTTGCTTCATCCCAATCCCTCGGGAAATTCTTCACATAAAGGTTTGTCCAATCAGATTGACCGGAGCGTTCGGTACGTCGAATAAAATGGCCCACATATACTTCTTTGTCGCAAATCGTCATCGAATTAATTTTATTTATGGCGTCTGTCGCGGCATCCTCGGACTCGTAGTGCACATAACCATATCCTTGTGACTGCCCAGTCTCATCTGTGGCCACTTTGCATGACAAGATGTTTCCAAACAATGAGAAGGTATCAAACAATGCTTTGTGGTCAATTGAAGAGTCAAGATTTTTAACGAATACGTTGCCAACTCCAGACTTGCGGAGTGTTGGGTCCCTCTGTGACCACATGATTCGACAGGGCTTGGACTTAATCATCGTATAGTTCATTGTGTCCAAAGCTCGCTCTGCGTCCGAGACATTGTGAAAATTTACGTATGCATACCCAAGGCTTCGCCGCGTAACGGCATCGCGACACACACGAATTGAAGCCACCGGTCCCACAGTATTAAATATTTCGAACAATAGGCCCTATATTCAAAGTAAAAACGCATGGTCACGTCGTGCGTACCTCTGAGGCATCAGTAGATAGATCTCCCACGTAAAGCGATGCAGAGTGAAAAGGCACCGAGGTGGATCCGCCAAGCATCTCGAAGCGAGGGATCGCCAGCGATATAACTGATGTACCTAGCAGGTTAGCAAGCAAGCCAGGCAAGAGGTATGGGACACTTTTACGGCCGCTGGCTGCAGCGCGGCGCATCCGAGTCATTGTCACGGTCGCGGTCCGACGAGTCCCCTCCGAGTCCGCTCCTCATAAAACACCGTTCAAGTTCGCCGTGACTCATTAAAACTTGAACTAAATGGTGTGTTCTTGAGGGTACTATTTAGTCGCTGCCGATACATTCCCAAAGGTGCGTACCCCTTTGGGCCTTGCGTCATTCGCGGGTTCTGGGCCCACCGCGACGGTCCTAGAGACCGGGTTCTTCGCCGTATTGCCTTTGGAAACCCTATTCAGAGGCGAGTGCCAACACTAGACTCCGTCAGGGTGACATAAACACTCCTCTGTTTAGCTATAAATACTAAAACATCATGATACTAGTAAGCAATGAAAAACTTGACCGTGACTCGGAACTTGAAACGAACAACTTGAACACTGGCAAGATGATGACCCCTTAGTTCGGAGTCGGACGCGCACAGAACTTCAACGAAGAAAACGGAGTCGGACGCGCACAGAACTTTGTGTGAATAAGACCTTTTTGGGAGGGCCCGGGGGCGTACAGCTGACCCTCTATCCCTCTATCGCAGGTAGCCCCTGGAAGACGCCAAGCATGACCAGTGATCTTGGGAACTGCACAGGTACTGACTGTCATTCGATGATCGCATGATTTTAGATTTTGAACGTAGTTTTATTTAACGTCGAAAAAAAAGAAACATCAAGCCAGGATGAAATCATCAAGCTACTGGAAAGTTCAGATGACAAGGTGCTTGCTATCTTTTTTTGTTTTACTGAGCTAAGCTACAGATAAAAGTTAAAGCGCTTAAGTCTGCAATTCTAATGATGCTGGATGGAGAGCCAATGCCCAAAATACTCATGACTGTAATCCGATTCTGCATCAACACCGATCATCATGAGCTTAAAAAAGTTTTAATGCTGTTTTGGGAAGTAGTTCCCAAATATGATGCCTGCCACAAGCTCCTTCCAGAAATGATACTCGTTCAATACATAGGCTGAGTCATGACCATGCTTTTGTCAGATCAAGCCAGAACTTAGGTATGTAACGCTTTGCGGAATGATCTAAATCATTCTAATGAGTTTGTACGCGGCTCAATGCTAAGATTTCTTTGTAAGTTGCGCGAATCAGAGATAATCGAACCTCTGATGCCTTCTATAAAAGCCTGCTTAGACCATCGACACTCCTACGTGAGGAAGAATGCAGCTCTCGCTGTCTATCACATACACAAGCATTTCGGATCTTCGCTCATCCCTGATGGCGCAGATTTAATGGAGCGTTTCATAAGCACGGAAAGTGAATTAGGCTCCCGTCGCAATGCATTCCTCATGCTCTTCAATGAAGCGGAAGAAATTGCCATTGAGTTCCTGCGGGCCCACGCCGAAAACTTAGACAATTTTGGCGATGGCTTTGCCTTGTTGGTCTTGGAGTTGACCCGCAAGGTCTGTAGACGCGATCCAGCGCAAAAGTCTCGCTTTGTTCGTTTCCTGTTTCAGCTCCTTGCCTCACAATCAGCAGCTGTGAGCTATGAAGCTGCTTGGACTTTAGTTAGCTTATCATCCGCCCCAACAGCAATCCGGGCGGCAGCATCAACATATACTTCGCTGCTGTGGACACAATCAGACAACAACGTGAAATTGATTGTCCTGGAACGGCTTGCGGAAGTTAAAGAGCGCCACATCCGAGTTCTTGCAGAGGTACTCATGGACATGCTCCGAGCTCTCACATCTCCAAATGTTGAAATTTGCAAAAGGACCCTTGAGATTGCCCTGGATTTAGTATCTCCACGCAATATAGACGAAGTCGTTCAAGTTCTAAAGCGAGAGGTCGTCCGGACTCGCGAATGTGACTTAGAAGATGGGAGTGAGTACCGCGCCATGTTGATAAACTCCATTCATAAATGCGCAGTTAAATTTCCTGACATTGCTGGTTCAGTAATTCACATACTCATGGATTTCCTCGGGGCGGATGGAGCAAACAATGTCATCATATTTGTGCGCTCGATAATTCAACAATATCCACCCTTGCGCGTAGAAATTTTGCAAAAACTATTGGCTGCGTTTCATGAAATCACAACATCGCCTGTGCTGGCTACTGCTTTGTGGATTCTTGGCGAGTACATTGAGACTGTGGAATTGCTGGAGGTTGGATTTGAGCACATTCTCGACAACCTGGGAGATTGGTCTTCCATACAAAAAATTGCTCGCGGCGAGCCTCCTGACTGCACACAGGCAGATACGGCGTCTGGTACTAGAGCAGTGGTTCTCTCCGATGGTACATATGCAACACAAAGCGTTGCCCCGGATGTTGCCACCAAGACCAACAGAGCAGTAGCACACCTACATAGCCTGGTAATGGCAGGCGATATATTTTTAGGGACTGTGGCAGCTGGTTCACTCACAAAGCTAGCCTCTAAGATATTAAAAATACACGGACCATGTGCCTCCATTTCTAAGCGATGCCAATGTTCCACACTGCTCGTTTGTTGTTATGTTGCTGAAATAAGCAAGAAACAGCAAGCGGGCTCAATGTGCTTCCCTGAAGGAACAGTCACTGGCGTGTCTGCGGACTCACTGGAACGTTTAGGGATTTTTGCTCAAATACTACTTGACCCCACAAAAAAGACTCTTCGTGATGCATTTTTGTTGGACAGTAAGTTGTCTTTTTGCTATTACTTGGAGCATACTGCACCTGGCAGACATGCATCCGACGGTTTCAGCTTGGCTAGTTCACCTGAAGTCCATTCTTGCGCCCAAGCTGATGATCTAATATCTTGGCGACAGTTAAGACCCAGCGTGGCCTCTGGTGTCGACTTGGAACTGTGTGATGAGGGCGACCTCAAGCGCGCCACGGGAATGAGCACTGCAAATGATACGTTTGGACTGCGCCTTAGTCATGTGTACCAGCTTTCCGGGTTCGCAGATCCGGTATACGCTGAAGCAAGTGTGACTGTACATGATTATGACATTGTTCTTGACATCTTGATTGTCAATCGTACGCAATCAACATTAACAAATATGACTGTGGAGCTTGCCACTATGGGCGATTTAAAGCTTGTAGAACGACCTCAGTCCTTAACCATAGGACCATCAGATCAGCGTTCCATCCGTGCCAACATCAAGGTATCATCCACCGAGACGGGTCATATTTTTGGTACGATTGTGTACGACAAGTCGAGCACCGCCGAGAAAGCATATATTAACCTGAACAACATCCATCTTGATATCATGGACTATATTCGACCTGCAAGATGCTCTGATCAAGCATTTCGGCATATGTGGGCAGAATTTGAGTGGGAGAATAAAGTCGCTATTTCCACAAATATACTGGCCCTGAATGAATTTCTCGAGCATATTGTAGCATCCACAAGCATGTGCTGTCTAACCCCAAAGTCATCATTGCAAGGCGCGTCCTCATTCTTGGCAGCAAATTTGTACGCAAAGTCCGTTTTCGGCGAGGATGCCCTAGTAAATGTCTCAGTTGAAAAAAAAGAGGACTCGGACGGCAGACTCAGTGGATATATCCGAATACGCTCTAAAACACAGGGTATTGCTTTATCCTTGGGGGATAGAATCACTGCGGTTCAGAGAGCAGCAACATAGATATAGCATAAACTTTGTTTGCCCATTGCAAAGAGCAGCTTGACACCTAATACAGGGCCTAATTTACACGGCAAAAAGCCCATTTCGAGAGACGTGGGAATTTAGTTTGCGGGGGTCTGTCTATCATATGAATCTGGCCTGACACGCGCTGCCGACAACCAGGACGAGCATTGCTCGCTGCACCGCAATCTATGCCAATTCCCCACCCTATTACTTATTCCAAAAAGTTATTGTTCAAGGTTGCTCATGATTCATTGTCACGGTCATGAACTACTCAGCAGGCTAACTTGAACTACTCAGTACTAGGTCACCCTGGGCACACACCGGAAATTCCAATAGGTACGATAGCGACTGGGGAACGATAGGAAAAAATTAGGGCGTAATTACGCGTCCATTTATACTGTGTTTTGGAGCGATGTGGTTTTTGGTCAAAGCAGGGGGAGTAAAACTACGAGAAGCCCTCACGAGTGTCTCGTTTGGCTGCCGCCGGTGCCGCCGATGCGCGCCTGCTGCGTCCCCACCCGCGCGCGACTTGCACAACAAATGAAAGTACTCGTGGGAAACGTCAACAAAGTTAACAAAGCTTTCCAGCATATGGGTAAACAAACCGAGGTCATCATCAAAGCTATGAACAATGCTATTGTTAAAAATCTCAAAAACATCTTCACAAATGCGCCATGGCAACTAGGGAATCAGTGCAAAGCCCTGCCGTACTCCTAGCCTAGTAGCACCCCACTGCCTAGTATTTTTAGCACCTACTGGCAGTAACTTCCCCAGTAGAGGCGGATACTGCGTGCCGATAGAACGGGCACTACCAGTGTCGGGCAGACTAAATGTTACCACCGACCGAGGACCGAGGGGCCTTGCGCATGCAAGTTGGGGAATCTCAGAGGGGTTTCGGGCTTCTTGGCACTGGCAAAGTCTCAAAAAGATTTTGTCTTGGTGGTGCGGGCCTTGGCAACTGACGGCTCAGCAGTCCCATGGAACGCGTGCAAACTCCCATTCTTTTCCGTGAGTCATCGTTTGGCAAATGCGCAGCGCTTCCGAGTCACTCGAGCACACACGCTGAGGCGTTGCATGATGCTAAGAGACAGATCTTTTGCAGCGCACAGCCCACCAACAGCGTCGTCGACACTACGAGAGCACATACTCGAGTGCAAAGTGTTCAGCAGCAATCGTGTAAGCGTAGAGGCACACGATCCAACCCTAGGATGATAGAAAGGCGTCTAGCAACGGGTGCTATTGCGGAAGTGCCATTCATCAAGTCTTGTAATGCTACACTTGCACTAGCAACTGCATATACCTAAGTGCAATGCATCCAAAAATTATTGTCGAGACACTGTGACTCACTTGAGGGACTAACAATGACCTGGTATTATTACGTGCAATACAATCAAGGATACTGATACAATGAAAATCGAGCGAATTCACCTGTCCTCTCTTCAGGGGATCAAAAAGAGCTTGAACATGACGCTCCTCAATACGTTGCACGTGATATGGGTCACGACACAAGCTACTTATTTGAGCGGCACATGCCTATTATGACGATAATATATTCTTAATTGCATGCATCCAGTATATATATATACCTCAGCAATATCAGAACGTCGCTCCATAGTCATGTCGACCAGAAGAGCAAGCGTAGGTATTAGCTCGGGTGAACGAAGAGCAATGGCTCCCTGCTGATGACAGGAGAGCGCATCAATGAGGTTCAAGAGACAGGGTAAAATATCTAGACTAGAACTTCCATCATCATTTTTTATATTGGCGACAACATAAGTGAAAGCAGCTCCCAGTGCCGTGACCATCTTCTTTGCAAGGGCACTTGTAAGTTCAGTTGAAGTTCTGGCTTTCAATATTGAACCCCCGAGGCTTGCCGAGGCAAGTTGCTCAGGTCCCGATTTTGCATTTTTGAGGGCATTGATGGCTACATCGAAGATGCCTTGGGCCTTTGATATGATATGAGACTGCAGGACTCCACCCGCAGCTATGTGGACCAGAGAAAGTAAAGATAAGCCACTTAATGTCTTGGCAAGCATTGGATTAGTCATCAGTCCATTTAGTGGAACAGATACATGCGTAGCGCCAGGTTTGCTGGGAGTATGTCCAGGCAACAACAGTCCACACCCTGCTAGAGTGATCAGTGCTCTAAGTAAATCGCTCTTAGATGCGACATATAAGCAAGCATCGTTGCCAGGACGGGAAAGTTTCATGAGCAGAGTAAGCGCTGAAAGTGCCACGAGATCAATGCTCGTCATGGTAATGATGTGAATGACTTGCTTCTCTAGTGCGGGCAGAATATCATTTTGAGCTAGAATTGTACGCACAGCACGATCCTGTCCATAATCTACAATGCAAATTAGTAATCTGAGCCCAAGAGCAATATCAGCGATGCCTGTCTTCCCATCTGCTCTTCTGGTATCAACAATAAATTTAACGGCAGTCTCTACGGCACCTGTTTCGTGGAGATAGCGAGCTGCATCTGTGCTTGAAGCCAAAGCTGCGGCAATGGCATTGCGCACACGTGTGCGCATTTTCCCTGGCGGCGACATGAGGAGAAGGCGCAGCATCACGGGACATGCCTTGGCAATGGCACTAGAGGCGGCTGAATCGAGCAGTGAATCGAATCCAATAAAGGTCGTGTTAGTGGCATTTTGATCTGTACAGGCATCAGCAAACATATTCAATATTGATTGAATTTGAATCGAGTCAGGATCAGCAGAGGTAGTCAATGCTTTGGTTACGCCCTCATTTGGCAGGCCACAAAGGTACTCGTGGTTGTCAAAACTATCCCGGATGCGTGGGGCTACCAAATATACTAACACCCGCGTGCCAGCTAGGGCCACAACAGGGTCACCTGAAATATCGACAGTTGCCTCTGCAACTGCAATGCTAGCAAGACGTGTGACGGCTTGCGAAAACTTTCCAAATGCCGCAAATGATGTTGCCAGAGCACGGACAGCAGCATCAGAATCAGAGCAAATATTATTCATGATGTTCACAGATGCTTGGATGATTTTTAGGTCAGCAGAGTCTTTTGTGCTCCCCTGCTGGATTGCAGAAAGCATATCAATGATGGTGCTGATAAAATGTACTGTTAGTGTTGGAGTCGGTGCCGAAAGAAGGAGAGGACGGTGGAGCTCGCCAACCTTGCAGAGCGTAACAAGACAACTCGAAGCAGCAGGCGATGTAGGTCCAAGAACCAGCAGTCGGGCCAACACCCCACCCTCTATAGCCTCTGTGGCAGCTACACCTGAAGTATCTTCGATCATTATGGAACGCAACATTAAGATAGCACGATCTACCGCGAGAATGTGGGCTGTCGTGACTTCAGAGTCGTGCAGCGGCACAGAGCCTGTTATCAGAGATACCAGTGCTGCAGCATCCATATCGTCGATTCCTGTGGTAACTGATGATCCACTAGCTACCTCTGAGTAAAATCGCAAAAGCAAAGTACTATATCTCTGCTCAAAGCGATGCTCGGAATCGTGGAGTAATATAGCAGTTGATGATTGCAAGGATGTCACCTTGGAGCCTTTATTTTGGGCTACCGACAGCAGCAATTTGGTTGAGCACAAACTACGCTCATCAGGTCTACTACTAACTACATCAGTTTTGATGAAGGTATCAGAGTCGATGTGATTTGGTGCATCGGCCAGGGCCGTAATGATTTGTCTAGTGCTTTGTACAATAGCATCCTTCTCTGAATCATTCTGGCAGAAAGGGTGCCAACTACCATTCACCACACTAACAAGAGCAGACATCACCTTTGTTTGCTTCGCCGCGCTGGTTAGCATAATGGCGCTTTGTGGCTCTGCTGCCACATCCAAAGGTTGTACCAAGTAGAGAAGTGCGGAGAGGGCGACAGTCGCAGGCTTGAACGTAGCCATGTTGCGCACACGAGCAATATTGAGAAACAGCATGATGAAGAGCGGCACATTTGCCGCAGCTAAGATGCTACGTGGTCCTGAGTAAGTACTAAGTGTCGATAGAGCGGTTAGAGATTTCAATTCGAGCTGTCTACTGATTCTAGCTCTACTGCGCCTAATATCTATGAGAAGCAAAGGCACAGCATCACACACACCAACTCTAGCAAGCTGATTGGCTCTCTCCTCACTAGCGGTGGCAAGAGCAATGATGGTGGAAAGGCAGATGTTAGCACAACACACCCCAAAACCACAAGTACCCAGCAAAGGGGCGCGGACCACAAAAACAAGTGCACTAAGACATCCTGGCGAATAGGCGACTGTATCGCAAGCCACATCACCGCCACGATGACAAGCTTCATCCAGTGTGCGCAAGGCCTTCTTCGCAGAACCGGCAGCTAGAGCTTCTATGACATTCGACGGTACAGTTCCAGCATCAGTATGCTTGACTGTTGCATCAGAAACAATAGAACCACTCGCAAGAGCTTCGCCAAGCGTTCCTACGCCTCGTATCACGTCACGGTCATGACTGAAAGCATACAATGAGATGGCAACAAATGCCTGAAGGGCGTCTGCGCGGATGGCGGGATCCTCAGCACCTAGGCACCTTGCAGTGACTCCAACAAGCCCTGCGTGAACGAAAGCCGGGGCAACGGTTTCATAGTCCTGGCGGTCATGATCCTGGCGGAGAAGCGCGGCTAGGAGCCGCACAGCTGCACGCCGCCCCTCTAGCTGTCGTATGGCCACAGACTCGCAAGAGAGGATGGCGGTAATGGCAAGACAACAGCAGTGGCTCTTTGAAACTTGAATTTTGCATTGACATTCAGAGGCATGCTCTAAACGACCAACTGGTCGTGCGGCACCACAAAGTGAACCAAGAGCAAGCAATATTGCAGTTGTAAGCGATTCGACAAAAGGTGCATTTGCAGCGTGGGAGTCTGATGATATAAGCTCATTTGATACAAGATTATCCAGAAGATTGCAAAGCCTTAAAAGTGAACGGCCGTGTGGAGGAGCAAGAAGCGCCAGAATGAGAATTGACTCATCGCTACTCTCGCGCCAATAAGCATCAATTGAGACATGCACTAGCATTGCGGCGCGTGATGCAACATAAGCATGACTTGGAGCAGAACTAAACTTGGCCACGTTCCTTGAATCAAGGAAGCTGCGTGTTGAAATAAGTTCAAACAGCCCAGCCTGCGCGACCTTGACCGCGGGACGGGCATCATTATTACGTGCGCCTGCTGATATACAAAGTACAATCGCAGAGAGCGCCGCCACGCCCCGTGGCCTACGTTGTGCGTCAAGAGATGATGCAAGTTCGTGGGCAACCATTGAAACCAATGCCGAGAGCAAACACGATGGTTCGGAGAGTGCAATTTCCTCTGCTGCACCCGGCACTCGTGTCATGATAGCAGCAATGATGCGAGCACCGTCATCTCGCCGGGAGTCAGGGAAAAAATCTTGGCCACGTCGTTCTGCCCCTACACGGGCAGCAGCCTCGAGAAGGGGCGAAACAATTGACTCTGACTTCAAATTATCTGTTTCAGTAACTAGTGCTGCCACACCGATGTGTAGACCACCAGCAACAAATAATGCCTTAGTCGCAATATCTACAAATGACTCCTCTTCTGCAACATCCGCACCTGTTTTTTTGGCAACGTAATGACACATGTCTGCCAAAACACGCCTATTGAAATGCCCAATAAGTGGATTACTGCACGCATTAATCAACTCTCGTGCGAGGTATTCGTCTCCTCCGATCTGGCGCCTGAGGAGTTGTAGAAATAAATCGCTTATAGAACTCATTGCAATAATAAGCTCAAAAACAGCTGTGGTGACATGAGTTTCATCACGCGCCCGAAGAAGAGGGGAGATGGATCGGCAAACACCCGCATCAATGGCAGCTTCTGCAAGTTTGTTCATCAGATTGTCTGCTTCTTCAGACCGTGCAGGTGTGATTACAGCGGAGCAAAGAGCCATCATTAATGCTAGAGCATGTGATCGTACATGGGAGGATGACGATGACAACAACGCAACAATAGTAAAGACCCCACCGCTGGCAATGATTCCCTTGGCAGCTTGATATGGATCTCCGCCCAGAATTGGTTCCATTGCTGCTGCTGCCCATTGCTGCAAGCTGTCATCTGGGGCTATCAACAATGGCACAAGCAAGGTAGCAGCCGAAGCTTGTGCTAACGTACTTGCTGCAAATTTACAAGCACGCGCTGCGTAGTATGCGCATCTTACTGCTGACTCTTGCCCTGGGGGCTCTTTGAGACACTCAGCTATGGAAGTAAGTACCCCTGACGATACCAGGGCCTTTGCAAGGGCACCGTACTGAGCTGGGGCGTCGTCATCATTAACCAATGTGCTAGCCAACGATTGAAGCGCTCGTGCTCTCTCTGGACTCGGAGGTCCCGACAAGATCTGTTTAAAGGCTTTCGCAGTGAGTCCTGCAGATGATGGCACTCGCGCGCCCGCAACTATGCACCTAAGTATGTGTGTACATCCCCATTTTATTCACAATGGCAATGGCGCACCAGCCCAGCCATGTAGCGCGCTCATTGTCATTGGCCGCCGCGAACTCGACCTCGCCAATGCCTCTCTTGCCTAAGGCGAAAGAAATGTCGCAAGGTGCAAGGCAGGGGTCGCTATTCGTCACACTGCAAGACGCCGCTGTTGGTTAGACCCTGTTTATCAGATGAGGTGTTGCTTGTAATAGCGATCTTCCAGCGAAAAATGTCATCTTTCATCGAGCGTAGTTTGCCTTGACTCGCAGATTCGTGCAATGCTGCTCCTTGAAGTTCGACGCAACGCTCAGCCTTTGCTTGCTTATTATCAGAGAATACAGTCAATGTTGAACCACAGACCTACCGCAGCGAATGTTGAAGATCTGTGGCATTCTAGTACCACGCCACGCACCCGGACATAAACTCGGCGCCAACCCAAGCCTTTGAGCTCCTTTCTCAGTCGAAGGTTACCCTCAAAGTCACTCTTTAGGGTATTTGCCAAGCTGCCCTACAATTATCAGCAAGTATTGGATTACTGATCACAGCCGACAAATTTACATTGGGAGATTCGTCCTTGCCACTGTTGGACCTCATGCTAAATATTGGCTCTTTCCATTGGTCTTCGCTCTGAAGCACTCGAGCAAATTCCTCATCGCTGAACGCACTCCCCGGTGACGCAGACGTATCCAAGCTTTGCCTTCGTGCCGTCTCCTCCATTTGCAGGCGTCGCGCCAGCTGTTCGTCTGTGTTTGTCTTGTTCAAAGAGCCAGGGAAAGTCCAGGAGGTGGTTTGTGAATTGTGGTCAACGTAGAATGTTCGACCATCAAGATCACACCGTTTCTCCCATCCACTTGGTAGTGACATGTCTAACTCCCCCCCCCCACCAAGCACTGACCGCTCCCCGGTGAGGCGCTTATCATCTCCCCGGCGAACCCGCACTAATATATACTAGTACCCCTTGATGGTTTGAGCCGAATAGAAATTGAGTGCTACCTAGGTATGATCCTCAGCCAATGTCCGAGACTCGGAGTACGTGCTATATACTACTTCAAAGAGAGGATGAGGTAGAAATGTACAATGTCAAGTCTTGACACATTCAAGCTCCTCCAGCTGGTGGCGGTGCGATAAATAGGGCGAAATACCCCCCCCTATCCTATACCCTTCCTATACACTTACATCACCCTTCAACACGCAACGCGTAATAAACACAGTTAAAACCAAAACTACTTAGTGTATTTAAGG
>Ga0115011_10002091_pt1 | contig 14009 bp, 7 predicted proteins | sample TroAtlMetagenome_2_FD_88705 | JGI IMG/M metagenome (GOLD analysis project Ga0115011, IMG submission 88705) | Marine eukaryotic phytoplankton communities from Atlantic Ocean - Tropical Atlantic ANT8 Metagenome | ecosystem: Environmental > Aquatic > Marine > Oceanic | place: Tropical Atlantic...
GGCTGATACTGGCAGCTGGTATATGATATGTTGCCCGACTTCTAAAGTCGCAAAGCCTCACGTATTGGGTTCGATTTACAGAATTGAAAAACGGGGATCTCCTGAAGTTAAAGACCCTCGAGGACTTAGAATGGATTGGAAAAGTCCCAGAGTTCAATGGCTTTCTGATGATCGACCTTTAGTTGTTAGTCGGTCAATTGATGCGTTGGCTGTTGAAAAAAATATTGACCAATTAATAGAATCTAAGGCTCGGATCCCAGCCATTTGGACTCTGCACCGAATCCCTGGTCATTTTGCTCGTGAATCGGTTAGAGGTTTTTTAAATGATGAAAATCCTAAAGTAATTGCAGCAGCTATTCATAGTATTGGGCTTTGGCAGGATGTAGGATCAGTGAGCTCTCTCATCTCTATACTTAGTTGTGATGACCCCCATCTTGTTCGTCTTGCAGCCATGGCTCTTGGGAAGATTGGGAGTCCTGATGCGGTGAAGCCTCTAATGGAGGCTTCATCAGGTGATCTTGATGAGTTTTTGAAGCATGCCATTACTTATGCTCTTTTTGAGATAGGGGATACAGATAGCCTGCCACCTAATAATTTGATTGCAGATCAGGTCCGTAAGATGGCTTTGGTTGATGCAGAGTCATCCTATGCTCAAGTTATGCCGGAGATAAAATTGGCAGAAGCTACTGAGCTGGATCCTCAAAAAATTGCTCTTCAGACGAAACGTATCAAAGAGGTTACTGCAATTTTACCTCAGGGAGATGCAGAGAGGGGGCATAAAATTTTTAATGATGTGGCCAAATCATTATGTCTGACGTGCCACGTCATGGGGGAAAAGGGAGTGAAGTTTGGTCCTGATCTTACTGGTATTGGATCGATAAGAAGCGCACAGGATCTTCTCGAGGCGATACTTTTCCCTAGCTCATCAATTTCTCGGTACTATGAAAGAGTATTAGTTGAAACAAAGGAAGCTGATGAAGCTGGGTTAATTCTTAAAGACACTCAGAAACATTTGGTTCTCTCTAATGCGCCGGGAGTGGAAGTTAGTGTGCCTATTAAAAAAATAAAATCGGCTAAGTATTCAAATGTTTCTTTAATGCCTGAGGTCTTTGGTGATCTTTTTAAGCCTCAGGAAATTGCGGATCTCGTGGTCTATCTTTCATCGGCAAAGCTGTCAAAGTATCAATTGTCTAAAGGTCATAAAAAAAGAGACCAAGAGTTAATTCCTCCACATCTCCCGGTGCAGTTGCCGGGCCTTCATGCCTACTCGGAAAAGAGTGTTGCCGCCGGAGACGAAATAGACTTTCGCGTCAGTAGTAGTATTCCTTATAAGATGAGTATTGTTAAGCTTGGAAAAGATCCGGATAGTCGCGATAATGATCCAGTTCTTAAGATATTCCAAGTTAAGGAGCCGAAAACTCAGCCCATTCATCCTGGGTCTTATGTTAATGTCTCAAAAGGATTGCCTTCAAATAGACGTTTGTCTCAACTTACGATTGAGTGTTGGATTCGTCCTTTTAACTTGAATGGTTGGCAGGGTTTAATTACCCAACATGATTACCCCAAGAAGAGTGGAGTAGGCTTATTTCTTCAAAATGGTAGAATTGAATTTTTAACCGGATCAGGTGGAGAATTTGATTCGGGTTCAATACATCAAACTCCTACGGGCTTAATTGAACAGCAAAAATGGCATCATGTCGTGGCGACGTGGGACGGTAAAATTAAAAAAATCTATATTAATGGAAAAGTGGCTGCAGAGTTTCCTTTCGAGGGAGTCGTTAGGCCTGGGCAAACGCCTCTCAGAATAGGTGCATACGGAAGTGAGGGGTTGGCGTCGAATTTTTATAATGGTGATGTTGCGATGTCGGCTCTGTACAGTAAAGCTTTGGGTGTTGATCAAATAAAGATTCGGTATGCGGACCGCGGTTTAACGGTGCCAAAAGGAGATAGTGTATTGGCTTGTTGGTCCTTCTCGGAAGAACGTGGTGAAAGAGTGGCTGACTCAGAATCAGGAATTCACGATGGCCAAATCATTAACCGCGGTACATGGATGATTGGTGGGCCGACCTTTGATGCTGTTAAGGTAGATCGTCATGATAAAGAATATGATCCGATAAAAGATACTGATCGTGGTCATGGGCTCAGGCTTGCAGCCGATGAACTCTATAACGCTCGGTGGGAGGTGAACCATAAGTTCAAGTTACCAGAAGACATCCCGTCAGGTGTATATGCTGGGCGGTTTGATTTTGATATTAATGGTAAGCCGAAGCGCTATCACTCTACTTTTGTTGTGAGGCGTGCTGAATCAAAGCCTAAAGCGCCATTACTTGTTTTAGTGTCCTCTAGTACTTGGTTAGCTTACAACTCTACTCCATTTCCTGTTAATCACGCTCCGGGTTTAATTCAGATGGGAACCGGAGGGTTGGCTAATAGTCACCCAAGTGCTCCTAGGTACAGTTGTTATAGTGATCATTTTAATGGTCAGCCAACTTATAAAATTGGGATGAAGGTTCCATGGCCGGCTGCAGGGCCTAACAAGACTTATATAGGTGGTGGTTATAGTCACCTTCTTCGCGGTGAAAGGTTTCTCCACCTTTGGTTAGATAAGCACGGTTACGAATACGATGTCATTACGGATCATGACCTCGATAAGAATCCCGAAATTCTTAATGATTATAAGGCAGTTTGTATTAATGGTCACAGTGAATACTGGTCGAGTCGCGCTTATGATGGTCTTGACCGTTATTTAAAACGAGGAGGTTGCGCTGTTATTATGTCTGGGAATACAATGTTCTGGCGGGTGAGTTTTGATGAGACGGGCGAAGTAATGGAGTGTAGGAAATTTGGAAAGAGTATTGGCGGTCGGACCCAGGCAAAGGTGGGAGAGCTTTATCATAGTCATGATTTCAAGCGTGGTAGCTTAATGCGTTTTTGTGGATACCCTGCTTGGAAATTAGTTGGATTGACTTGCATTGGATGGGCTGGGGGAAGCTTTAAGCCTTACAAGGTTGATATACCTGATCATTTTCTATTTAGTGCTCCAAATAAAATAAAACTCGATAAAGGTGAGGAGTTTGGTTTTGCAACGGACACAATCGGTGCTGTTGGCCATGAATATGATGTGAGATTATCAACGATATTAAAAGCAACTAGTGACCCTCAATTAAAAGGTTTAGTTGAACCTGAAGGGATCGTTACTGTAGCCAGTAGTCATGACGATCGAAGCGTTTTGGATTTTAATGCTGAGAGCCACAAGAAGAGGGTAGGAGGAGGGGATACAATTGCAGAAATTATTTATTGGAAGAGACCTGAAGGGGGTCAAGTCTTTCATACTGGATCAATAGCAACCGCGTGGGCAATGTATTATGATAAGCCATTAAGTGACCTCATTAAAAATGTTCTTCACCACTTTAAGGTGCCCAAGAAGAGGTGATGCCGATCATAACCTCTTGTTAGTCAGTTATTTTCTAACATTAACAAAAGATAAACCTTTTAAAGCTTGTCTTATAATTCACTAAAGTTTTATAAGTGATAGTGTCTGCTGGAGGATTTTCTTCAGCTTGTTTAATTCTAAAAAAATATAAAATGAAGAAGTTATTATTACTACTAACGGTTATTGTCGGGTGTCATGGTGTGGCGTTTGCTGATCATCACGGCAAAGCAAATGGTTCTAAGGATGTTGAAGAAGTTACCAATACAGTGCTTAAAATGTATGAGATGGTAAACAATAAGAAACATTGGACTTCAATGATTTCTAGCAAGGGATCTCACGAGTTCTGGTCGAGTGGTGGATTTTTAAATTTCGTTAAAAAGGATGCAGAATTTAATGAAATCGAAAACAACACAATTAGGCCAAAGCATATAAAAATCGTTCCTGTTGAGCCTGGTAAGGTTGCGGTTGCTATGTTTTATGCTGAGGGATCCGAGAAGCAAGTTGGAAGGCCGGCAGTAGATCATTATATGACACGGGCGACTGTGGTGTTTGCAAAAGAGGAAGGGGCTTGGATGATTCGTGCGATGCACTGGTCGCCTGTATCAGGTGGTCAAGGTACAAGTGGTGTAAGTACAGAGAAGTAAAATTATCAAAGTTAAAGGGCACTGCCATTTGTATGGTGGTGCCCTTTTTTTGGATCTTGCTTGAACTTTTCGGTAAGATTAAATAGCGCTTTAACCGTTGGCCTTGCCTGGCTTGCTGTTACCGAAAAGGGAAGTTATGCCTGTGATTTTATTGATGACAAGCTGCCCATTCTTTTCACTACTGTTTCCAGAAAGCTTAATCGGGGTGCCAACATGATAAGCAACATTGAAACTGTGGAAATCACCAAAGCTAATTTCAATGCGGACTGAAGGTTTCCCCTCAATATCAATATAAAAGACTTTCGCTTCATCAAGGTTATCAGACATACGTAAACGTCCCTGAGCGGTAATGGTGCCAGGAGCTTTACTGACCCAGCTCTCAAATGGACGCTCTTGGAATTCATCAAAAGGGCTTCCGTCGAGGCCCGGTAATGGAGTAGATGAGTTGGCGTATGATTTTTGATCGATCCCAAACTTTTGCATGAGGGCCATATGGAGTCGACCCAGTTCTTGGTTCTTAGAATATCTTAAGTAACGTCCTGTCTTAAGCATTCCTCCACCTTTGCCGGCTAAAACGATCGGGATTCGTTGAGCTGTGTGGTTATCACTATGCCCCATTCCCGAACCGAAAAGAACGACGCTATGGTCGAGGAGTGAACCGCGTCCATCCTTGTAGCTTTTGAGCCTAGTCAGTAGGGAATCAAATTTCTCCATGTGCCAAAGGCTAATCTTTAATAAAGAATCAATGTTTGAGCGGCTGAAGTTTCTAAAGAAGTGAGAGAGGTAGTGATGCTGTTTGTTGATACCAAGAAAATCAAAGATGAGTCGGCTATTGCTGTTACCGAGCATGTAGCTGATGCAGCGAGTTGAGTCTGTCCAGAGTGCCATTGCCATCACATCAAGCATGGCTTCGACTTGGTCATCTAAAGTGACCGGAGTGTCGGGCCGCTTAAGTTTCGAGAAGTTAACGCGACTCCCTGAGCCTATATTTATTCTTTCCAAACGCTTTTCGGTTTCTCTTAGTACGGTAAAGTATTCATCGAGCGTTTCACTATCTTCTTTCCCGGCTCTCTTTTTTAAGGACTTTGCGTCATCTCTGATCCGGTCTAGTAGGCTTGTGAATTCTTCTCGTCTATTTGGATCATGAGTTGGGTTACGGAAGAGGCGATCAAACACGAGTTGAGGGTCACTCTCACGGGGAATGGAGTTTCCTTTTTTATCATATGAAATGTAACTGCAGCCAATTTGGTTAACGAAGAGGCCTTCGGTTGTGAGTTCGAGTGAACGATGAGCTGTGTCTTGTCCAATTTTATCAGCAATGACCTGGTCAACGGAAGCCGTCTTTCGGTTACCGTGATGACCTGATAAGAACCGGCGGGTCGAATTGCTGTGAGATGAAAAGCCAAAGTCACCCATGTTATCCAGAATAAGAAGATCATCCTTGTGCTTGGCGAATGGTTTCATCAGTGGAGACATTCGAAAATCATTTTCAGTTCCTCCGTTAATGTTCCATGAAGGTGGGTGAACGCCGTTCGGTTTAAATAGGGTCACGAATCTCACTGGCGGAGTGTCATCGTTGGAGCCAATGATGGGTTTAGTAGCTCGCGCTTCCATCAGGTTAAGAAAGGGTAGGGGAACCATCGCCCCAGCACCTTTTAAGAAAGTTCTTCTTTCGATTTTCCAGCTTTTTTTCATCCTTGAATTTCTTCCTTAAAGATAGTTTCTCTGAAGGGGAGGCTGTTAACGATTTCCACGAATAAATCTTTCCACGTACCGTTCTCTTTGACAATAATTTTTGTGATTCGGTTGACTGTCGGTTGGTCGTTACGAGTCAATTTCCTGCACATGGCATACGATAAGGTTCTTTCTACGGAATTACGAACAATCTTTTCTTTCTGTGAACTAAGAAGAATTTCTTTCAGTTCAGAATAATTTTTAAAAGTTTCGCCTGTAGGAAGTTTGCCTGAGGCATCTGGTAATTTTCCTTTATTTTGAATGAATTGCCCTTTCGTATCGTAGTGGTCCAAGGCAAAGCCAAGAGGGTCAATTTTTTCGTGACAGCGTGCGCAACTAGTATCACTTCTGTGTCTCTCAAAGCGTTCCCTAAAGGAGAGATTTTTTCCTCGAGGAGAAGGCTTTATTGGCGGAACATCTGCTGGAGGTTCTCCTAGCCTCACGCCTAGGATTTGACGCAGAAGCCATGTTCCTCTTTGAATTGGTCCACGATTCATAGTGAGAATTCCCGGCATGGTAATGATGCCGCCTCTCCAAGTCGCTTTTTCTAAAGTAAATTCTTGAAATGGCGTCGTCGTTCTTTCAATGCCTTTTGGTTTTGAGTGCCGCTTCATTCTACCTCGGTCCTGACCATAGAAACCTGATACGCCTTCATTTACGAAGGTTGTTTTTGAATCAATGAGGTCAATTACTGGTCGGTCTTTAGTGAATAGATGATTGAGAAAAAGGACTGGCTGATTCCGAAGTGAGTGATGGGAAATCGGATTCTTGATTAGTTCATCAAGGTTCGCAATTCCGAACCACTGGACGCCAAAACTTTCAGCAAGGTTCATGGCCTGAGGTTCCTTTAACATTCTTTCGACTTGTGCTGTTAGAATCTCTGGTTCTAGGAGAGAGCCGTTAGAGGCTAAATTCATGAGCTCATTGTCTGGTCTGTCTTCCCAAAGAAAATAAGAGACTCTTTCGGCAAGTTCAAAAGCATCGACAGGCTTTTGTTCGCCGGGGAACTTTTCCATAAGAAGTCCGCGGTAAAGAAATTCAGGCGAAAGCATGATGGCTTTCATTTCAAATTTGAGAGCATTTAATAATTCGAACCCAGTCAATTTATTGAGTGGGTTTAGGCTAATATTAATTTTGGATTCTGATATGTGACGGCGTAGAGCTTTGGGAATAAAATTCTTTATGAGTGAACGGGCTTCATTTTGAGAAATCTTTTCAGGTCTCCATTCATTAGGTAAATTCTCGCCCATGAGATACTGAAGTTGGGATCGCTGTTTAGGGGCAAAAAGTTTTTCGATGGCAGCGTCAGTGAGAAAAGCATATTGCTCCAAGATGACTGGTGAAAGAGAAGCAGTGTGAGTGTCATTGATAAAACCACTGGCTCCTGGAGGATCTTTGGGGAGTAACTTTAGTACTAGTGATTCTTCGCCGGCTACAGTCTGTTGAGCCTTGGCTACGGCGACTTTGAGATCAAACCCAAAAAGTGAGCGTAAAGTATTTCGATACTCGGGGCCTGAAAGTCGACGTGGTTTAAAAGTTCCGGGTATAGATTCGACGGGAGAATTGAGCTGCTCTTGGTGCCAGTTAAGGAGCATGGCCTTCTCTTTTTCTTTGAGTTGTGGGCTCTCTTCTGGCGGCATCTCGCCGGCATTGATCACCTCTACTACCGTTTCCCAAAGTTCATACTGCGCGTCAGCATCATTTTGATTTTTTATCTTTGAGAAGTCGACTTCTCCATTAACTTTTTTTCCTCCATGGCATTTTAGGCATGACCTTTTGAGGATGGGTAAAATATTTTTCTCGAATTGGATTTTAGCTTTTAGTTGATGAGGATAAATAACAAAAATAAAAAAGGCAGCTAGTAGCCTTGGAATAAGGAATCCTTTTTTTTGTAGCGTCGCCATTTGAATGGAGTGCCAACAACTTTATATAGCACTTAGATGGGTACAAGTTTTTAGTAGGATAGAGGTTTAGGATTTATGACTAATTTTGATAATTAGTTGTTTTTTTTCCGAAGTTTTGAGAAGACTTTCCCTGTCGGTTTTTTTGGCAGGGTGCTTCGCCAATCAGATAACAATTTTTTTAATTGTGTCACCGTATTCGGATTTTTGTCTTTAAGGTTTACTTTTTCTAATGGATCATTAACCAGATCATAAAGCTCCACGTGATCCCCCTTTTTATTGGTCACCATTTTCCAGTGTTCACTTACGATTGCAAAAGAAACCCAGTGATCAGGTTTGGACTTTTTGGCCGGCCATGGGGCGACAGTTTTCCAAAATACTGGCTTTTTACGAATGGCTTTGCCTTTTCCTTTAAAGGTTGAAACCTGGCTCACTCCATCTGGAGAGTAATCCTCTGGTAGTTTAACTCCTGCGATTTCGCAGAATGTGGGAAGAAGATCGACTGCTGAAAAGAATGAGCTTTTATCGATTATTCCTGGACTTATATGCCCAGGCCAGCGGGCTATGAATGGGACGCCTACACCACCTTCAAATAGTGAAGCTTTGTACCCCTTTCGTCCTCCGGTAATACCTTTGGCAGCTGCTACATTATAACCATGTCCGGTTGCTGTATCGTGCATCATTTTGAGAGGTGTTCCCGGTTGACTTCTAGCCGGTCCATTGTCGGAACTGAAAATAACTAAAGTGTTCTCTGTAATGCCTAATTGATCCAAAGTGTTTAAAACTTCTCCAATTCTCTCATCGGCATGAGATAGGACTGAGGCGTAGATGTTATCTTTTTCATTTAAATTAGGAAAACGCTCACGATATTTTTCAACTGTATGAAATGGCGTATGTGGTTCATGTAACCAAAGATTGATATAGAATGGCTTCCCTTCTTTCTTACTTTTTTTTATGAAGGAGATCGTATTAATTGCGTCCTCATGGACAGGCATTTGTTTGCCTGAGCAATTGAAGGCGCCATAAGCATCAAACCCGTATTGGCTTGGTAAAGGTGAGTCAGGAATCATGTCATTGGCAAGGTGCCACTTTCCAAAGTGAGCTGTAGCATAACCAGCACTTTTCAAAAATTTCGAGAGAAGAGGGGAATCGGGGTCAAGCCAGTCAGGCATATTTCGTCTGGCATTACTTGGAACCCAAGCAAAATGCCCATCAATATTATATCTGGCCGGAAAATGACCTGTCATGACAGCTGTCCGACTAGGAGAGCAGACGCCACTAGCGACGGTAAATCGATGAAAGTCCGTTCCTTCCTTAGCTAGACGGTCTATGTTTGGGGTTTTAACGTAAGGGTGGCCATGACAACTAAGGTCTCCCCACCCCCAATCATCGGCAAAGATAAATAGTATATTTGGATTTTTGTCATTTCTATGAACGGTTGCGTCAGAGTTATCTGAATTCATGACAACTAAGATTAAAATGAATGAAATTTTGATAATTTTTGCCAGTCTGTTCATTTTAATAAATTACAGAATGATTATTATTTCCCGATTGGGACATTGAAATAATTTTCCATCTCTAGGGTCGCCATTCCCCATTCACCGAGAACGTCCCATGAATCGAGATGAGTTTGAGTTGATACTGATTCAAGGCCTCTGCCTCCACGAGCAGCAGCATCGGCATTAATTTTTCCTTGAGCCAACTTAAGATCATAGATCAGTTGCCACTGGTACCAGATGGTGTTTTTTGAAGGGTGTACAGTTTGAAAAGCGGCTCCCCATTTTGTTTCAGGGTTGCCGTACCAACGGCCCTTGGAATTGACAAAACCAAAATCCTTTGAGGTTGATATTCCAGTATATCCAGGTCTTCCAATGTAAGGGTAGGATAGCCTGCGATTTCTTATATTGAGAACACGCTTTGCTGCTTCAATCCTAGCTTGCAAATATTGGTCTTGAGAATATTTGGTGGGGTGAGAGTAATACTTTAACATCTTACTATAACCTCCACGTTTATGTTCGAGAAGAGCTCGTCTTATTTCAGATAATGAATTCCCTATCCCTGAGTGGCAATGAACATACATGTTGTATCCTCTGGGAGGAGGTTGATGGGAGTTAGCTATTTCTGAAAGCTTTGATACTGGCTGCCAGTTATGGTCAATTAAGTTTCCGTACTTATTTTTTTGTTCATTCGTGAGCGGATTCCAGGCCATCATCTTAAAGCTAAGGACTCTCCCCCAGTTAGAACCGTCAGGTAACCAGGCATCAGGCCATCCGGGCCTGTATTCCATTAAGTAATTTTCTGTTAGAGTGTGATGCGAAGGTGACCATGCTTTAGCCATGGCTTTCCAATGTTTTTGGGTTGTGGGGTGGAGTTCTATTTGGCGCACTTTTTCATGCCATGCATAGGCGCTTCTTAGTAGGTCCATGTGTGCTTCGTTCTTGTTCATTAGGTAGAGCCAGATCAGTAATGGACCAACTCCTCGAGTTAATGTCCTGGGATAAGGTAACTCAATTTCGTATTGTCTGGCGCGGACTGGTTTAGCCTCGTCATTGTATTGTTCGCACCAACCCACAAGTTCACCTTCTCCCATTTGAGCTTTGGTAATAAATTCACCGATTTCGTGTAGCTTTGAGATATACTTTTTATTTCCGGTTATATGATAAGCCATGACCATAATTTGGAATGGATCGTTAGTTGCTCCATCGTTGAAGGAAGTGCCATGATAGACTCCAGAGTTCCCTGATCTGCTTCCATTAAATGACCACTGGTCTCCCCAGCCACCGCCGGGTCTTTTAATTGAGAGGAGGACGTCTGCGCAGCGTAAGGCTGATTCTAAATATTTTTTATCGCGGCTAACCTTATAAGCGTAGAGCATGATCCAGAATGGTTTGGTGGTTGTTCCATCTTGGACGCGGATAAAATTTTCAGTCTTGCCTGGCCATGGCCAATGACCTTTTGGCCACTGCGCAGCCAAAATTTTGTCAGCACATTTTAATCCAGCATCAAGGTGTGACTTTTTGTTGAAGATTTCATAGGCTCTAAAAAAACCGACAGAAGCATTTCTGATCGACTGAATATGTTCACCAGAGTACGAAGGGGCTGATGTTTGAATTTCGATTTGAGCATCCAACCAAGTAATGATTTCGTTTTCGGTTCGTTGTAGCAGTTTTGGATCTGCCCAGTTTTGAGTTTCTCTAATTTCAATCCTTCTTAATAAATTTTGGAGTTCTTTTTGTTTTTTCTCATAGTCGTTTTTAGTTAGTTCCAAGAAGTTGGAGGTTTCTCCTCCAAAGAGCGACGCACATTCATTCCAAGATAAATTTTTTTCAGTTAATGCATTATAGGATAAGTCTTCATAGTGACCTGTTTTTTCATTTAAAGTGAGAGGTCTGATTTCTTCTTTTCCGTGACTTGAAATGATGGGTAAAAAAAGTAGAAGAGAGATCAGCAACCGATTTTTCATATCATATTATTGAGCTATAGGAAATCGCTTTCCAAGTATTATATTGGATTAGTTATTGTGAGCGCTGCCGGAATGTCACCATCATATCAGTGGATTTCATTTAATCTGCAAATTGCCTAAAGATAAAAAACAGACAGATATTAAATTAGAACCTAATGATGTGGTTGAGGTTCCATTTAATGACCCTAATTTTCAAAAAACAACTGACAAGAGCGATTGGGTTCTGGTAATTTAAGTAATGATTTTTGCAAAATTTAAATTATTACTGCTCCTTTCTTTTTGTATTTTTAATTCGCCTTTTGTTAAAGCGGATCATCATGAGAAGATTAAAATTCTTTATATGGGAGGACGTGACCATGACTGGAAAGGGTACTACGAGTCTATCGTTCCTCAGTTTAAAAAGCAGGGCGACTTTGATTTGGTCTTTAGTAATAAATTAGACGACTTGAAAGCCGAAAATATTAAGAAATATGACGTGGTTCTCTTTTTTGGATCTGGAGGTAATTTTACAGACCCTTCTCAGGAAAGTGGTTTAGAGAATTATTTAAAGAATGGAGGTGGTGTCGTTGGCGTTCATGCAACTGACGCGTTTAAGAAATCAGACTCATACTGGAAAATTTTTGGAGGTCAATTTATTGGACATGGAGGAGGAACATTCAAGATCGTATTTACTGATAAGAAGCACCCAATTACTCAAGGAATGGAGTCTTTTGAAATTAGTGATGAATCTTACCGCGATAAAATGCATCCAGAGTCCAAGGATAAATTGCATCATCTTGGTAGGATCGATAGAGGTAAGGAAAATCACTCTATGATCTGGGTTCATGAATATGGTAAAGGGAGGCTCTTTAATACCGGTCTTGGACATGATGAGAAAGCTTGGGTTAATCCGGCTCTTCAGAAGCTCGTGATTCGTGCCATCTATTGGGCAGCAAAAAAGCCAGTAAAAGATCCTAAATAGGAAAACCTCAGTACCCATAAAATTGTCTTCTTCAATCCTCTTTATTTTAACTTTTCTTTTCCTTTTTGGCTTACGCGGGATTAATGCCAATGAGGCTGAACTAAAGCCTTTTTTAGGTAAGCCTGTTTTTCACAAACAAAGACTCTTTGATGATCAGCGCTATCCAAATGTAGTGGTCTCAAAAAAAGGAACTATCCTAGCAGTTTGGGGAAACTCTGGAGTCGCTGTGCGACGAAGTGAAGATGGAGGAAAGACTTGGGATGATTTAATAGTTGTCTCAGAGAAAGGTTATAACGGTGGTGGTACTATTGTTGATAATGGATCAGGCGATATCCTCGTATTCGTTGAAGATCGACAGCCTCCTGCACCTTTAACCGTTTATCGAAGTAAGGATGATGGGGTGACTTGGAAACCAGAGAAGACGACTATAATCAAGGACCTAAATGGAAATAACCCTTCCATGCATATGAATGAAAGTGGTATCACCTTGTCGATTGGACCAAAGAAGGGTCGTTTGTTACGGGCAACTAGATTCTATGGATCTAATGAGAGGGAAGCCGAGTGGTCTAAGCATTATACTAACGCCATCTATAGTGATGATGGGGGTAAAACATGGCAAACTAGTAGTCCTTTTCCAGAGAACGGAACCGGTGAAGCGGCTCTAGTAGAACTCTCCGATGGGCGAATCTATTACAATTCTAGAGTTCATTGGCCTGAAAGACCAAACAACCGTCGTCGCCGAGAGGCTTGGAGTTTTGATGGAGGGGAAACTTGGAAGGACTGGAAAATTGTTCAGGCTTTGCCGGACGGAGATCAGGGTAGAGCTTATGGGTGTATGGCAGGTATGACTCGAATTCCTTTTAAAGATAAGGATATTATTATTTTTAGTAATCTTGATACCGATGCTTCGCAGCGAGAGCGAGTCACAGTATGGGCAAGTCTTGATGGAGGTAAAACATGGCCAGTTAAGAGGCTCGTTGATCCAGGTCGAAGCGGTTATTCCTCTTTAGGTGTTGGTCGGTTAGGTACTCCTAGTGAGGGTTTGATTTATCTGCACTACGAACACGATCCCTTCAAAGGATCACATATGGTACGTTTTAACCTTTCATGGTTGGTTGAAGGAAAATTGACTGGTGATGGAGATATGCAGCAGTTGATTGATTAAATTATTTGCTTTCAGGCCAACTCCTCTAAGCGCTTCGCTGGCGCTATATGATTTTTAAACGACTAACCTTTGCTTCAGGATATGAAATGCTTTTGACCTGTGTTAAAACAGTCAATTATTCCATACCTCTAATTCGGTGAGACCAGATCGCGTATTTCCTTTACCAATATGTTCAAAAATTATTCTGAGCTTATTAGATTTTATTTTATTGAATACAACAGAATTGGCTGCACTTCCTTTCGGTTTAAGAGGTGTTTTCTTTTGGTTTGGTATTTCTTTCCAAGTTTCTTTGTTCCAGTAATTTAGAGTGTAGCTCTTTGGTGCTTGGACGCCTCCTCTGTCATCGTATATATGGAGGACAGCTCGACTAAATTCTTTTTCTTCTCCAAAATCTATTTCCAGCCAATCACTTATTGAATTTGGAGAGCCATAACTGGTCCATCTATTAGTTGGTGTGGCACGATAAATTATTTTTCCGTCATTAGCACTTGAAGGTACTCCGCCATATATATCGTGAAATGATGAAGTGGCTTTCGGGAATTTATTTTTTTCAGGGTCGATGTTGATTGCTATGTTTCCTGATGGTGGTTTCGCAGGAGAATATTTTCCTTCCATTGGTCCCCAAGTTTCAAACTCAGTTAATCCAACGCTTTTACCTTGTTGGTTGACTAGACTGAGTCGAATTTTCGTTGCATTTATTATACTAAA
>Ga0115011_10002093_pt1 | contig 13987 bp, 14 predicted proteins | sample TroAtlMetagenome_2_FD_88705 | JGI IMG/M metagenome (GOLD analysis project Ga0115011, IMG submission 88705) | Marine eukaryotic phytoplankton communities from Atlantic Ocean - Tropical Atlantic ANT8 Metagenome | ecosystem: Environmental > Aquatic > Marine > Oceanic | place: Tropical Atlantic...
CCGCTACCCAAAACGGTGAACCTAGTTGGCACAAGCTTAGCCTAATGTGATTAGGCTGATGCGGCAATTAAGAGGATTAAAAAGTTGTTCACATTTAAGTCTAAATAAAATAACTGGCATGATTCTAGTGTAGCATTTTTTATGCCTATTTCATCTTGTTGCGAACGATAGTTGGATTTATCTTTTTTGTTTATGGCGCAACAGGGATTACAGCTGTCGCAGAACATGTCGCTCAACCAAGTGTTGGCGCCTCAACTTCAGCAATCATTAAACCTTCTTCAAGCGCCCACCCTTGAACTTAAAGCGATGGTTGATCAAGAGCTTCAAGTGAATCCGGTATTGGAAGAACAGGCGGCTTTAGACATAGAGGCTAAGGAGCGCGGAGAAGTAACTGATGAAACATTGTCAGTAGATCTCAGTGAGCCGCCGAGTGATACTCAGTATGATCCTACCGATGAGAGTAGGAAAGATGAGCCAATTGACGCTTTGCAGAAGGAAATGAACCAATTAATAGAATTGGATCAAGAGTGGCGGGAATACTTTTCAAGTACCAATATCCCGATGCAGAGTTCTCCTGATGAAGAGGAAAAGCGGCAATTTATGATTGAGTCTGTAACTATTGGGCAGTCCCTACAGGAGTTTCTGCTTGAACAGGCCCGACTATCGGAATTTGATGAGGCTCAAATGAAAGTTGCAGAGTTAATTATCGGTAACATTGACGATGCTGGTTTTTTGCAATCAAACGTTGATGAACTTGTTTTTTCTAGTGGCCAGCCTGCAAAAAAAATTGAAATGGTTTTAAATGTAATTCAGGCATTTCATCCTCCTGGCGTTGGAGCTCGTGATTTGCGTGAGTGTTTAATGTTGCAGCTTGAGAAGAGTGATAAGATTGACTCCTTGGAGTATGAAATAGTTAGTGATTATATGGAGCAATTGATCCGTCGTCGTATTCCGGATATTGCAAAAAAATTGGACATGTCTGTGGAGGCGGTGCAAGAAGCGATTGAGAGGATTGGTCATTTAGAACCAAAGCCGGGGAGAGAGTACTTACCTGATAATGAGCATTACGTAGTTCCAGAGATTTTTATTCGACGAGGAAGTAATCGCCAATGGAAAGTAATTTCAAATAATGAACATGTTCCTCGCTTGCGTATAAGTAACGCTTATAAGGATTTGATGGCGCAGGCCGCTACTTCCATTGAAGTTCGCGACTATATTCGAGATAAGATTCGTTCTGGTAAGTTCCTCATCAAAAGTATTCATCAGAGACAGTCAACTATAGTTAACATTGCCAATGAGATTCTTAACCGTCAGTTGGAATTCATGGATCATGGGGCTTCAAATCTAAAGCCGATGACTATGGCGCAGGTAGCTGAGGCAGTTGGGGTGCATGAGACTACCGTTAGTCGTGCGGTTTCAGGGAAATATATTGAAACTCCACATGGTGTGCTTGAGATGAAGTATTTCTTTACTGCAGGCCTAAATTCTAGCGATGGATCAAGTTTAGCCAATACTAGTGTAAAAGAAATGCTTAACGATCTTATTAGGAATGAGGAGCCCACAAAGCCTCTTTCCGATGAAGAATTAGTTAAGATATTCAATGGAAAAGGAGTGAAGATTGCTAGGCGTACGGTGGCCAAATATCGGGCTGAATTGAATATATTACCATCACATCTTCGTCGTACTTATTAGTTTTTATCAGTCGAGATTTTCCGGTTGCCAAGCTTGATTGACGCAGGAATACTGTCCTCGGACTAATATGACAATGAGTAAACCAATAGCTGTTTTTATTACTGTAGTTGCCTTGATCCTTCAAGGAATGGCTGCTGAGGCGGATTTTTCTAAATCGGTGCAAAGTGTTTTAGAGGCGCGATGTATCGATTGCCACGGGTCGAAAAAACAAAAAGGTGACTTAAGATTAGACTCGTTGAAGGATGCCTTGTCTGCTCTCAAGCCCGGCGAATCTAGCGAGAGTGAGTTATTCAAACGAATCGTTCTTCCTTCGGACCATGAAGATATTATGCCTCCAAAGGGCGAACCTTTGACCAATGAACAGATTGAAAGTATTAAGACTTGGATTGATGGTGGAGCTAAGTGGCCGGAAGGTTTGGTGCTGTTGAGCTCAAAAGAGAGAGCTGAATTGAAGGCTGCTGCTAGTCGCCTTCCGAGACCAGACATCAAGGCTGTAGCAGTTTCAGATGCTGAAAAAGCGGCTATTGCCAAATTGAGCTCTGGAGAAGGCATTGGGGATGAGTCCGCTGCTCCTTTAGTTATGGCTTTGGCTCAGGATACTCAATTAATTTATGCCAATTTTCGTTTGATCGGAAAAAATGTTGAGGACAAACACATTGCTCCACTATCTGATATTGCAAATTTAAATGAACTGGATCTGTCCAATACAAAAATTTCTGGTGCTGGACTATCAGTAATCAAAAATAGTAAGAGAATCACTAAATTAAGTCTGGCTAATACAGTTGTTGATGATGCAGCTTTGAAGCATATTGAAGGGTTAATTAATCTCATGTCGATAAACTTGTATAACACCAAGGTGACTGATTCAGGTTTAGCTATGCTGAAAAATATGAAATTTCTAAGAAAGGTTTATGCTTGGAAGAGTGGAATTACAGAAAATGGAGCGGCTGAATTAAAGAAGGTGCTGCCTAATGTAGATGTTAATCTTGGCTTTAAACTCGCTAAGGTAGAGGAAAAGAAAGAGGAAAAGAAAGAGGAAGTTAAGCAGGTTTCTTTCAACAAGAAATGCCCAGTAAGTGGCAAGGATGTTGATCCAACTAAACTCTTCACTATTAACTTCTGTTGCGATAATTGTCTCGGTAGTTTCACCAAAGATCCAGCTAAGCACATTGCTAAAGTAAAGGGGCCAGATAACAAGAAATGTCCAATTAGTAATAAGGATATCGATGCAACCAAGAGTTTTGTAATTGGATTTTGTTGTGGGAATTGTCAGGGAGAATTTACGAAAGATCCCGCTAAGCACATTGCTAAGGTTAAAAAATAAGCCTGAATAATTCTTAAAACCTCCACAAAGCCGGGGTTTTTTTGTTCATTTAATCAAGTGCTCTTGCTGAAATGTTTGCCAATGGTTATTTTGGTTAACCGGATAACTTTATTATATGAATATTTTACAGGATCAGTTTGATGAAGCGACGTATGCGTTTAGTCAGGGTGATTATGATACTGCAGCTAAAGGTTTTGAGGCTATTTTGTTGGTGGATAATAACCATTTTGATGCAAGAATGTCCTATAGTATGACTTTATGTCGTTTGGGAGAGCTAGAGCGTGCTATTGAAGAAGGTCACAAGGCTGAAAGAATGCGTCCAGACGATCAAATGGTGCATACTAATTTGTCTTTGTTTTACGTGAAAATCGGGAATAAGGAGGCGGCTGAACATCACGGATTACAATCAAAGATTGCTTCATGGAAACAGCCTTTGACTAATAGTACATCAGATGTGAGCGATCAAAATGAATTACAGATGACAAAGCCTAAGGTGGAGTCTTTCAAATTACCCGGTAAGTTTCCGGATATGCCTTGGCGAAAGAGCCAAAATAAAGATAAAACTAATGGAGGTGAAAATGGCTGATAAATTTGTGAAGATCGCAAATTTTTCGGAATTGCAGGAAGGTAGAGGTCTTCAGAGAGTTGTAAATGAACATGAGGTGGGTTTATTTTGTGAAGATGGTAAAGTTTTTGCAATAAATGGAGAGTGCCCTCATGTTGGAGGGCCGCTGGGTGAGGGGTTTGTAGAAGACGGTAAGGTTTATTGTCCCTTGCATGGTTGGCCTTTTGATTTAAAGACTGGCAAGTGTTTGACCAACCCTCGGTCCAAGGTTGAATGTTTTTCAACCAAGGTTGAAGATGGCGAGGTGTTTGTTTGTGTGTCAGAATAATTTTACTATGAAATCAGCATATGAATTAGCGATGGAGCGTTTAGAAAAAGAGTCTCCGACGCAGGAATTAAGCGATGATCAAAAGACTGAATTGTCTGAGATTAGTAAGGTATACGAGGCAAAGATCGCTGATAAGGAGCTATTTTTAAATAGAGAAATAGCTAAGGCTGAAGAGGCTGGTGAATTTGAGCAAATTGAACAATTGACGAAACAATTAGCGAGTGATCGCAAAGTTTTAGAAGAGGAGCTTGCTCTCAAGAAAAAAGAAGTGCGCAAAAGTTAATGTATTTTGTTTAGGTAGCTGAATTTAGAGAGAGCTGCAACCATTAGAGAATGGCTTATTTTTTCTTCGGAAATAAGTTTTGGAATATCTTTTATGGGGATTAGTCGAATTGCTAGATCTTCGCCATCATCAAATTCGGTTTCGTGTTGTAGAGTAGCATTTTGTATCAAAAAAGTGTGAACCTTGTTATTCATGATTGCTGGATTCGCATAAACAAATCCTAAAGATTCCGCTTGGTCACCAGCATAGCCTGTCTCCTCACGTAATTCCCGAGGCGCAGTTTCTATTGGTGTTTCACCGGGATCGATCATGCCGCCAGGTAATTCGAGTTCAATTTGGCTTACTCCTTGCCTGTATTGTTCGACCATTACCAATTCTTCATTTTTTGTAACCGCAATAACATTGCACCAATCGACCGATTCAATGACATAGAACTCGTGATCCTTGCCGGTTCTTGGGGATGTTCGATTGTCTGAACGAACTTTAAATATTTTAAAGTCGCCAACAATTTTACTCCGGTTCAATGACCAGGGTTTAATATTAGAATTTTCAGTTGGCATCCGTTTTATCTTGTGCGGCCCAGCCTTGGCTCATGAGATTAATTAGATATGCCATTGCTTCCGTTTGTGTTTGGTTTCGCTCCTTGGCTAACTGTTTTGAACGCTTAGCCAATTGCTGTGACATTTCAGCTGACTTTGATTTCGGGCAACCCAAGCTAACCAAGAGTTTAGCTAAATTTTCGGTATCGGCCGATTCACTCACGTGTATGGCTTGACTCGATTGTTAAGAGACCCGAATGCTAGTAACTTCGATACGTTCTTTTGGCTTGCTGTTTTCACCACTGTTACTTGACTCAACTGGGGTGTTGCCAATGTCGACTAGGACATCATCACCTGAAGATAAGGTTCCAAATGCTGTATATTGCCCATCGAGGAAACTTGCGTTATCTAGACAAATAAAAAATTGGCTGCCAGCAGAATCTGGACTTGCGGAGCGAGCCATTGATATTACTCCGCGTACATGTGGGCGTTCATTGAATTCAGCTTTAATTGTATGGCCTGGGCCACCAGTCCCCCAAAGGTCTTGTAATGATTGGTCTTTGGTTTGAGGGTCGCCTCCTTGAATCATGAAGCCAGCCATAATTCGGTGGAAACATGTGCCATCATAAAATTTTTCATTGGCGAGTTTAGTGAAATTATTCACTGTTCCAGGGGCTATGTCTTTCCATAGTTCAAGAGTCATTTGCCCCTTGGTGGTTTCAATGGTTGCAATAGGATTAGTATTTTCGCTCATATAAATTATTTGGCTAATGAAACTTCAGTTTTTGTTGGAAAGTTCTTTGGTAGAGCTTGGGTTACTTTACCGGTGGCTAGCCATTCTGCCGATCGATTTAGGGTTGTTATAAAGCCTACGCATTGTATTGATTTACCATTCTCATGTCCCATTGGAGTGTGGAATATAAGTCCTTGGCCATATTTGATGGTAATCATCATAGGTTCGTGGCGTTTGCTTTTGTTGCTATATGCAGTAGCAAGAATATCCATGTTCTCAGCTGGTCCCCGAAGTGAATCATAAAGTTCATCTTGGGCATGTAGCCACTCAGTAGGCATTCCTTTGGTAATTGGATGTTCTGGTTTGCGCACGATTACTTTGAAAGCATGCTGTGGGCCGTGGCTTCCACCACGCCCGGGCTGAGTGTTGCGAACAATTTTTCCTTGGTCATTATAGTAAACATATGGCCCGTTTTTTTCAGTGCGACCACCCCATCCACCAAGCCCAATCATTTTGTTGTACTCAATCCAGTTGGGGAACGAGTTGTCGGCAGCATGAACAACGATAAACCTCCCTCCATTTTTCATATATGATTCGAATGACTGCTGGACAGGCTTGGGCCAGTCTTCACCATTATAGTTGCTAACAATGACATCATATTTTGAGAATGCTGGTCGAAATTCATTCCATTTGGTTTTAAATATCTTTCTAATTTGTTCAGCGGCTTTTGCAGCTTGTGCTTTTTGGCTATCATTTAGATTTTTTGGAGGTTGGGGTGCACGAGGGGGGGAGGTGATAACGTCGACATTAAAAAGACCAGTTTTTTCCATCTGTACCTTCATATAAGGAGTCATGGCAGCCCAGTTGTGATTGTTCTGTCCGTCAACATATAGGACACTAATCTTTTCAGCGAAGGCTGAGTTTGTTATGGCAGCCAGTGCAATTACAGTTGCGATAGATGCTTTAATTAAACCAACGAACTTTTTCATGTGGGAAACGTTGACGTCAGTGTGGAAGCTTCGCAAGTCAAAAGCCGAGTGCTGGACTCGTTCATTTTACTCGGGCAATATCTTTCCTTTGATCAAAGTGAATAAGTTTGGACAAACAAGATGGTTTTTAGCTTTGATGATTGGCTTAGCTTGGGCTTTAGCATTTCCGGAGCCTAGATGGTCAGGTTTGGCTTGGTTAGTGCCAGGCACTCTTTTAATTCTGGTGAACGGATCAAATGCTTGGCGTTTATTTGGGTTGGCTTTTCTGGCATCGTTAGTTTTTCGATTAGTTTCATTAAGGTTTTTGCTGAATATTCCGCATGCCCCTGGTGCTTATAGCGGTTGGTTGGCATTAAGTTTGTTTTCGGCTCTTTTCCCAGCAATTTGGGTGTCAATGTGTGGTGTTTTTTTTCGTTGTGGGTTAATCAAGGTACAGTGGACTTGGTTTAAACGTTTTGGGTTTGGATTATTTGCAGCTGCTCTTTGGGTTGGCATTGAGATGATTCAAGCTCGCATATTAGGAGGCTATCCATGGAATTTTCTCGGTGTTACTCAATTTGAGAATCAGCCGTTAATTCAGATAGCTTCAATAACTGGTGTTTACGGAGTTTCATTTCTAATTGTTTGGCTTTCGGTAAGTTTATTATTTGCCGCACTGCAGATTCGAAAGAAAACAGCTAATCTTTGGGTCTGGTTATATGATGTAATCGTGCCTTGCTTGTTTCTTATGTATGCTTGTATTTTTGGTTTTTTTCGCATTGGTGCTTTTGAGGAAGAAAGTAATCGCGTCAAATTTGCTGTAGTGCAGCCTAGCATTCCGCAACAGTTGATTTGGGAGCCAGGTAGTAAGGATGCACGATTGGACAAGTTGCTTGAGCTTTCTGAACTTGCACTGCTCTCCAAGCCGGACTTTTTAGTCTGGCCTGAATCTAGCGCGCCTATAACTCAAGAGAAATGGCCTCAGTTAATGCAGATGCTTCAGTCTGCAAATGTGCCGTTAATTTTTGGGGTTGATGATGTAGAAAAAGATCCTGATTCTGAGAAATATAATTATTATAATAGTGCAGCTTTTATGCCAATTGGAGGGGAAGCACCGGTAGTTTACAGAAAACGTCGTTTGGTGATTTTTGGAGAGTATATTCCTTTTGAGAATATATTTCCTTTCATGAAGTATCTTTCCCCAATAGGAGGTAGTTTTTCATCTGGAAAGCGGTCAGTTCAATTTCCGCTTAATGATAATCTGTCAACTATGGCGCCAATTATATGTTTCGAGGATTCGTTTCCGCATGGAGTGCGCGAACATGTCTTACCTCAGACAAGTTTACTTGTGAATTTAACCAACGATGGTTGGTTTGGAAAAGGCTCTGCTCAATGGCAGCATGCTGCTAATGCAGTTTTTCGCACTGTTGAGAATGGTATTCCTATGGTGCGAAGTTGTAATAATGGATTATCTTGTTGGATTGATTCTTTTGGCCAAGTACGTCGTTTTTTTGGTGAAGAAAGTGAGGACATATATGGTGCAGGTTTTATTATATTTGAAATCCCAATTCTCCAGTCAATTAATTCAACATTTTACAATAAATATGGGGATATTTTCGGTTGGTTTTGTTTAGGGTTTAGTTTTTTTGTGGTAGTAGGTGGTTTTGTTAAGCGAAGACTACACAAGGAAGATGAACTTAGGTAGAGTGCCTGTCGCTTTTGTTTAGCTATGATCCCGAAAGAGATACTTAAAAAAATTCGCCAAATTGAGCTTCGAACTAAGCGGCTAGTTACCGAAACTTTGGCTGGTCAGTATCACAGTGCTTTTAAAGGGCAGGGGCTTCATTTTGAAGAGGTTCGTGAGTATTTCCCCGGGGATGAGATTCGGTCAATTGATTGGAATGTTACGGCTAGAATGAATCAGCCTTTTGTAAAGGTCTATTCAGAGGAGCGAGAATTAACTCTTATGCTATTAGTAGACCTGAGTGGTTCTGGTTTTTTTGGGTCTGTTGAGCATACTAAGCGTGAGATTGCTGCTGAATTAGCTTCAGTACTGGCTTTTTCGGCAATTCGTAATAATGACAAGGTGGGCTTGATTTTATTTACTGACAAGATTGAGAAATTTGTGCCTCCACGAAAAGGCCGTTTTCATGTGTTACGAGTGATTCGAGAAATTCTATTTTTTGAGCCAAAAAATCGAGGCACGGACTTAAATGGGGCTTTAGAGTTTCTTGGACGCGTTGTTCCAAGGAAGGCTATAACAGTTTGTGTGTCAGATTTTCTTAGTCAGACTAATCCTACTCGCCAGATTATGGATATGCATTTGCGACGGCATGTGGTTCTTTCTGAAACTTTAGCTCAAACGTCTGCTACTGCATTGCGTCAGGCGAATCGGAGGCATGATGTAGTGGCTGTGCAGATAACTGACCCTCGTGAGATGAATTTGCCCAATGTCGGTTGGGTGGTTCTACAAGATGCGGAAACTGGGCAGATTGTTGAGGTCAATACAGGAGATCATCGAAGAAGAGAAGCATATGCTAAAAGGCAAGCCGATGCACAAGAGGAATTACTAAAGTTATTTCGTGTCTCAGGAATAGACTCCATTCAACTGCGAACTGATGAGCCTTACGCTATGGCATTAGAGTATTTTTTTGAAATGCGTTCTAAGAGGCGTCATCTGGCTGCTTGATACCCGTGACAAATACTAATACTTCGGCATTAATATTATCGGACCCCAAGGATGCTCCCGACTTGGCTGAGGGGGCTGTTGATATTCGTGACATTAAAGGGATTGTTGATATTCCGGCTGGTAATGAGTGGATTATATGGTTATTAGCCTTATTTCTTGTTTCTATTGTTCTCTTTATTTCTACATGGCTTATTCGCCGTCACTTAGCTAATCGCACTGAAAAATCCGCGTCAATTCCACCACCACCACCGCATATATTAGCTTGGAATAAGCTACAAAATGCACTTGGTATGATTCATGATGCTAATCGGTTTTGTACTGAGGTTTCGTTAATTATCAGGGTATATCTTGAAGATAGATTCGAACTTCATGCGCCTGATCGAACGACAGAGGAGTTCTTGTTTGAACTGCAATCTAGTAAGCATTTATTGGATTCTCATAAGGAGTTAATGCGTAACTTTCTTGGCGAGTGTGACATGGTGAAGTTTGCCAAAGCAGAACCACCTGAAAACGAATTGAGACGATTATATGAAGCGGCTGGTCTTTTAATTGGCGAAACGCAGCCAAGATTCAATGACGGTAAGGTTGATTTGGAAGAGGAGGAGGGTATCTGATGCGATTAGAAAGTCCTTGGTGGTTATTCTTGCTGATTCTATTCCCAATTATAGGTTGGATACGTAACCGTTGGTTTGCCGGCCGGCCGTCACTGATGTTTTCTTCTGTTCAATTACTTCGAGGGATTACTGCCTTGAGTAAACCAAAGTCTGGGGTGTTTCTGGGGTTTTTATGGTGGAGTTCTTTGGTTCTTTTTGTAGTTGCTATGGCGCGTCCACAATGGGGAGAAGGCGTAGAGAAAATTAAGGCTAGTGGAATTGATATCGCGGTAGCGTTTGATCTTTCAGGTAGTATGTTGGCAGAAGATTTTCAACTAAACGGGAAGAGAGTGAATAGGGCCACGGTTGCAAAGAAAGTGTTAAAGGGTTTTGTCGAAGATCGACCAGCTGATCGTATTGGTTTGGTAGCGTTTGCGGGGCGTGCTTATATTGCAGCTCCTTTGACATTGGACCATGATTTTCTTATGGAAAATCTTAATCGCTTAGAAGCTGGAAGTGAGGCAATAGAAGACGGAACTGCGATAGGATCTGCGATTAGCGCAGGTTTGAATCGCTTACGTGATTTGGATTCTGAGAGTCGAGTAATTATTTTGATGACGGACGGTCAAAACAATTCTGGAACTGTTAATCCATTAACCGCAGCTGAAGCCGCAGAATTACTTGGAGTTAAGGTTTATACTATAGGAGTAGGCACAATAGGTATGGCTCCAATGCCTTATAAAGATGTTTTCAATCGAAAGCGCTATAGAAATGTTGAAGTGAATATTGACGAGGACACATTAAAAAAAATTGCTGACCGGACCGGAGGGAGATATTTCCGTGCAGACTCTAGCCGTAAATTGAAAGATATTTACAATGATATTGATGAATTGGAAAAAACAGAAGTTGAAGTAGAAAGATATTTTAATTACGACGAATTATTTCATTACTTTGTTTTGGCTGGTTTGGTCTTGTTGTTGCTTGAGTTGATTCTTGTTAATTCTGTTTGGTTAAAACTTCCATAATTTTTTGGGGAGCTAAATGCCACAAAGGCGATACTAATAAACTAAACGATTCTCGGTTTGTTATATGTTGAATTTAATCCAGTATTACTTTGTTCAATAGATTATGAAGAATTTTTTCGTGGTCTTAATGGCTTTAGTTTTGTTTATGCAAGATATTGTTTCTTCTCCGGAATCAAACGGTATAGATGAATTGGTTGAGTTGTTAGGGGTATCAAGTGATTCTCAGTTTCAGTTAGATATTTTAAAAGGTATTCTGGATGCTTTAAAGGGGCAGCGCGATGTCAAAGAGCCAAAGGATTGGCCACAGGTCGTGAAATTTTTAAATGAAAGTTCTCTAGATGAAGTTCGCGAAATATCCCATTTACTTTCTCTTAAGTTTGGCAGTCAGGGAGCTTTTGAAAATATGCGTAATGAGTTGGTTAATAAGTCAATTAGTTATGAGAAGCGTAAGCGTGCCTTGGGGGCGCTGTCAGATGCAAAGGATTTAAAATTACCTGCATTGCTGATTGATTTACTTGATGATGAGGCTTTGCAGCAACAGGCAATTCTCGCTTTAGCAGCTTTTGATAAGCCAGAAATTTCTGCGGCTATTCTTTCTCATTTTCCAAAATTAAAACTGCAAGCCAGGCAATATGCTCTTTCAACCATGGCCTCGCGATTAACATATGCTGTTGAATTGATTGCTGCTATTGATAAAAAAACTATCGACTCAAAATTATTAACAGCAGAGGTTGTTCGGCAGTTGCGTGCCCATAACGATACGAATATTAATCGAGAGCTTGATAGGCTTTGGGGGATTAGTCGTTCTTCAACACAGGCGAAGCTTGATGAAATTGAAAAATACAAACGTATTCTTGGGAAGGGGAATGGCGAACCAAATAATTTATCCAATGGGAGAGTTGTGTTTAATCGGTTTTGTGCATCATGCCATAAGTTTTATGGTCAGGGAGGTGAAATTGGTCCAGATATCACCGGTGCAGACCGGAAAAATCTTCATTACATTTTGTCCAATATTATAGATCCGAATGCGGAAATTCCGAGTGATTACCGTACTTCAATAATTCGAATGAAAGATAATCGCATTCTGTTTGGAGTAGTACGTAGTCGCGAAATTAATACGATTAAATTAGTTACTTCAAGTGAAGTGCTTTTTTTACCTAAGAGAGATATACTCAAAATCGATTCTCAGAACTTTTCGATTATGCCGGAAGGGCTGATTCGATTTTTTAATGATCAGGAACTTCGCGATTTAATTTCTTATTTAAGAGGGAAAGGTCAGGTGCCTTTGCCGTGAATGAAAGCTTGAATTGTGGCTGATTTGAGAAATTTAAGGGGATTCTGGGGCGTAAGGACACCTTTTGCTCCTAGCCGATGCCCATTCTATTACGGTTGGGTTATTGTATTTGCTGCAACGATCGGTTCAATATTCAGTATTCCTGGTCAGACGATGGGTTTCAGTGTTTTTACTGAGGTATTAATCGAAGAGCTTGGGTTAACGCGAGTTGAATTGAGCTCGGCTTATTGTTTGGGGACAGTTGCTAGTGGCCTTACTTTGCCTTGGTTCGGTCGTTTGCTTGATCTTTGGGGAGAGCGACGAATGGCAGTGGCTTCAGTTATTGCCACCGGATTAGTTTTATTTTATTTGGCCAAGTGTGATGTTGTTAGCCAGGTAATTGGTCAAGTGTTACCAGCGGGAATAGCATCGTTTGTGGTTATTTCTCTTGGATTTTACATGATACGAGCGGCTGCACAGGGAGTACTCTCGATGACTTGTCGCAACGCAATTGGTAAATGGTTTAATTACAGAAGAGGGTTAGCTTTGGCTATTAGTGGAATTCTAGTTTCGTTTTGCTACTCATTTGCTCCACGAGGGTTAGATTGGATGATTAAAAAGTATGGCTTTGATGGAGCTTGGTTAGTTATGGGCACTTCAACAATAGTTGTTATGGCTCCTTTGGCATGGTTGTTATTTCGGGATACTCCTGAGCAAGACGGTTTAGAGATGGACGGAGGCAAGGTGGCAGTTAAGGCATCTTTGAATCCTGATATGCACATCCATGTTGATTTTACACGACGTGAGGCCCTTCGTGATTACTCGTTTTGGGTCTTCAATTTTACTTTTTCATTTTATAGTTTATTTGCAACGGCTTTTACTTTTCATATTTTATCATTAGCAAAAGAGTATCATTTTGAAAACGAAAGAATTTTATCGCTCTTTGTGCCTATTGCGGCAATCAGTGTGATTACAAATCTAGTTTTTGGTTCGGTTAATGCGAGGCTACGTTTGAAGTGGTTATTATTGGTAATGAACCTTGGTAGCTTATCAGCAACGCTAGGAATGTTGTTTTTGGATCGATCAGGAGGAGTGTGGGGTTATGTGATCGGTAATGGGATTGCTAGTGGTGGATTTGTAAGTTTAACCGGTATTGTCTTTCCAAGGTTTTATGGAAGGCAGCATTTGGGAGCTATCAGTGGGGTTAACATGTCGGCTATGGTAATCGCCAGTGGTTTGGGGCCTTTATTCTTTGGTTTATGTCATCATTATTCGGGCAGTTACCAATGGATACTGCTTCTTAGCGTATCAGTTCCATTGTTATTAGCATTACTGTCTTTAGCTGCCGACAATCCTCAAAGGAAATTTGCAAACGTTAAATAACAGAAAGAGGAATCAAAAGGGGAGTGAAAATGGAGCCAGTTGTCAGATTCGAACTGACGACCGTTCGATTACAAATCGAGTGCTCTACCAACTGAGCTAAACTGGCTTTTCCTCGAAAGGAGGCGGGAAAATGCCGATTTCATTGGAGTAAATCAAGTGTTTTTTTATTTTTTATTATAATAACCTTCTGCACAGATATGCAGGGATACGCTACAATGTGAGCCTAAAGTGGCCCCTGAAGTGGCCCCTAAAAAACTTATTATATTTTATTTATTAGGATTTACTTATTGATCAGTAGACAATTGGGTTTGCTCTGATTTAGGTTCCGGAGCTTCTGGTTCATCATTAACAACAAGTGATTCTTCACTGTCAGGCTCAGATAACTCTTCTATTTTACTTTTAGGCTCTGCTTGAGGATTTTCCGCACTAAAATTCTTAACAATTTTTTCTGTAAAACCAAAATCGACTGAAATCGACTTTAGATGAATTTCAATATCGGTAGCTTTTTGTATTAAATTCCCAATTAAAATAAAAATTCCACTGACAATAAGATTAATTGATGCGAATAAAGTTACAAAGACATAGAATGAGC
>Ga0115011_10002094_pt1 | contig 13986 bp, 9 predicted proteins | sample TroAtlMetagenome_2_FD_88705 | JGI IMG/M metagenome (GOLD analysis project Ga0115011, IMG submission 88705) | Marine eukaryotic phytoplankton communities from Atlantic Ocean - Tropical Atlantic ANT8 Metagenome | ecosystem: Environmental > Aquatic > Marine > Oceanic | place: Tropical Atlantic...
ATGCTCGTCTCTCGCCAAAAGCCGAGACCGTTTGTGACGCGAAAGATGATGATGACGATGATGATGATGAATGTTTTTCTCTCTTTCGTTTTCCAATCCTCTCTTTACTTCTCGAGAGTTCCTTTTTTGAGACGCGCCAGCGCAAACACGCACTCTTTGGCATAACGATAGGTTTTTCGCGCAAAGTCGCCGGGGGGGGGTACATACTCGAAGGACTACTCGTCGTCTGAATCGTCCTCGTCGTCCTTGTTGTGTTCTACATCGAATCATTCATCATCGTCATCATCATGGCGGACCAAGAGCAGCAACAGCAAAGTGCTTCTCTCCACCGAGAAGAACTCGAGCGCATGCTCTTCTTCGAGGAGGCGCGTCAACGGGCCGAGGCGGAACACGCGCAAAACCCAACGGACGCGCACGTGCTGACGCGATGGGGCGGGGCGTTGCTCGAGTTAGCGCACTTCAGACAAGGCGTCGATGCGGTCGAGATGATCGAACTCGCGGTGACGAAATTTAACGACGCGCTGAAAATCGACCCGAAGAAACACGACGCGCTGTGGTGCCTGGGGAACGCGCTGACGTCGCAAGGCTTCCTATTCGCGGAGGCAGAGAAAGCGGGGGAATATTTCGACGAGGCGAAGAGGTGCTTCGAAAGAGCAGTCGCGGAAGAACCGGAGAATGAGATTTATAAGAAAGCGTTGGAGATGACGGAAAAAGCGCCGAGTTTGCACGCGGAGTTGCAGAACCAGTTGGCGGCGCAGCAGAGAGCGCAAGAGGCGGCACAGCAGTATCAGAGAGAACAAACGATCGGTGGTGGGAGTAGCAGCGGTGGTGGCAAAGAAGGTGGCGAGCAAGCGGACCCGGACGAGTTTTACTATTCGATGTTAGGGTGGGGCACGTTTGCCGTGATTGCGACGAGTTGGTTGGTGATGATGAACGTGCAAGCGGCCAGAGCGCAGACGTAAAAAGGGAGATTTTTTGTGCACGAGAAGAGAACGAGCACACAAAAGTCATAAAAAATAATCGAATTGCACGTTGTGAATATATAATCGTACCGCTCGCCTTCGGACGGTTAAAAAAAATCGAACGTTCGCTCGCGTCGTCGTCGCGTTTCGATTGGTCTCTTTTGTGTCTCTCTTCTTTCAAAAGACGGACGTTTTTCGACTTTACTTGGAAAAATTTGAAAATGTACACGCACTTCGCGCATAAAAAAGCAGCGCATGCTACTCGCGGTCGGAGTCGGAGCATCACCACTGTCGAGAGTAACGTCGTCGCTGATTAGACATCTTTTTCAGAAGCGCGTTTCGTTGAGCAGCTCGAAGAATACGAATCGATCGAGACCTAGCAGTTCATCCACCGGGAATCGTTTCCAATCGCATAACAACAACAACAACAACAACAACAACAACAAACCAAACCAAACAGGAACAACCATGCCACTGAGTAAGAAACCAATGAAGATCGATCCAAAACAGAGAGGACTGGGAATGTTTTTGCAAAAAGGCGTGAACATCGCAACGCAAGCGAAAGGAGAAGGGACGACGACGCCACCGAAGAAGAAGAAGACAGTTTTAGAAAATGATGAGGCTGATGGTGCACAAAAACAGGCGAAAGATACGACGCCGAAAGCGGCTGCGGCGAAGAAGAAAACGACGAAGAAAGAAAAGTCCAACAAAACGACGCCGTCGAGACAGTCGGCTCGGAAAAGAGAGAAACCAGAGAAATTGGACGGCTCTTCGCCTCCGAAAAAACCGAAAGCGGCTGGACCGACCAAGTATCACGAAAACAGTCGGCGCGAGAAAGGGTATAAACGCGTGTGCGGTGTGGACGAAGCCGGGAGAGGGCCGCTGGCTGGGCCAGTTATTGCCGCGGCGTGTATTTTACCAGAAGGCGTGCAAGTAGAAGGGGTGGATGATTCCAAGAAGTTCAACTCGGAGGAAGAGCGGGAACTTTTATACGAAGCGATTATGGCAGATAAACGGATCGAGACATCTTATTGGATCTGCGATGAGAAAAGGATAGACCAGATTAACATTTTGGAGGCGACGATGGAGTGCATGAGGAAATCCACGGAGACGTTGCCAGGTGGCCCAGTGGATTGGGCGTTGATTGATGGGAATAAAATACCCAAAGGGTTGGAGGATAAAGCGGAAGCAATCGTGAAAGGGGATGCAAAATCGCAGTGCATCGCCACGGCTTCGATTGTGGCAAAAGTCACAAGAGACAGGATGATGCGCGATATCGATGCGAAATATCCGCAGTATGGGTTTAAAGACCACAAAGGCTACGGGACGAAATCACATTGCCAAGCGATCGAAAAGTATGGGCCGTGCGAACATCACCGCATGACGTTTGCACCGATCAAGTATATGGATCTTTCGAAGTACGAGTAACGCGTGTCTTCTTCGAAATGCGAACTTTGCTACGGGATTTATAATATACACATGTTAAACTAAACTATTCGCGTTGCTAATTGCTCTTTCGTTATATTCTTCGCCACATTTTCTCGACATCGTCAAAAGTTAAGTCGTTCCATCTCAACACACCCAATGCAGCAAATCCAAGGCCAAATCCAACATACAAAACAGAATGCGCGAGAGGCCTTTTGGGTCCAAGTAGTCGATCGTACGCGATAACGCCAGTAGCTGCGGCGCACACGCCGGTACCAACCAGTCTGCACTGATAGCACTTCTCTTGTTGCTTCTTCTTCTTCTCCATAATCTTCTTTTCGTTTTGATGAGGAGGTACGGAAAGTTCGTTAGATTTTCCAATTTTGCTCTCTTTATTTTCGAACGCATTCGAGAGGGATTTGAAGAAGGATAAGTGGGCGAAAGGGAGCGACGAAGAAGAGTGAGAGGAAGAGCGCGCGCTTCCGTCCCCTTCTTCTGTCATGCGTTATAGGTTTTACTTGTGTTCGCGCGTAATTGTATAAAGTTTCTATTTACACGGTACCCGGGTAGTAATAATTCACTCTTTTTCAAGTTTTGTGTTCGTTAGAAAGCTGCTTGTTTCTTATCATATGCGTACTCGAATCGTGTGTTGTTCCTTATCGTTGTTCTTGTTGTTGACCGTTCTCGATCAACTTTTGAATCTGCTGCGCTCTCTCGTGCTCCTCTTTCAATCTCTGCTCCAATCCTATCGCGCGTTGTCTCTCCAATTGTAACAAAGTGTATTGCTTTTCCAACTTGTCAGTGGCAGCGTGCAACGCTTGGAGCAGCTCTTTTTGTTCTACGCCGATGCAGGTATTGTCCATGCGAATGAGCTTGTTGCTTTCGCCTTCTTTAACCAAATTTTCCAGACCAGCTGGTAAGGGTTGAATGGCTTGGTTCAACATGTTACCGTTCCTGGTTTGCGCCGCTTTTTGGAGTTTTTGGATTTTTAAACGTTGGTCGATGATTTGTTGGCGCGCTTCGTTCAACTGGTTCAGGATGAGACTTTTATCCGGATCAACAAATTGCTTTGGGGGCTCAAATTGTTTTTGGGAGCTTTTAGAATTTTTAGAACCTCGTTTCTTGTCGTGAGCGTCTTTCAACTCTTGTTCGAGGTTGGCAATTCGGCTTTGTTGCTTGACGACAATGTCGGATTGGTTGCGCATTTTTTGTTTCATTTCGAGCACTTCTTCAACTTGCGCTTCCATCCATTTCTTCTTGGCGCGATCATCGTACGTGTCGAGGACGACCTGGACATTTAACTCATCATCCGGGTTGGCTGGGCCTTCGTCTTCGTCTTCGTCTTCGTCTTCTTCGTCTTGTAATTCTTCCTCTTCTACTTCCATCGGCGTCTCTTTGAGTACTTCTCCATTGGCGTCTGCAGTTGCCGGCTTGGCTTCCGCAGTTGCCGGCGTTGCATCTGCAGTTGCCGGCTTGGCGTTGGTATAGTTTTCCGTCTTGACGTCCCCGGCCGTCGCCGGCTTGGCGTCAGTGCAATTTTCCGTCCTGACGTCCCCAGCCGTCGTCGTCGTCGTCGTCGTCGTCGCCGCCGCCGCCTCCTGTTCCTTCTTCACGGCCGTTTTCTTCCTTTTCTTCTTCGCGTTCTTCTTGAGTCTCTTTTCCGTCTCTATCAAGTTTTTCATCTTATTCTTCAACATTTCCGGTTGGAGCTTCCCGCCGGCGCTGTATGCCGATGCCGGAAATTTATACACCCACTCGCGTTCGAAAAGCTGCGCCAACTTTTCCGCTTGAATATACACGAGCTCGTCCGGTTTGTTGTATGTGAACGCGTTTGCAAAGACTAAGCGCACGTCGTTGGCAAACTTATCGGGATCGGCATCCGTATAATAAGTCGTTTCGAGCGGAACGCCGTTTTCGTCCTCCGGTTCTAAGCGTTTGAAAATCGTTCCGAAATCCATCGGGTGCGAGATGATGTCCAAATAATCCGGAATATCCAAAGCGATGGGATCGACTTTTTCTAAAAATGGGAACGCGTTTTTATCGCTCATCAGTCTTTGTAAGATAGCTTTGTATCGGTTAATCGGTCTGTTCGCTTTCGCCGCGTTCATCAACTTGGAATCTTCAGTATCGGCGCCGGAGGCGTCTTCAACGTAATCCTCTCGGGCGGCCTTACGTTTTTTACCCAATGACAACTTTCCTTTCTGTCGCCCTGGTCGCGTCACCGCTTTACCGACGATGCGTTCTCGACCATTCTTCCCCGCCGAGCGTAAATTCTGAACACCGAAGTAATAATCGTTCATGCACTGCGTGACGTGTTTTTTCATGCGATGATACGCCATATCGGATTCCTTAAACGCTTGTTTATTGTGCGTCGGCTCTAAACAATCCGCTTCGATGACGCCGAGCATGTCCTTCATCATGGTATTCGCTTGTAATTGACTCGCAAAACGTTGGTACAATCGAATCAAACGATTCTTGTTGTATATATGAAATCCGCATAACTTGGAGTTTTCTTCGATGTACCCACAATGGACAGTAATTCCGTACGCCAAACCTTTCGGTTTGTATTCTGGAAAGACGTAATACTCTTTCGTCAATCGAGAGATTGGACAGCGAGGAACGATCTTCTCCCCGCGCAAATAAAACGCACACCTCGGTCGCAAGTACAAAACTTCCATGTACGATCTCAACGAATAATCTTCCGGCACGTCTAACGTGGCTTGCTGCCCGTCTCGGTGTTGTTGAAACACCGGGCGTCGAGACGTGTTTTTGCTCGATAAGCCTTTGTTTTTTGCATCCTCCGTATCACCCAACATGCGAATATCGTTCTTGACGGAAAAGTCAAACTCGTGCTCTTTGTCACCCTCGCCATTGCTATCACGTTTGCGCAAATTGAACAAAACCACTCTCGTGCCGTGCGAACCTTGAATTTTATCCATCTCTTCCAACAACTCCTTCTCAGATTTCGTGAAGCAATAATTTTCAATAATCGCCATGTTCGACGACCACTCTGTTGCATCTGTCGGCTCCAACGCCACGTACCTCTTACCCTCATCTTCTATCTTCCACGAGAACATCGGGATCAAAATATCGTCCGCTGCGACCGCGTCTAAAAACGTTTGCGAAAGCAACGCGCAGTGCGCCAATCCATCTTTCTTCGTCAAAATAAACGCGTCGTCTGCTAAACGCATCGATCCAGATTTGAAGCCAATACCAAACCGACCAACGTTCCCAGAGACGTGTTCTTTATCGGAAAAACCAAACGATAACATGTTATTCAAACTCGATCGATCCATTCCAACCCCATCGTCTTGGACCGTGATGCAATATCCGTCTTTATCTCTCGACGGGTTCAAGACGTACGCGTCAACTTCGACTTTCGTCGACCCGCACTCGCGATCTTGCGAGTTGTCTAAAAGTTCTGCTAATGCACCCAGAGGCCACACGTGCGACGTGGCATTACCTACACACGCACGCACGCACGCACAGAGTGCGACATAAAAGAAGAGCACGCTCGCTCGTCAGTGCGAAAGAAAAAAAAAAGCGCATTTCCTCGAACGCTCGGCGCGCGCGCGCGAAAGATGAGAGACGATTTTCAAAGAGAGAGAAGATACCCAAAAAACGTACTCTTCAACATCCTCGGATGACTTTTACTGTGTTCCATCATGCGTCTATCCGCGTTCCCGGTCGTCTCGAACGACCCTCCGCTGTTGGTCGCTTGCATCGCGCCGGGGGCGGCCCATTTTTCTTTGTTGTTTTCGTCGTCGTTTTGGTGGTGGTCTTCTTCTTCTTCTCGGTGGGAGAGTTCGACGAATCGTTCCATGTCTTGCGTCGGCATCGAGGTGTTTTTGAGCCTCTGTAAAGCGAAAAGAGAGGTGAGCGCGTTGTTTTTGGCGGGGTGCGAAAAGGTGCGCGAAAACGCGCGCGAAGCGTCCGCGACGCCCAAACGATCGCGTTCAAACCACGCGCGATACTTTTCTCCGTAGAATGCGCGAAGAAAACCGCTCGATCGCGCGTCGCGTGCGCCCTCCGTCGCGCGCTTCCCGGAAACACGCGAGAGACTTGGGGACGACGCACCATTGTTAAAATATACGCGCTGTGAAAAGGTTTTGAAATCGCGGTGCCGTCGGTTCGTTTTCGAGCGCTCGTGTAAAGTGTCTTCTTCCGTCGTTTCCGTGTCGTCGATTTTTTATACAGAGTCGCGCGGTTGTTGTTTTCGCGTTCCTTCTTCGAGTCGGTTTCGGAGATCGGTCGTCGTCGGTCGCGCGGGGCGTTCGCGCGCGCGCGTTTCGAATTTAGCGTTTTTTGGACGAGATCGTCGGGAAGATTTGTGTGTCGAATAAAACCCTAAACTCAACGTCTTATTTTTTTTGGGGAAAAAATACGCGAGTTCGAAAACCAACGAGGGGAGAGGGATATTCGGACGCACTTTGAGACGCAGAAGCACACGCGCACACGCGCGCGCAAAGAGAGAGAAAATGACTTCGACGACGACGACGACGAACACGAAGAAGAAGAAACGAATGAGGACGCGACGACGAAGAATTTTTTTTGCGAGCGAAGGAAACTTTCGTCGTTGTTTTCGCGTCGTTGTTTTCGCGTGTTTTTGGGTGCTGGTGTCGAAGGCTTTAGAGGAGAAGGAGACGTTGTTTTTGCCGAGGTTGGAGTTGGCGTCGTCGCCGTCGTCGTCGTCGTCGTCGTCGTCGCGGGGAAGGCGAACGACGTTGGATGAGAACGAATCGCTCCTCGTTCGCGCGCGGTTGGAAAATGGAGACGGGTACGAGAATAAAGTGTACGTGAAGTTTGCGTTGGGGACGATGAGAAAGGGCGAGGAAGGTGACACAATCGAAAAGTTTCAAAAGATGCGAGACGATGGAGAATATCCGGACGAGACGGCAAACGATGGCGTGTACGCGGTCGCGGTGGACGTCAAGAAAGAACTCGAAGCGAAAAATGGAGACGTGGTTTTGTTTCGCGCCGAAGCGTGGAAGAAGGGGGACAACAGACCGTTGCGTTCGCCGAAGGAAGACGCGAAGAAAGACGACCGGGAGGTGTCCGTGGTTTCAAGGAAGTATCCTTATTACGCGGTAGCTATTGTGAGTGCGAGTTTAAAGAGCGAAACGACTTTGCCTGTTTTACACGTTCTACGAACGAACGAACAAGACATGACGACCGATCGTGGGACGATGGCGAAAGTTTTCTTCGATGGGAAGTTTTACGAAGACGTGAAAATACGTAGACGTGGATCTGGTCGAGACGAAGTCAACGTAGGCGTGGAGTTGCCACCAAAAGATTGGCCGAAACATAAGTTTAAGTTTGACTTTAAAGGCAGACAATTCGTGTGGAGCAAAAACGAGCCGGCGGTAGAGGAGTTCAATTTGAACTCACAATGGCAAGAGCCGGGCGAAGAGACTTACATGCGATTAAATTTAGCGAACGCAATCATGGACGCTGCGAAAGTACCCGCGCCAACGACTTTTCACGTGCATGTTCAAGTCAATGGCAAGTATTACGGACTTTTCTCGTTTGTAGAACAAATCGACAAGACCTTTCTTAAGCGCCGAAAAATGTGGGACAAACAAAATTCTCTGTATAAAGCCGTGAACTGGAAGTACTCTAATCTTCGAGCGCCGAATCCGTCTTTATCGAAATGCCCGTGGGCGACTCCAGATTGGCCTCGACGATGGTCCGAACAAGACGGGTACTGTCCTCAAATTTGGCGGAAGAGTTATCCTAAAAAGTCCAAGACCGTAGACGATTTGTGGGATTTCACGACAAACATCGCGCGAGCAAAAAAATACGCCCTCGGTACGAACCAACAAGTGTATGCCGAGAAATTATTGTTCAGAATATTAGATGTTCCGTCCGTGATTAACGAAATGGCTGCACAAACACTTATTTTGAACAACGACCGATGCGCAAAATTTTTTTACGTTTTTCGAAACGCAAGAACGAAACAATGGAGTCGTTTACCGTGGGATTTAGAAGACGCATTACCGGCGGATAACAGATATGGTCTTGCTTTGTGCCCCAAGCGCGATTGCTCTCCTAAAAGCACTCGATACTGCGTTTTAACATGCGAAAAATTCAACTCACCGTTATATTGCGATTCGGAACACCCTCAAGATATATTCTACTCTGAAGGTATCGCTCAAGAAGCTAAAAGCACGTACAACGAGCTCGTCAACGTCATTCTGAAAACTAATCGAACGAGAGACATGTACTTCGCGCGGTTACGGACGCTGATGAACGATATTTTAGGTACCAACTTTATCGAACGGTATGTAGCGAAAATATTGAAAAAGATTAGACAGGACGCGTTGAGAGATTCCGTGAAATGGAAAGTTGGCGGCATTCGATCGATCGATCAGGGCGTTTTGCAGTTGTTATCGCAAAGCGTAAAGTTACGAAGAGAACAACTGTTCAAGACGTATTCAAATATGATTCCGAAGACGGTTACTGAACGAGAAATTTTGGAAAACGTGAAAGTAAAAGCGTTTTCGAATATGAACGATACTATTGGATTACGGTTCTGGATAGAAATAAAAAACAGTTTACTCGTAGCTGCGGACATTTCTGAATACTCAATTACATGTGAAAATGTGAAAGTTTGGACGTTTACTCCCGGCACCGTGTTAGATGCGCACCATTCGATATACGTCGTAGCCGATGAGAGGAACTTCTTGGACGATATCAGAAATGCAAACAAAAGCGGTGGCCAACAAGAAGAAAAGTACTTCTTCGTGCAACACGGCCACGAGAAACTTGTCGAGCAACTGGAAAAATGTTTGAAGAAGAAAAGAACGATTAGCCCTTTTGCCGAGAAGAAGGCGTTTTTCAACATCGAGCCGAGAGAGGTAAACAAAGAGCTGAAAATGCTCTCGTCCTCTCCGCTCTCCATCGACTCCTCGAATTGTACCGAACCCGAAGCCGGGCCGTGGGAAGAGTGGGGCGAGTGTTGCCGAGGAAGCAAATGTGGGGTCTATTGCGACGAACCCAGCGCCTCGAGAGGGCGTCGGAGAGAACTCAACTTTACCAAGTTCATCGACGAGCTTCTTCGAGAGGAGGAGAGCGATAAAACGAAACGACTTTGCTATCCGAGTTTAACAGCAAATTGGCAAGTCGATAAGCAATGCGGCGCGGAAAAGTGCGGAGAACGTCGTTTACCGTACACCTGTACGTCGGCGCTTCAATATGCGAAAAAAATAGATTCTTCTTCGTCCGATCTCGTCCTTTTCGGGGTCAGCAAATCTGAATCCGGATGGGATTCCTCCTTTTCGTGGGGAGTGAAGGAGCGAAATAATATTGCCATTGGTATCGACGGTCGCAAAGAAACCAATGGTAATATCGGAAGCGTCAAAATGCAGCTGTACGGTAAAGGCGCGTTCGCGTTGGGCAAAAAATTCAAAGACGGCAAACTCCTCGTTGAAACGTTTTCTCGATTCAACAACTTGAACGTTCTCGTCGCGAGAGAGCGGTACCCGCAACCTCTTCCGAGGCTCACTCTACAAATTGAATTTTACTTTTGGCGCGAAGGCGGCGTGTTTTCAAACAACGACGCGAATGTTATCTTCTCCTCGGAAGTGCGGTTCGAGGATAACACAAACGATGGATGGCAAAGCGGCTGTTACGACAAAGCGTTCGCGAGTTTCAAAACCGACTTCGTGCGAGGTGGTGATTCCAAAGGAAATCAGCGAGAAGCTCTCTCCGACTTTCTCCAAAACAGAAAACAACTCTTCGAAAGCTCCGACACGGTCACCGTAAAAGTAGTCGTTCGGAACAAGTCTCGAAAATCACCGCTCGTTCTATACATCGGTTCTGTAGCATTTGTCATGTGAGATTTTACAATGAATTACAAATTTATTTATTAAGCCACCACGCCTCCTCCTTTCTTCGCTGCCACGGCGGCCCCAAACAACTTCCCTATATCCAATGGGACTCCAGTCAGCGCATATATCAATGCAAAGCCGCCGAACATGTACGCGAACGTTCCTAAAACGTTCACGCAAAACACCGTGAGCCCAAAAGCGTACGATTTTTTGTTCCCAGGGACGTACTTTTGGAAAAACTCAACCAACTTATCTGTTTTGGGACTGATGGCGACGCTAAACGCGAATCGAGCGGGCCTGATAACATTCTGTATCATCCACAATCCGAAATAAGAGCTCGCGAAAATCTTTAACGACTCCGTGGAGGTCACCGGGGACTGTCCTGTCGTTTTGATCGACGTATACGTCGCTAAGAGTAAACTGGAGACGTAGAAGAGATTAGATACGAACCCATAACTGAGCAAACAGGCGGAGCCTAAAGAGGCTATCGTCTTCTTGTCGATTTTGGCGGAGGATTTCCACCAGTCTTTGAGAGATTGGAGAGAGAGTTGAGCGCTTGTCTTCGTCGTCGTCGTTCTCGGTTTGGATCGCTTTCTGTTTTGCGCGGTTGCGAGTTGGAAAGTAATTCTCTCCCCTAAAGAGAATGTAGAGCTGAACTTTTCTGTCGATGTTGATGATAAAAACGACGACGACGACGACGACGAAGATGACGCGACGACGAACGATTTCGAACGGCACCGGCACTGTCGTCTCGATGGCGTCGAGGCGGTGGCAACGACGCCGGATACATGAAGAAGTCTCGACATATTTATTTTATGAAGAGGTCGTTACGATGAACGTGTTTTTTTTTGTGCAAATTTCCGTTGACGACACAAAAGTTCTTTTCATTCTAAAAATTGTACATCACTAAAAACGAGCGACCCGCACGCAAGCTCGCGAAGGCATCGCGGCTCGAGGAGCGGAAGAAGTAGGCTTACGCCGTCCCCGCCGCCTTTGCCGATTATAGCTCTTCTTGTTATTTCTCGTCATCGCCTCTTCTTCCGGAGGATCTGGGAGATCCGCTCCCGGGACGGTTAATCCGAGTGCAGATGCGTTTTGAACCGGTTTCCATTTGACTTGGAGATGGTTTTCGGTCGGTTTGTTTAAAATAGCCTCAGCTAAGAGCCAACCCGAGTGCATTCCTGTCTCCACACTCGGGGACTGGTCGTCGGTTGTGAGCCAATCACCACACACGCCGACGGAGGCGTTAGTGTCCAGCAAGTACTCGGTATTCGCTACAGTCAAACCATTCGCTGCACCCCACAATTGCAGTTTGGAGAAAACGATATTGTTATTAAGCACGTCCGGAGCTATATTTAAGGTCTTCTCCAACTCGGTTACTAAATCTAATTTAACTTTATTCGCGACCGCTTCCGGAATGGCTTCTTGCGGACATTTGTTCCTTTTGCCGTATAAAGGAGTCGACAAAAGCGTAATCTCTCTCACTGTTTCGGTCTTCTTCTTCTTCTTCTTCTTCTTTTTCAAAGTGTTATTACCAATGTACGCTAAACGCTCGTTCTCTACCACGTGCGCGCCATCAAACGCGTCCAATTTTTGCATCGTCTCTTCGTCTAAGTTCCCAATCGCCACGTTCACGGACCAAATACTCGACAACACCAACTCTCGTTTCTTATACAAAACCTCCCTCGGTTTTATTCCAAATGAGGCCTTCAGTGCCTGCAAAATCTTCGGACTTTCATTCGCATTCTCCGTGTTCACCGCCGTCTTCATCAAATTAAACGCGCATTTACCATTGTGCGCGATGACGACAAAATCATACTCGCCCAACTCTCGATAATTTTTTCTCGTTTGATCTTGCGTGTTCGCTAAGACCCACTTCTTATTACCACATTTTCGCATGGAACCAACCCATTGCGGGCGCTCTATTTTGTTCTTGTTATCGCTCGCGACATCTAAAAATGAATCCTCTAAATGCCTGACGAACGCGCGAAACCCGTCGACGGAAGCGTATCTAACCAAACCGTCGTCATCAAATTTTTGCGCGTTATTTCCGGGCGATATAATCCCGTATCGATCGTTATCGATAACGTACAACTCGTTTCTATCAATCGCAGCTCGGCAATATCTTGAAAATGGCGTATTCTCGTCCTTCACGGAAAAATACTGCGCCGCGTGATCGAACTCGAAACCGGCCTTCGGATAAACTCTGGAAGATGCCCGTCCACCACAGCTTCGGTTTCCCGTGTCAAAGACGGTGATGGAATCGATGATATCGTTGCTTTCCGATAAACGCTGAGCGCACGCGAGACCGCTGATGCCACCACCGATGATGGCGACATTTTTACCCATGCGCGTGTCGGTGCTTTTTAAAGTGCTTCTCTCGCGCTGTGCTGAATTTGTGAAGTTACTTTTGTGTTACATGCATACACGTGTTCGTTATAAAATATGCGGCGAGCGAAAAAAGACGGGCGGTGTCATTCGAACGTAATAATGAATGTGTTTTTTCTATTTGCATTACACGTTTCATCGTTGTTATTACAGAATGGAACAATCTTCCTTGCTAGGTGGTTGGTAGGTACCTAAAACTACTTTACTATAGTAATACTGTTATTATTTTTGCTACGCAGCGCTCCCGTGTCATTCTCTCGCGCAATCCTCTTCTTCCTCCTCTCGTCTCCATTTTTCTCTCTGGTCTTCATCTTTCAATGTCTCCGCGACGATTTTAGCGACGGTGTGATCGAACCCTCGTCGTTGCAACCACGCGAACAAACGTCTCGTCTTAGCCTCGGAATCGTCGTTTAAATATCGAGTAGATGAGCCGGAAACCCACTGCTTTCGAGCGGAAGCGAAGAGTTCGCTAGCGCGTTTCCCGACCACCGCGCCTTCGTCATCTTCTGCACCAGAAACGTCCACGTCGGATTCGTGCGTAAAACGCAACGCGTTGTTATTATTGCTATGACCTCCACTACCAGTACACGCGTCTTCGTAATCCCTGCACACGTTCAACAACTCCTCCCTCAACGACCGTTCCCAATCCGCGTACACCTTCCACAACCCGTCTTCGATATCATCTTCGTTGACCCCGCGTTTCTTCAACTCGCTCGCTACTTTCCATTTGTTCCACCGGGATTGTCTCCATTTCATTCTCGCCCATTGTTCGCTGTATAATTTATCCGAGTGTAATCCTAACTGTTCGATTGCGTCCAGCGCCTCTCGCGCGTCTTCGATATCGTACCCTTTGTCTTCGACCAATTTGATTTCCAACTCTTTCTTCGTCCGAGGTTTCGCCGCGAGAAAGCGCAAGGCTTGCGACTTCGCTTTATCGACCGAAGTTTCTCGGAACCGCCCGTCCGGTCGCGCCGCCGCGGTCGTTATTCTTCGCGCGGCCGCGTTTTTCAGCGCGTCTCTTTTCGTTGTTGTTCTCTTTCGTCTCGTCAACGTCTCCTCTTCCTTCGACGCATCAAAGTCGTCTCCAGAGTCCTTTTGCTCGCCTCCAAAAAAAGCGGCGCTTCTTTGTTGGTCGTCGATGGCGGCGACGCGATAATAATAATAATAATAAGGTCGGCGTCGTCTTCGAGCCGTCGTCGTCGTCGTCGCCGCCAACGCCGCCGCCAACGCCGCCGTCGCTCGGTTCGGGTGCTGCGGGGTACAACACAAAGCGGCAAAGCGCATTTTTTATTTCGATTTCTTTTTTTGATTTTTTTTTGAAAAAATTTTGGCGGGAAAAAAAAAGAGGAAGGAAAGAAATTTTGACTTGGAAAAAAGAGAGA
>Ga0115011_10002095_pt1 | contig 13984 bp, 8 predicted proteins | sample TroAtlMetagenome_2_FD_88705 | JGI IMG/M metagenome (GOLD analysis project Ga0115011, IMG submission 88705) | Marine eukaryotic phytoplankton communities from Atlantic Ocean - Tropical Atlantic ANT8 Metagenome | ecosystem: Environmental > Aquatic > Marine > Oceanic | place: Tropical Atlantic...
CCACCATCGTTGCCATCGCCACCACCTCCCACACCACCATCACCATTATCACTTGGTCTTGTAATGTATGTAAGAGGGCCATTGTTATTTTCTTTATTTTTATTTTTATCTATTCCGGGTGCTCCCTTCTTATCTGCGACAACGAAGTTGCTTTGTTTGTTGTTGTTGTTGTTGTTGTTGTTGTTGTTGTTGTGTGTTGTTGTTGTTGTTGTTGTTGTTGTTGTTGTTGTTTTACTTGAGTCTGTCTTGAAAATCTTTTGTGTCAGAACGTCACTTTTAAGTTCCTCCGAATCAGCATGCTTCTTGCTCGAAGCATTATTCGAACTAGCCAGGCCTACGTTATCACTATGAATGGTATTGTTCTCAGTTGCAGCTCCCATTTTGTTTGCGCCCGGCTCTCGCATGGACGGAGGTAATAAAGTGTCATCCGCGATTTTTTTATTCAAGTCATCGCGCCTGAACGTCTGTGGCGCTTGAGAATCCTTCAAACCTTCTTCACCTTGAGATCCAGGAGTGCCTTCATTATTAACTATTCTAACAATTAATCGGGTTATTTTAGTGGATTTCAGATTAGCTTTCACAACGAAATGAGAAAGTGTGTATGCTCGAAAATTTTGCCTATTGGCAGAAGAATTTGAAGTTAAGGTTGAGGAAAGCTGCATATTATCCTTCACTAATTACTCATTCAAAGTGCGCAGCTTCCTTGACCATTATCAACAAATTTCGGATCCGTTCAACACAAACTATTCCTATTTCACTTTTGCATAGAAGCGCATAAAGCTAGGATCTTGCACTTGCACCATGCATTCTTTATTTTTTCAGATGATTCGATAATTCACCAACTTCCATACCGTCGAGTGAGCAAGTGAAGTTTTGTGTAAATTATTTCATTACTTCTCGTTTTACTGACAATAAGACCTCAGATGTCGACGATGGCTTTCAACACCTAGATAAAAAGTCGGAGCTAGATAGAAAACCGAAGCGCGAGTGATTTTTTCGTCTCGTACAAAACAGCCTCAAAAATAATTTTTATTTTATTACGAGTATGCCATACCAGTACGCGTATGGATCCATATGGTCATATTGCCAAATCGTACCAGGTATGACCACCGCGTGAAATCAAACGAAGCTCTCGATGTTAACAAGAAACCGAAACGGGGGGAGTGATTTTTTTCGTCTCGTATTAAGTACAAAACAGCCTTAAAAATAACTCACTTCATTTTTACTCATACTCGTTCGTGACCCCAGTATATATATATGCCATACTTGTTTTTTAATACCATTTTTACCATTTTTACCGGTACTATACGACGTCGTACTGCTGAAAAAGAAAAAAGAAATATTTAAACCCGAAACAGCCACTGGCAGGAAGAGGTCCACGCCTCTTTGTTATGCAAAAAAATCTCTTTTTTCAGGCCGAAATTTTCAAAAAAACAAATCAAAACGATAAACTATTACACTGTTCTCATATTCAAAAGGGTCAGATAAACAAGATATCGTTTGTTAACTAAAAAAGGTGCAACAAATTATTCACATCTGCACCTTCAATTAGTTATAGTATTTGTAGATACTGTTTTCTTTCGTTCAGTATTTACTTACAGCATATAAACGATCACTCTGTTTTATTTCTCTGATTTTAAAATTAAAAATTATAAAACGCTTACTTTTGTGATCTTCCGTAAGCTCCCTTTGTAAAACATGGATGGATCCTTGCGCGATCCTCCCGATTTTAGGCTTCAAAAGGGTATGAATGCGATAAAATAAAACCCGCAGTATAATTTAATCTTTGACTATTGAACAGAGCTTTTGAAGAAGTTCATCTCGAATTTTACAGATGGAAACCAATTTAAGTATTTAGATAAACTGGTAAGTTTGATAACAAAATCTCAGAAGAAACAAACTTTTTTTGTAGCGTTCCTATCACAAGCAAGAGTTGAAGGTCATGGTGATTGATCTCGAGGATATTGATATGGCAAGTGCATGTCTTTTCATTTTATCTTCGAGTTAATTTCTTTGTATTATCAGTATAACCTTTCGGTTGAAGATGACTATTCTGTCATCTTGAGGGATTTGTTGTCAAACTCGAAAACTTATCTGCAACTGCTGTCGGAAGTATTTGATGAAGTGCGAAAGATGCAGAGCGATATAAGCACTTCCAATTGTGGACCACAAGTTACATCAGAAGAGGTGATATTTGAATAAAATTCAATGATTTCAAATTAATAGAGAAGTTTCAAAATAAACAGAATATGCAAAATAGGCGCTTCGCAACTGAAATTGCAAGAAAGCACTATCAAATACTGCTTAACCCTGGCACAAAATTAATCCCACTTAAAGGACTTCGTAATATCCGAGCTTCTGATATTGGACATCTTGTTCGTTTTCGGGTGATTATGACCAATTCATTACTTCAAAGTTTGAGCTTTTTCTTCAGGCTATTTGCACAAGTGTTGGAGATGTTAAACCAATGTTGGAAGTTGCTTGTTTTATGTGTGATGAATGTGGACACAAAATTTACGAAGTTAGCTGCATTTCTCCACAGACCAATAGGTTTTCTTACATTTCTACCCAGGAAATTGTACGAGAAAATTTCACACCTTATAGTGAGTGCCCCTCAAGAACGTGCTCTATGAAAGGTATCCATTCTTAAACACAATGTGAACATTATGTATATGATTTTTAGGGAAGCTTTTTCTTGAGACTCGGGAATCAAAGTTTGTAAAATATCAAGTACGAGATTTCAGGATGCAGCGTATTCAATTTTTCTAAATTCTTTATTCAGGAAATCAAGGTTCAAGAGTTATCAGAGGACGTACCTGTTGGTCGCATTCCTCGCACCCTGCAAGTCCAAATCAAGGGTGCTTTAACTCGCTATGTTGGGTGAGTCTCTAACAAAATATACTTTAGGATTATTACAACATATTCATAGTCCAGGCAATATAATAGAGATATCTGGTATCTTCCTTCCAAAGCCTTTTACAGGTTATAAGGTACTGTTTTGTTTCAAAAGTTGCATGGTATAAAAGTTTTGTGAAATAGGCATTGCACGCTGGTCTTGTAACAAATACTTTCATCGAAGCTATGCAAATTCAGCAAAGTAAATTTCATTACAGTGATAATTCACTGAGTGACACAAAAAATCTGGATAGATTGAAGTTGTACCGGAATGAGCCTGATAATTACAGCAGATTAGCTAAATCAATTGCTCCGGAAATATATGGGCATCTTGACGTAAAAAAAGCGCTCCTTCTTCTTTTGTGCAGTGGTGTTACACGCGTTTTAGATGATGGTGTAAAAGTTCGGGGTGACATACATATTTGTCTCATGGGAGACCCTGGTGTTGCAAAATCGCAATTATTGAAACACATAGTTAAAATCGCACCTAGGTAAAATACTTCATAAGGTGTATATAGCCTTGTTTGATATTTTTTCCAGGGGAGTATTCACTACCGGTAGGGGAAGTAGTGGTGTTGGTTTGACAGCTTTTGTTCAAAAAGATCCTCTCACTGGCGAAATGATATTAGAAGGAGGGGCACTTGTATTAGCCGATAATGGGATATGTTGTATAGATGAGTTTGATAAAATGGATGAAAGTGACCGTACTGCCATACATGAAGTGATGGAACAGCAAACAGTAAGCATCGCAAAGGTAAATTTCTTCTTTTCACTTTATAATTTTAACCATTGTATTTCAGGCTGGAATAACTACGACTTTGAATGCACGTACTGCTGTTCTTGCTGCTGCAAATCCTGCATTTGGTAGATATAATACGTCCTTTACCCCTCAAGAAAATATGAATCTTCCTGCAGCTCTTTTGAGCCGCTTTGATCTCATGTGGTTGCTTCTCGATAGACCTGATTCAGATTCTGACATGGCCCTGGCGCATCATGTTTTACATGTGCATCGAGAAGGGGTGCCTCCAGTATGTCCCACATTTCTGTATTAGTACTTTACTAATTTCAATATTTCAGGAACTATCATTCTCTCCCGTATCCTCTGCGGAATTACAGTCATATATTTCATATTCACGCAAATTCAAGCCCTATATTCCTATTAAACTAACAGATTATATATCTGGACAGTATGCAGAATTGAGAGCAGAGGAGAAAGAAGCCGGTGAAAATTCTACGGTACGCACAAATTAGTTTACATGCACGGCTGAAGTTCTTATACTTGTATCAGGGTTATTCAACTGCTCGGACTCTATTATCAATTCTTCGTCTATCTGAAGCTATTGCACGACTACGATGGAGTGATGAAGTAAGTACTTTATTGCAACAATTCCCTGTTGGAGTAAAGCTTCTTTTGCCAAGGTTGCGCAATCTGATGTAGATGAATCGCTGAGGTTGATAAAAATGTCAAAGGTTTGAGCTAGTTCAAATCTATTGTGTGTAAAATAATGGCCTATTGTACAGATCAGTCTTGAAAATTCACGTACAGAAAATACTGGAACGGACCCAGTGACATCTATACACATGGTAAGTTTTGAATTTCTCTTACTGAAGTTGATGACTCTGTGTAGATTATAAGGGATTGGGTAGAACGTAGAGGTTCTTCGGACATTACTTATGCTCAAGCTCTTTCTTTAACAGTCAACAAAGGCTATAAAAAAGAGGTATTTCAACTTTTTCTCATATTCTGCAGTTGCTAAAAGAAATGCTGTTATAAGGACTTGGATGCTTGTTTGCGAGAATATTGTGACTTGGAAATTTGGATACTTGATGATAACAAGAATATAACTCTTGTTTAGTTGTTTAATTCTAAGATAAAAATCATTTTGCTTCTAAAATTTTTGAGTCACAAGCAACTATTTTTACTTTTTCGGCGTGTATCTCTTCAACCATACCATCATGATTTGCTATTTTAAACTTTACATTTTCTAATATAAATGTCCACACGTTATCGCAAAATCTATACGTGTGCAAATGGCCTCCAAAGATAGTTTTTTGCTTTAGTAATTCGAGTTCCTTCACTATACACCTATCGAACTCAAGTAATATCTTTATTGCAATAGTTGGTGTTAGCTCTCCTGCAGTCACCATTTCATCTAAAGCGTCAGTTAATGCCATTCCGATTGAGGATCTTCTATATAATTCGAGGCTCTAAAACATGGATTAGATGGGTATGGTTTGGGAACAAATACATACCGACATTTTTACGAGCTGTGAAGGTTAAAATACCCGAAGTTTGGTGTGTTAAGCTTTGATTATCCTTCAGTAATTGTTCTTCAAGGGACTTTAGGCACTACTTTGTGTAACTCATACATTTTCTGTGTTACTAACTTTATGGTCTTATTACACGATATCGAGCGATAAAAAGAAGTACACAAACGTCTAACAGACAGTGCTAAATTCAAGTGGATATACTGAAGTACCAGAACGAAGATATTCGACAAGTATAAAGCTGAGGGTATGTAGAAATGAGCAAAAGGAGTTTTATTTTGTATTTTGACTTTTTGTATAAATTATTTCGAAAGAAACGGAAAACAAATTTCACCCATGGTCGATGTCTTTTTTGATTTTCCTTTTTTTTGGAATTTGGAATTTCCCTCGTGGCATGCCATGGCCACACACATCTCCATTGCCGCACTTCCGCCTTTTTTTCCATCCCAAGGGTTTAGGGTTTAAAAAGCCAAAATCTTTCTAGAAGGAAAGGAAATGAGATGAAGGTTTCACGCCGAACCGAGGTATACTCTTGAGCGTTCCTTACAATAATACTTAAGGATAAAATCGCGCAGTGCAATCATACTAATCAATTATAATATCTCAGTTTTCCTGTGCAAGATCAACATGCTTCCTCCGTCAATTCTTGATATGGAACTTGACCTGGTTGACGGACTTCGGGTGGCAGAACTTCTCGATCAAGGAACCTGTTACACCTATGATGATATTATCTTCCATCCTGGATATATAAATTTCGCCGCGGATGAGGTAGAACTGGCAACAAAAGTTTCAAAGAATATTGGAATACGAACACCAATTGTAAGTTCACCCATGGACACTGTGACTGAATCTAACATGGCAGTCGCTCTGGCAAAACTCGGAGGGATCGGATTTTTACACTACAACTCGAAGATCGAAGAGCAAGTCTTCCATGCAAGCTGCGTGAAAAATCACAGAGCTGATTTTCTGACTGATTTGTTGATTCTTCAGCCCAGTTCCACTCTGTATGAATTTGATCAACTGCGAGAAAGATCAAAACACACTTTTGCTTGTATTTGTGAGGCAGACTGTATTGGGTCTAAGTTATTGGGATTAGTTACTGCAACGGACCATGAATTGCTGAAAGATCGATCATTGGAACTCGGTAGTGTCATGACGAGCATTAATGATTTGGTAACGTCGGAGTTAGCGGAGGATTTGGACAGTTTTGAGAAAGTTTTGATTGAGAGTAAGAAAGGAAAACTTCCTATTCTGAATGACTCAGGAGGGCTTATTGCAGTAGTTACTAGCTCTACCCTGAAAAAGAAATTAATCAATCCTTCCACTGGTGTGCCATCTTCTGATCGGTCGGGAAGTTTGCTATGCGGCGCTGCCATCGGAACGCGTGAAAGTGACCGTAGCCGTGCAATTGCCTTAGCTGACGCTGGTGTTGATGCCATCATTCTAGATTCTTCACAGGGTGACTCTATGTATCAGCTAGAAATGCTTCATTATCTGAAGAAGGTAATTCCCGAAGTAGATATCATTGCCGGAAATGTCGTAACGCAGGTCCAAGCTGCTCATTTAATTAAAGCTGGTGCAGACGGTCTTCGTGTTGGAATGGGTTCAGGTAGTATTTGTACAACACAGGAAGTATGTGCAGTTGGAAGAGGACAAGCTACAGCTGTGTTTAAGGTCACAAATTTGGCATCTAAATTTAATGTTCCAGTTATTGCAGACGGAGGTATTCAAAATAGTGGCCACATTGTAAAAGCATTGGCACTGGGAGCTAGTGCTGTCATGTGTGGATCGATGTTTGCTGGAACTACCGAGGCACCAGGCGAATATTTTTTTCAAGATGGAGTTCGTTTGAAGAAATATAGAGGAATGGGAAGTTTAGAATCGATGTTGAAAGGAAGTGATTCACGGTATTTAAGTAGCGGCACACACTTAAAGATAGCGCAAGGTGTTTCAGGCACAGTGAAAGACAAAGGATCAGTTCTACACATGGTTCCTTATCTCATGCAAGCTGTTAAACAAGGATTTCAGGATCTTGGTGCAAACAGCTTAGAAAAAGCCAACAGCTTGCGTAATTCTGGTGATATGCGTGTAGAGACTCGTACGAACTCTGCTCAGCTTGAAGGCGGAGTTCATGATTTACACAGCTATTCGAAGCAACTATGGTAAAAACATTTGCTTGTAAGTTGAACGAGGTTTTTTCTTTTACCTTTACAACTGTGTATATTCTAAGTTATGTTCTACTAAATGACAGAGTATATGTAGCATAGCAAACTTCACCGATTCCTGTTGGTATCAAATCGTTAAAGTAAAAAATACTATGGCACTATGTACTTATGGGATTGAAGTATATATTTTGTTGCATGTTTTTTAGAGAATATTCACAAGTTCTTCATTCGTAATGAAGACAATAGTAGCTTTGGTACTCACTTTATTCATACTTTTACAACTTAGGAATAAAAATCACAACAAAGTTATTAGAAAAAGAGCCAGGATTAACTGCAGCATTTTTCTCTCACTACAGCTTTCGACTTCTCAATTTCAACCAAATTTTCCGAAATCTGCTTCTGCTGTATTGGTTCTAGAGTTTGTGATCGCTGTAGTCAAGATGCTCAGTAAAAAATTAAAAATTCTGAAGTGAAACTTTTTTACCTCATGAATAACACTTAGTACTTTTTGAAAAGCTGTGTCAATGTTTACAGAATTGAGAGCTGAGGTTTCCAAAAATAGTAAATCTACAAAGTATTGCAGCGTAAATTGAAAATTGAATCATTTTGAAAAAATACCTTCTTTTGCCGCATATATTTCAGCATCCTGGGTAGAGACAGAACGTAAATGCTGGAGATCACACTTGTTTCCGGTCAACATTATAACAATTTTAGAATCTGCATGATCTCTCAATTCTGTCAACCATTTTTCAACATCGGCAAAAGTTTCTAGTAAGTTATAACGTTATAACGTTTGACTTCCTTTACAGAATGTCGTACCTTTCTTTGTAACGTCATAAACGAGAAGCGCACCAACAGCTCCTCTATAATATGCGCTCGTAATTGCTCTATACCGCTCCTGTCCAGCTGTATCCCATATTTGAGCTTTCACTACTTTTTTCTCAATCTAATTTCATTTTTAACTTAGTTCAGATTTGCTTGAAGATGTGGTGTACCTCTATACTCCTAGTTGCAAATTCTACACCGATTGTTGACTTCGATTCAACCGAAAATTCATTTCGAGTGAATCTAGAAAGAATATTCGATTTGCCAACTCCAGAATCCCCTATCAAAACGATCTTGAATAGGTAGTCATAACTTCACGAAAGTTTTTTTAGTCAGAACGTTTAAAGAGTACTGTGTTGGAATGAACTTACTCATCGTGTTCGCTAGACATCGACACAAAAGCTTGAAATAATTGCAATATACTTCAATATACACTTAAAATTTGCTGTTAAGAATTATGATGATTTCTGATATCTTTGTGGCTTGTAGAAATAGTTAGTTTTTCTGATTCCCGAAATTGAATGAGTAAAAGTTAGTCTGTAAAATGTGAAAATTTTCCTCAGGTCATTCTTGGGTTCCCCCCCTTCTTGCAATCAGATACTTTCCAACTTTTTTCTCCTCCTTTTGATTTTTATAACGGTACCGTAAATAAAAAACGTACGTTAATATGTTTCATTCTATCGCATACTCTATTCTATCATGTCTACATTACCCCTGTGTTGTAAAGGCTTCGCAAAAAACATGTGGAGACTCGAGAAGCCTTACCAGCGGTTACGAAAATTTAACGCGTTACAAGTAGACGTACCGGCAGATGAAAGCTATGGAACTAAATTTCCGCCTTCACGGCATCCGCGTCGTTGCGGGATTTTATTGCATCCAACTTCATTCCCGGGACCCTATTTGACCGGTGATCTTGGACCGGAAGCATATGCTTTTATAGACTGGCTGGAAAGTTCTAAAATGCAAGTTTGGCAAGTATTACCACTAGTTCCGCCAGGTCGTCCCATACCGGGTATACGAGATGATTTTTGGTCTCCATACAGTGGTCGTGATGCACATTGTGGTAACACTTTGATGATTTCTTTGGAATTACTCGTCAATGATAACTTGTTGAGCGCAAATGAGCTTCCGGTAAGCTCTGTACAAAGTAGCCATGTTAACTTTCAAGATGCTTCAGAAGTTATCGAGCCCTTACTATACAGGGCAGCAAGAAATATGTTAAATAGAAACAAAAATGATAAATTGCGCCGTGAATTTGAGGAATTTCGTGAGCGCTCTGATATCAAATTGTGGCTTAAAGATGCGGCCTTATTTGACGTGATTGAGAAAATCCCAGAGTTACGTGGGGTTGACTGGTGGGATTGGCCCATTGGTTTGCGCGATAGAGAAAAGGGTGAGTTATTAAAATTAAGCAAAGAATACTCATATCAGCTGGATGAATTCTGCGTTGTTCAATTTTTTTGGCATAGACAGTGGCTCTCGTTGAAACAGTACGCGAATTCGAAGGGGATCTCAATCATTGGGGATATGCCTATTTATGTGGGAGGACATTCAGCAGACGTCTGGGCTCACCCACACTTATTTCAACTGGGCCCTGATAAGAAGCCAGAAATGGTTGCTGGTACTCCACCTGACGCGTTTAGTGATGATGGTCAGCTATGGGGTAATCCATTATACTGCTGGACAATGCACAAAGAAGAAAAATATGCATGGTGGTGTAGTAGAATAAAAAGAGCGCTTGAGCTTCATGATGAAATTCGAATAGACCATTTTAGGGCATTTTCTGCATACTGGGCAGTGCAAGCTGGCGAAAGAACCGCGAAAAATGGCAAATGGTACAACGGACCTGGCATAGAATTCTTCCACGGCATAAAGTCAGCCGTTGGTGAATCTACTATAATAGCAGAGGATCTGGGTGTTATAACTGCAGATGTCACTGAATTAAGAGAAAGTATAAATGCACCCGGAATGGTAATTCTGCAGTTTGCATGGGGTTCCGACGGGAAAAATCCACATCTGCCACATAACCACAGTGAGAATTCTGTATGTTATACAGGAACTCATGATAATGAAACCTCGTATGGATGGTATTGGAATCAAAATGACTCCATCCGGAAGAAATTGAAGAATTATGCACACGTGACCTCCTCAAATTGTGTGTGGGATCTCGTCAGTTGTGCAATGGCCTCTGTCAGTAAAACGTGCATAATTCCGATGCAGGATATCCTAAATCTTGGAAACGAAGCTCGTATGAATACACCGGGTGTAGCTGATGGAAATTGGACATGGCGAGTAGGTTCCCCTCACTTTTTTGCAAGGTTGGCTCCAGAAGCAACGAAATTAGCACAAATGGTGACTTTATATGGTCGCACTCAGGATATTGAAGGATGATTGACGAATCGAAATTACTTAAATTTAATAACCTATGATCTAAATTTTATGAGGTCAGGAAAAACTTACATAGTTGTTTACTTCTTTGGATTTTCATGTAATTTATTCCTGTCATGTTACGCCACATTCAACAAGTTACAAGTTAGTAGAGTCGTTCGTGTATGGGTGATAAAATCGAATAAAGTGGGATCCTGAACAAAGACGATTTTCGTCGAATATCGATACTTTTCCTATGCATATCCATACGAGAACTCCAAATTAAAGTACTAGGATAGACAGTATGGTAATTACGCTGTACCATCACCTAACCAGCATATGGTGTATGATTATTTACGCTACGCGCTCGTACACCTTAAAATCTTTTCAAAAAAGACTTCTACGTATATTTAGGGTGCGTGGACTACGAATTTTTTTTTTTTGAAGAGGAAATTATGCTCGTACTCGTCTATATACCATATGCCATACCATATGGTGATAAAAATGATAAAAATGATCATACACGTACACGTATATCCCCTGTGAATTGTTGAGTAGCTGTAATATTGCAATTAGTAGTCTTCTTAGAATTAATCTCTTAGAAGCAGTAAAGTAGTGTGTAGTTTTCTCTAAGACCAGTTCTTAAATTAAATGTTTATGGTATCAAATGAAACCCTAACCTTCATTTTTTGGCAAGTTTCTCCACAGGGGATATGGCCACCTTTTTTAAATAAAATCCCTTGATTTTTTTTTTGTTCTCCCTTCTGGGCGAAGGATCCAGCCAGAGGGACAGTCGTAAAAAGAAGACAGTATTTTATAAAGGAAAATGGGAAGCGATATTGAGCAGTGTCCTGCGTTTGCGCGATATACATGCTGGATTTGACACTTTATTTCCATGTTTGGATTTACTACGTGAATAGATGGTGATGAAAACTTTCTTCATTTTTAACCGGGGTGGTGAAATTTTATTTCATTGGTCTGCCCAGGAAGAAAATGATAAACAATTATCGGTCAATGCTGTTATTAAGGACCGTCTACTAAGGAAGAAAAGTGAAGATAAACTTTTATGTTATACTCCAATTTCAAGCTCTCTCTCATTTAATTGGATAACTCACGACGAGCTTGGGCTAGTTTTTGTTGTATCAAACCGAAAATCTTTGTCTGCCCCATATATTCGTGAACTACTTGTCCAAGTTCGATGCGCCTGCGTAGGTGTTTTATCAGAAAATAGTCAATGCACTTCTACTTTTGCTAGTGTATTTGACGGGATTTTTGAAAAAATTCGCCTGAAGTGCGTCGATCAATTTAGAGGTGAAATACTTATAGATAAAGTTGCTGTTAGCTCTTCTACTTCTGGCCATGACATAATTCGAAATAGGCTTGACTTCTCGAATGATCGTTCAAAAGGGAAAATAGCTCCCAACTATGGAAAAGATATCGAAAACCCTTCCGTGAGCATAGAAAAAAATGATAGCAATAGCACTTGGGTATCTGAAATTCTTCATGGAAAACTTGCCAAGAAGTTGATCGGTAAAGTTGAATTATTGGAATCAGAATTAAAACCTGTTATAGAAGAACTTAAACTTAAGTTGGTAAAGAAGAATGTTGCTGAAACAATTGCGGAGAACATTTGCGAAAGTGCTTCAAATCAATTATTGCACAATAAAGTCACATCATTATCAGAGGTTTCTAAAATTTTGGACCAGGTAGTGATTGATAATTTAGTACAAATACTGTCTCCAGTACAGCAGGTAGATGTTCTAAGAGAAATACAAGAGATGCGCTCTAAGAATCAAGTTTACATCATACTTTTCGTAGGTGTTAATGGTGTCGGAAAAAGTACGACCTTGTCTAAAGTTGCATATTGGATGCAGAAGAACAAACTTTCCTCAATGGTTGCAGCTTGTGACACTTTTCGAGCTGGGGCTGTAGAGCAGCTCCGAACGCATTGCCGTAGGCTAGGCATACCTCTATACGAGCGTGGTTATGAAAAAGATCCCGCAGTTATAGCTTATGAAGCTGTTAAACATGCAAATCGTCTGAAAATGGATGTACTATTGATTGATACTGCTGGACGTATGCAAGATAATGAACCTTTGATGAGAGCTTTGTCGAAGTTGATTAATCTAAATAAACCGAATTTGACGCTTTTTGTAGGAGAAGCTTTAGTTGGGAATGAGGCTTCTGATCAACTTAAGATTTTTAATCAGCGACTTCTTGATTTAATTGATGAGCAAAAACATACTGCAGTTGATGGTATTATATTATCCAAATGCGATACTGTTGGGGACAAAATTGGGGCAGCTATTTCTATGGTATATTCAAATAATATACCAATAATATTCTTAGGTTGTGGCCAAACTTATACAGATCTTAGAAGGTTTGATGTTGAAACTTTAGCGAAAGTCCTGTTAAACTAGATGAATGCACGTGAAGAATAAATTAAAAATATTTGCTACAGGCTTAGCTTTGAGATAGAACGTTTCAAAGACAGTAACTTCGACTGCTTACTCTCGTATTCCACTAAGCTCAAAAAGTTTTTGTGCCGAATTCCCCCACTTATCGCGCTCATTTATGCTGCTACCAGCCCTTATCAAAATGTTGGCAGCTTTGTACTGCTTAGAAACGATTGCGATATGCAATGGAGTCCAGCCATGCTTAATATCTTTGACATTCACGTTTGCCCCATTTTCTAATAAAATTTTTAAGGCTTCAACGTGACCATTTTTTGCTGCTAAATGTAAAGGTGTCCATGCTCCCTTATCCCGTGCATTTACTTCAGCACCTTGCATAATTAAATTTTCGAGTAAAGTTGCAGAACCGCTATAATATGCGGCCTTGTGCAAAATAGATCTATCGTATGCATTTTTTTCATCAATATTATAGAGACAACTTGTTTTTTTTGAATCAGCCATTATTTGTAGTGCTTTTACCTTATTCTACGTATCTACGAAATATTCCTCTTTTAAGGTTACGCCGAGATTGCCTCTTTCTATCGAAAAAGTATTCGCACCTATTTCTATTCCTTCATAAATTCGTGTATTTTATCATCCTAAGCGTGTGAATAGCTGCATAAGTGTTATCTGGAGGTCACTGCTTGTCAGGACATTGAAAGTTAGAAAGAGCATGAAACTCTGCAGAACGTAAAGTCTTTGCGTGTCTCGAATTTATTAAGGCAAAAGTGCATAAACGCCTTTCAAAAAGCTTTTCCTTTGTGTGTTTGGTTTCATCAAATATATTTTCCTATTTTCAAGATTAGAAGTCTAGATATATATGGATCCATACGGTTTTAATTAACTATTTTCATTTTCTCGGATGACCATATGGCTACTCGAATGCCATAAATAATCCGTTCATATTTTTTATTATTAAACTAATCCACGTTCTTTTTTTCCCTTCTAAAATTTTCGGGGTTTTGATATATTTAGGGTTTCGGATAACAGTAAAATAAAAGAAGAAAACAA
>Ga0115011_10002096_pt1 | contig 13984 bp, 6 predicted proteins | sample TroAtlMetagenome_2_FD_88705 | JGI IMG/M metagenome (GOLD analysis project Ga0115011, IMG submission 88705) | Marine eukaryotic phytoplankton communities from Atlantic Ocean - Tropical Atlantic ANT8 Metagenome | ecosystem: Environmental > Aquatic > Marine > Oceanic | place: Tropical Atlantic...
CGGTCTGCGGTCTCGGGGTCAATCTCTATATGGTCGAACCATCGCCTTCCCAGCCAACTGACCAAAGCGCGGGGACGCTCCAGCATGGCGCTGCGAAAGAGGTTGATGGGTGCGGGGGGGAGGGGGTTCACGGAATCTCTACCCGAATCGGGCTCCTCGTACTGGTCAAAATGACGCCATCGGTCCCGCGCGAAAAGTCACCGCCGACAGCCCACAATATCGCGTCTCCCCATACGGCGTGTAGGGTCTGATGGCTCACAGTGTTCAATGCCTCTTGGGCCACCTTTGACCACCTACCATCGACATCGCGGGTGAGGAGTATACCGCGCTCCCCACAGGCAATTGCCGTCCCATTTGAACGGACGTACACCCCGTTGAGTCCCAAGTTAACCGGCAGGGGCTCTCTAAGCCACTTACCCTCTTCAAAAGAAAAGGCCAAGCCGCTTGCTACGCCCCCGACGGCCAGTCGAGGACCCGATGCTCGTCCGTGCACCGTGAAAAGAAGGTCGCTAATCCCGGTGTCTTGGCGATGAAAGCGGGTTCCATCCCAGTGGACTGCAACGCCTCCCTCACCCACCAGATGGATGTTATTAGGTGCATCGCCCCAGATCTTGTAGAAATTGAACATCGTCGGGAACGCATCATCGATGATGCGCTGCCATCGGCCATCTCCTGTCGAGTGGAGTACCAGTGCCTTGGGTCCACCCCGTCGATAGCTGCCGCCCACGGCCCAAACATCATTTGGACCTGCAGCCCACACGCCCCACAGTACCGCTTTTTCGTCGAGTCCCGTCTCTTCCTCGTGCCACTCGCCGTCTTGGCGTCGAAGGATTCGACCAGCCTCGCCCACGGCCCAGATTTGGGAAGTGTCGAGGCCATGGATCCACCACAGCTTGGCACCCGGGGGGGTCTCTTCATGGAAAATGCGTTGGCCGTCATAGTGAGCGACGACTCCGCCTTCGGGGCCTCCACCCACAAACCAAACGGACGCTTCACCGGTACCCCAGACCCCCAGGTATAGGGCGTCGGCACCGAGCGTTACGACGCTCAGGGGCTCGATGGGGGGTGGGGTAGATGGGGGAGGTGGTTCGGGTCCGCAGCCCTGCATCACCAGAGCGGCGATGAGGGCGCGGAGGACGGCGCTCAACGTCGGCGTCGCCGTGCGAAGACGAGGAGGACGAGCAACCATGCCATGGGGGTGGGGGATTCGGCACGGGTATCACATGCACACCCAACCGCCTCAGGCTCCGAGGTTTGAGGCGGCTCCACCGGCTCGAAGTCAAACGGAGTGAAGTCAGGAATCCGATCCATCGCATCGCGCGTGGCGTCGGTCGGTTGCGGTGTGGCCATATCTGTGACGGTCGCATCCGTGCCCGCGTCTACACTCACCGCTCCCATGTCCGTCAGCACACCCATATCCGGAGGCGGGGGCTGCTCTTCACTCGTCGTTTCCTCGAAACCATTGCACTGCGCTTGGTCAGCGATGACCTCGCACGTCTGCCCCGGGGGGCACTCTACGCGGGCACACGGGTCATCGACGCATTGACCGCCGACACAGATGCGACCGTTTCCGCATTCGAGCCCCGTACACCGTTCAGGCTGACATTCACCCTCGCTACAGATTTGACCATCGGGGCAGGCGATGGCGAAACACGGATCCGGCACACATTGACCATCCTCGCATCTCTGGTCACCCCCACAGGCCAACTCGGCGCAGCTATTGATGCAGGCGCCTTCGCGGCAGAATTCGCCCGGTGCACAGTCGACGGCGGCGCACAAATCACCCACGCACTGCCCGTTGATGCACACTTGCTGGTCAGGGCAACCCACCTCGTAGCAGGTGTCAGCAACGCAGGCACCGCCTTGGCAGGTCTCCCCGGCGGGGCAGGTCACATCCGTACACGGGTCGATGCAGATGCCCATCTCACAGCCATGGCCTTCTGGGCAATTGGCGGCGACACAGGGGTCGACACAGCCACCGTCGCTGCACACCAATCCCGGCGGGCACTCGAGGTTCTGACACGGCTCTACGCAGACGCCCTGGGTACAGACGGCTTCGCCCGGACAAATCGGCCCTTCGTCCATTTCACCATCGCAGTCATCATCGATGGTGTTACAGACCTCTTCTGGGAGCTCTGCACATCCACCACATGCGTTGCGCAGTCCCTCGTCGATTCGGCCGTCGCAGTCATTGTCGAAGTTGTCACAGAGCTCTGCACCCGGGTTAAACGCCTGGTTACAGATCTGCTGTCCATTGAGACACGCCAAAACACCGCTGCCACATTCTCCCAATTCGCCGGTCGCGCACGGCGGCGGCGGATCAGAGATGGTCTGTTCGTCGATATTGTCGTCGCAATCGTTGTCGATCCCGTCGCAAATTTCGTCCGTCGTTTCGGCGTTTTGGATACAGGTCAAACCACCTCCGGTACAGCCGATGGTCCCCGGCGCACAGGCGCCGAAGAAGCCCGTGTCGCATACCTCTCCAACGCCGGGCAAATCGCCTTCGTCGATGGTGTCATCGCAGTCGTTGTCTGCACCGTCACAGATCTCATCGATGGCCTCGTTTTCTCCATTGCAAATGACTTCACCGCGTACGCAGGTGGTGAGGCCTCGCGCGCACTCACCCATGAGGCCGGCCATCTGACAAATGAGGCCGCCGCCGGGATTCTCTTCATCTGTGGTGCCATCACAGTCGTCGTCGACCAAATTACAAGACTCTGGACCGGCGACATTGTCGGACAAACACTCCAATGAGCCGGCGTTACAGGCCCATGTACCCGTTCGACAGACACCGGGTTGCTCTGTTTCACAGGCAGCTCCCACGCGCTCGATGTCCTCATCGACGTTGCCGTCACAGTCATTGTCGAGGCCATCACACGTCTCGTTTTCGGCCTGGTTGCTCGGCACGCAGCCGAGTTCACCGTTGGCACAGATTAGAGTGCCCGCAGCGCATGCGCCCTGAGCGTCGGAGGCACAGGCGCCGCCACCACCGGGATTCTCTTCGTCCGTATTGCCGTCGCAGTCGTTGTCTACGCCGTCACACAACTCCTCTTGGGCGTTGAGTTGGGGGACGCATTGATTCCGGCCTTCGGCACAGATGGTAATGCCGGCTGCACAGGCGCCGATGCCATCGGTATTACACGCCTGCCCGGCACCCGGGTCACCCTCGTCAGTACTGCCATCGCAATCGTTATCGAGGCCGTCGCAAATCTCAGCACCGGCATTCTCTTGGCCCCGACAGACCAAGTCGCCATTCCGGCACAAGGTCAGCCCGTCTCCACAGATCCCGTCGGCATCGGTGACGCAAAAGACGTCGCCGCCCGGGTTTTCCTCGTCGATATTGCCGTCGCAGTCGTCGTCTTCGCCATTACACTCTTCTTGTTCGGCCGGTTCATTGATGGCGAAACAAGCGATGTCGCCGTTGACACAATTGAGTAGGCCTGCACGACACGCGCCGACACCGTCGGATTGGCATTCCCCACCCAGGCCGGGAACGGCTTCGTCAATGGTGCCATCACAGTCATTGTCGACGCCGTCACAGGTTTCCGGCCGGCCGATTTGATTGCCGACGCAGACCAAGCGACCCAATCGACAGCGTTGAATACCGGCCCCGCATGCACCGTCTCCACCGGTCTCACATGCTTCGCCGACCCCATCGATATCTTCATCGGTGCTGCCATCGCAGTCATTGTCACGACCGTCGCAAATCTCGGCGACGGCGACATTGGTGGCATTACATTGTGTGTTCCCATTGACGCACACGGTCTGGCCAAAGCCGCACTGACCGACTCCGTTGCCCACGGGACACTCCTGGTCTCCACCGGGGTTCCCCTCGTCATTCAGACCATCACAGTCGTTGTCGAGTCCGTCACAAATCTCTTGGGCCACGTCAAAGCTGGGAATACAGCGGACTTGACCGTTGGCGCAGATCGACTCTCCGACACCACACTGGCCAATCCCTTCGGTTGCACACTGCGCTCCACCACCGGGGTTACCCTCGTCGTTGATGCCATCGCAATCGTTGTCGAGGCCGTCACACGATTCGTTTTCGGGGGCTGAGCGTGAGTCACAGGCGAGAGCGCCGTTTCGACAAATGGTCAGCCCAGACCGGCAGACGCCTTGAGCGTCGGTATTGCAGGGAGAATTACCGCCGGGGTTTCCGTCGTCGATTTGCCCATTACAGTTATTGTCCAATCCATCACAAGCCTCCGCGGAGGGCTCGATGTTCCGCACACACTGCAACTGACCGTTGAGGCAGCGAGTCGAGCCGGGTCCACAGATGCCCGGCTGGTTTGTATTGCAGTTCGCTCCATTTCCAGGACCGCCTTCGTCGGTCGAGCGATCACAGTCGTCATCCTGGCCATTACAGACCTCGTTCCCCTGAGGGACGCAGAAGTAGTCATCACACGCATCGCCGACCCCATCTCCATCACCGTCTTCTTGCCCGGCATTGGCGATGTTGGGGCAGTTGTCGCAGACATCCCCAACGCTGTCACCGTCGCCATCGGCTTGGTCCGGATTGGCCACATGGGGGCAGTTGTCGTCGCCTTGACAGTGGCCATCGGCGTCACCGCCGAGATCGATGGTGTCAGCGCACACCCCACCAAGGGAGCGTTCCAAGACCAAGATTGCGTAGGTCACTGAGGTCAACGCGTGCCAACAATTGCGATTACCGCCGCAGGGCCATGATCCATTCCCGTTTTGGGTGGTCACCAATTGGTAGGCAAAATCGTAATACCAGCCCTGAGGCTCTTCGGGATAACCGTCTCCTGCAGGATCGCGGACGCCACCCACATTGTCTTCCCAGACGCCGTTGGCGACATTCGCGGGACGTTGGGTGACCTCGAAGACCTTAGAAGCACCCCACAGGTAGTAGTAATATGACTGATTCCAGTTGGTGATGATGTGGCTGTCGTATCGGTAATTGTCCCGGAGCCAGGCCATGGCGGCCTGTACGTCGTTGTCATTGCCTGGTCGCTCGATGAGCCGGTAAGACCACGTGCCGGCCGCCGTCATGGCGCTGGCGGAATTGTAGTTGCTGGGGCAGCGATACTTGAGGCCGCCGTCTGCATTCTGTGAGTTGTTCAGAAAAACGACTGCGTTGGGCAGGGTGTCGTCCGCATCAGCTTGAATCGAACTGGCGGCCGACAAGCCGGCGATGGCGAATTGGGCGGTGGACAAATCACCATTGGTGCTTTGGCCACTATAGTTCCAACCACCTTCGTTGCATCCGGCGACGCCTTGGCTGGCTTTGAGGGACGCGACGCCTGTCGAAATTGCCTGTCGGACGGTTCGATTGCCGCCGACATTGTCAGGGCCTCCACTCGACAAAAAGAGCGAGAGTCCCATAAGCCCCGTGCCCGTTCGATACGAGTAGGGGCTGTTGTTCGCGATGCCATTGAAATTGTTTACGATGTGGCGGGCCATCCGGACGAGTCGTTCCTGATCCGCGACAGATGTGCCTTCGTAACCCACCGCATCAGCCCCCCAATCGGCGCTGGCGCGCCTTTCCATCAGGGCGAGCATGCATAGGCCAGTTGGATCATAGTGACCATTGTTCCCACAATGGCCGTTGTTCTCCTGGTTCCGGATGAACGTCAGGCCGTTCTCGATGGCCGTATGTACGCGATCACCGAAAGGTGTTCTAAACGCCTGTGCATCAGCAGGAATCAGTAAGCCGAATACGGCCACCAAGCTCCAAAGAGACCTCATTAATCGAGTCTTCATTACTTACACCTCTTGAGCGGATCGTCTCCGCCGCGTGATCAAAATCAGCAGGAACACAACCCAAGTTCCCGTTGATGAACCCTGTGCGCCTGTATCACAGGCACAGCCCGTTTCGCCCTCTTCATCGGTGGTCATCTCGCCAGGAGAGGGAATCGTACTTCCGCCTGAGGCACCACCAATTCCAGGCGGTATACCCCCAGTACCGGACGCGCCGCCAGTAGTTTGCTCACCACCTTCTCCACCAAGGGGACCCTGTCCACCGTTTCCACCGGTATTTATTGCGCCGCCATCACCGGTTTGACCGCCGAGATTTTCACCTCCCGTACCCCCGGTTCCGGCAGCCCCACCACTCTCGGGTTGACCGCCCATTCCTGGCGCGCCACCCATGGCGGGTTCGCCGCCACTCCCTCCCATGCCGGGGCCGGGATCATCTTCTCCCCAGGCCCCGATGCATTGGGCGTCCCCGGCGGCATCGTCACAGATTTCGCCGGGCGGGCATTCTACGTGGAGACACGGGTCATCAACGCACTGGCCGGCGATGCACTCGAGTCCAGGCGTGCAGACGACGCCTGCGCACTCGGCTCGGCACATCCCGTCACGGCAGGTGCTGTTCTCCGGGCATTCAACATTGAAGCAGGGGTTAGGCACACATTCACCACCGACGCAGCGATGATCCAAGGGACATGAAACATCGCCGCAACTCGGGATGCATACGCCCATCGGCGGTATGCCCTCGATTCGACAGAACGCATCTGGCGGGCATTCGAGGGCCTCACACGGGTTTTGGGTACACTGACCATCCAGGCAGATTTGAGCCTCGGGACAGCCGACTTCGTAGCACGTGTCGCTCACGCACTCGCCGGCGGCACAGGCTTCACCGGCAGGACATTCGACGCCGACACAGGGGTCCGAACAGACGCCTTCGTTGCACGACCAGCCTGGTGGACACTCCACGGCCTCACACGGCGACACGCAACCGCCTTGGACGCACACCTCTCCGCTTTCGACACACTCGTTGCCGGCGCAGGGGGTGACGCATTGTCCCCGCGTACAGATATCCCCATCCGGGCAGATTTCGCCTTCGTCCAAGACACCGTCGCAGTCATCATCGATGCCGTCGCATATTTCTGCCGGCAGGGGACCGCAGGCACCACAATTGTTCCTCAGGCCTTCATCTACCCGGCCGTCGCAGTCATCGTCTTGCGCGTTGCAGACCTCATCGTCAGGACGCTCGTTGGCCAGACAGCCGAGGGCGCCGTCTATACATGCGCCTCGGCCCTCGGCACAGATACCGGGTCGACCGCTGGCACAGACTTGCTCATCGCCGAATTCACCTTCATCGGTTACGCCGTCGCAGTCATTGTCCAGGCCGTCGCAGATTTCCTCGACGGGCTCTGCTTCGGCATCGCAGATCACGCCGCCTTGGACACATCGCTGGCTGCCTTCGCTACAGATCCCGAAGAATCCGGTATCACACGGGGCGCCGCCGCCGGGGTTGTTCTCGTCCACCTCGCCATCACAGTCCTCGTCTTGACCGTCGCAAGTCTCGCCCTCGGGGTCGGCACCTCCACGGCAACTCACCACGCCTTCGATGCAGGTGGTGATGCCGATGCCGCAATTGCCTCGACGACCGGGAATGGGGCAGGCCAGTCCACCGCCGGGGTTTTCTTCGTCGACTACACCGTCGCAATCATTGTCCTGCTGGTCGCAGATTTCCGGCGTCGCCATCGAATCGGGTCGACAGATAACTGCGCCGTCGGTGCACCGGCGCACGCCCGGTCCGCAGACGCCCGGCTGGCCCGAGTCACAGACGAGGCCGATTCGATCATCGCTTTCGTCTAGGATTCCGTCGCAGTCATTGTCGAGTCCATCGCAGAGGTCGATGTCGCGTTCGACGCTTTGGATACAGACCAGTTCGCCATCCTCGCAGCGCAAACGCCCACCGGCACACACCCCGACGCCACCTGCGTCACACTCTGCGCCCCCCCCTGGGTTTTGTTCGTCAATCTGGCCGTCGCAGTCGTTGTCTACATCGTCGCAGATCTCCTCCTGCGGCTGATTGAGCGCAAGACACTCGAGCTCTCCGTTTCTGCAGTTGAGGGTCCCTTGACCACACGCGCCAATGGCGCCGGTATCGCAATCACGTCCACCGCCCGGGTTCATTTCGTCCACTTGACCGTTGCAGTTGTTGTCGATGCCGTCACACAGCTCGGGGCTGGGATTGCTGAGAGCGAGACAAATCACGTCGCCATTGCGACACACTGTTTCCCCGACAGCACATGCGCCGAGTTCGTCTGTCACGCAGGGGAGTCCAGCATCGGGATTACCCTCATCGACATTGCCGTCACAATCGTCATCGAGTTCGTTGCATGTCTCAGGCAATTCGCGCTGCGCCTCGATGTCTACATTGGGCGTGCATTCGATCCCGCCCGCGACACATTGGATGAGGCCGTTGCGGCAGAGCCCCTCATCGCCCGTTAGACACTCATTGCCGACGCCGGGAGAGTCCTCGTCGATCACGTTGTCGCAGTCATTGTCTTGGCCATCGCAGAACTCTGGAAATCCTTCTTCGGGCCCGTCGCAGCGCAGTTGTCCCAGGGTGCACGTAACGATTCCTTGGCCACAGGCCGTTTGGCAGCCATCACCCACAGTGGGGATGTCACCGTCATCGACCCGTCCATTGCAGTCGTTATCGATGCCGTCGCAAATCTCTGCGATGGCGCCGGGTTGGACTTGAGGAACACAGCGAATGGCACCGTCGCGGCAGGTTGTGGTGCCGACTGCGCACAACCCGTTTTGACCCGGAATGTCACAGGCTTCATCGGCACCCGGATTGCCTTCGTCGACTCGGGTGTCGCAGTCATTATCAATATTGTCGCAGACCTCTCGGCCGGGCTGCACGTTCGCGATACACACCAAGGCGCCCCCCTGACATTGGGTTCGTCCTTCGGCGCAAGCACCCGCCCCATCGCCCCCTACATTGCAGGCACGGTTGCCTTGGGGGTTGCCCTCATCCGTATTGCCGTCGCAGTCATTGTCGAGGCCATCACACAACTCCACTTCGGGGTCATTGCGGCCATTGCACACGAATTCGGCGTCCACACAGCGGGTGAAGCCATCGCTACACAACCCGGGTTGACCGGTGCGACAGGGCCGAAAGGAGCCGATGGGTTGATCATCGACCTCGCCGTCACAGTCATTGTCTTCGCCGTCACAGACCTCGAGACCAGGGCTGGTAGACTGGACACACACCAGCGCGCCCGCGATGCAGGCTGAAACGCCAGAGCTACACAGGCCGGGCACGCCCGTATCACAGCGCACGCCCCCGCCAGGATTGCGCTCGTCGAGCTCTCCGTCGCAGTCATCGTCCTCGTCATTGCAGACCTCGTCCCCGCGCGGCACGCAGATCAGGGGGTCACAGGCGTCGCCAATACCATCGGCGTCTTCATCTGTTTGGTCGAGATTGGGGAGATCTGGGCAGTTATCGCAGGCATCGCCGACGTCGTCATTGTCTCGATCCGCCTGGTCAGGATTGGCGACGTGTGGGCAGTTGTCATCGCCCTGGCAAACGCCGTCTTCGTCTGCAAGGTCATCACCACAGATGCCTCCCAGGGAGCGTTCGAGCACCAGGATTGCGTACGCTGTCGCAGCGTGTTGTCGCCAGCAGAGACTGGTGTTGCCGGCCTGGCAGGGCCACTCGCCTTGCTCACTTTGGGTTTGGATCAACTGGTGGGCGAAGTCGTAATACCAGCCTCGAGGCTCTTCGGGGTACCCATCAGCTTCTGGATCTCGAGTGCCTCCAATTTGATCCTCCCAGATCCCCTCGTTACCGGGATCGGCCATGACCTCGAAAGCCTTCGCGGCGGCCCACAAGTAATAGTAGTAGGACTGCGGAAAATGGGGGCGAATGTGGTCGTCGTAGCGGTAATTGTCCCGCAGCCAGGTCATGGCTGACTGAATGCGGGGATCGATCCCCGCGACCCCAGCGAGGCGATAGGACCACACCCCGGCGGCGGTCATGGAACTCGAAGACTGCCAGTTCCCACAGGAGCGATAGGCGAGCCCCCCATCCTCGTTGGTCGCATCTTCGAGAAAAGGGGTGACCAACGGGAGACTTTCGGCAGCGCCTGGCACCAAGCCCGACGAGGCCGAAAGGCCGGCCATTGCGTACTGTGTCGTGGAGAGATCACCGGCATTTTCGGGTTGGTTGTAGTTCCAACCGCCCGAATTACAGCCTGCCTCTCCCTGGCGCTCAGCCAAGGCGGTGACGCCGCTGCGAATCGCATCGGGCACGGAGACGGCTGCGCCGACGTTTTGGGGACCACCGGTGGATACAAAAAGAGAGAGGAAGAGCAGATTGCTGCCCGTCTCATAGCTGTACTCGAGTTCGTCTCCACGGAGGGCACGGTCATTCTCGATGACGTACTGAGCCATTCGTCTGAGGCGTGCTTGGTCGTCAGCGGTGGCGTTTCGGTACCCCCGAGTGGGTGCATTCCAATCGGCGCTGGTCCGCTCCTCCAGGAGCGCTAATCCGCCCAAGGCTGTGGCTTGGGCGTTATAATTACCGCCGTTCTCCTGGGTTCGAATCCACGCAAGGCCGCGCTGAATGGCGGCGTTGACTTCATCTCCGAACGGTGTCCGGAAAGCCGAAGCAGGTGTGGTGAAAAGCGCAAAGATGAGCGCGAAGAGAGCCCACTTGAGGCCCCATCCAACGGACGAGCGATGCATTCGTCCCCCCCGAGCACGTCGACGCCACCCCAAGCGTACGAAGTGTCTGGTCAATTGTATTTTTGAAGGGCTCCGCAACCATAGCGAGATCAAGGGGGCCTTGTCGACGGGCGGGCAGGGGATTTGTCGTAGTCGGGCTGTCTTGTCGTCAGCTGACTTGCTCTAGATCGGGGAGACGTTCGGAGATCAGCTGAACCAGCTGGTCGAACGCAGACTCACCCAGGGGCAGGCTAGAAATCACGACGGGGCGTTTGCCTGCGTACAAAACTAACTCTCTAAATGGAGCTGGACCCATGAACCGAGTCCCTTTGTCGCGACCGGCGCGGATGGTGAATCGTTCGATTTGGTCGAGTTGGATCGTCCGGCTGCGGGTGCGTCCACGGCAGCGGAGTTCCTTTTCATCGAGTTCCAGTCGGAAGCGAAGAAAGGTGTAGACCACTGTCCCGAGGTACGCGGCGCAGAGTACGCTTAAAATGACGTACAGGGTGGTATCGCCGTGGCCCATGAGAAAAAGGACCATGGGGAAGCTGGCCAAGGCCACCAATGCCACCAGACCGCGGAGCAACCGGGTGCTGTCAAATCGGAACGTCTGCGCCTGCATACTTGCTCAACCGATCTCTACATAGCCGTTGGAGAGCACCGTTCGATCTCCAACAGTGACCTCGAGACGGTAGCCGCCCTCTTTACTAGATGGAAGGGCTTGAACGTTGAGAGTATCCCCTGGGTAGACCTCGCGGCTGAATCGGGCCGTAAAGGATTTGAGGCGGCTAGGGTCACCATCACACAGTGAACGGACAACGGCGCACGTGGCGAATCCGTAGGTGCACAGACCGTGGAGAATCGGGGCCTTGAAGCCAACCTTGGTGGCCAATGCTGGGTCCACGTGGAGTGGATTCAAGTCGCCGCTGAGGCGGTAAAGCAGTGCCTGGCTCTCCAAAGTAGGGAGTGCATCGTCGATGACGAGTTCGCTATCGGCCAAAGGATCCGGCAGGGGAGTGCTCTGTCCGCGCTCTCCACCGAAGCCGCCCTGTCCGCGGCAGAAGATGGACCAACTGGTTTCGAAGAGGCAGTTGCCTGAACCGTCGAAGGTCTCGGTCTCGATAATGACCACTGCGCCCTTGCCTTTGTCCTGGACCTCGCTGACTCGGCCGACGCTGCGGAGCTGTCCCTTGGGGGGAATTGCACCATGCAAGGTGATGGTCTGGGCACCATGGACGAGGGTGCGATAGTCCGCGCCAATTTTGTGCAATGCGGTGTGCACGATAGGCATCGTGGGCACAACGGCGAAAGAGGGCACGACCTTGAGGGCGTCCACGCCTTCCCAAGTATATTCCAGCGCTGATTCTCCGACACCCAGCGCATACGTTGCACAGGTTTGCCAATCGTATTCGAAGGCGGGGGGTTCGAAGGCCTGACCGACGACACTCAGGTCGAGTTCCATGATTCACTCCTCTCCAAAGACCATGCTGGTCCGTACCGCATGCCGCGTTCAGGTTCAAGCGCGCTGGGCTTTCGACGGTGCTGGTCGACGGCGCTTACTCGAGGATCGATTCGACCTCTGCCCGCACGAGGGGATCGAGATCGTCGATGCAGAGCGAGCCGACCTTTTTACTGCCAAGGATGCTGGCCGCCCAAAATGCTGTCGCGCGAATGACTGGATCGGGATCCTTTGCTGCGAGGCGTTCGATCTCGGGAAGCGCATCTGTGTGCCCCGTGTTGGCCAAGACAATGAGCGCATTCCTTCGCAGACCTTGACCACGAGCGCGTCGCATTGGGCTCCCGATGAGTCGCTCTTCGAGGGCCTCGGCGGACATCCTGAGCCAGGACACGAGGTCTGGCCAAACATGGGTGGGATTGGGCCGCCATAGCGCGGGGTCGGCCCGTGGTGCGCGGTCATTCCATGGGCAGACTTCCTGGCAGATATCACAGCCGAAAACCCAGTCGCCTATGGCCCGGCGCATCTCCACGGGGATGACACCACGATGCTCGATGGTCCAGTAACTTATGCATTTCCGAGCATCGAGGCCTCCGCTGTCCAATGCGCCGGTAGGGCACTGCTCGACGCAGTCATTACAGGTCCCACAGCGATTTGGGTGCGGGCTATCGGCCGTGGGGATCTCCAGGGTGGTGAAGATGACCGCGAGGCTCCCGTAGGTACCGAATCGCTGGTGAATCAACATGGTGGATCGGCCAATCCACCCCACGCCCGCTCGTTCACCGAAGGCGCGCTCTAGAACAGGGCCGGTGTCAACACAGGCGTAGACTTCGCCCGCAGGCGCATGCTCGCCAAACCACCGGCGCAGTTTTCGCAGGGCCTTGCGTGCCACGTTATGGTAGTCGCGGCCCCAGGCGTATGCGGCGACGCGTCCCAGGCCATGAGCGGGACGCGGAATGTCGGGGGTGCGGTGGGGGAGCCACAATACGATCGCAGAACGGACACCGGGCAGGAGCGAATTCGGCACCGCCCGCTCACCGGCTCGCGCTGCCATGTACTCCATGCCGGCGTGTCGACCGTCCGCGAGCCAGGCGTCGAATCGGGCCACATGGGGAGCAAACCAACCATGACCGAGTGGCTCCACGGGCGCAGATCCCAGGACTTGAAATCCAAGGGTGTGAGCATATTGGGCGAGTGAGTCCAACTCGAACATAGGGACCATTGTACGCCAGATGGCGACATCTGGGGCGTTCATGGGTATGGTGTCCCGAATGTTTACCCCCCGGAAACGATACGTAGTCCCATATTCCGTGCGATTGCTGGGCCCGCTTTTGGGTGTGACGGTGACCGTGCTCGGGTGCAAGAATCAGAACGAAGTGGTCTGCACCTTGCCACCTACCTCCGCGGATACCTCCTGCAGCGGAGACGAACGATGCACCCTCGACATCGAGGGGAAGGCAGCGTGTCTGGTGCCGGGGTCAGGGCTCGAGGGCAGCCTTTGTGTACCCAACGTGGACGCTGAGGCACCGGCGCCATGCGGGGGGCAAATGGGCTGTGTGCTCTCTTTCGGTCAATGGCGCTGCCTACGATTCTGTAGCCCCGAGGGGGCTGACCAATGCAGCGAGGACGGTGACGCGAACTCGGCATGTCGGGCAGTGGTCGTCCGGCAGCCGGATCTGGGCGTGTGTCTACCCACCTGTGATCTGACCGCCGGAGAGGATGAATGCCCTGAGGGGACAGATTGCACCGTGCCCTTGGGCGTCGGGTTTGCGACCTGCGCGACTGTGGGTGAGCAGCCGGAGGCTGCATCGTGTGGCGCCGATCTCAAATGTGCGGCGGGATTGATCTGCACTCCAGCGGAAGACGGTGCACGCTGTCGGCGCCCTCGGGGAGAAGGATGCGGACCGGAACACTATTTTCACTGCCTCAGCGGGACACCATTCGTGAGTGCCGAGCAGGGATCGAGTGCGCAGTCTCCTTATCCCGTTTGCGTACCTTGTCAGCCCATTGGGCTCCGACAGGTTGACGGCCGCGCCCTCGTGGTTTGTGATGCGCTGGCCACGTGCCAAGGAGAGGGAGGCGATTTGGGTCGAC
>Ga0115011_10002099_pt1 | contig 13982 bp, 12 predicted proteins | sample TroAtlMetagenome_2_FD_88705 | JGI IMG/M metagenome (GOLD analysis project Ga0115011, IMG submission 88705) | Marine eukaryotic phytoplankton communities from Atlantic Ocean - Tropical Atlantic ANT8 Metagenome | ecosystem: Environmental > Aquatic > Marine > Oceanic | place: Tropical Atlantic...
ACCACGAGATCGTGCCGGTCCTGAACAAGATCGACCTGCCCGCCGCCGAGCCCGAACGGGTCCGCGAACAGATCGAGGATGTGATCGGCATCGACGCCTCGGACGCCGTCCTCTGTTCGGCCAAGTCGGGCCTCGGCATCGAGGATGTGCTGGAAGCCATCGTCACCCGCCTGCCGGCGCCCAAAGGCGACCCGGACGCCCCGCTCAAGGCCATGCTGGTCGACGCCTGGTACGACCCCTACCTCGGCGTGATCCTGCTGGTCCGGGTCTTCGACGGCCACCTGCGCGCCGGCCAGCGGGTGAAGTTCATGCAGAACGGCTCGACCCATCTGGTCGACCGCGTCGGCGTCTTCCTGCCCAAGAACACCCCGGTCGAGAGCCTCGGCCCCGGCGAGGTCGGCTTCATCACCGCCCAGATCAAGGAGGTCGCCCACGCCGCCGTCGGCGACACCATCACGGATGAAAAACGCCCCACTGACACCCCGCTCAAGGGCTTCAAGGAAGTCCAGTCGGTGGTCTTCTGCGGCCTGTTCCCGGTCGATGCGGCGGACTTCGAGGATCTGCGCGCCGCCATCGCCCGCCTGCGCCTGAACGACGCCTCATTCACCTATGAGATGGAATCCAGTGCTGCCCTCGGCTTCGGCTTCCGCTGCGGCTTCCTGGGCCTTTTGCACCTCGAGATCATCCAGGAGCGCCTCAGCCGCGAGTTCAACCTCGACCTGATCGCGACCGCCCCCTCGGTGGTCTACAAGATCGGCCTGCGCGACGGCACCACCCTCGACCTGCACAACCCGGCCGACCTGCCCGACGTCATGCAGATCGACACGATCAGCGAGCCGTGGATCAAGGCCACCATCCTGACCCCCGACGAATACCTCGGCGGCGTCATCAAGCTGTGTCAGGACCGCCGTGGCCAGCAGGTCGAACTGTCCTACGTCGGCGCCCGCGCCCTGGTGGTCTATGAGCTGCCGCTGAACGAGGTGGTGTTCGACTTCTACGACCGGCTGAAGTCGATCTCGAAGGGCTATGCCAGCTTTGATTACGAGCTGACCGACTACAAGCCCGGCGATCTGGTCAAGATGAACATCCTCGTCAACGCCGAGCCGGTCGACGCCCTCAGCATGCTGGTCCACCGCGCCCGCGCCGAAACCCGCGGCCGCGGCATGGTGGAAAAGATGAAGGAGCTGATCCCGCCCCATATGTTCCAGATCCCGATCCAGGCGGCCATCGGCGGCAAGATCATCGCCCGCGAAACCGTCCGCGCCCTGCGCAAGGACGTGACCTCGAAATGCTACGGCGGCGACGCCACCCGCAAGAAGAAGCTGCTGGAGAAGCAAAAGGCCGGCAAGAAGCGCATGCGCCAGTTCGGCAAGGTCGAGATCCCGCAGGAAGCCTTCATCGCCGCGCTGAAGATGGACGAGGATTGATCAGGCGTCTTCCTTAGCGATGACGGTGTCGTAGCCGCCCATCCGATCCAGGTCTGGATGACTGTCGATGCCCGTGTAGCTGAGCGAGGCGTTCTCGTATCGGCGGAAGGCGAAGACCGCCTCATTCATCCGCTCAGTGTTGAACACCCGTAGGTCCACGAGCAGCTGGAAGTCGGCGACGGTCAGACCCGTCACCGACTGGAACAGGTCGGGCTCAATTCGGGTGATCACGTCCTTGAGCGCATTCTCGCGGAAGTCCGTCAGATACATGAAGGCGGGGATGCGGGTTGCGAACTTGATCAGCTTCTCCTGCACCTTCTTGCGCAGGGACTTGTATTCCTTCTCCTCCTCAGTGAGCTGCTTCTTCTCCTTCTGCGACAGCTCGCCATCTCGCGCCTTCTTCTTGAGGTCCTTCACCGCGTCGGACCGGGCGATAATGGTCTCGATGACGTTGTCGCCCAGCGCGCGCCAGCCCTCGATGCGTTCAACCACCCGCATCGCTTCTTCGTCGGCCAGGACCTTACGCAAGGTCGCGTCATCGACGTTGACCAGCAGCGCCGACTCCCACTTGCGGGCCAAAAGGGTGCCGGAGGTGCCCGCCATGGCGATGTCGAGAATCTCGCCCGCATTGACCGCGACCATCTTGCCGTCCGCATAGGCCAGCACCGGCAGAAACGAGACCAGATCGGCGACCGCCTTTTCCAGGTTGCTCTCGCCCGGCGACAGCCCCGCGCCGTATTGCCAGACCTGCCGGAGCGCCCGCGTCGGGGCGAAGTCGAAGACGAAGCAGACCGGCTTGACGATGTCCTCGCGACTGGGGTCGTCGCCATCGGGGTTCCTGATCGACCACGGCGACTGAACGCGGAAGGCCGCTTGGAAATAGGTCTCGGGCGACTTCAGGTTCCGCAGCATCAGGATGGACGACCATTCCTTGATGGTCACGCCCGTGGTCAGCTTCCCGCACGACAGGGTGATGGTCTTGGAATTATAGCCCTCGCCGATGGCCTTACGAACAGGCCCGACCGCCTGCAGACCGAGACCCGCGGTGGGACCGGCAGCCATCACCACTCTGTAGTCACCCCAGAAGGAGCGGTTCTGCGGCTCGGCGAGCAGGTTCCGCATGGCCTCGCACGCGGCGACGCTGGGCAGGAACCACAAGGCGTGGTTCAGCCACGGCAGCAGTTGCGCCTGGGCATAGGGCCACGGCGGCCGAGAACCTGACTTCAGCGCCTCCTCGGGCGCGTGTTCGCCGCGAATGACCTGAAGCCATTTCTGGACGTCGTCCTTATGGGTGAAGGTCGCGTCGGCGCCTGTCCCGGTGGCGGCGAAGAAGGCGTTTAGATCGAACTCGTTGAACTCTCCGCCCGACGCGATGGCCAACAGCTCCTGCGGCATCTGATACGTCAGCAGCCGCATCTCCGGTAGGGCGGCATATGGGTTTCGTTCCCCAGGATGCGCCTTGGCGAACTGGTCCTTGGCCCGCTGCTCGTCGGTATAGGTCCAGTTGAAGATTTGCTCTTCAATGAACTCCCCGGTCGCCAGCGCCTTAAACGGCGTGCCCGACAGATAGAGGTAGGCTCGGGTCGTGATGGGCAGGAACTCGGCCTCGGCCTCGGAGAGAACCTCCAGATCCTCGTTCACTTGTTCCAGATCGGCGGAATACTCGCCCTTCGCCGCGCGCGCGTCGGTCTCGCCCTCGAACAGCTCCTTGGCCGTGTCGCGCCAGGCGCCGAAATGGTATTCGTCGAAGACGACGAGGTCCCAGTCGGTGGTGTGCAGCCACTCGTTCTTCGGCTTGATGGCGCCCGTTCCCGCCTCCCGCCCGAGCAGGTCCTGGAAGCTCCCGAAGTAGACTAGCGGCCGATCGGGATCGGCGTCACGGGGATCGCGACCACTGGCCCGCGACAGATACTGCCACCCCTCGAAGTCGACATGGCTTTCCAGGTCCGCCTGCCAGGCGTCCTCGACCGCCGGCTTGAAGGTGACGACCAGCACCCGCTTGGCGCCCATCGTCTGGGCCAGCTTGTAGCTGGTGAAGGTCTTGCCGAACCGCATCTTGGCGTTCCACAGGAAGCGCGGAACGGCCGTGGCGTCTTCGGCCCAGCGGGACTCAAAGTAGGCGTGGGTGGCGTCGACCGCGTCCTGTTGTTCCCTGCGCGGGGGGAAGGCCTGATCGCGATCCCGCGATACGACCTGGCCTGTGCGCAACTGATGCAGAGCCGCGCGGACTTCTGCCAGGGTGCAGCGCATCCATTCGAGTTGTGGGTTTTCGTGACCACGGGCGATCAGGGCTGCGCGCAGGTCATGGTCGGAGATGCGCGATCCGTCATCGCGGGTCGCCAACTCATTCAGCTCGATGCGCGGAACGATGCCCGCCGTCTTGGTCTGTTCGGCGATCCGTTGCGCCACATCGCGTGTGGTCTGGCCGATCTTCAGCAGGCCCGCGTGGCTCGGCGCGTCGATAGAGTAGGCGTAGAGGCGCGGCGTCAGCTCCGGCTTAGGCGGAAGGATGTCGTCGATGGGCCGGCTCAATCCGCCGCCTCCATCGGGCGGATCATAGACTCAATATAGGCCTGCTCTTCAGCGGTGATGTCGTATTTCGCGTAGAGCTCAGCATCAGTCCAAGCTCGGTCCCAAGTTTGCTGCGGAAGCCAAAGGTAAACACCCTTCATGGCGTGCTGGCTGATCTTACGGAGCGACACGATGAATCGTGCAAAGCGTGTTGTCAGATAGCTCGCTGCGCTCTCGGCTTCGGTTTGAGAAGCGAGAGGGCCAGCAACGATCCAGGTTTGTGTGCAGATCGAGTTCGGCTCGGCGGTGCTGGGTTTTCCGAGCACCATGTCAGGGATGATGTGGCCGCCGCTACTCCCCGGCCCTGCTTGGGGCGCCAACACTTTCCAGGCGTCAATCAGATGCGCATTTTTGGTAATCTGGGCGCGCTGCATCGCCCCGCTACGACGTCCGGTGTTGGAGCTGGCATAGACCTTGACCTCACCCTCCTTGGGATCGCCCGCTCTAAAGGCCGTGAAGTTGGTGGCGAGACCGAATGGGGTGTCGCCGGTCAGCAGATTTGAAAAGCTCAGCTCCTTGCGATCGAGCACCTTCTTCAAAATCCTCGCTGCTCGTTCATCTCGGATGAAAACATCATACTCGTCGAGTCTGCGGTTCGTGGGGCCAACGGTCTCGTCGCGGATCAGCGTAACGGCGCAGTCTCCCTCGTAGTCGCGTCCACGAAGGAAGAAGCAGACTCCGCTTTTCAGATCGACGCCTGGGAAGACTTGGCTTGAGTTCGGGTAGTCGACCAAGTGGCTGATGTGACGATCAGCAAGCATCCGCCGCCGGAAATCCTCCATGCCTCGTCCCCCGGCTAGCCAGCGCGACGGAATGACCATGCTGAGAAAGCGGGGTTCGAGCTTTACCGCCTGATCCACGAAGAAGTGATAGATCGGCGAGTCGTTCGTGCCGCCACCGCCACCCGCGAGTTGATACGGCGGGTTTCCGATGATCACATCAAACTGCATGTCGGCTCCGAAGAGTTCGGCCAGACGAACTTTGGGGTCGTCCGTGTGGATGAAGGCATAGGCGTGGGTTTCATAGTCCTCGGCGCGATCGAAGATAGCTTTGGGTGCGCCGCAGAAGCGGCACTTATTGCCCTCCCAGAGATGTTCGGTCCGTTCGAACCAGACGTTCCCATCTTCATTGTCGAACCCGGTCGCCACCGAATGCTCGCCATTGGCCCACTTCGAGCAATAGAGGCTGCGTCGAGCCAGCAGGGCGGTTAGGCGGGTGATGCCGATCCCGAAAACTTGGCGCGTCAGTATGTGGTCGACACGCTCTTGGAGATCGGGAATTTCCTCGGCTAGGCCGTCGATCAACCGCTTGGCGATCTCGCGTAGGAAGACACCCGACTTGGTGCAAGGGTCCAGGAAGGTGACGCGGCTGTCGGCCCAGATGTTTGCGCCGTCGTTGGCGCTGGCCCAACCCTCGGCCAAGGTGTCGAGCATCCGCTGCGCGAACTCCGGCGGGGTGAAGACCTCGTCGTTCGACAGATTGGCGATGCAGGTCAGGACGTCAGGGTTGCGTTTCAGCAGTGCGAAGGGCGCGGCGTTGGTCATGCAGCGGCGTCCTCCGAGGATTTATCCCGCTCCGCCAGTTCGCGGACGGTCAGCGGCGGCCAGGCCTTCACGGGCTGGAACACCTCATGCTTACCGAGATGCTGGAACAGGGAGCCTTCTTCACGCAGGCTGCCAGCTTGGGTCAGGCGGTCGAGACGGAAATCCCGGCGTTGGAACTTGCCTGCACCGATGTGCGCCCACTCGACGAAGGTGATCGGCCCGCCGTCGGCCGCAAGCATCGACAGGGCGTCGCCATGGATCAGGTTCAGCGACAGGATGTGTGAAGCGGCGTGATACGCATCGTCGTCGGGCGTCACGCCCATATAGTCGCAGAACAGCGCGAGCATATTGGCCCGGCACTCGGCGATGTTGTCGGCCAGCAGCTCGATGCCATAGCAGGAGGCCACGGCGACCAGTCCATAGATATGCTTCTCGAATCTGGACCGGCCATACTTCAGCTCGACCGTATCGAGCTTGCGCTGAAGGATTCGGACCAGGAAGTTGCCGCTCCCGCAAGCGGGTTCGAGGAAGCGGGAATCGATGCGCTCGCTCTCGCCCTTGACCAGGTCGAGCATGCGATCGACGAGCCATTGAGGGGTGAAGACCTCCCCATGGTCGGCGACCCGCTTCTTGGATTTGATGAGGGACAAGCTGGGACTTTCTCGGAATGGCAGTGTCAGGATAGGCTGAGACCGGCTGAGTTGCACAATACTTTCGACAGACGAAACCACCCCCACGTCCGATCCTGACGCAGGCGCCCTCTATCCTGCCCCGCATGGATATGACCCTGCCCCCGGCTGTGCCTGTGCCGGATCCGCCGAAGGCGGATCGGCCGGCGCATTATCGGCTGTCGACCGAGACCTGGCTGCTGATCGTGAAGGAGTATCGGGAGGGGGCGACGGCGCCTTATCTCGCCAGCAAATGGCGGGTGTCGGAGCACGCCCTGCGGCGGCGCATCACCCAGCACGGGGCGACCAAGCGCGAGTGGGGCGACAGTCAGGCGATCGCCATGGCCACGGCCCGCGAGGCCGAGCTGGAGGCGGCGCGGCGGAACAGCCCGGAGGCGGTGGCGGCGCGGCTGTTTGCCGGCCTGCCCATGCCCGCGGACGACGGAACGGTCGAGGACGGGGCGGAAGACCCCGCCGCGCTGGCGCGGATGGCGACGGTGGCGTCCGGGCGGGCCATGCGCGGGCGGCTGTGGGCCGAGGCGCGGGCGCTGGGGGCGCTGGCCGAGACCTATCAGCGGCTGGCGGCGCGCGAGGCGGAGACGGCGGCGCCCGGGAAGGATGAGGGCGTGCGGGGCAGCGGGCCGGACGGGGCGCTGACGATTGCGGACCTGCCGCTGTCGCTGGTGCTGGCGGTGATGGAGATGGGGGGCGAGGAACGGTCGGCGCTGTTCGGCTATCTGCCCGAGGGACGGCCGGACCCGGACCGGGCGGTGCGGAAGGCCTATTGGCAGATGTACGGCTTTCAGCGGCGCTATCTGACGAAGGCGAGCTATCGCCAGCGGGCGGTCGAGTCGTGGATCGAGACGCTGGAAGAGGCGCTGACGACGGCCGGGCTGCCGCTGCCGGAGGAAGGGCATCTGCGCGGCTGGCGGCTGATGTCCGAGGAGGACCTGATGGAGGCCGCGGGCCGGGGGATGGAGGACTGAGGCGGGGCCGGGTGGCCTCCCCCTGCCCGCCCCCCTCTCGCCATTCGCGGGCGGGCGCGCTAGGGGACTGCCCTTTCCGGTATTGCTGCACAGGACGGCCTCGATGACCGCCTCTCCGTCTGTTCCCTTTTCGCCGCTGAACGACCTCGAAGTGCTGCTGATGGCGGCCAGTTCGGGCGGGGCGGAAGAGCGCGCAGCCTTTGAGGCGGCGGTGCCGGGGGCGAAGCTGTGGGCCGTGGTGGCCGAGGACGATGCGGTGCGCGACACCCTGCGCCTGCGCACGGTGACGCCGAAGGACGGGCGGCCGGCGACGGCGATCTTTACGGCGCGCGAGCGGGCGCTGGCGGTGTTCGGCGAGGATGCGGCGGCCGAGGCCTTTGACGGGCGGGCGCTGCTGGAGGTGATCCGGGTCAATCCGGCGGTGCTGAACCCGGGTCAGCCCTATGGGGTGTCCTGGCCGCCGGCGGCCCTGTCGGCCATGGTGGGGGCGCCCCTGCCGCCGCCGGACGCGCGCTGGCCGACGCATCTGGCGAAACCGAAGGAGACGCCGGAGGGGCTGGTCGAGGGGCTGACCCGGTTGTTTGCGGCCGATCCGGCGGTCAAGGCGGCGTGGCTGGCGCTGGCGCGCTGGTCGGACAGCGAGGCCGTCGGCTTCTACCTCGATGTGCGGATGCCGGAGGGCGAGGCGCAGCTGCCGGGCCTGATGGAGCGGGCGCTGGCCGGTGTGACGCTGGACACCCGTCTGGACGTGGGGGTGCGCGCGCCGGACTCGCCCGCCGGCATCGGGCTGGAGATCGTGGCCCCGAGGGACTGAGGCGGGCGGCGGCAGGCGCTGGCCGCGCGGGACGGCTGGTACGACCGGGAGCGCCCCCATATCGAGGCGCTGGCCGCCCGCTATCCCAACCTGAGACCGCATTTCTGCCATTCGACGGAGCCGGCGCAGGTCGAGCTGGATCCGACGCCCTTCTTCGTCACGGGCGGGCGGTCGCAGTTCAACGCCAACCACCTGGGCTGGTTCGATCCGGCCTATCGCCTCGCCCGGAAGCACGGCCACGCGGTGATGCTGACGGGTGGCAGCGGCAATCTGACCCTGAGCTACAGCGGCCTGCGGGGCTTCGGGGACTTCGCCCGGCAGGGTCGCCTCGACACGCTTGTCCGACTGCTGCCCGGTGCTGCCCGGTACCGCGGACGGAAGGTGTGGCGGATGTTGAGGCAGGAGGTTCTCAAGCCGGCCCTGCCGCCGCGGTTGCGCGCGGCCCTGTGGCGTGGGCGGCATGCCGGCGAAGAGCCCACCACCAAGTATGCCGCCATCCGCTCGGACTTTGCCAGGGGGGTCGGGCTGGGAAAGGTGCTCGATGCCCATGGCGATGACGGCCTCTACCTCTACACCACCGACAGCCGAAAGCTGGTGGTGCTTCACATGGAAGCGCAGCGCGTGCGCACCCTCGAGACCATGCGAACCCTGCGCGCCGTCTACGGCTTCGAGCTGCGCGACCCGTTCGCCGACCCGGACCTTGTAGCCTTCTGCCTCGCCATTCCGCGCGAGCAGTATCTTCTGGGTGGGGTTCAGCGCAGCCTGGCGCGCCGGGCACTGGCCGACTACCTGCCTGCCGCCCTCCTCGAAGAGCGGAACCACGGCCGACAGAATCCCGAATGGTTCACCCGGATGACCGCCCAGCGCGAAAGCTTCGCTGCCGAGATCGAACGGCTGGCCAACACGCCCCTCGCGGCCGAGATGCTCGATCTGCCCCGCCTGAAACAGCTGATCGACACCTGGCCCCGGGATGCGACCGCCGCCGAGGCCCGACGATTTGACTATGCGCAGATGCTGCCGCGCGCCATTCAGACGGGTCGCTTCATTCGCTGGTGCGAAGGCGGCAACCAATAATCGAAGAGGACGCGCATTCCATGGTCGGACTGGACACGGTCGTCGTTCGCAACAGGGATGTCCTCGGCAGCGACGTCGGGGGCGACACCGTGCTCATGGGGATCGAACAGGGCCATTACTATACGCTGACAGCGACGAGTCGCGTGATCTGGGAGCGGTTGAAAGCCCCTGTGCGCGTGCGCGACCTTTGCGCGGAATTGGCCGGGACCTACGGGGTGCCGCTGGACACGGTTGAAGTCGATACGCTCGACTTCCTCGGCTACCTTGAGACACAGAGGCTTATCGAGAGGAAACCCGCCCCCGGGGCATCGTCAGGAGGGGACGGAGATTGAGGCCCCGCCGGGGATCGGGGCAGGCGGACGGATTTTCGTCAGATGCCCGTTGACCGGACCCGGAGCCTGCCTTATGGGTCCGCGCCTTCCCGGACGATATGTCAGTGACGTGTCGGCCCGAGAGCCCAGGTGGCGGAATTGGTAGACGCGCTGGCTTCAGGTGCCAGTGATCGAAAGGTCGTGGAGGTTCGAGTCCTCTCCTGGGCACCAGTTCTTCGAAACGGCGCTGCATCCTGACGATGCGGCGCCGTTCGTTTATGGTCCGGACGCAAGTGAACGAGCGGGACGCATGACAATACATCTGCACAGGGGCGATCTGCCCGACGGTCTGGACCTCGGCGCCGTGGTGGCGGTCGATTCCGAGACCATGGGCCTGCGCTATCGCCGCGATCCGCTGTGCGTGGTGCAGCTGTCGGCCGGGGACGGGGACGCCCATCTGGTCCAGCTGGACCGGGACTCGTATGACTGCCCGAACCTGAAACGGCTGCTGACGGACCCGGCTGTGCTCAAGATCTTCCACTTCGGCCGGTTCGACATCGCCATGTTCCAGCTGTGGCTGGGGGTCGAGACGCGGCCGGTCTATTGCACCAAGATCGCCTCGAAACTGGCGCGCACCTATACCGACCGGCACGGGCTGAAGGATGTGGTGCGCGAGCTGGCGGGGGTGGACCTGTCCAAGGCGCAGCAGAGTTCGGACTGGGGCGCGGAAACGCTGACCGCGGCGCAACAGGAGTATGCAGCGTCCGACGTGCTGCACCTGCATCAGGTGCGCGAGCGGCTGGACGCCATGCTGGCGCGTGAAGGCCGCACGGGGCTGGCGGCGCAACTGTTCGACTTTCTGCCCGTGCGGGCCCGGCTGGACCTTGAGGGCTGGGAAGACACCGACATCTTCGCCCACAGCTGATGACCCCGCCCCCCCTGCCCGAGGATCCGATGCCCGCGACGGCCGACAAGGCCCGCCACTGGCGCGCGCACTCGCGGCGGGTGATGCTGTTCCGGCGGGTGCTGCCGATCGTGATCCTGCTGCTGGCCGGGGGTACGGTCGCCTGGATCGGCCTGCGCTCGGCCATTTCGGACGCCGAACGTCGGGCCGAACAGCGCAGCGATGTGGCGCTGGATAATGCCCTCTACTACGGACAGGACGATCAGGGCCGCTCGTTCGTGATCGGCGCGAGGGGCGTGGTGCGGGTGCCCGAGACCGGCCACCTGCGTCTGGTCGGGCCGGTGCTGCGACTGAACCTCGGCGGCGCGCGGGTCACCGAGATGACCGCCGACGGCGGCACCTATGACGAGGCCGCCCGCCGGGTGATCATCGGGCCCAATGTGCGGATTTCAGACGGCGGCTCGGGCTTTGTGCTGACGACGCCCGAGGCCGTGGTCGATACGCGCACCGGCGTGGTGACCGGCGACAAGGGCGTGCGGGGCACCGGACCGCTTGGCACCTTGAGCGCTTCGTCCTATGTCATCCGCGATCAGGGCGAGAGCGTCGAGTTTCACGGCACTGGCGAAAACAAGGTGCGGGGCACCATCAATCCCGCATCATCCCGGAGATAAGGTCGACCATGACCCGTTCCAGCAAGATTTCCCTGACTGTGGCCGTGGCGCTGGCGCTCAGCCTGACCCTGCCCGGCACGGGCGCATCACAAGACCCGGCCGATGCGCCCGTCATGTATGGCGGCAACACCTTCAGCTATACCCCGAACGGCTTCTCGCTGGTGGGCGAGGCCGAGATCCTGCAGGGCGACAACCGCCTGCGGGCAGGCCGGATCGACGCCTTTACCAATGACAATTCGAACCTGACCCGCGTCGAGGCGACCGGCGATGTCTATTTCGTCACCCCGACCCAGACCCTGCGCGGCGACCGGGCGGTCTATAATCTTGCCGAGGGCGAGGTGGTGCTGACCGGCGACGTCATCGTGACGCAGGGCCGCAACGTCATGACCGGCAGCCGGCTGGTCTATAATGTCCGCACCGAGAGCGCGCGGATGGAAGGCGCCCCCACCCCCGCCGGCAACCGCGTGCAGGGGGTCTTCTATCCGAACGGCACCCCGGGCCAGGGCAACTGATCCCCGGTGGCCCGCAAGGAACTGTCCGCGCTCAATCTGGATGAACGGCCAAGGGCGGCCGCCAAGACCGCTGCGCCAAAGCCCGCCGAGCCCGACCTTGGCCTGAAGGCGCGCCATCTGGCGCGGTCCTTCGGCAAACGGCAGGTGGTGCGTGACGTGTCCCTGACGGTGCACCGCGGTGAGGTCGCCGGCCTGCTGGGGCCGAACGGCGCGGGCAAGACCACCTGCTTCTACATGATCACCGGCCTGATCCCGCCGGACAGCGGCACCATCACCATCGATGGCGAGGACATCACCCACCAGCCCATGTACCAGCGCGCCCGCATGGGTCTGGGCTATCTGGCGCAGGAAGCCTCGATCTTTCGTGGCATGACGGTCGAGGAAAATGTCCGCGCCGTCGTCGAACTGCACAAGACCGGCGAGGCCGCCATCCGCGAGGAGACCGACCGCCTGCTGGAGGAACTGAGCGTCAGTCACCTTAAACATGCCCCGGCCGTGGCCCTGTCGGGCGGTGAGCGGCGGCGGGTGGAAATCGCCCGGGCGCTGGCGGGCGACCCGGCCTTCATGTTGCTGGACGAACCGTTCGCCGGCATCGATCCCCTGGCCATTGCCGACATCCGCCAGGTGATCCGCTATCTGGCCGACCGCGGCATCGGCGTACTGATCACCGACCACAATGTCCGCGAGACGCTGGACATCATCGACCGCGCCGCGATCATCGCCGGCGGCGAGCTGCTGTTCGAGGGCACCGCCGCCGAAATCGTCGCCAACCCCGACGTCCGCCGGGTGTATCTGGGCGATATGTACGGGTGAGGACGACGGGCTGACCGCCTGCCCGGACCGAGCCCCGGATCACGTCCGAGGATGACGGGTGGAAGTGTCGCGGTGCCCTCAAAGCATTCGTCATCCTCGGGCTTGACCCGAGGATCGGTTCATCCCCAACCTTGGCCATGGTGACCGACCGCCGCCCGTTCATCGCCACCTATATTCAGGCGAACCGGCCCTTCGGCACCCTGTATGTCGGCATGACGTCTGACCTGCTGACGCGGGCGAATGACCACCGGCACGGCCGTCAGAAAGGGTTCACGAGCCGCTATGGATGCAGTGTTCTGGTCTGGTTCGAACAACACGACCTCGTCACGGAGGCCATTCGTCGGGAGAAGGCACTCAAGAGCTGGAATCGTCCGTGGAAGGTCGACCTGATCGAGAAGCGAAATCCGGACTGGGCTGATCTGTACCCCTGGCTGTGCGGAGAGGCGCCGGACCCGAGGGCGCCTCTGGAGGCCCCGGCGGCGGGCAGTGTGGAGCACTTTCTTGCGCGGCTCTCGCGGGGTGAGATTGAGGAGCCCTGAGCGGACGCCGACTGCCCGGACCGATCCTCGGGTCAAGCCCGAGGATGACGAAGATGCGTCGGACGCGCGTCTTCGCGCTCCGTTAACCTCGACGGCGACATGATGCCTCCAGCAAGTTTCGGGCCACGGTGTCCGAACGGGGTTCGGTGGGGACGGTTGCGGTGATCGGTCAGAGACTGGAGATCAGGCAGGGGCAGGGGCTGGTGATCACGCCCCAGCTGCAGCAGGCCATCAAGCTGCTGCAACTGTCGAACCAGGAACTGGAGGCCTTTGTCGAGGCCGAGCTGGAGCGCAATCCGCTGCTGAAGCGCGATGAGGAGGCCGATATCCCCGGCGAGGCCGGCAGCGAATTGGGCGGCGAGGCCCCGGGTGACGCAGCGTCTGACCCCCATGCCGAACTGAGCTTTGACGAGGCGCGGCCCGATGCAGCCGAACAGGCCATGGATACGCGCGCGGACGATGTCTATGACGCCAGCCCCGGCGAGCGGGCGACGGAAGGACCGGGGGGCGGGGATGAGGCCCAGCCCGGCCTGTCGGACTGGTCGCGCACGGGCAAGGGTGGTCCCGCCCCCGAGGGCGAGGGGCTGGAGCAGGCCGACAGCCGTGAGCTGACCCTGTGGGAGCATCTGCAGGCCCAGCTGTCGGGCACGCCGCTGAACGCCGCCGACCGCGCCATCGGTCTGGCCCTGATCGACATGGTGGACGACCATGGGTATCTGCGCGGCGATCTGGCCGAGGTTGCCGACCGCCTTGGGTGCGGGATTGAGCGGGTCGAGGCGGTGCTGGCGGTCTGCCACGGGTTCGAGCCGACCGGCATCATGGCGCGCTCGGTGCCCGAATGCCTGAAGCTGCAGCTGGTCGAGCGCAACCGGTTCGACCCGGCCATGGCAGCCCTGCTGGACAATCTGGAACTGCTGGCGCGGCATAATCTGTCGGCCCTGCGCAGCGCCTGCGGCGTCGATGCCGAGGACCTGTCGGAGATGATCGCCGAGCTGAAGGCCCTGACGCCCCGGCCGGGCGCGGGCTTTGGCGGCGAACCGGCCCAGACGGTGATCCCCGATGTGCTGGTGCGGCCCGATCCGGCCGGCGGCTGGCGGATCGAGCTGAACGCCGACACCCTGCCCCGGCTGCTGGTCGACAAACGCTAC
>Ga0115011_10002100_pt1 | contig 13977 bp, 12 predicted proteins | sample TroAtlMetagenome_2_FD_88705 | JGI IMG/M metagenome (GOLD analysis project Ga0115011, IMG submission 88705) | Marine eukaryotic phytoplankton communities from Atlantic Ocean - Tropical Atlantic ANT8 Metagenome | ecosystem: Environmental > Aquatic > Marine > Oceanic | place: Tropical Atlantic...
CCACAGTCGGCAGTCAGTACGGAAGGGAATGCCGCATAGAAGGAGTCGCAGACATGTCAATCGCTGTAGGAGTTCTCTCATTTCTAGGGGTCGTCCTCTTTTTGTACCTGGTTCCTGTGGGACTATGGATCGCAGCCTGGTCTTCAGGAGCCCCGGTAGGTATTTTCACCCTCATTGCCATGCGGCTTCGACGGGTGGTTCCAGGGGATATTGTCAATCCTCGAATTAGCGCCATCAAAGCGGGTCTCGACCTCACGACAGACGATCTGGAAAGCCATTACCTTGCGGGAGGAAACGTCAAGGCCGTGGTCAATGCCCTCATTTCCGCACGGAAAGCGAATATCGACCTGGACTTTAACAAAGCCGCAGCCATTGACCTGGCTGGACGAAATGTTTTTGAAGCGGTTCAGACCAGCGTGAACCCGCGGGTCATCCAGACACCAAAAGTGTCCGCAGTGGCCAGTGACGGAATTCAGCTTATTGTGATCAGTCGTGTCACGGTTCGAACCAACATTGACCGTTTGGTGGGTGGTGCTGGAGAAGAAACGATTCTGGCTCGTGTGGGTGAGGGTATTGTGACCACCATCGGTTCAGCCTCAGACCATAAGAAAGTGCTGGAGAATCCAGACACAATCTCCAAGACAGTGCTGGAAAAAGGACTGGATGTTGGAACGGCCTTCGAAATTCTCTCCATCGATATTGCAGACGTGGATGTGGGTCAGAACATTGGTGCGAAGCTCCAGACAGAGCAAGCGGAAGCAGACAAGCAAATTGCTCAAGCCCGAGCCGAAAGTCGACGGGCCATGGCGGTTGCTGAAGAGCAGGAGATGAGCGCACGGGTTCAGGACATGCGAGCCAAGGTGGTGGAAGCGGAAGCAGAGGTGCCACGGGCCATGGCCGAAGCCCTCCGCTCCGGGAACCTGGGCGTCATGGACTACATCAACCTGAAGAATGTGGAAGCGGATACACAAATGCGCACCAACATTGCTGACCCAACTGCGGGACAAACAGAGGAGTAGGGATGACCTCGAAACGGAAAGAGGGGATAACTCCTCTCGATAAGATCAAGAGCTTGCCCCCTCTCCAGAGGAGAATCGTGGTGGCGACGATCCTGGGTCCTTCTCGTGGGAAGGGAAAGCAGGTTCTTGATCCGATTCGGGAGCGTCGATGAGCCAGAGCTCATCTTCTCCTCTCCCGTAACTCTCACGATGGATGGTGCAATGGAGTCTGCTTTTGAAATTCTGGCCGTGGTGATCTTCTACTTGATCTCCTATGGACTGGAGCGAAAAAAGAAGAAAGAACAGGGAGAACAAACACTTGAGGAAGTTCTTGAGGAGACTGGAATCGAGTTTCCTGACCCTGTGGAGATTGAGTTCGAAAGCACCTCGATTCCACAGGTGGAAACCCTTGGACAGCCCCTCGAGGCGTCGCCTCCTCCCCGGAAAACCAAAGAGGTAGATCACTGGCGAACCGTCACAGATGGCTTCCAAATGGTCAATTCCCGGGCCCTTACCATGGCCCAGGATTACGGACGACTCGCCTCACTCAGAACCTTCGTTCGAGACCTGGAAGCAGGCATTCGCGGCACCATTCGACGACATCTAAAGGAATTGGATGAACGACGAGAACAATGGGGAGATGAGCGGGTAGCCCAGGACGCACGAGCCATTCAACAATCATTACTCGAAATATGTGCTCATGCGGAGCGTCTTGGAAAACTTCGAGAGCACAAAGATGAGGAGTGGCGACGCTGGGATGAATTGGCCTCGGAATTGTACGCCCCCATTCGACGGGTATTCCATCAAATGGGAGATGAAGACAACTGGAAAGACGTGATGGTCGTTCCGGAGAATTTTCCGAGTTCATCCTTTCAAACCATTATTCCCAACTGGGGTTGGGTTCGAGTTCCCGGAATTGGACCTGGATGGTCCATGTCTCTGGCACGATCGGTCAGCGGAGATCTGATTTTAAGAAACCGTTCCTTTTTTCTGGAAGCCATGGAACGGATTCCGGGAGATCCCTCGGGACGAACCCTAGAGCACGACGGGTCCATTCGAGAAAGCGGGATCAACAATTGGGTGTCGACCTGGATGGGAACCCTGATTCAGGACACCTTTTGTTGCCTCATGATGGGCCCCGCTTATTTGACACGCCTTGAGATGGAGGGCGCTCGAAATTCGGACAGCAGGGACACCATAACGATTCCCGGAGAGCAACACGCCACAATGCCTCCAGGGGTCTTCAGGGAGTCCTGGGTTCGAGGATTGCTGACGGATTTATTCTTCATGGAGAAGGTCCCAGAGGAAAACATCTACCTGGAGATACTGGATGTGGGGTTCGATGGGCAAATTCCCGCGTCCGCATTTTACGAGGCACTCCATGAGGCCAGAAAGATCCTGACCAAGACGCCCCTCAAGTCTCTGGGGGGAGGGAAGCTTCTGCAAGTCACGGGACTTGCCCTGGACCGAACCCAATGGGGCGAGGCTGAACGCTGGTTGGCCACGGGTCCCCCGAAAGAACTTCACAAAAATCTGTGGCGTTCATGGTTTGCCGGCTCCATGCTGGTGATGCATCCCGAGGAACAAAAGCGGTGGTGGTCGTCGATTCTTCCAGGACAGAGACACCTTGCTCGCCGGGGGTCCGGGACCCATCAGACCACAAGCGAAATGTGGACTCAGGGCATCCAGGACCGGGCACTTTTTCTAGCCCCTCGAGGTAAGAAGCAAAGCCGAAGAGCGTCGAGTGTGTCACTTTAGAGGGTCAGCAGCGCTTGTCAGGGCCGAGCCCCCTGTGATAGGATGCCCCCTGTTCTGATGAATAATAGATTTGTTTAATGATTGCAGAGCCATAGCGTTTTGCGATCCGATGACAGAGGATGGTTGAATCGGGATGATTACCCTTCGAACCTACACCTTTTTAGATAGCCTGCAGCCACAGCTTGCCTCCTTTATGGGGAAAACGGCCCGAGGCTTTCTCCCCGTCCCCGAAATGGCGTCACTATTCGTGGAAATTGCTCCAGGAATTGCCATTAACCGGGTGACTGATATTGCCTTAAAGGCCAATGACGTGACTCCCGCCGTATTGGTGGTGGAACGAGCTTTTGGTCTCCTGGAAGTCCACGCTCAGGACAAAGGGGAGGTCATTGGAGCCGGGAATGCGATTCTCGACGCCCTGGACCTCAAGGAATCTGATCGATTGAAACCCCAGGTGGTTTCCAATCAGATTATTCGGTCCATTGAACCGTATCAGGCACAGATTATTAATCGTGATTCCGCGGGAAATATGATTCTCCCGGGACAAAGTCTTTTCATTTTGGAGACCAACCCCGCGGGGTATGTGACCTACGCTGCAAATGAAGCGGAAAAGGCAGCCAACGTATTCTTGGTCCATATGCGACCATTCGGAGCCTTTGGTCGTCTGTGGATGGCGGGATCCGAGAGTGAGATTGATTCAGCTGCAGAGGCAGCCGTATCGGCACTGGAACGGGTGGAAGGCATGGCCCCACCCAAAAAGAAATAGCGCCAATTGGCGATAGGTAGAATTCGGTTTAACAGGTGATATCCCATACGATGGGAGGAGGATGAAATGGCAGACGCACTTGGAATGATTGAGACCCGAGGTTTCGTGGGCTTGGTGGAAGCTTCTGACGCAATGGTCAAGGCCGCCAAGGTTGAATTGGTAGGATACGAAAAGATCGGGGGTGGCTATGTCACAACCATCGTTCGTGGAGATGTTGCTGCGGTGAAGGCAGCCACCGAGGCTGGAGCCCGACAGGCTGAACGCATTGGTGAGCTGGTCAGCGTTCACGTCATCCCAAGACCACACAACAACATCGACGATGTGTTGCCATTGGGACGTCAAGCCTCTTCCGGTAAGAAGAAGTAAGGGTTGCTATGCTTCTAGGAAAAGTCACAGGAACGGTTGTTGCGACTCGAAAAGACGACAACCTTGTTGGCCTTCGTTTTCTCATGGTGCGGGAATTGGATACCGATCTCGCCGAAACGGGGAAAATGGTGGTGGCCGTAGACGCAGTGGGTGCAGGCGTAGGGGAAGTCGTCCTTTATGCTTCGGGCTCCAGCGCGAGAAATACCACCGTCACGAAGGACCGACCTGTCGATGCGACGATCATGGCGATTGTGGACGAACTTGAGGTGGATGGCATTAGCCAATACCGAAAGTAAACCCCGATCCCCACACACAGGCGAGCCTTGAGTTATGGTGAACGAGCGGAAGATCCAGGAAATCGTTGAAAAGGTATTGGACCGGGTCTCGAGCGATCCAGCCGTAAAGGCCATCGTCTCGCCCCCAAGTAGTTCATCATCGGGGTCTTCCTCGACGACGGCCTCCCGTACCCCGGGAATTCACGTCCCACGGGCCAGTGCAGAGGGACGCAACGGTATCTTTACAGACGTGGATAGCGCAGTTGAGGCGGCATGGGTCGCCCACCAGCGCCTGGTCCATGAAACGTCCATTGATGTTCGAGCGAAAGCCATTCAGGCCATTCGAGACATCACAGTTCAGCAGGCTGCGAACCTCGCCAAAATGACGGTAGAGGAAACAGGTCTGGGCCGGATTTCCCACAAAATTGAAAAAAATAAATGTGCTGCCCTGAAGACTCCTGGACTGGAAGCCCTGTCTCCCGTGTCATTTACAGGAGACCATGGACTCACTTTGGATGAACGGGCGCCCTATGGGGTGATTGCTGACATCACTCCCTGTACCAATGCCACGGAAACCATCATCAACAATGGAATCGGAATGCTGGCGGGTGGGAATGGAGTGGTATTCAACGTCCATCCAGCGGCTCGAAAAACCAGTGTTCATTATATTCGAATGCTGAATCAGGCGATGGTGGCAGCGGGTGCCCCCGACAATCTATTTTCATGCATCGCTGAACCCACCATTGAGAGCGCCGGAGCACTCATGAAGCATGACCGTACGCGGATCGTGGTGGTTACTGGCGGCCCTGGTGTGGTGAAAGCAGCCATGGCCACAGGAAAGAAAGTCATTGCAGCCGGCCCGGGCAATCCCCCTGTTTTGGTGGATGAAACCGCCCATCTGGATCAAGCGGCGCGCTCCATCTGCCAAGGCGCGAGTCTGGACAACAACATTGTCTGCATCGTTGAAAAAGAAATCTTTGCCGTGGATTCCATCGCCAATCGCCTAAAGGAAGAATTGGTCAGAAACGGTGCCTACGAACTCAAGCCACGAGAAATCCAGGCCCTGGAAAAGGTGATCATCCAGGATGGACATGTGAATCGGAAGTTCATCGGTAAAAACCCCAACGTCATTCTCAAGGAGATTGGAGTACGGGTCAGTGAAGACACACCGATTGCATTTGGCGAAGTCCATGCGGACCATCCATTTGTGCGCCTGGAAATGCTCATGCCGGTGCTGGGTTTTGTTCGGGTTCCCAATGTGACAGTTGGAATTGAGGAGGCTGTTCGAGCCGAGCGAGGATGCTTCCACACCTCTGTGATGCACTCCACAAACATCGACAACCTCCATCAAATGGCCAGAGCTGCAAACACGAGTCTTTTCGTCAAAAACGGGCCCAGTTATGCTGGACTTGGACTTGGGGGAGAAGGCTACACCAGTTGGACCATTGCCGGCCCCACTGGAGAAGGGCTGACTACAGCCTGGCACTTCACCCGTTTCCGACGGTGCACCCTCGTCGATCATTTCCGCGTCGTCTGAGGGGGCCGTTTGTTCGAACCCTCTATTGGCCTTATTGAAGTTCGAAGCATTGCCCGTGGAATGCGAGTGGTGGACGCCCTTGTCAAAAAGGCGCCCGTGCGGATTCATGTGGCTCACCCCATCAGTCCAGGTCACTTCGTCATCATCTTCTCAGGAGGGGTTGCCGAAGTAGAGGAAAGCCTGGTTGAAGGGGTTCATGAGGCCGGTTCATTTGAAATCGCCCATGTCTTCTTGCCTGCTGTTCATCAATCCATTCCCGACGCCCTCAGCGGTTCATTCGGGGCCAAGCCTCCACATCTGGAAGCCTTGGGAATTATGGAAACCTTCACTGTTGCTTCCACGATTCTAGCAGCGGACGCGGCCTGTAAAGCAGCCCCCGTTGAATTGGTGCAAATGAGACTCGGCCAGGGACTCGGAGGGAAGGCATTCTTCGTGATGACCGGAGAGCTTCATGATGTGGAAGCGGGAATCGATGCCGCAAAAGAAAAGGTAGGAGAAGACGCCCTGTTGGAAGTCGAACTCATTGCCCGTCCCCACCCGGATATGTTGACCATCTACAAATGAAGCCATCCCCACAGCATCAATCCCTAGGAAAATGGCTCTGGATTGGAGTAGGGGTGCTGGTGACTTGCTGGGCTCTGAGACCCATCTGGGACATGGACCTTTGGTGGCACATTGCCCTGGGCCGACTCATCCTGGACACTGGTTTTCCCTCTACAGACCCACTGGCTGTGGGCCGGGGAGCCTTGGAATGGTCCACATTTCAAGGGGGCTATGAAGTCATGGTCTCCGCTGTAGAAGAGTACCTGGGCCTCTTTGGAGTCCGCCTCATTCATGCGCTGGCTGTGGGCTGCGGTGTCGGACTCGCTGGCTATACTATCCACCGGCAAAACGGGCATCCATGGCTGGCTCTTGCTGTGGCCTTCCTTCTTCTATTCCTCTATGAAGACCGGATTCGAGTCCGTCCCCATGTCTTTCATTTCCTGGGCATGAGCTGGATGCTATTTCGATTGGCCTCCCCTGGTTTTCATTGGCGACGGGGAGACTTGTGGTTCCTGATACCCGTCATCATGGTCTGGTCCAGCTTTCATGGTCCGGCCTCCTTGTGGGGGCTGTTACTGATAGGAGCCGGAACCCTGGCTCGATACCGATCTCGAGAAAGCTGGGAAGTGGCCTTCGCTTCGGGCATAGCGGTATTGGTGACTCCTGGAGTCCTGCCGGGACTCATCTCTGCGTTTTCTGTCCACACACGTCCAGGGATCCAGGCCCGGTTTGTTCCCGAGCATGGGAATCTCTTTCACTACCTTGATGGGGGGCCCAGAGGCTTCCTGGTGGTGGCTCTGGCCGTCGCCGGGGCATTGGCCCTGGGAGCCGCCCTGACAGGACTCTGGAAAAGACGGGACAAGGAATGGATTGCTCTGGCCCTGGGAGTGATTCCCATGGGAATTTTCTCACTCCTCTTCGCGCGATTTGCCTGGTATGCCCTGGGTCCCATTCTTCTGGTGGCAGTGGTCTTTGGAAAAAGACTTCCCACAAAGAGCGGTTGGGTGATTTTAGCCCTGGCAGCATCCCTCTTTACTTGGGACGCCACCCAGTACGTCCTCCCTCGGTATGGGGATCAAGAGACCTCCCAATGGTCTCAGGACATTCAGGAAGGTCGACCCCATCATTTCCCTCTGGCTGCCACCCGGTTCCTGCAAAAAGCGGAAATTGGAGGGCAAATTTACAATGAAGTGGGATGGGGGGGCTATCTTCTCTATGCCCTGCCCCGTGGAACACGCACCCTATACGATAGTCGCATCGCATTTGTCCCCAAAGCTGCCGACCTCCTCATAGAAGACGATGAATTAATGGTCCAGCGAATGCGCTCCCTGAGGGCCACCACTGGAAAGGAACGGCGAGAAGGAGAAATAGCCTTTGGCCTCTCCAGAGAAAGACTGGCAGAAGAGGCACATACCCTGGGAGTAGATCTTGTGGTGCGTCGCGCTCCTGTATTCGGAACAGCCGGGGTGGCTGAGCCGCCGAAGTCCTGGACTCTGTTGTACCGGGACGGGATGGCAGAAGTCTGGGCACGTAATGACGAGCAACTGTCCTCTCGACTTTCCAAAATTCAGAAAGCCTGGGGAGAGGGTCAGGTGCAGAGAACACCGGAGTGAGTTACACTTCCACAACATGAAACGGGATGGAGCACGAGTGAAGGGAGAGTGGAGTCGAAGAGACCTCTTCAAAGGGGTATTGGCGTCAGGAGTGGTGGCGGGAGGCCTTGCATGGTCCTCCCCATGGCGTCTCCGTGCCCCGGAACCCGTATTCGAGCGAGAAGTCCAGTTTACCCTGCCAGGCAATGAGTCTTCCTGGACCTGGCGATGGTTTGTTCTTCCCCCATCAGGGCCTGCCATCGAACTGGAACATGGAAAAGGCCGGGGAGGAGAGGACCTCAACCTGGCCTTGAACTACCCGTTCAGGGGAATCAGTCATCATGGTTCTTATCAATATTGGCTCGAATTCAATCATCCCAAGCAGGGAACGGCGCAATCTGCTCCCGTGGTGCTTGAATTGCGGCCTTATCGGTTCGGGTGCTGAGCCATGAAGCGATCTCTCCTCCAGCATACGGGTATTTTTCTCCTGAGAGGGTGGATTCTCTGGACACTACTGGGGGGGACAGCGTGGGCCTTCCCCGCAATCAAAATTGATGGAGTTGAATGGAGAGAGGGAAGTCGTGTTCGTGTCTATGCCACGTTCCTTGACGGTCTGAAGCGATCCGTTCCTCTCGATCAACTGGCTGATGTTCAGGTCTTGAGGAAAGACGGGAAGTCTCGACCAGAGGCCATCGCATCTTTCCAATTCGGAACCCCGAGCGAGTTGGAAGAAACCGCTACCATCCTGGCACGAAACAAGTCCGACGCTTCCCTGGATGTAATGATTATCGCTCCGGGGACCCTGGTCTCCCCTCAGATGAACGCTTCCATGGATTCCCATATGAGAAAGGGCATCTCTGCGGTACTGAAAAATTTAGGGAAAAGCGATAGAGCCGACCTTCTTTGGGTGGGAGATCACCTCTATACCTACATCCCGACCCGTGGGAAAACCGGGCAACTCTCCAATCTTGTAGACCGCTATGATGACTGTATTTCCGCTCGTCGGAAGGTGGCCATGGCAGAAGCGCCTGAGGAGGGTCCTCAGGCAGGAGGAGAACTAGAGGATCTTTACGAAGAAGCCTGTGGACTGGTGAGTTCCCATGGAGAGCTCGGTCCCGTCCTTGAAAACTCTCTGGGACATGGAGGCTATTATCCTCAATTGTTTGGGGTCAGAGTCCCTCTTCCGGACATTGCTCCCGAACATGCACCCCAGGAAGTCCTCGGCACCCGAAAACATACACCTCTCCCCGCCCTCGGCGAGGCCTTCAAAATACTTCTTCAAGGGACCCATATTCCCGGACAGCGTCAGATCATTTTGATTTCTGACGGAGAAGATGGATACCTGTTGGCAGAAGCAGATGCCCTTCTTCGCTTCCGGGAAAAAGACTGTCCAAAGGAGCTTAACGCCGGCTCAAAAGCCTCCAAAGACAGCATCGAAAAATGTGCTCAACGAAAACTGGACCAATTTCGCGCTGCAGAACAAGAGCGATTCCTAAAGGCGGCATCAGGCTGGTTAGCCCTGAGCCATGCGGCGAACATCCGGATTCATGGAATTGGGCTTCAAAGCTCGCCGGTTCAGTTGCCCTATCTGGCCGATCGCATCCAGGTCCTGGCTGTGGAAAGTGGAGGAACGTATCGATATACCCCGTCACCCAACGGGGTATATGACGCTCTCACCGCCCTTTCTGAGGAATTGAGCGGACAATACGTTCTGGAGTTTGATTCAGGCCTCGCCTCAGGAGAGAACACAGAACTCAGAATTCAGGTTCAGGTGGATCAGGGAAAGGACTTTGAGTCCCGTTCGTATCCCCTGAGCAGGCCCGTCCCGAAAGAGCAGTGGATCCCGGAATTGGTGGGAGATCGATTGGCCTGGGTCCAGGCTAAAGTTGGATTTTACTGGTATCGAATTATCTTTGTGACCCTTACGGTACTCTTGGCATTGCTAGTGCTATGGGGAATGTGGAAGGCCATTAAAGGCCTCCGGAAGAAACTCCAGAAGAGACTCGAAAAAGAGAAAAAAGGATTGAAGAAGAAAGCCAAAGCCTCCGTAAAATCCCGGACCGGAGGAAAACGATCATGAGTTCGGACCGATCTCGTATCATTATCTGTGGGGAGTCCGTGGAATTGGCTCGAGGGGTCAAGTGCATCACCTACGAAGACCCAGGTGGCTACAGCTTCTATCGGAAAAGTCGAAGCACGGGAGATCTGACGAGAAAACTTCTCTACCCCCGAATCAAAAAGGGGGGGGGACCCGTTCGCACACTTTCGGAACTCCAGGACAAAGTCTACCAGGTGGTCCTCCACACCGACTGCACAGGGTCGTCTAAAATTTGCTTCGACGTACTGGTGAACAGAGGACTTTCCACCCACTTCCTCATCGATTGGGATGGCACCATTTTCCAGGGAGCGGACATTCGGGACAAAGCAATCCATGGAGGACCCATCAACGGAGTCTCGGTGGGGGTGGACCTCAACAACAGAATGCCGCTCTTTCGCCCCGGGGACCCCGTAAAAACATACGAGTCCTTTCTGGGAAGTCGATTTGCCAAGCAATTTGTGGATCCGCAATACAAGAGACCCCTGAGCGAATTCAAGGTGATCAATATTACGCCCAAGCGGTCCTACGGCTATACAGATGCCCAGTACACCGCATTAACAGAATTGCTCAAAGTGCTCTCCCTCCATCTTCCCGGTCTATCCAATTATGTGGAAGGAGGGGTGCCCCAGCCTCCCGTGGATGAAACAGGAGCGGTTCTCAATAGAGCCATGGAAGCCCCTTTGAGTTGGCATGGAGTCCTCGGCCACTACCATATCTCTGCAGGAAAGTGGGACCCGGGCCCAGGATTTGACTGGGAGCGTGTATTCCATGCCCTTCGAGGGGAGGACAATTTCTTCCCCGTTCATCTGGTGGGTCGCTCGGGCAGAAGCGGACTCACTCAGGGTCAAATGCGCGAAGATGCGGAAGCCTTCTTCAACAACATTGAAGGGGGAAGCGGGGGCTATTTCCCCGTAGGTGTCCAACAACAGTGGCACGGAGGGGTCCACATCCGGACAGAGCGAGGAGAATCGGTTCGCGCCATGTTAACCGGAACCGTTGTGGCCGCCCGAATGACCCGAAATGAACAACTTGGGAGTGCCAATTTCGTTTTATTGAAGCACAGTCTGGCCATGCCCAAAGAGGGAGACGACCCCGAATCCCCGACCCGACTCACCCTGTATAGCCTGTACATGCACCTGGAAGACCCCTCCTCTCCCCTCGCAGGAAAAGCGCCTCAGTGGATGGAGAAAGCCAAAAAGAAAATGGCGGATCAGGAGTCAGGTGATGGATTGGGGGGAGATGACCAGGACCGGGGCCTGGGAACATCAGGAGGGGAAGAAAGACCCTTTGCGCGGATTGGCTATGGATCTCGAGCCCTGGAACGAGGCGATGTGGCTCTATTCCCCGGTTCCGGAACCGAGGCCATCCGGGTGGGGAGTGGAGAAGTTCTTGGGGCTGTGGGACAGTTTGGTTCTGGATTGGACAGCGAATCTCTGGTTCACGTGGAGTTCTTCACCGATGAGGGATGGAAGGAAGCCATCGACCTCTCCATCCACAGCGCTCACTTCGTAGAATTGGGAGAAGACACCGGAAGAAGCCTGCAAGTAAAAGAGAAGAACGTGCTTGGACTCATGAAAAGTGGACGCCGGGCAAGCCTGGGTCGCCGGGGATTTCTCTTTCCCTCCCAGGAAGTGTCCAAAGGGGATATCCAACGGTTCTATCAATCAGAAGAAAACCTGGAGGCCAAAAGCCTCTTTCGAAAGTCTATCTCCCGGCACGTGAGTGAATGGTCCGACCAGGTAGATTGGATGGATGCCCTCAGTACTTCTCAGGAGTGGGCAGAGAAAGTTCAGGACATGGAAGAACTCCTCCGGGACAACAAGAATCGATATCGCGAGGGAATCTTCAGCTCAGAGCTTCGAAATATCCTCCCATTCATTTGGCTCACCCGTGAAGTGGCGGAGCACATTGGCCTCAATACAGAGGAATGGACGGGCTCCCTCTACCATTTCCACCCCATTCACTTTGTTGAATGGCTCTCGTTCCACTCCTCCAACCGAGTCCGGGTGATCTCCAAAGGAAAGAGCCGAAAAGCCCTGCTGGCAGATCTCGAACGGTCCAAAAAACGACTGGAAGCCCAACGGCTCAACGAAGCTTCCGGGCGTGACCAGGGACCCGATGGCGAGGAACTTCTGGATGAAAGCCTGGAGTTGGAAGAAGTACTTGAAGGGTATGACCCCGCCGAGAAACTGGACCGAATCCGACGGGTCAGGGTTCCAGGGAAATGGCGTTGGCGTTATTCAGAAGATGAGCCGTAAGCCCATTTAGGCCCCCTTGGGAAGAAATGGGGAGTGTAACGGGTTTGACAGGAACGAAGGGACACGAAAACATCCAATGCTGAGGAGTGAAGAAGCATGATGCAGTCAATAATGGGGCAAGTGGGGCTTATTGTCTTAAGCGGGGCCCTGATAGGTGGCGTTGCCTGGGCCATACAACAACCGGACTTTGAAGCCGCATTAGCACCTCCGGAGGAGGCTTCTGCTGATGAGATGGAGGCCCTTCTTCAAGACTCGCCTGCTCCTTCACAAGAAGAGGTGAAGAAAGAGATACCCACTCCCAAAATGGTGTCCTTCATCGATGTAGCAAGTCGGTTCTTCAATCAGCCAACCGTTCGTTTCATTGATGCACGAGACGCGGGAACCTATGAAGCCGGTCATATTCCTGGAGCCCTCAACATCGATGCGGAGCGACTGGGAGCGGATCCGCTCATTGGAGCTGACCTCTTGGCGGACGTACCCAAGACCCATGTTCTCATCGTCTATTGCTCGGGAGGTCAATGCGATCTCTCCAAGCGATTGGCCACCAATTTAATCGTTCGTGGCTATGGGAAAGTCCTGGTCTTTGAGGGAGGGTGGAACGAATGGACAGACGAAGGGCAACCTGTTGAAGAAGGGCCCCTGGGAGGTGGGAAATGATGAAAATGCTCTCTCATCCCATCGTATTGTGGGGTTCCAGATGGCTGCTAGGGGCCGTCTTTCTGGTGGCAGCCTGGTACAAGATCACTGACCTGGTCGAGTTTGGTCGGAGTATTTCCTACTACGACATGATTCCGATGGCCTTGATTCCCTTCTTTGCGACCCTTTTGGCAGGAATCGAAGTCAGCACTGGACTCGCCCTGGTCACAGGACTGTGGAAAAAGGGGAGTGCCCTGGTGGTGAGTGGAATGCTCATCATGTTCATCATCGCCATTGCTGCTGCCTATACCCGTGGTCTCAGCATTGACTGCGGGTGTTTCACCGCAGACCTCAATCCCGAAAAGGCCGGAGATATTCGAGCCCACATGGTAGAGAGACTCCTCCAGGACGTTGGGATGCTCATACTTTCTTTGAACTTGTTCATCCAAGAAGCTAAAAGGCCATAGACAACAAACAGCGGACTCTCTGCTTTGGGAGACCGGTCCCACACGGAGAATGTGACACCTGATGAAGAAAGGGTCCAGAAGCAGTATTCGTATCGAGGGAGCGCGTCACAACAACCTCCAGGGAGTAAACGCATCATTTCCTCTGGGAGCATTGACTGTGGTCACAGGAGTCAGTGGTTCGGGAAAGTCATCCCTGGCCTTTGACACCCTGTATGCCGAGGGCCAACGACGCTACGTAGAATCCTTTAGCACCTATGCGCGACAATTCATGGACCGGATGGACCGTCCCGATGTAGACCGGGTGGAAGGAGTGCTCCCCGCTGTCGCCATTGACCAAAAGAATGCCATTCGTTCCTCTCGGTCTACCGTGGGGACCATCACGGAATTGAGCGACTTTCTCAAAGTCATTTATGCCAATTCATCCACCCTGGTCTGCTGCGACACTCCCGTGGGCCGAGACACAGCTGAGTCCGCCTGGGAAACCGTCAGAAAAGCCCATCCAGACGCGAAAGCAATCGTCACATTCCCGGTGGAGACTCAAACCCTGGAAGGTGCGGCCGCTGCTGTAGAATGGCTCCAAAGTGAGGGATTCACCCGCCTCTTCGATGGGGAGAACACCCTCCCCATTCCGGAAGAGCCCACGTCTCTTCAACTCCACGTAGTCTGTGACCGGATCGCCCTCAAGA
>Ga0115011_10002102_pt1 | contig 13972 bp, 11 predicted proteins | sample TroAtlMetagenome_2_FD_88705 | JGI IMG/M metagenome (GOLD analysis project Ga0115011, IMG submission 88705) | Marine eukaryotic phytoplankton communities from Atlantic Ocean - Tropical Atlantic ANT8 Metagenome | ecosystem: Environmental > Aquatic > Marine > Oceanic | place: Tropical Atlantic...
AAATCGGCATTAAGAACTACCTTCTTTGCCAAATATTCTCTATCATTTGTCTTTACTCCAACAACGGTCTTGTTATCAAAAATTAATTCTTTGACTTCAGTTTCAAGTTTAATTTCAACTCCGAGGTCAATAGCAATCTCTGACATTTTCTTAGTGATAGTTCCCAATCCTCCTTTGGCATGGAAGATTCCATATTCATATTCCAAAAACGCCAGTATTGTAAATAGCGAGGGGGCGTGGAATGGACTCATTCCAAGATACTTTGTCTGGAAAGACATAGCCAGTCTAACTCTCTCATCGTCAAAAAGTCTAGATAAATCACTTGCAACTGAAGCCCATGGCTTCAATATAGTTGCAACTTTAAGGGCTCTCTTAGATAGTAAATCAGAAGGGCCTTTCCAAGGAGTCTGTAAACATACTCTTGAGAAATCCAGTTTTTTCCTATTTTCTAGGACATATTTCTCAAACCCTTTTGCATTCTTATCTCCTGAAAGTTCCCTAATTCTCTCTGTCATTTCATCTAGATTAGATGTTGCATCTATTGAGCCTCCAGCACCAAACGTTAGTCTATATGAGGGGTCTAGAGGAATCAAACCCAACTCTTTGTGAGCGTCTTTACCAATTGCCTGGAAAATTTCCTCAATTACTTCTGGATAATGGAAAAAGGTTGGTCCTCTATCGAACTTAAAACCGTCCATTTCTACAATCTTAGTTCGGCCGCCTACGGAGGATGATTTTTCGAGCATAGTTACCTTAACGCCTGAATGAGCCAACAGAAGAGCAGCTGCGAGCCCTCCGGGGCCCGTACCTACAATCAAAACATCAGGTGATTCGGCTTCATCCATAACACACCCAACACAATAACAGATATAAAAAAGCGTTTTTGATTTTCTATTTAATTCAATTCACTAATCTTTTGATCTAAATTAAGACCTACGCGGAATTCTTCTAAATAAGGGCCCATTGACTCAATTAATTTGACATCAGGATGAGTTCGAAGAACTAATCCATCTAAATACATCAATGCACGGATGATGGGGAATGCTTCCTCGCCAAAGTCAGCTCCTGCTCTCTCTACTGCAGCCTGAACTGTTTGCATCATGATTCTGGTCAAACTTTTTTCTCCGACAGATTGATTTTCAAAACCATCATAAATTTTATTCATTTCTTTGTAGTAATTATCTAGATTATTAGAAGTTAGTGGAGAATCTGATAAACCGAGAAGAGAATCAAAAGCCGCCTTGAAGTTATTTGCAGATAGGTTTTCGAAGAACTGGAAAAGTGATAAATTAACCTTTGAGGGGGCATGACATATTGCTCCATTATCAATGAAAACAAATTTGCCATCATTATCAATTATGCAATTTCCGGGATGTAAATCACCATGGAATGTTCCAATTCCAAATAAATATGCTCCATGTATTCTGAATAACTGCAATAGTGTATCCCAAGTAAGAGATTTTTCTTCAATTCCATCCTCTAAAGATTTGCCCTCAATAAATTCAGAAACTAATACATCCTTATTAGATAATTCAGACCAATATTTTGGAAATCTCAGCATATCCATAGGGAAATTCTTAGAAATGTCTTGTTTTATTTGTTCTAACTCCTCTGCACCTCTAATCTCGTTACGCAAGTCAAGTTCTCTAGTCGTATAATCTGCAACATGGTTAAGTAAAGCAACCGGATTACCTACTCTGCGAAGCTTTCTATTAAAGAACAAGAAAATTCTTAACCATCTTCTCATTCTTTCAACATCTCTTCTGAATGTTTTCGAGTTTTGATTTTTAATTATTTTAACAACTACTTCTTCGCCAGTTTTTAATTTGGCTCTATGGACTTGTCCGACAGATGCTGCCGCCAAAGGTACTTTCTCAATATTCTCGAAAGCATCAAAGAAACCTTCAGGGGCCCTTAATTCAAGATTAGCAAACACATCTTCAACAGGAATACTCGCCGCATGCTGATATAATTGTTGTAATTGCCTACATTTTTCAACGCCAATTAAATCTGAACGAAGGGCAAAAATCTGTGCTAATTTAACAGAAAGGAGGCCCTTTTTCTGAATCCAGTCTAAATTCGCTGGTTTTTTCTTCAAGATTTCACGCATGAAGAACAGGAATGTGAGTAATCGCACATAACCTAGTAGGAACTAACCGATATAATGGGTCGTATCAATCCATAACAAATATATTTTGAAAAATAAAAAAAAATTAATTCATTATTATCTCATATCTACTATGAAAATCATTTGACGAATCTCCCACAATTCTAGTTACTTCTATTCCATCTCTTGATTCGTAACGTGACATGATGGCTCCCTCAATAATGCCGTCATCCAAAGCAGATAAAGGTAAACTTTCTTCTGAAACCTTCGGATCTAAATGAACTTCAATATGGAAGACTGGATCGATATCATAAGTTAGTTTACCTAATCCTGAGTATTCCCACCAGTCCATTATTTCGTTAAGATATTCAACATCTCCATTAATGTCTTTCATAGAGAATGATAACTCTTCTCCGATTCTTATGCCGACTTGTCTCAATAAAGTTTCAATATCAATACCAAAAGCTGCGAGACTTTGTACCCCTCCCGTTTCTAATTTCTTTCTCGCTTGATTAATTTCCATCCCTGCATTAAGAATTGACTCTGGGTCGAAAGGAGTATCTTCAGTTGGTAAATCATGATTTACATCAAGAATTTCTCTTATTCGCTCTAAAAATGAGCCACTCTCAAAAGTTAACTTAAGAGGGTCGACTATTCTATTTTCAGTATATCTCTTGGATGCCGAATCAAGAGGTATACCTTCCGACCAGATGGACTCAACAAGATTAGCCCATGAGCTTGAAAAATCAGGAGATTCAATAACTAGAGCAGCATCTTCTTTTCCTCTTCCAACAGGATTTTCTTCCATGTTCAAATACTGTATAGTTTCAAGATTATCCATCAAAGCACCTTGAGCTTCTAAATTATCGGTATGTCGAACTTCTATTAGATCATGTAATTCTTGATAAAATCGTAAAGTACGGCGGTCTAATTGGCCTATTACGCGAATATTGATTCCTCTATTAGCAGCATTATTGACTGCTGAAATAGCTGGACTTCGACAAAGATGAAGAATACCAAATTTACCCAACAATAAGATTAAATTCTTTGTAGAGTCATCTGCCATCTTTTCAATTCTTTTCATTATATGGGTCCTTTCCTTTAGCACCGCAAATTTTGGATTGATATCTGTGCTTTCTTCAATCGTATCAATAAATTTGAGTGTGTTCGGATTGACTCGAACTTCTTCATATGCCTGTTCTATCCTTTGTAATTGCAGTTTCCTAATCCCAATGAGATGTTCTACGGCCTCAGTAATAGGGGGGCAAGAGAATCTCATAGGCCTATCGGCGGTTGTTTTCACTAATCCAATAGACTGTAATTTTTCTAAAGAATTGTAAGCATCTAATCTAGTGGTTTCCAATTCTTTAGCAAGTTCACTTGCCTTAAGATTAGATTTAGAAGAAAGAACCAAAACTGCCTTAATTTCTCTTTCATTGAGTCCTGCATCACTCAAGATAGTTTCCCAACTCATCAGAATTCTCTCCGTTCTGTAACGTCGCTCATAGCAGCCAAAATCTTAGCCACATGATTTCGAGGACGGAACAACCAATCATAGACATAGTGAATTTCTCTATCAGGACCGATTACAAAAGATGATTTTGCAGGGAATTGTCCAAGATATACTGGGACTCCATACAAGTCTGCAACAGATCTATCAGGATCCGAAAGTAAAGGGAAAGGCAGTTCTAATTCTTCTTTAAATTCTTTATGTTCGGATGATGAATCTTGACTAATCCCAATAATCTCAACTGGAGGAGAAAGTGATCGAAATAAATCATATTGTTCTTTGAAACTTAGACAACCTCTTTTGCAAGTTGGAGAACCATCTTTTGCATAAAAAAATACTACTTTCCATTCGCCATCCAAGTCTGAAAAATTGAAATTGTTAGAATCGCTATCTAACAATGTAAAGTCCGGTGCTTTCTCCCCAACTGAAACTGACATATATCCATCTCCTATGATTTTGCTAAAATACTTACTCTACATCAAGAAGATGGCCCATACGCATTTTTTTTGTCCTAAGATAATCTCTATTAGATTCGCATAAACCACTAATGTGCGAAACCCTATCTGATACTTTGATTCCATTATCTGTCAAACCTTTTACTTTCAGAGGATTATTAGTCATAAGACGGACATTAGTAACACCTTTTTTCTTTAACATTGATGCTGCTATCTCGTAATCTCTAGCATCAGCTGGTAAACCTAGGGCAAGATTTGCATCAAGTGTATCATAACCTCTATCCTGCAATGCATAGGCCTGTATCTTGGCTTCCAAACCTATGCCTCTTCCTTCTTGTCTCAGATACACGATTGCCCCTGCGCCTTCATTCTGGATTGTCTCCATTGATTTTTTTAATTGGGCACCACAATCACACTTCAATGAATGAAATGCGTCACCTGTTAGACATTCAGAATGTATACGGACTAACGGATTGGAAGACTCTGAAAATCCCTCTACATACAACAAGGCATGTTCCATACCTCGGTTGTCAGAGGTTACAGCAATTCTAAAATTGCCACTTTCTGTCGGTAAGAATGCATCTGACTCCACATGCTTAATTTCTCCAATCTGCGAATCTTTAACTTGGATTGCCATAGGCACGCCTTGGCTTACTTACTTATGAATTGATGTTTGTTTGAGACATTTTTTGAAAACACTTGGTTATATGCTATTAAGTTGGTGAAGTGCTTGGTGTCCCAGTTGTACTCTTCATCAAATTTGGCGGAATCTCGCGTCAGAACAATGAATGAGTCTCCAATTAATGAAAATGGGAAATTTATATTGTATTGGATGACTGCTTGTAGAAGATTCGCATACAATGCATCTCTTCAACATGCAATCTCGCTGTCAAATTTATTGAATAAACCGGTTCTAGTAGTAGAAGCAGTATCTATAACTCACAAATTTGCTAACGATAGAATATTATCTTTTATGGTACAAGGAATTATGGATAACATTATTGATTTTGGTGAAAATTCAGTATCTTACATTCCTTGGGTGGAAATCAAGCAAAAAGCGGGAAATAAAATGCTATCTTCTCTGGCTGGAGAAGCTTGTTGTGTTGTAATCGACGACTATCCTACATATACCCCTAGTAAGATTAGGGATGCGGCTGGAAGAAACCTACAACTTCGAGTAGATGCAGTAGATTCAAATGGCATTTTCCCTATGAAGTGGGCGGAAAAAGAGTTTACTACGGCATATTCATTCAGAAAATATGTTCAAAGAAATCTTCTAGATGCTTTCCAAACTATTCCTTCTAAAAATCCAGTTGAACAAAGTAATGGAAACATAAGGGTGAGTGAAGAAATTATTTCTGATCTGAAAAAGAACATAGGATTTGAGTCGACGCCCCTAGAATGGCTATGGAGAGTTGCTGAAGGTGGAGATGTTGGGAATCAAGCGATGGAAGAGTTTCCAATAGACCATACAGTTCCTGCAGTAATTACCTCGAAAGGTGGAGTTAATGAGGCAAGACTTCGCTTACAGAAATTTCTAAATTACAGATTAAATAAATACAGCACAGATAGAAATAATCCAGATAAACCTGCAGTAAGTGGACTTTCTCCTTGGCTTCATTTCGGCCATATTTCCTCATATGAAATAATTCATAATGTGTTAAGTAAAGAGAACTGGAATCCAGATTCATTGAATCATGAAGATACTGGTAAAGGTACAAGAACTGGATGGTGGGGTGTTTCAGAATCTTCATCATCATTCTTGGACCAAATTATTACTTGGAGAGAGTTGGGATTTAATTTTGCACATAATAGAGATGATCATGCAACTGTTGAGACCATACCTAATTGGGCAAAATTATCTATGAAAGAGCATATCAATGATGATAGAATCATATATTCACTTGAAGAATTAGAGAGCGCAGAAACTCACGATGAAATCTGGAATGCTGCACAAAGAGAATTACTTAGAACTGGACAAATGCACAATTACATGAGAATGTTATGGGGTAAGAAAATTCTTGAATGGTCGCCAAGTCCAGAAATTGCTGCTGAAAATATGATTTACATTAATGACAAGTGGGCCCTCGATGGTAGAGACCCAAATTCATACACGGGCATATTCTGGGTTCTTGGAAGACATGATAGAGCATGGGGGCCAGAAAGACCAATCTTTGGGAAAGTCAGATACATGTCTTCTGAATCTGCTTATAGGAAATTAAAATTGAAAAATTATCTTCAGAAATATGCAAAGGATGAAAATACAACGTTGGCAAAGTTCGGGTGAGTGAATGACTAATTATAAACATGAAACTGTTGTAAATGCGGATATAGAATCTACTTTTGATTGGTTTGAACATGAAGGTTCTTTCAGAAGATTGATGCCTCCTTGGGAAGTTGCTGAAGAAGTTCGAGCCGATGACTCTCTCGAGGTTGGTTCTCAGAGAGTTTTTAGATTTCCAGCACCAGGTTTACCATTTGTAAATATGACTTGGGTTGCAGAACATACTGGTTACGATAAGCCAAATTACTTTGCAGACACAATGGTAAAAGGCCCTTTCTGGAAATGGGATCATGACCACTACTTAACTGAAGAAGAAGGAATTACAACCGTCGTTGATGATGTAACATACAGTGTACCATTTGGTCCACTTGGTATGCTAGTCGACAAAATTCTTGGAGGAGCATTGGTAACAGGAAGAATTTCTGCTATGTTCAAGGCGAGAGAACTGAGATTACAAAGAGATATGCGTGAACACAAAAAATACTCAAATGAATCTAGAAAAAGAATTTTGGTTTCTGGTTCATCTGGATTGATAGGCACACAACTAGTTGCTTTCTTAGACACAGGGGGGCATGATGTATGGAGACTTGTTCGAAGACCTGTTAAGGAAGGAGCTAAAGAACTAACTTGGAAACCAGATAAAGGAATACTTGACCCCAATGACATAGAAGGTTTTGACGTCATTATACATCTAGGCGGAGCAGGTATTGGTGACAAAAGATGGAGTAAGAAAAGAAAAGCTTTGATTGTTAATTCCCGAAAAGATAGTACAACATTGCTTTCTGATACTATGAGTAAACTAAACAAAAAACCTGAAGCATTCATTGTAGCTAGTGCTATAGGTTACTATGGAAATCGAGGAGATGAAGAATTGACCGAAGAAAGTCAACCGGGTGAAGGTTTCTTGACAGATACAGTAATTCAATGGGAATCATATGCTGATTCGGCAAGAAAGGCAGGTATCAGAGTCATAAATACCAGAAACGGCATTGTATTGGCGGCCACAGGTGGGGCTCTAGGACGCATGTTACTTCCTTGGAAAATGGGAGGAGGGGGGCCTCTTGCAGGAGGAAAACAATGGATGTCATGGATTTCACTTGATGATGAAATATATGCTATTCACCATTTGATGATGAATCAAAATTGCGAAGGTGTTTACAATTTGACTGCTCCGAATCCTTGCATACAGAAAGTTTTCTCGAAAACACTGGGCAAAGTACTCAGGCGACCTGCGATCGCCCCAATACCTGGGATTTCTATGAAAATTCTATTTGGTGAACTTGCTAAACCACTCCTAATTGAAGGTCAAAGAGTCTTACCTAGTAGACTAGAAGAATCGGGTTATGAATTTACTCATAAAAATCTCGAAGAGGCTCTAAGAGATTCATTAGGTAAGTGGAGATAGTTTAATGAAAGATACTCATGAATATTTAGTAAATACTAAATTTCCACAGTTTAGCCTATATGATGATAAGAGAAAAATTGTTACTGAAGAAGACTTTAGTGAGAAATGGAATGTGATCTTCTTTTATCCAAAAGATGAATCTCCGGGTTGCACGATACAATCTTGTTCATTTAGAGACAAATATGAAGAATTTAATAATCTTGGAACACAAATCTTTGGAGTTTCTTCCGATTCAGTATCCTCGCATAAAAGATTCAAAGAAAAATATAATCTTCAATATTCTCTTTTGAGTGATGAAGGAGGGAAACTTGCAAAAAGTTTGATGTTGAAAAAAAATCTAGGTATTCTTCGTGCAAGAGTTACATTGATTGTCAATGCTCAAGGAATGATAACCTATGTTCATACTAGCCAGCTGGGAGTTACTGGCCATGTAAGAAAAGCACTCAAAGAAATTAAGGCTCAAAGTAAATAATAAGAATTTGAAAACTTTCTAATCATTAAGATATAGCCATTTTTGTTATCTTCTATTACACTAGTTGAAGTAGTATGGGTTTCGCGTAGGTAATATGGCTCAAGGTACAGTCAAGTGGTTTAACAAGAAAAAAGGGTTTGGATTTATCGAACAAGAAGATGGGGAGGACTTATTCGTCCATTATACTCAAGTTGAAGGAGAAATCCAAGATGGGGATTCTGTGGAATTCGAAGTTGGAGAGGGTCCGAAAGGACCTAATGCAATTAACGTCTCAAAAACTGAATGATTTATTTAATTTCAGAATAATAATCAATAGCAGCTTCTTCAATGTCTTTACAGGCTTTGGATTCATCAATTGTTAGAGTTTTGCCATTACGGCGTAAAGCTTCTCCGCCTACAAAAACGTCTAACACTTCTCCCCCAGAATAGATGGTGTTGGCAAGAATCCTACGATTATCTCGTCCAATAGGTCGCATACGAATATCATCAAGATTCCAGGTTATCCAATCGGTCGATCCTTTAGTTGCTAATTTCCAAGTTTCAATAGGATCTAAAATTCTTGCATCCCAATGATCATGTCTCTGAACTAAGCTAGCTGCCTTAGATTCTGCACGCATGTCAAGACTATTGTTACTTGCAGCACCATCAGTACCCAAGCGAACATCGACTCCTGCTTCTTTCATAGCAGGATATGAAAGAGTGCCTCCGCAGGCTAATTTTTGGTTAGATGTCGGGCAATGAACTGCATGAGCTTCATATTTTGCTAATATTCTCATTTCTTTTTTTGTAACCCATCCACAATGAGCACAAACAGTATTTCCATCTGAAAAGAAATCTAATGATTCAAGATATTCAATTGGATACATTCCAGTCAATGAGTGGCAATCCGCAACTTCTTTACGAGTCTCAGAAGTGTGAATACTCAACTTACAATTAGTTTCTTTCGAAACTTCAGATGCTTTTCTTAAGGTCTCCTCACTGCAAACATAGACTGAATGAGCACCTATCCCATATGAGATCCTATCCGGACGTGATGATCCATTTTTGATTAAGTTCTGCATATGTTTCAATGCATCTCCAGAACCTGGTTTGAAATTTGGAGTTAGTCCATCAGTAATTGGCCCACATAATTCAGCTCTTAGGCCAGATTTGGCTAAAGTTTCACCAATTACTTCAGTATGAAAATACATATCACAAGCAAATGTAGTTCCTGTAGATATTAGTTCTGCTGCTGCCGCGCGGGTTCCAATTTCAACAAATTCTGGTGTGAGAAATTTTTCGGCAGGAAATATTGATTTTTCTAACCACTCCATTAATGGAAGCCCTTCCCCCATTCCTCTGTTCAGAACCATGGGTAGGTGTGTGTGCCAATTCTGAAAAGAACGAGTAATGAGTCGCATTGAACCATCAATTACTTCAATTACATCTTCATCCCCGTTACTTTGAGAAAATCTACCATCTTCATGAAGTAAAAAATCTCCATATTTAACTATACCATCGTGGTCAATTAATCGAGTATTTGTTACTCTTCTAACACCAACCTCAGATGCGAACATGATTGTTCCAAGAGGTCATTTGCCGTCAATCTTTGCTTGAAAGAAAGTAACAATCACTAAAATTGGGACGGGGTAGTCCATACATCTTTATCTTGTACTCTCTAGAGATAATTATGAGTAACTTCGGAGAGATTGGTTTCTCTGGGAAGTTACGTCCTTCGCAATTAGCATCATCAGACATAATTCGTAAACAATTAGATGCAGGCGAAAAAAATCTGCATATTGTAGCACCTCCAGGTTCAGGCAAGACTGTTCTTGGACTGTATACTTGGTCTGATCTTGTAAGATTGCCCACTCTTGTGTTAAGCCCTAACTCTGCAATTCAAGCACAGTGGGTTGCTAGAGCTAAAGAATTATTCAATTTAGACGGGAAGGAGGATCAAATTCTTACAAATACAAAGTCACCAGGGCTGCTAACTTCTCTAACATATCAATCAGTTACTCTTCCAAAGAGGGCAGATAAAAATCTAGATGATGCAGCAATGAAAATATGGATAAATAAACTAATTTCCGAAAATGAAGCGGATAGTGTGGAAACTGCCAAAGCTTGGATTAAAGACTTAGAAGATAATAATAATGATTACTTTACTGATAGATTCAGTTCTTATCGGAAACAAGTAAGAGATGATTTTGCTAGTCATGGTAATGCTTTATGGGTATTGCATGAATCTTCGAAAAATAACCTAGAGAATCTTGCAAAAACAGGAATTGGCATGATAATCCTTGATGAATGTCATCATCTACTTGGACACTGGGGGAGAGTCCTAAGTGAAATAAGAGAATATTTTGGAAATCCAATTGTTTTGGGACTTACAGCTACACCCCCAGACATAAGTTCTGTGAGTATTGATGATGGTGAAAGATACAAAGAATTTTTTGGAGAAGTAGATTATGAAGTGCCTGTTCCAGCATTGGTTAGAGATTCGAATTTATCCCCTTATCAGGACTTAGCTTATTTTGTAAGACCAAACCCTGAAGAGTTACAATATATTGCTAATGTTGATAAAGAATTTGAAGAATTAATTGAAGAAATTAGTAATGGCCCTGAAGATACTAGTAACCGTACACCAAAGTTAGATATTTGGTTAACTGAAGTTCTGAGTAAATTATTACTTCCTAGTGGCTCGGTAAAAAATTGGACCTCTTTTGTTAAAAGAGATGAGAACCTGGCTAATTCTGCTAGACTTTATCTTCTTTACAAAGAAATAGAATTACCGGAAAATGTACCATTCCCCGAACAAAAATTAATTGATCTGGATTTAACAAAAAACCAAGTTATGATTACTTTATTGGACCGTTATATTAGACATGGTCTTCTTCGTTCAAAAAATGAGAAAGATCATGAATTAGCAGAATTGGCTATTCAAAGATTAAGGATGTTGGGGCATCAGATTACTGAAACCGGAATGAGGCCATGTGCGTCACCTGTAGGGCGTGTAATGGCGTATGCATCGGCAAAATATGATGCGTTGAGAGATGTCTTAACTGCAGAAATGCAAGCTCTAGGGCCAGACATTAGAGCAGTGATTGTTACTGACTTTGAGAAAACTTCTGCTACTGCTCTAGTTGAGGGAGTCCTAGATAAAAATGCAGGGGGAGCTATTGCAGCATTCCGTTCACTTCTAATGGATGAGACAACTGATCGACTTAATCCAGTTCTAATGACTGGCTCTACAGTATTAGTAGATGATGATTTATGTGAAATAATAATACCGAAATTTAAAGAATGGATTAAAGAAAAAGAATTAGATATAAAAATCGAATATGTCGAAAAAGAAGGTTATAATGAAATTAGAGGAAGAGGGAATCAATGGAAACCTAGATACTATACTGAGATGATTACAGAATTGTTTCAAGAAGGGGTTACAAAATGTCTAGTAGGAACTAGAGGCCTACTTGGAGAAGGTTGGGATGCTAGTAGAATTAATGTTCTAATTGATTTGACAACAGTAACAACCAGTATGAGCATTAATCAATTGAGAGGACGTTCATTTAGACTTGATAAAAAGAATCCTGAAAAGGTGGCAAATAATTGGGATATTGTATGCTTAGCAGAAGAATTCAGCAAAGGATTTGATGACTATCATCGTTTCAAGAGAAAGCATTCGAGGCTTTATGGAGTGTGTGACGATAGTGCTATTGAGAAGGGTGTGGGTCATGTTCATGCTGCATTTACCGAAGTGAGACCGGAAGGGATCTCTGAAACTTTGGATGTCTTCAATGAGGAAATGATTCGGAGAGCCAGAAATAGAGAAAGAACAAGAGAACTATGGAAAATTGGTGAACCTTTCGATGCAGAGCCGAAAGAAGCGATTGAAATGAAAATGAAGGACGGTTTTTCAGGTGGATGGCCCATATTGAGTACTTCATTTCAAAGACCTGAGTGGAATGATGAATCATTAGTACTCGCAATAGCAACGGCTGTTTCTGGGGCGCTAAGAGAAACTGGAAATTTGGAAACAAAGCCTACTATTGCATCAGGAGATAGAGGAGGAGGTTGGATGAGAGCATACCTTGAAGACGCTTCAGAAGAAGATTCGAAAATATTTACAGAAGCTATGGAACAAGTACTAGGACCACTGGATAATCCAAGATACATGATTCCAAGACAAGTAAAGATGATTAGTGATACTTGGGTTAGTAAATTACTTCCTGAAGTAATTGGAAAATATTTTAGAACAAAGAAAAAAAGGCTCGCAATGTTCCATTCTGTACCCAAGAAGTTGGCTCAAAATAAAGAAGATGCGGCTATTTTCCAAAAACATTGGAACTTCGAAGTTAGTCCAGGGGAAGTAATGTATGGTTACAGTAAAGATGGCAGAGAACGGGTTCGTTGGGCAGTTGAGCAAAATCTTTCACCAAGAGGAGATTTTCATAGTAAAAGCGTATTTACTTAGCCAAGTTTTCACAAGATTTACAATCAATTCCGGCACCTTTGTGTGCATCGCAGAATCTTTTCCTACAAGTAAAACATCTGAAATCGAATGCAGTTACACTTTTTGAACAATTCACATCACCACAAATGTCTACACTTTTAGGAATTGGAACTGACGATGAGGGCGTTGTAGAATTATCATCAGATTTATCCTCCCACCAGTTAACTTCTTCAGATTGTGTGTTAGATTCTAAAACAGGTTCTAGGTTTAATGCTCTAACTACATGTGGATGATTGAAGAAATTTTTCGCATGCTCCGGATGAACATTATAGAAATAATAATGAAATTGCTTTATACCTTCTTCGATAGTTTGGACTGGCTCTAAACGGGCAATTAATCGATTATATGAAATTTCCATTCTTTTGGTTAATTTACGATTGGGATCTCTACGAGGATAATCGCTTGGATCACGATAGTTAGGGGATTTCCAATCAATCTCGACCACATCAGGCAACCATGTTCCTTGCTTAGCTCTATCACTACCTGCAAACGCCTTTATGATTTTATCAAAAAAGCCCATTATTTCACCTTATTTGTTTTGGCCATGGCGCTGTCCCGGCGCCATGACCTTTGGGTTCGTTGTGGTTGATGCGTAGCATCTGCAGTCATCGCCGTGAGGCTCCTTCTTTGGGACAACGCGTCGTCTGAAAACAAGAACATAAACTCAACGCCGGATTGCTACTCTAATTGGTACTTTATCACTTCCTGAGACTTCACCTTGATGCTCTCGAATAGGCAGGCCCAAACGTGAACATATCTCAAGATGAGGGGCGGACCAAGGGTGTAGACATTCATCAGAGAATTCGTATCCAAGTACTGTTACAGGTTCAATCTCCCCTTCCCAATTTTCTTCAACCAGTCTACCTGAGATTCTTGTCCAACTATGACCCATGTGGCGTGTTTCATAAACAAAATTCTTGAAATCTTTTTGAGATAAATTACTAAGCAGAAAGTCTCTAGGAATTGCTTTCGGAATAATTACTAAAACTCTTTCATGGTCATGAAAATATGCAACCGGACCTAAATTTAATTGAGAGAACAGTTCTTGTGATTTCTCTATAGATGAGCGAATATCTCCCCATTTTCTAGGTAACCATGATACAAATGCAGAACGGTCTTTGGTTCCGGAAACATGGCTACTCAATTCTAAACTAGTATGTTGAGGGGAACTTGCTATTTTTTTGGGTGTAAATCTTAGATTCATTTTAGGAAGAGAAAATTTAGGTATTTTAATTGGTGGTCTTTTC
>Ga0115011_10002103_pt1 | contig 13972 bp, 17 predicted proteins | sample TroAtlMetagenome_2_FD_88705 | JGI IMG/M metagenome (GOLD analysis project Ga0115011, IMG submission 88705) | Marine eukaryotic phytoplankton communities from Atlantic Ocean - Tropical Atlantic ANT8 Metagenome | ecosystem: Environmental > Aquatic > Marine > Oceanic | place: Tropical Atlantic...
GCGCGCCAAATGAGAATGATTCTCATTTGGTTAGTAGTTCAATCTTTTCCTGCTCTTCTAAAAATTCACACCCGTCAATTCTTGCATGAAGCATTTCAGCAATTTTCTGGTCATGCTCTTTTACTGCTGCTTTAAATTCTTCACGGGTAGTTTTCATAGGGCTGTACGTTCTATACGCTCCCTAACCGCTAACATATAACTAAGCGCATCCTGCGCCGAACTATCAGTATGTAAGTGTTTTTGTTCTTTTAGCCAGCCAGTAGGCCAGCCCTTAGCTTCGCAATAGATTGTAGCACTGTAAAGCCTACCACCAGCGGTAGCGTCCACTATCGAACCGGCTAGACTATCGCCTATTTCATCCTGCAACCTATTCCACATACGACCAGCTTCATTTTCAAAAGATTCGCAGTCCCCATAATATAGTGCCCCAAATCCTAGAACACTATTACAGTTATCTACAGTAGTGCCCTTACTAGGGTTACCACGTGTGTAGTAACTGGTCATACATAATTCTTTCTCGTGAAGGGCAGCTTCACTCATTGCGGCTATAAGCATATCTAGTGTTTTCATTATCAATCCACCAGCTTCAAAAATTCTTCAAGTACTTCACCGTACAAAACACCTACCTGTACTTTGTTAGCCTCTTTCAAGGTACAGTATACCTCACCCCCTATATTTACTTTTACATCGTAGTAGTGAAAGTCTACTGTGAAACCTCCCGCGCGATAATTATAGGGGTTCTCATCTAAGAAGTAATTAACTGTAAATTTTGGTTTACGATTAGCAGCTAACTTTTGAAGCTTGGCTACATCGGCCACCACCTGCCCTAGCATACCCTCAATCTGGGTTAAATTCAGCGAGTTACAAACTAATGATAATAGTCTCAAACTGGTCATTTTACTATACCTCTGATATGTGCCCCTTTAGGGGCGTAGTCTGTTACTGGTTACATTCAAATTCTGTCAAGTATACAGAAAATGTCATTTTGTCGTTTTCGTCTAGGTTTGTGCGTACTGCTTTTAAGCACTTCATAGCTTGTAGTAATTCTTTCTGAGTGTCTATCCCCATAGCAAACTGCAACCCTACCTTTTGCGCCGCTTCGTGTACTAGTTCATAAGCACAAACTGAGAAAGGCTTGTCTAGGCTAGATAGAGTTAAAGAAGCGTTACACTCATCTAAGTAGTTGAAATATATAATATCTACTGCTTTACCTTCTAAAGATATTAGTGTTAAAGAAACTGCATCAGTAATTTGTACTACTTTCTTCAATAATGTCATTTTGGTTTAGCCTTTTAGTGTGAATGTACTATATATAATGCAGGTCTGATGCCAATTTGCTAACTACCTGTTTTATAAGGCTTTTTTATTTTTACCCGCCCGATCACCCGCCTTCGCGGGTTCATTTGTAAAAAACACTGACACCAAAAACAACTAAACCCTTGATTTACAAGGGTTTAGCGGGTGTAAAAAATATTGACACATGCCTGAAAATTTTACATATCTTCAGCCGCCCAGACTAACGCATTCCCCAGCGCCGCGATATATTCGCGCTCGTCGGGATCTTCTGCTACCTGAAAGCTGATAGCTTGCGAAATTAGACTAACTATTTTTTCGCTATCAATTTCATCGATCTTAGATAGTACAGCTACCATTAGCGCTACGCTCTCACCGCTGCGAATTAACTCTAAATTAAATGCTCGTTTCAATTGTTTGTTGTTCATATTTAAAATACCTTCTCAATTAACTTAACACTAGCCGCAATACATACAACCAGCAATATACCAGTAAAAAGCCTTAATAGTTCAAAAACTATAAGAACCACAAAAATTATAAGAACCACAAAAAGTATCTCTATTACCATAATCTACCTCGTTTATACCATACCATAAGGTATGCATGACCAATGCCAATTTACAAGTTATTGATTTATAAGGCTTTTCCATGGCGGGATTTTAAAAGTGTAAAGAAATCCTACACTCATTCCTGGAAATCCTAGTAAAATCAAACACTTAGCTTTTTAAGCTAAATTTTACAGCTTTACACCTATCTTTACTTTAATACCGCTTTTACCTTAAGTGCTCTTAAAATGCGATACAGGAGCTTTAAACGGTATGTTTGAGTTACCCACAACCTTAAACTACTGTATAGATATACAGTGCTTTTTCTGTGGATAAGTCTGTGCATAAGTGCTTAGAATGCGATACAGCGCTTGTATGTATATACAGTATTGTGCATAAAATCACTTACCCACAGGGGGGTGTGGATAACTTATTTAAGCAAGGTTCGTGCCGTGTGCCAATTTGACCAAAAAGTGGTGCTTTTAACCAAAAAAGTTGGCACGTCGTTTGCAATAGAAAAAATCGTGCCACCGACTTGTCAAGCATTATTTTTCCCTTTAAAATCAATGACTTACACAATAGCAATCTGAGAAGACTTCTGGGGTATAGCAATGCACTTGCTAGGCTTGCCTCATGCTCTCAATACAGGGCGATTTAGGCCGCTTATACGCGATTTGCGACTTTGGCACGGTTTTTGAATTGGCACAGTAATTGCTAGAATGCCACAATTAACTATATAACAAAATCGCCTAAATAACCACGCTATTATAATAATTTAGTCCTAGACAATCCTACACGTAAATGCAATAATATGCCATAGGTGGGACTCATGCCAAATCGGCGCGGTTGAATGAGAATCATTCGCATTTGGAGATTCCGGCCTGGAAATGCGAGCCATTCTCATTTGGAAATTTTGGCTGCCAAATGAGAGCCATTCTCATTTGGGAGCCACGCTTGGAATATAGATTTAAGTGATAGTGAGTATAAATACAAGTGATTGGCGGTATCCCTAGTGCCCTGTATACTTGTTAACAAGTCGGAACAACTAGGAACGCAAAAATGCTTTTGCACCTTTTTGGGGCACTTGCCATTGTGATTATTTTCTGGCATACTGCCCATTATGAGATCAAAGCGGAAAAACCTGCTAAGATCATAATCGAGATCCTTGGCTTTATATGCGGGATCTCATACCTAAGCGCAACATTAGGATAATTTAACATGATCAATTTACCTAACACGTTTGAAAACAGTATTGCCCTAGCGCGATCAATAGAATTGGATCGTCAGATGATCCCAGTTTTTGACCTTGATGGTGTAGCAATTGACGCTACGCATCGCCAGATCCTTAAACCGGATGGATCGCTAGATCTTAATAGCTACCGTGAAAACAGTACGCCCGAAAAGATCGCTTTAGACTTCGCTTTACCTTTTGCGGTCACTATGCAACAATTAACGGAAATGAGAAGAGACTTTTTCATTTGTACCGCCCGTGTGATGTGTCGATCTTCAGAGAAGTGGTTAACCAAGCGCGGGATCAATGCTAGTGCGATCTTTAGCCGTGAAGGTGAAAGCGACACGCGCCGCGACTTTAAGCTAAAGCATGATCATCTGACCTCTTATTTTTCAGAGCAGGAACTAATGCGAGCCGTTTTGATCGATGATAATCAGGCTAATTTGAAAATGGCTGAAAGCATTGGTATGACAGCTATACACGTGCCGTTTCACGGCCACTAATACGGAGGCTTCATAGCCTCATAATAAACCTTAATAGGGAAACCGTAAAAATGAATGAAGCAAATTTGAAAGCCTTAACAACTGAATGCCAAGAGCAAAATATACTAGGTAAGCGCAAGCGTGATACGCGCTTAGAGGTCGTAGAAAACGCCCTAGCACGTTTAAAGCTGGAAGGTGACGCAGGGCAGTTGTTACCCGCGATATTGGCTACACTTGAAGCAGAGAAGGCCGAACGAAAAGCGGCAAAAAGGGTTGCCAAGATCCAAAAGTCGAGTAAACCAAGCGCTGAAACTACGCTAGGCTATACCGAAACCCAAGATCAACTATTACCTGTTAAAACTGGTTTTGATGTTGCGATCATTTCCAGCGCGCAGAATAACACGATCACAACGGGCTTCGAGCAAGAATTGATCGACTTACAAAAAGATCTTGAAAGCCAAGGCTATAAAGCTGAAATCATGGTTTTACCTGTCTACTACAACAAAAACGCTTTTGATCCACATGCCGAATCTGAAATGCAGTATTTTAATACCGCTATTCGTGATTACATGATTGAACAAGATTGCTGGCTCTGGGAACGCGGAGCGGTACGCCTAGCAGCACAGGCCGGAGTGCTACCAACTGCTAAGATGCCTATTAACGCGGCGGGATTGCTCAATACGGGTGAACTTTGTACAGTTGTTGGATCGCCTAAACAGCAGTATAAAACATTGCCACGTTTGAACGACCAAGCGATTCGCAAGGCAGTTACAACCGGATCCGTAACAGGTTACAACTATAAGCGCGGTCGTGCTGGTAGTGAAGCGGAAAAGGATCATAGACAGGGTGCAATCATCGCTTATAAGTGCGATGAAGGCTACAACGTTACCAACGCCATGCAGGGCGATAATGGCAAGTTAGAACTATTGATCCCAGAACTGGAATACCAGTACAACAATGCGCCAGTAGCTTGCAAGTTAGGCGATCTACATTGTGAGGTAGCCGATGATCAGTACTGGGCAAAGCAAATGTATTTCCTCGAAAAGATCCGTCCTAGTGTGATCGCAGTAGATGACATTTTGCACTTTAGTACAAGATCACATCATAATCGTGGATCGGGGAAGCATTTATATGCTACACAAGGCGAAACCGTATCGAATGACTTAAGTAAAGTGATCGAACAGTTGACGGAATTGTCAGATATTTGTGATGAAGTTATGATCACTGAAAGTAACCATAATTCAGCCCTAGACAATTGGCTGGACGATAGCAGCTACAATGTTAAAACAGATGCTTCAAATAGTAAGATCTACCACCTGTTAAATTGGCTGGTTTGTGATACTATGGATCAGGGTGAGGGGGCGAAAAATGCTTTACAGATCGCCTTAGAGAATGCCGATCTTGCCAAGCTTGGTCCATTACCTGATAATATTGTTTTTGGTCGAATGGATGTACCGTATAAGCCATATAAATACGATTACAGCCAGCACGGGCACAAAGGCCAGAACGGGGCAAGCGGTAGCGCTTCACAGTTCAAAAACTGGTCGTTACCACTGATAACGGGGCATACGCATTCCCCTGCTATACTGGGAAGTATATTTACCTCAGGCGTTACAGCGCGTCTAATGCAAGGCTACAACCGAGGGGGCGCTAGTTCGTGGGATCACGGATCTATATTTGAATACCAAAATGGATCAGTGCAATTAATTACATTAAATGCTCAAATTGTTATTGACTTTTAGCGCTCAATTGATAAACTAGTTGCAACGGGATAACTTAAAAAACCCGCTACCAAATTTCTTTAATTAATGATCAGGAGATCACAAAAATGGCTAACACTTGGAACGAGCAAGATACAAACAAATTAGTTGAGCTTTACACAGCAGCTATCGAAGCTAATGACGGCAAGGCAATCGATCAAAAGGCGCTAATTACTATTGCCGATGAAGTAGAAGTGACGCACCACGCAGCCCGCCAGAAGCTTGTAAGCTTAAAGCAGTACGTGAAAGCAGACGCAGCGCGTAAGGTTGGTGGAGCATCGGCCACGCGCAAGATCGACATTGTGAGAAGCATTGCTACTACAACGGGCTTGACGCTGGATAGTTTAGAGAAGTCCAGCAAGCCAGAGCTTGAAGCGTTAGACAAGTTCATTAAAACAATGCTTGCACCAGAAGCAAGCTAACCGGATCGGGATCACATGCTTAGGTATGTGATCCCATACCCTGGGGGGTTAGGAGACTACCGAAATTTCACGATCTGGGCCGCCCCCTCGTACGTACGGAACACAAGAAAAATGGGATTTTTGAAAAACGGCTTTAAACGCCAATACCATACGTATCCTAAAATAATTGAGTTGAATCTGGGGGCAGACTTGTGTATACTACTTCTAATAGGGGGAATTTATGAATAACAATACAACACTTTCAGGGTCTATTTCAGGTTCGGGGGTAGACTTAGAGGCTAAAGTACGTCTTACAGCGGGTTCAGGGGCTAAATTCAAGTCTACGGGTAATACTGCGCAGTTTAAGTACAGGGCTGAGGGAGCTAGCTCATGGACAGACGCGGGGGCCTCCATTAGCATTAATAGCGGAGACGACTTCTTTATACAGAAGGACATTAGTAGAAGAGTTACAGGACTTTCCAGTCAAGTAACCTACGAATTCAGACTAGACATGGTAGTTGAGACAGAGACAGGTACTATTGAATGATATATAATATTTCATCCCCCATAGTAACACTATACTATGTGCCAGAAAACCCTAACAAGGTCGTAAACGACCTGCGTGTACAGTCTCTACCGTTATATAGATACTGTACGTTATCTTGGACAGAACCCTCAGAGCCGGGGAGATACTATGTGTACTGGGAAGTAGACGGCGAGTGGATATATTCTGGAAACAGTACTACAGGCAACTCCATTCAGTTAGACCCTAGTAGAGATATAGTAAACATTCAAGTAAGAACTGATGATTTATACCCTAGTAATGTTGTTAGTATTTCATTTCATAGCGTTCCTGCCACAAGAAGCCTATCGGGTATTTCTAGATATGATGGGGTTACTCTAGATTGGACTCCAAATATATTATCGAATGAGCGTGTAGAAATCAGAAGAGACAATACATTAGTGTTCCTAGATAACGCTAGTAGCTATACACACTCCTCAGGTGGCTCTTTTAAAATAAGATTCGTTAAAGGTACTGGCTCCGACTTACTATACGGTGGGTGGAGTAACACAGTTACTAAGTCGCTCCTATCGCCCCCTCCTAGTAGGGTGGAGCCAGAGGCTCCTTGTGATTTCTATCTTGGGGTAAACCGAGCCGGAGAGCAAATATTCCATATGTGTAACCCCTCGGTCGTGCCAGATACACCGCCTGCGGTGGAGACGGGCAAGGATTCTGTTGATTGGTTTCAGGATTGGGTAGGCGTTAATGTAGATTACGGTTCTGATACGTATTTCCACTCTAAGTTTGATTACATTGTTTGTACTAAAGCTGTCAGACTGCTTAACTATACAGATAAAATTTATACTGGTGCTGGTACTATACGAGAGTTTAAATTTACAGGTGCTGTTGATATTCTAACAGGAGCCAATACGACTTATAGTATAAACGAAGGTCGTATGATTATGCTGGTGTCAGTGGATGCTAATGGTGATAGAACTTTATGTACTCCTGCTTTGACTAGAGAGATTGATTTTACTGACCAAGCGTACGCTGTTGATGTGTTATACTTTGGTAACCAGACAGGGTTTGGCACTTCCAGTGCCTATTATAATAACAATACTTCATTCTTACGCTCTAATAGAGGTGTTAGGAGTATAGAGATATACGAATTTAACATACGTGCTAATGGTTTAGGTTTGGAGTACGTTGATGTTCGTGGTAGTGATGATGGTATTAAGCTTAATCCTAATGAGTTTGAAGTGTTTGGTATGGACTTTACCAACATGATACTATCTTACTGCAATACTGTTACTGACTCTTCCTATGTTGATAGTATGAACTTGTCAGATGTTATAATAGCTAATAAAGGTACAGTAGACACATTAGGTATTTACCATGGCAGTGAGGAAGCTGATGCTATGCAGATACTAGGTACTAGTGGGGGTTCTGACTGGGATATTGAAATGACCAAGGGGATTATTAAACGTTCTGGTAATACATGGTTTAATGCTGGTCGAGGAAGAACTCGTATGAGATATTTAGGCGTATTGGGGACAGATGATTCATCGGCCTTCACAGTAGAGGTGCCTTCGCACCCATTGTTGAATGAGGGCGATAATGTTCGTGTATCTACCTACTTTAGTAATGGTACCTCTAGTAACGAAAGTATTATAATAGATACTAGCAGGTCTACTGTTATAGGGTACTGCCTAGTACCTACTGCGTACCCTGAAGGTTTTGATGACTGGACAGAGCTTGAGACTGCGCAGAAGCCTGTTATGGGGTTCTCTTCGTTTACTAGTAGAGTTCACATCCATACGTTTAAAAAGAGTGCACTATTTAATAAGTCCATTCAGGCCAGTGGCGACCCTTATTGGGAGATAAACTACCAGTTTAACGTTGATGTTTACTTGGTAAAAACTACAGATGCTCAGTTCACACTAGAGTACGATATAAATTATAGAGCCGCATACGGCAGCGGAGGGGAACCAAACAGCTTGATAATACCAGCATTTAGTTTCTCTTTTATAGGATTAGACTAAATGAGTGTAGATTTAATAGACCCGGAAAAGCTTAGTCCGGAAGGTTTAAAAGTAGCTACAGTATACCTACAGAATGGTGGCAATATGGAACTTGCTGCCAATCATTTAGATATGCAGATAGCTGATGTAGAGGACATGCTTAGCAAGCGAGAAGTAAAGACCTACATTGATAGAATATATCATGAATCAGGGTTTAGGAACCGTTTCAAACTTGCTTCCGTAATGGATGCAATATTCGAGAAGAAGCTCGAGGAAATGGACGACACCGACTTAGGTTCTAGTAAGGACATCGCAGAACTAGTTAAGATGCAGCATGATATGAAAATGAAAGAAATGGAGCTTGAGCTTAAACTCCTAGAAAAACAACGAGAAAGAGAGGAACGCTCAGTTAAGAACCAGACTAACATTCAAAACAACAATACATATGTTGTTGAGCCTACAGGTTACGATAAGTTATTAAGTAGCTTAGGAGGTAAATAAGTGGAAGTATCAAGAGCCAGTATTAACCCTGACGAGTTAGTAGACTTTCCTATTAACGAAAGGTTCCTAAAGCTACCAGTTGATAAGTTCTTTGAAAATGAGGGGGTAGAGTTAATACCTCCTCAAATAGGTCTGATTAATGCAGTCAATGATCCTCAACATCGTTTCGTGGTAGGTTGCTTATCTAGACGTACAGGTAAAACCTTTAGCGCTAACCACATTGCGTTCTTGAAAGCTCTGGAGCCCGGTACTCAGATATTAATTATATCACCTAACTACTCGCTATCCAACATCTCATGGGCAGAACAGCAAAAGCTGATTAATAAGCATGAGATTGGCGTAGAGAAGATGAATGCTAAGGATAAGGAGATTATCCTTGAGAATGGCTCCTTGATTAAACTAGGGTCTGTATCACAAGCTAACTCCTGTGTTGGTCGTTCTTACGACTTAATACTGTTTGATGAGGCTGCTCTTGACTCCAAAGGTAAAGATGCGTTCAATATTCAGCTACGACCTACCCTAGATAAAGAGAACTCTAAAGCTATCTTTATTTCAACCCCTCGTGGTACTAATTACTTCCACGAATTTTACATGCGTGGTTTTGAAGAGAAGTACCCTTTTTGGGCATCTATTCACTCTACGTGGAGAGATAACCCTAGGACTTCTCAGTCCGATATAGATGAAGCTAAATTATCAATGTCTAACGCAGAATTCAGACAGGAATACGAAGCCGACTTTACAACCTTTGAAGGGCAAATTTATGAAGGTTTCGATGAAGATAAGTACGCGAAGGATTTATCAGGCTATAACTTTCCTGCTGATCGCTTTGATGCTGTTATGGGCATTGATGCGGGTTATAAGGATCCCACTGCTGCGGTTAAAATGTACTATGATTTCGACGAGGGCATATTCTACCTTACGGAAGAGTATCTTGACAATCAAAGAAACACTGAGCAACATGCGAAAGAGCTAAGAAGTATGATGGGCGACGATGCCGACTTCATATTTTGCGACTCCGCCGCAGCCCAGTTTAGGCATGACTTGGCTGAGTTATACGATATACCTTCTAACCCTAGCAAAAAGTCTAAGCTCGATGGTATAGCATACGTGCAAAGCCTTATAGACAATGGTCGTCTTATTGTGGACATTAAATGCCGCAACACGTTAGATATGCTAGCCAACTACAGATGGGACCCTAGACCAGAGCTGCTACAACCCAAGCCTATCCATAACGAGTTTTCGCACATAGCGGACGCTTTACGCTATGCACTATACAGCTTTACTGTGTAGACGGAAGTGGGAGTAAATTAATTACTTTACAAATTTTCAAAAATGATTATAATAGCTTATATTGATATGGAGGAAGGATTTTATGGCAGCAAACAATAAAAAACGAGTAGCTGTTAAACATATACGAGATGGGATTAAGTCCAGATACAAGAAGGACTGTAAATGCAGTATATGTGGAACAGACGAGAACCTAGAGCTGCACCACTATACTACAGTTTCTACACTCTTCAAGAATTATGTTGAGGAGCACAACATCCCTGTTACAACAGACGAGGAAGTGGTAGCTATGAGAGATGGCTTTTACGCTATGTACGAGTATGAACTTATAGACTTTACTGTTACACTATGTGCGGACCACCACAGAAAACTACACTCTATTTACGGTAGAGAGCCTCCTTTACATACCGCTGAAAAACAGGAACGTTGGGTTAAAAAGCAACGTGACAAGGCCGAGGGTAAAGTTTCTAAAGGTAGATTCTCTTCCCTTATTTAAAGGAAAAATGCTAAGTGTCCAACCTACGAAATAAACTTTACAAAAATAAAGGCAATAGAGGCCAACGCTTCATTGCCGAAGAAGCTGGCACTAGTGTTAGCAGCAACCAGACCAAACAAAGAACAACTGAAAATTCTTACAACCTAATGGAGATTGTCAACCGATGTGTTAACCTTCTAGTAGATTTAGGATCGGACATAGAATTCGATATAAAAGAAAAATTACCCTTTACCCCTAAAACCAGTGGTCTTAGAGAGAAGACATTAAAAGTTCTTCTTAATAACAGACCTAACCCTTTTATGGATATTAATACGTTTAAGCGATTATTATTGCTAGACCTAATAGTAGACGGTAATGCATTCATTCACTTTGATGGAGCTGGACTGTATCACTTACCTGCCAAAGATATGGAGGTAGTTCCGGATGAAAAAACGTACGTTTCGGGGTACACTCTTAATTCTACTACTCACTTTAAACCTCATGAAGTTCTACACATCAGAGACAACTCCGCCTCCTCAGAGTACCGAAGTTACCGAGGTAGGTCAAGACTCCTAGCGTGTTTAAAGACTATCTTAACTCATGAGTCCGCCTTAGAATTTCAGTCTAGATTTTACGAGAGTGGTACACTGATTGGTCTTATAGTTGAGACTGAGGCCGTACTAAGCTCTAAGTTAAAAAATAGACGAGAAGAAGAGTGGATGCAGAAATTCAATCCTAAAGACTCCTCTGGTAGACCAATGATACTAGACGCTGGAATGACGGCTAAGTCCTTAAATACTAATAGCTTTAAGGATATAGACTTCAACGGCTCCATGGAAACTATGGAGAAACGTATTTCTATGGCGCTAGGCATACCTCATATATTACTAGATTCTGGTAATAACGCAAATATTAGACCTAATATGGAACTAATGTTCTCAACTACTATACTGCCAATGCTTACTAAGTTCGAATCAATTTTTGAATTCTTCTTTGGGTACGACATTCAGTTGTCCACTCATAAAGTAATAGCACTAAGACCTGACCAGAAGGCTGAATCTGATAGATTGTCTTCTCTTGTTAATAATGGTATTATGCTAGGAGCAGAAGCGAGAGAAACATTACGACTAGAAAAAATTGATGACCCCGCCCTAGACGAGATAAGAGTTCCAGCTAACATAGCCGGTTCTGCTACTGGAGTCTCGGGACAGGAAGGTGGCAAACCCCCTTCAGATAAAGATGAATAATGTCTAAACTAAAAGAAATCAAAGAAGTATACGGTAAAGAACTACCTGGAAAGACTGCGTTTAGAAACGACGAAGATGCTCCTTGTTCTCTACAAGACCTTTATGAAGACTTTGGTAGCTGGGACAACTTCGTAGCTGAATACGAAAAGTTCTTAAAGCCTGCTAAAGTAACTACTCCTGTAGCTAAGCCTAAAGCTCCTGCAGAGGCAACTATTAATGACAAAGCTAAATAAGTCCTACGAAGGTAGGCTAGTTAGTAAGATAAAGTCCGTTACTTTAGATGAAGAGACCGATGATCTAATAATTGAAGGGTATGCAAATACTACTTCTAAAGATAGGTCAGGGGATGTTATCCCTATGGACACTTGGAAGAAGGCGGGAGCACTTTCTAACTTTTTAAAAAACCCCATCATATTAGCTTACCATGACCACAGTAACCCTGTCGGTAAAGCTATAGAACACTACATTGATGAGCAAGGCTTAAGAATTAAAGCTTTGATTAGCAAAGGTGCCGGTAGGGTGTACGATCTTGTTAAAGATGGTATCCTTACAACATTTAGTGTTGGATTTTACATAAAGGACGCAGAGTACCACAGTAAAACCGATACATATTTAATCACAGAATTAGAGTTACTAGAGGTATCGGTTGTTTCCGTTCCTTGTAACCAAGACTCTACTTTTTCGGTCTCTAAATCGCTATCTGATAGTGATGCTGAGGCATTCAAAAATGAACTATTGCCTTCAAATAAAAAGGCTGAAAATAATGAATCTCATAAGGAAGAAACAATGCCAAATAGCACTGAACAAAACAAACCGACGCTTACAATGAGCGACGTTGAAAAATTAATCGCAGACCGCGAAGCCGCTGCTGCTGCTGCTAAAGCTGCTAAAGATGCTAAAGCTGCAGAAGATGAACAGCGTATTGCAGAAATCAAAGCTGCTTCTACTGCCGCTGCTAAAGAATTAGTAGAAGGTCTTGAAGCTAAAATGAAAGAGAGCTCTGATGCTTTCTCTGCGGAAATGAAAGAAAAGCAAGCTATTATCGAAGCTCTTGAGACAGAAGTACGCCAAGTAGTTGCTGCTAAGTCTAAATCGTTTAACTATAATCGTGTAAACGAAGGTATGCAAGGCGAAGCTCGTAAAACAGCTAGTGATGCAGTTTTACTTGGTCTGGTAACTAAGCAAGGTACTTTCGGTACTAAGTTTGGTGAGAGTATCAAAGCTGTTAACGATTCTTCTTCAATTGAAGTATCAAGCGAAGCGTACGAAACAGTATTCTCTCAAGACCTGATTCGCGATATTCAAGCTGAACTAGTAATTGCTCCTCTGTTCCAAGACATTACTATGACTTCTGCTAACCTTACTATCCCAGTAAACCCTAACCGTAAAAACGCTACATGGGTTGAAAGTACTAGTTATGGTACAGATGGTAGCTCAGGTGGAGAAATCTCTAACCAACTAACAGAAATCAACTTAAAGACTTTCAAGTTAGCTGCTAAGAGCTTCATCACAGATGAAACATCAGAAGATGTTATTATGCCACTTCTACCTCTTATCCGTCAACACTTAGTTGAAGCACACGCTAACGAAATCGACCGCGCATTCCTATTAGGGACTGGTTCTGGCCAACCTAAAGGTCTAGTAATTCGTGCTACTGAAGCGGAAGGTTCTTCTGATTCAACTGGTAAAGCTGGCGGTGTTGAAGTTTCAGCTGCTACAGCTAGTGGAGCTACACCAATTACTGCTAAGATGATTCTTAAAGCTCGTAAGAAAATGAAACTTTACGGACTTAAGGTTCGTGACGTGACTCTAGTAGTTTCAACAGAAGCTTACTACGCGCTTGTTGAAGACGACGCATGGGCTGACGTTAACCTTGTTGGTGGAGCAGCTACTAAGCTTTCTGGCCAAGTTGGTTCTATCTACGGTATGCCAGTTATCGTAAGTGACCACTTCGAAGCACCTGGTGTTTCTAAAGTATACGCTATCCTAGTTAACACTAAGAACTTCATCGTTCCTACTCAACGTAACATTACAGTACGTACTGACTTTGACGTAGAGAAAGATCGTAGAGTAATCTTTGCTACACAACGTCTAAACCTAGAATCTCTAATCCGTGATACGGATAACAAAGAAAAAGGTATCGTTGCAGTATCTTACGCTGGTGCGTAATATTACTTAAATAAAGATTAATCCCTGCCCACCTTTGGGTGGGGCTTTTTTATTGGGA
>Ga0115011_10002105_pt1 | contig 13967 bp, 8 predicted proteins | sample TroAtlMetagenome_2_FD_88705 | JGI IMG/M metagenome (GOLD analysis project Ga0115011, IMG submission 88705) | Marine eukaryotic phytoplankton communities from Atlantic Ocean - Tropical Atlantic ANT8 Metagenome | ecosystem: Environmental > Aquatic > Marine > Oceanic | place: Tropical Atlantic...
AAGTGAAGAAATGAGTAAAAATGAAGGAGTCATCTATCGAATATCTGGACCTGTCGTTACAGCGACTGGAATTGAAGCAAGAATGTACGAAGTGGTCCGTGTCGGCCATGAGAAACTAATGGGTGAGGTCATTGAGATACATGGCGAGCAATCTGTCATTCAGGTTTACGAGGACACATCGGGAATACGTCCCGGTGAACCTGTTCTGAGCACAGGACAGACCCTGTCCGTTCAATTAGGGCCAGGGCTCCTCACTCAAATCTATGACGGGATACAGAGACCTCTTCAGACTCTTGAAGAGGTCATGGGCGTCTTCATCACGCGTGGTGTGGATGCTGACGGACTCGATCTAAAGAAGAAGTGGGAGTTTGTTGCAACAGCGTCTGTTGGCGATGAGGTCACCGGCGGTCAGGTAATTGGAACCGTGCAAGAGACAGATACGATCACTCACAAGATTATGGTGCCTCCAAAGGCATCTGGAAAGATAAAGTCCATCAAGTCAGGAGAATTCAACGTCACTCAGACAGTCTGCAAACTTGACGATGGAACTGAAATTCAGATGATGCAAGAGTGGCCAGTACGTCATCCTCGCCCCTATTCGCAGAAGTATGCCCCAGACACGCCCCTAGTCACGGGCATGAGAATACTCGATTTCCTATTCCCTCTCGCCAAGGGCGGAGCAGCTGGGATACCAGGTCCTTTCGGTTCAGGCAAGACCGTTACACAGCAATCACTCGCAAAGTACTCGGATGCCCAACTTGTTGTCTACATTGGTTGTGGTGAGAGAGGCAATGAGATGACTGAAGTTCTAGATGAGTTCCCTCATCTCATTGACCCTAACACTGGAAAGCCTCTGATGAACAGGACAGTCATGATTGCAAACACCTCGAATATGCCTGTGGCAGCCCGTGAAGCATCCGTCTACACGGGAATCACGATTGCCGAATACTTCCGAGACCAAGGATACGACGTTGCTCTGATGGCAGATTCCACAAGTCGATGGGCAGAGGCCATGAGAGAGATATCCAGCCGACTAGAGGAGATGCCCGGTGAAGAAGGATATCCAGCATACTTGTCTAGCCGACTAGCAGAGTTTTACGAGCGTGCAGGGCGTGTCGAGACCCTCAATGGGGAAGATGGATCAGTCACCGTGATAGGCGCTGTTTCACCTCCGGGCGGAGATATATCCGAACCCGTCAGCCAAGGAACCCTCAGGATTGTCAAGGTTTTCTGGGGACTCGATGCTGGTCTGGCAAGGCAGCGACATTTCCCCGCCATTAACTGGCTCAGTTCATATTCGCTCTACCCCCAGAGTCTGAATCAATGGTTCCGCGATAATATCGCAAGCGACTTCCCGGAAGTCAGGACTCAGATCAGCGCACTTCTGAAGGTCGAAGCAGAGTTGCAGGAGATCGTTCAACTCGTAGGTTCAGATGCACTCCCAATCGATCAGCAGCTGACGTTGGAAGTCGCTCGTATGATTCGAGAGTATTTCCTGCAGCAGAATGGTTTCGACCCCATTGATGCCTACAGCGGCGTGCAACAGCAGTATGCCATGGCGCAGGCTATTCTAACATTCCAGGAAGAGGCAAAGAAGGCAATGGCTGCTGGTGCACGACTGCAAGACGTCGTGAACGTACCAGCCCGTACTGAGCTAATGCGCGCCAGATTCGCTGAAGGTTACCTGGAGAAGATCGGCGGGCTCGTCGAGGCCATGGTGGTCGAAATCGCAGCAACTGCGGAGGCCAACTGAAGGAGGAATGATGAATGACAAGCAAGGAGTATAAGACAATCACAGACATCAAAGGACCGTTGGTCTTCCTAGAGAAGACTGAACCAGTGGCGTATGGAGAGATCGTGAGCATTCGTCTGAGTGACGGCTCTCAGAAGAATGGTCAAGTTCTGGACACTTCGGACGATATGGTCGTAGTACAGGTTTTCGAGGGTACGGAAGCGATAGATCGTAAAGCGGGTGTGAAGTTCCTTGGCGATGTATTCAAGCTCCCAGTGAGCAAGGGCCTCGTTGGAAGAATCTTGGATGGAGCAGGACGTCCTCGTGACGGGGGCCCCGAAATAATCGCGGATGAGAATGCAGACATTATCGGCGCTGCAATAAACCCCTATTCCAGACAATCACCGCACGATTTCATACAAACTGGGGTCAGTGCGATAGACTGCTGCACAACTCTAGTAAGAGGTCAAAAATTGCCTATTTTCAGTGCATCCGGCCTCCCACATAATGACATCGCTCTGCAAATCGCACGTCAGGCGAAGCTTAGGGACAGCGATGAGGAATTCATCGTGGTTTTCTGTGCAATGGGTATCACGGCGGAAGAGTACAACTTCTTCAGATCAGATCTTGAACGCACAGGCGCTCTAGAGAATGCTGCTTTATTCGTGAATCTTGCAGACGATCCTGCTGTTGAACGGCTAATCACGCCACGCCTCGCGCTTACTGCAGCTGAGTACCTCGCCTTCGAACATGACTATCACGTTCTCGTCATATATACGGACATGACAAATTATTGTGATTCGCTACGACAGATTGGAGCAGCTAGGGAAGAGGTCCCAGGTCGACGTGGATACCCTGGATACATGTACACAGATCTCGCCATGCTCTATGAGCGTGCAGGTATCGTGAAGGGCAAGAAGGGCAGCATAACCCAATTCCCCATCCTTACCATGCCCGGAGACGACATCACTCACCCCATACCTGATCTATCAGGATACATAACAGAGGGACAGATCGTTATTTCAAGGGAACTTCACCAAGCTGGAATATATCCCCCGATCAATGTTCTCCCGTCCCTATCCAGGCTGATGGGATCCTGTATTGGTGAGAAGACTACGCGGGACGATCACAAGAAAGTCAGCGACCAAATGTATGCAGCATATGCACAAGGCAGAGAATTGAGAGGCCTTGTTGCGATTGTCGGTGAGGATGCGCTTAATGAGAGAGACTTGCAACTTCTGAAGTTTGCAGATATCTTCGAGGATAAGTTCCTGAGGCAAGATAGGGATGAAGATCGAACCATAGACGAGACTCTGAATCTTTGTTGGGAGCTCATGACGAATATCGATACAAAGTACCTCGTTCGTCTTGATCAAGAACTCATCGAGAAGTACCATCCTGAAGAGAAGAAAGAATGAATTTGGAGCAAAGAGGGCTTATTTGGAGGTGATGTTTTGGCTTTGGATATCAAACCAACTCGAAGTGAACTAATCAACCTCAAGCGACGCATCAAGCAGACTCAGAATGGGTACAAACTCCTCAAAATGAAGAGAGACGGACTCTTTCACGAGTTCAGAATGCTTCTTGCAGACATGATAAAAGCACGAGAAGATCTGCTGGAGGCTTACAGAGCCGCCATCAAATCAATCAGTCTTGCAAGCAGCATAGAGGGCGCGCTGCCCGTCAAAAGCACTGCCATTGCGATTGCTACTCGTCCTGAAGTTGAAGTTTCGAAGCGCAACATCATGGGGGTTGTCGTCCCAAGTGTAACTGGAGAGCACCTTACCTCAACGATCCAAGAGCGCGGTATAGGGCTCATTGGCGGTTCGGCGTATATCGATGAAGCAGCAGATGCTTATTCCAATCTAATCGAGAATATCGTAAAGGCTGCTGAGATGGAAGCAACTCTCAAGAAACTGCTTGCAGAAATAGAAGCCACGAAAAGAAGGGTGAATGCACTTGAATTCAAGGTCATCCCTGAAATGAAGGAGGCACAGACATTTATCCAATTAAGACTCGAAGAAATGGAGCGCGAGGAGACATTCCGTCTAAAGCGATTCAAGAATAAATAGACTCATCCCGACCTCCATTTGAACAAGTCATTGAAATGACTCCCCGGGGTGACATTCCCGGAGAGATACACTTGGCAGGGCAGAATACCATCACCATTCACCGCAGAGAATGGTCTCGTTCTGAACTAATCGAGCGTATGGCATCACGCTTTTTCATCATCGGTGATGAATCAATAAGTCGATACTCTTGGATAGTCGAAGCCAGATCCGGCTACTCAAACGGAGATGCCATCTCAGGACTCAATGAAGAACTAGTCCAACTTGGGCTCATTGGAACCATAAGTTCCATGGATCCCCCTACTCTGACAATCAGAGAAAGATCCTACGGGTCGGACATACTCCCTGCATGGCAATTGGCCTCGATTTGGCTATTCTCATCGATCATGGCCATATTTGCAGGAAGCGCATGGTCTAGGAATGTCGGTATTTCTGGAAATACGTATGTCACTTCGATACTATACTACGTCTTGCCGCTAATCCTCACGTTGGCATTCGCCAGCGAGTGTAAGCGAAGGATGAATCGAGACGCAGGTATTAGATCCGGTCAGATAATACCGCTTGCTATCCCTCAAATTTCGCCTATATGGTGGCCTTTCGGAATCTTCGGGCTCTTCAGTCAGAAGAGTTCCGAATACACGCCCGTTCCAGATAGGAGAACACTTGCTAAAATTGAGATAACGATTCCCGCTATCCTATTCATAGTAGGCCAGCCGTTAGTTCTGGCAGGAATACTTCTCACTCCCTCCGCACCTCCAGAGAATCTCGCATCTGCTCCATTGGTATTCCATGGCAGCATCATACCAAATCTAATCGCGCCACTATTAATCGAATCAGATGTCGGAATCAGGCTTCAGTGGATCCATCCACTGGGCCTTGCAGGATTGTCCTTGAGCGTTCTTGGATGGTTGCTATTACTTCCGATTCCAGGCCTCCCGGGGGATAGAATCCTTTCAGCTATAATGGGTAGTGAGCGACATCTGGACATATCTTCCCAGAATATCTTATTCGTAGCGTCTCTGGGCGCCTTAGTTCTCGTATTCGTTTCAAGCGATTTCGTGCCATGGTTGCTGATTGCAACAATCGCCTGTATGCGACGTTTCGGCAATGATCAACTTAGACCTCCCCTTGTAGTTAACTTGGCCGATGGATTTCCGAGAGAATCTCTTGAGAGATATGCTGCTGCAACAGTCATCATACTTCTTCTCGGGATCCCGGGAATGTCTCCTGCGACTGAGTTTGAGCAATGGTCGGAGGGATTAGATCCAACACCGTGGCCATCAAGTATCGAGGTTAATGACACACAAGATTTTGAAATTCCACTTACCCCTATTGGGGCGATACCCTTGTCAGGAGAAATCGCGATTGAAATCGACGATCCCTCTGAATCAGGTTGGCAAGTTACGGATTCAGATGGCATACCAGTTGATGAGATCAAATTCGAGAATATCATTCAGAGCAATGAGCAAAAGATTTCCCTGAAGTTGATATCTAGTCCACCTGAATCGTATCTAGTACATCCAGCCAGAATAATCCTCACAATCGATGATGGCGTCACTATCAGACAGCATCCGATCCTTGTTACAATTCCAGGCGGAAGTGCACCATTCTCGTCTTCGTGGTTGCTGGAAGGAAACTCTACATCTGCATGTATCGATATCGAGACATCCGTCGATGACCCAGGCATCTGGTCTGTGGACCACCCATTCTGGTTATCAGAGGACACTGAGATGGAACCCGGTGTCCGGAGTAGGCATTGCATAGAACCTCTTCCAGGAGCCATAGAAGGTGCCGATAGAGACGACAGAGGGCGAGCAATGGCTCCAGAAATCACATTCACGCCTGAAGGAGAGGATCAGGGGGATGCACGTTCTTGGCAACTCCCCATAAAAGCGAGCGAATCTTGGTTAGGCCTACCAAGTGGCAATTGGACCGTCCCGGATAGGATGCTTATTCCAAATATCAGAATCGCCCATGGAAACCCTGATTTTGATCCCAGTTGTGTCAAAACATCATCTATGGATACTCATACCAATCTCGAAGGACCCATCGATTGGAATCTCGGGACTGCATCTTTGACACTCTCTCCGAATCCTATCTCAGTCAATCTAACAATCCCTTCTGAAGGTTGGATGGTTGTGTGTGACGGTCGTGAGATGATCGAGGTTCTGAGGATAAAAGAGGGCCTAGATATCCAATCATCAGATTCAGGCATGGGCATAGCTATTGATTCGGAGACATTCTCAATCGAGAATAGGGAGAACATGACCGTTACAGTAAGTAGGGAATGGTCTGGAGATGTGCCATCTCTTGACGTCTGGTATGTTGACGGCCCTGATTCGATAGCTGCAAATCAATCTGTAGAGGTGACAGTCACCTTCGATAGTGATGGAGGCGTTTTCGGCTCCGTCTGGCTCACCACTGATGACAATGGAGTAATCCTACATCTTGCAGCCAGATGTCCATCGGGAGGCTGTACCTGATGCGCATAGCCGTACTTGGCGTTGGATCAATAGGCGGACTAATCTTAGGGGCGCTCAGTACGACAGACCATGGCCTAGTTGCCGTATCTAGAGCAGAAACAGCACTCCGCCTCTCTGCTGAGGGGCTGGTCCTGCACCATCATGATGGTCCAATCGAGATGATTCCGCCAGGTAGATTTGAAGTCGTGGATACAACGATAGATGAGAAGCATCCCAAGTGTCTCAATCGATCGACATCGCAATAATATGCGGAAAGTCAGGAGACACCGAGCTACTCGGACGGATTGCTCGCAATGTACTCGTTTCGTCTGGTATGGTTCTGAGCCTACAGAATGGCCTAGGCAATGTCGAGAAATTGAACGAGATTATCGGTAAAGAAAGAGTGCTAGGGGGTTCAACCACCCATGGTGCTTGGAAAGACGATTCTGGAGGCATACATTGGGCTGGTTTTGGAAATATAATTGTGGGATCCCTTGAGAGAAAGTCTCCCGGACAGATTGAAACATCTCTGATTCAGGCTTTCGAGCATGCCAACCTCAAACCATTGTGGTCAGAAGATCTCAACTCTTCGATATGGATGAAGGCGATTATCAATGTTGCAATAAATCCCATTTGCGCCATCGCAGGTCTCGAGAATGGGATGATAGAATCGAATCCACATCTCCTTTCACTTTCACTGGCAGCGGCATCTGAAGCAGCAACAGTTGCAAGAAATAAGGGGATTGATTTCCCCGATATCGATATCGAGAGCAGGGTAATCGAAGTGATAAGATCAACATCGAATAATCGCTGCTCCATGCTTCAAGACTTGATGTCTGGACGAAGAACAGAAATCGATTCGCTCTGCGGTCGTATATCCGAAGAGGCCGAAGCATCTGGAGTTCCCGTGCCTGTAAATTCAACACTCTACGCGCTGGTGAAAGCAATCGAGATTTCGAATACCGTATGAGGTAATTACTCCAAGTCAATGTTGTAATGCAGGCCGACATTCTTTCTTCTTTTGATTGAAGATTCGATTATGAGTCCAGCACATATGATTAGATTTCGAAGCTCAACCAACTCTCTGGTTGGAAGACTCCCCCTCCATATGGTTTCCAACTCATTTTCGAGATGCGACACCCTTCTCCTAGCTCTCATAAGTCTCGAATCGCTCTTAACGAGTCCAACATCACGCGTCATCATATTCCTGAGAGCAAGTAAATCAGTTCCAAGAGGAGCATGTTCAATCAACTCAGACAGCCCTTCAGCCCTCCAATCTGGAACATCCTCTATCTTACCAGCCTCGAGGGTGAATTCAGACACATGCTCCGAGCATCTTTCAGCAAAAACCACCGCTTCAAGAAGGCTATTGGAAGCGAGACGATTGGCGCCATGAAGTCCTGTGCAGGCCGTCTCTCCAATGGCATATAGGCCTGGAATGACCTCTCCATCTTTCAGGCCTCTGCCAAATCGGTCGACAGATATCCCGCCAACAAGATAGTGTGCAGCAGGACGAACAGGTATTGGATCCGGTCCAAGACTCAATCCCTGTTCATCAAGACGCTTGCATATTGTCGGGAATGAGTCGCGTAAAGAATCCACATCGAGATGTTCGGTCACTAACAAAACATGCGATTCACCACTCATCTTTAACTCCGCGTCAGTCGCTCTTGCTACTACATCCCTGGTCCCCAGACTACCCATTGGTGAGTATTCCTTCATGTAGGACCAATCGGCGGCCAATCCGCCTTCCTCACGCCATCTGATGTGATCTTCTACAGTCATCAAGACTGCTCCATGCCCTCTCATTGCTTCAGTAATCAGGAAAGGCCGTTCTTGACCTTCTAATGCCGTGGGATGGAATTGTATGAATTCCATATCGCGAATATCAGCACCACATCTTGATGCCATTGCAACACCGTCTCCCGTTGCTATCGTGGGGTTTGTTGTCGAATTATACAGCATTCCGCAGCCCCCTGTGGCAAGTATTACCGCAGACCCGCGTATCGTTTCAACTAGCCCATTCGGCTTTAGACACCATATCCCGCAGACTCCCGATAATGGGTCCCCATGCCTTTTCTGAATTATATCGACTGCCATCCAATCTTCCTTTATGACTAGCCCAATCATGCCTTTCTCTGACGTTGCCGCCTCCAGAGCACCTTCAATTTCCGCACCTGTTCGGTCCTTGGCATGCAGAATCCTGGCCTCTGAGTGACCGCCTTCCCTTGCTTTGTGATACCCGTCAATTCCACTATCGAATCCCACACCAAAAGATACGAGATCGGATATTCTTTGAGCTGCTTCAGACACGACCGAGCGAACCACTTCCTCGTCACAGAGGCCCTTTCCAGAAGATATCGTATCCAGCACATGGGCTTCTATCGCCTCTTCATCGTCCACATCTAGAACCGCAGCGATGCCCCCCTGAGCCCAATTGGTCGAAGACGATGCAATCCTGCTCTTTGTAACCACTAGCACACTCAGACCCCTCTGGGTGCATCTCAGTGCAGTGAATAATCCGGCGATACCAGAACCGACAATCACGACATCGAAATCAATGTCACGCATGCTCTCCATCACTCGTCGCAAAAGACCCACTGAATTGAACCTTGGCAGAGAAAAAACGGTGATTCGAATCAACCCCACTAATCGACATGCTGCGCCCTCGTTGATACTCAATGTTGATAATGCCGCCGAGAGCCGCTTCCCGTCTGAAGCGGTGAAAAAAACCGCTTTGAGGGGACTGGGAAATGCGATTGGTAAGGATAGACGTCCTCAACTTCAAGTCATTTGGAGGAGAAGTATCCATCCCATTCCAATCAGGATTCACTGCTATAACGGGCCCAAATGGTTCCGGTAAATCGAATTCTGGCGATGCCATACAATTCGTTTTAGGAACTAGATCAACGAAGGCACTCAGAGCCGAGAATCTCAAGCAACTCATATTCAATGGAGGAAATAGTGGAAGGGCAGCTAAGCGAATGTCCGCCACTCTGACATTCACCAATCCAAAATCATCTGACGGCACTAGACAATTGAGAGTTGATTCTGACGAGGTAGCCTTCACCAGGTCGGTTAGACTCACTGAAAGAGGTGATCCGAAATCCGAGTTTAGGATAAATAACGAAAAAACATCCTCTGGAGAATTCAGAAGAATCCTCAAAGAAGCAGGTCTCAGGGGCGACGGATACAATGTCGTGCTACAAAATGATGTGACAACTCTTGCCACGATGACCGCCCATCGTCGAAGAGCTATTTTGGAAGACGTCGCAGGAGTAACAGCCTATGATGAGGATATACGGAAGGCATCCACACAAAGAAAGCAAGTCGAAGGATCAATGGAGACAATAGATCTTTTCGAAGCCGATCAAAGGAAGCAACTCGAAAGCCTCGGCAAGGAGCGCGAGCAAGCGTTAAGATTCAAGCATCTCAAAGATGAACTCGAACTAAACCGTGCAGCCTTATCAAAATGCAGATATCTCGCCAAGATGCATGAATCCGATGCATTGAGGGCCGAGCAAGAAGGATATAGAACACGATCACACGCACTCCTCGAGGAAGCGCGCCAGAGGGAGAAAGACCTGCTTGCCCTAGAAGAGGAACTTGCTGAGGTAGGTCGGCAAATAGAGGAACTATCAACAGGTGAAAATCGCGAAATCATAGACAAGATGAGAACTCTTGAGGTAGAGATAGAGAGATCAAAGGACAGGATAAGCGATCTCGAAACATCTGTCGAAGAGGCCCAGATTGATCTTGAGACGGATATCGATGAGATCAACCGCGTTCAGACCTCTATCAACGAATATGAAGCGTCAAAGGCCGAAGCCTCTGATGATATTCAAGATGCAGATGCTGAAATTGAGCAATATGAGGCTTCCATAAAAGAGGCGAAGAGTACATTGGAAACAGGCAGCAAGATCCAGATGGATCTCAGTAGAGCACTTGGGAAGGCAAATGATGCAGTGACTGCCGCACAAGATTCCCATTCGAATGCCACTCTAACTTCCGATCGAGCCAATCAATCCATGGCCATTGCCATGGAGGCAGTAGTTTCTCTTGAGGAGGAGTATGAGCAGGCGACTCTTCTCAGAGATGATCTGGAGATACACGGCGAAGACATGCAGATCGAGGCAGAGAGGGACGATCCAGCTAAACTCGGCGAGGAATTGATGCGATTGAGAAGGATCGAGTCACAGCTGCGCGAGGATAGGGACAGGGCCGACTCAAGATATAGGGAGGCTGAGATGAGGCTCGAGAAGGCAAGAGCCAGGTTAGATGCCCAGACACATGGTTCAGCAGCCGTCGCTGCAGCATTGACCAGACTTCGACAGGAGGGGTCTGTGAGAGGCATACTCGGCTCCATCGCAGAACTGGTATCCCCGAAAGATGACAATCATGCGGAGGGAATCGCACATGCATTGGGCGGAGGCATGCGAAGTATTGTGGTCGAAGACGATCAAGTTGCAGCAGACTGTATCTCGTGGCTCAAGAAAAATGGTGGTGGAAGAGCCACATTCCTGCCACTCAATAGACTTGGAAGACAACGCCCTCAGGGCAGATCCCTGATGGTTGCCAGAAATCCAGGGGTGATCGGTTTCGTGCACGAACTTTTGGACTATCCTCCTGAAATCGAAAATGCAATCCATCTTGTAAGTAGGAGCACGCTGCTTGTGGAGAGCCTTGACGTCGCTCGAAGAAATATGGGCGGAGTCAGATTAGTCACTCTCGACGGATCCATAGTAGAAGGTAGCGGCGCCATGACCGGGGGCTCCTCATCCCGAAACGCTCCTTCCTTCGGCTCTTCCGACCCTTCCCTTTCACTCAGACCGTTAGAGGGCGCTGTGAATGAAGCAAGTTTAGTCAGGGCTACAGTGGAAGCCGCTCTCAGGGAAACTAGGGATTCAGTCCAGGAACTCACTGATAAAATTGCAGAATTTTCAGGTTCAGAGTCAGAGTCTCGAGCCAGGGAATGGAGAGCCGATCTGGATAGGGCAGAGGCTGATGTGAAAAACATCTCAAAGCGATTGGAAAGCGCGAGATCCGAGTTAGAGCGATGTGAGGCGGCAAGAAGAGTGGCATCCTCCGATCTTATCGCGGCAAAGGAACACCTCGAGGAAGCAGTAGACGCGCGTAAGGCAGCAAGTGAAGACCTTCTGAAGCAATCTCCAGATCACCTCTCGAGAACTCTTTCTGAGGCTGAGACTGAGAAAGGTAAGGCATTGGTAAAAAGACAGCAGGCCATTGCAAAAGTGGAATCAGCAGATGTCAGCCTCGATGTTCTAAGAGGCAGAATTACTGAACTCGAGAAAAAGAAAGACCGTCTCAGTGAGCGATGTGAATCCCAAAGAAAGGAGATAGAAGAAATCAACACATCATCTGTAAATGCTGGGATCGAACTTTCTGAACTCCGATCCAGGGCAAAGCATGCAAGTGAGGAACTCGGTATCCTCTCATCTAGGAGAGATTCAATCATCGAAGAGCGTTCACAGGCTCGTACCGAGGCTCAGAACAAACGATCCGAGAGGGAACGAATACAGGTCACAATTGACGCACTCGATCATGGCATCATGTCGGCTAAAAGCGCTGCAATGGATTTGAAACAGGAACTTCTCGATCAGGAAATTGAAATCCCCGGTCTCGATGAAGAGATGCCAACCCTGGCCGAGGTTGAACGACTCATATCAAAGATTGAGAGGAAACTCGACAGTCTCGGCGATGTCAATATGCTAGCAATCGAACAGTACGATGAGACTGCGAATAGAATAGAGCAACTCATCGAAGATGGCTCCACACTTAGGAAGAGGCGCGACATGCTCGTTGATATCGTAGATAGACTCGAGGATGAAAGAAAGAGCAGACTCCTCGCTGTCTTTGAACACATCAGTGAGAACTTCTCGAGGGTATATGCTATTCTTCAACCAGGCGGCAATGGGAGATTGAGGCTCGAGAACCCAGAAAATCCCTTCGAGGGCGGATTGGAGATGGATTGTGTCCCTCCAGGCAAGAGTCAGAAAACACGAAGATCACAACTCTCCGGCGGAGAGAAGTCCATGGCCGCACTAGCACTTGTTTTCTCGATACAAGATTTCGAGCCAAGTACATTCTATTATTTCGACGAGGTAGACCAAAATCTCGATCCATTCAATTGTCAACGGATTGCAATGCTATGTAGACGGCGAAGCGAGGCTGCTCAATTCATCATGGTCACATTGAGGAAGGTCAGTCTTTCAATGGCCAATCATCACGTTGGAATCACTCATGCTGGAGATGGCGTTAGTAGGAGAATTACCGATTTCAACAGAGAGGCTGCATTGGCCCTCGGTGAAGCATTCGAGAAAGAAATGGAAGCCCAAGGTCCTCCCTCAACTTCAGACATGCTATCGGAAGACCTCCCCCATCCTTCAAAGAGACCAATTGTACCAGAACCCATTGACTCGCTATCCTCTATCGGAGGAGTCATGGAACGCGCAGGGGTAGATCCTGAAAGCATCGAGCAAGGGGAGAACGATCCTTTGGGAGAATTACGAGACCGTGCTGAAGCAGCCGACGATGGAAGTGAGAGGAATCCCGCTGCATCGATTGATGCGACCGTACGAGAGGAAGATCTGGGACAGATGTCGGAGACGGAGTGAGGCTACATGGGCATCCTTGATGCGAAGGCCCTACGCGATGATATCGTAGCCCGATTACTCACTGACGAGGTAGATTTGGAGACTAGTGCCTATCTGGATAGGATACTAGAATTAGCTGAGATGGAAGAGGCTGAGCACCAATTTCTGAATGACCCTTTTGATAGGTCAGTAGCACTCGTATTACAGTTATTTCAGGATAAAGATCTAGATCCTTGGGCCGTTGATTTATCTGCTTTCCTCGAGATGTTTTCAACAAGAATCGAAGATACAGAAGACATCGACTTACCTACGTGCGGCCGTCTTATTCGCATGGCATGGCAGGTGCTTAGAGGCCAAGCGGAATCCCTCATAGAAAGACAAAATCACGAGGATGAAGTCGATGAACCCTGGATTTATGATGGCGGTTGGGAGTCTGATTTCGATGATAATGATTACAATTTCTCTGTTGGAATAATAACCGGAACTCACAAGGAACGTCTTCCAGACATGTTTTCTGGAAGAATTCAGAGAGAAGAGGGGCGTCCAGTTACTCTTGGAGAACTCTTGATGGGATTGAAAGCTGCCAGCAGGATATCCGAAGAGCAGAACTTACGGCTAAAGATCGCCGAGAAGCGGAGAGCTTCACTTGAAATGGCACGTGAGAGATTCAGCGGGAGCCTGCACGTCGAAGACTTGGAGGGAGACATACGGAGGACGTGGGAGGCCATGCGAATGCGCACAAATCCCGAAGATCAAACCTGCACACTCTCAGCCATATCCGAGGAGCTAGCAGATAGATCCATGGAAAGCGGCACAACACGCGAGGAAGCAAATGCTGAAGCACAGGTCGCGGCAATGGTTGCAACATTATTTCTGGTCAATAGGGGGTATGCCTCAATCGAGCAGAAAGACGCCATCGATGGATCGGTAATTCTGACCGATCTTCACCCAAGCGAATCCGATTTCGAGGAATTATCCTCGAGACTGCATCCGCCCCCTGAAATCGAGGAGGCCATCTGATGGATCAGCCTGAACTATCCACGATCCTGGAAGCAATCTTATTCGGCGCCGGACGCTCAATGACCGTTGG
>Ga0115011_10002107_pt1 | contig 13965 bp, 10 predicted proteins | sample TroAtlMetagenome_2_FD_88705 | JGI IMG/M metagenome (GOLD analysis project Ga0115011, IMG submission 88705) | Marine eukaryotic phytoplankton communities from Atlantic Ocean - Tropical Atlantic ANT8 Metagenome | ecosystem: Environmental > Aquatic > Marine > Oceanic | place: Tropical Atlantic...
CCTTCAAGCATGCGAAACCAGCAATTGTCGAAGTGTACATGTTGATTCGTCTTATCGTCTGGTCGTTTCTGTAACATTTGTCGACGGATGCATTGGTGATTTCCGCTTGTTTCAGGTTCATTCTTTTCGCTTGTTTTAGGTTCACTCGTTGCCGTTGCATCAGGATGCTCAGAGTCAGAGCTATCTTCGTTCTGCTCATCATTCCAGAACATCATCAACCATTCTTCCCACGCATACCCACACATTCCACCATCTCGACAATCAAAGAATGCTGATACAATGGCGAACCGCATTCTTCGAGTTTCTTCGGTATCTGGTAAGACGGGCATCAATGGATCATTTGGCTCTATATTACCACACTTTTGAAAGGCATCTGCATGTTCACAAAAGTGGTCTTTTTCGGCTCTGCTTTCATCAAATATCTCACTGGCATCGTTGATCACTGTAGGTGAAATTATATATGGTTTGAGCTCAGATTGAAAACTTTTCCATTTGTCAGGCTTCAAATGTTTTGAGTCACCATAATCGCGTCTTTTCAAATATCGTTCTTCTACGCTCGGTGTTTTGTTGACTTTTAACTTCAGATCAGATATACATTGCAAAAACTCGTTGATGTCCATTAAATACCACATCCCTTCTACCTTTTCTCGCCACTTATTTTTTTCCATAGCTTGAATGAAATAAAAAATTCGCAAATCAATGTCGTCAAAAGTTTTCATTGTCATCAAGTCTTCCACTTGTTGAGGTTTTTCTGAAAATTCAAAATCCTGGCCACGAAGACGGAAACCGGATTTATATTCGTCATCAGCAAATGGTATCACTTTTCGATACTGTTGGTCACCCAAGGTTGGATTGGTATGATTCCACGGATCTTCTATGCGTTGTGTCGAACCACTTGGTATGTATTCGCCCCAATCTGTAACCGTCTGACACAGTGATTTGACCATTATTTGTTCTTGTTCTTTTCGAGTAAAATAGTTGAGGTCTGCATGCTCTCGTCGCCATACATTGCCACGCTTCTTGCATATTTTACTTTCTGAATAAGCATCAAACGCTTCTTGGGCTGATTTTGTGATCAATGTAGTCAAGACACTCATGCGCACATGTCGCAGCGTGAACGAAACGGTTCTTACGCACAGCTGTACCTCAAATGGATTCTCGACGTTACGTTCAAATCTAGAATACCAATTGTGCATGAGACATTTTTTGTTGGATGTGCTCATAAGGGGAGGTGTGACGTACTCCTCAAAGAACGCAACACGTGGTTTATTTTGAATTTGTCTGTCTTGTGCCATTTGAGTGATCTGTTTTTCGGTGTGTGTTGCATTGTTGACAAAGGACAGGTTGCAAGTTGGCATCTGCATTGCTGGGTGGTTGATAAAAAAATACATATCTTCATTGTCCGTTGTCGGTGCCATAGTGCGAATGTCAAAATTGTGTGTTTCGCGATAATAAATGATAAGCGCAACCCATGCATGCGCTGCCAACATGTCGTGCATCAAACACAAACTTTGATAAAGTGTTTTTGTTTCTGTATCGGTTGACACGGTAAATTTTTGAACAAGCGCGCTGATGTCGTTTTTTTCAAAATTTGATGTCTGAAGTAATCGTTCATTTACACTGCGCTCGTTGTAATAAGTGACATTGGAACGCAAAATGTATGCTGAGTTTTGATTTGTGCGTGCAAGAGATATAGTTTGCCAGTCTTTCAAAGCCATTTTTGCTGCGCCTTTGTTGGCTTTAGCTGTTTTATCTTGGCCGTCTGCTTCCAGAACAATCAAACGCTGGCGTGGACCTTTTGTTGTCGTGTACTCCACTTGTAACATTAAGTCAACTTTTTGTGAACGGCCAGTGTGCAACATATCGGAATTATCGGATTGAGGGTCGACTCTGGTATTTCTTTCCCAGTAAGCAAACCAAGGTTCCAAATCATAGTCTTCAAAATACCGATCTCCTAGAATACTGTATCTTGATTCAGCTCCAGCGGATGGTTGGTATTGCTTGTAAAACCCCAAAAAGTTTCTAATGTCATACAATTCTTCGAAGTTGTAACGTGTTAATACGTTTGCGGTTTCAGTGTCTCTGCTAACGTGTGTACAAAAAGGTATGTATGGGGCAGGCATTGGTCTGTTCTTTTTCGGTTCAAGATCGGTTCTTACCCCATCTTGATCAGGCATTCCATCAGGAAGTGCAGCAGAAGCAGAGTTAGCATTTTCCAATGCTTTTGCCATGATACCTTTTACTGAACTGGACATGTTTTCGAAGTGTGGCAATCCAAAAAGTCTTTTTTCTTCGTCCTTAAAAGTTAAGAGATATGCTTGATTCAAGTTGTGTGTATTTGCATAGTTGGTACCTTCTGGATATATATTTGTATCTTCGTTGTAAGGTAAGTATGTATTACAAAACTTTGACGCAATATTTTTTGGTAAGTACAAATACTCATAATGTTTGTGTGTCGTCTTGTGGATCATCGACTTACCAAGAACTTTGGGTTCGGCATTTTTGACACTCCACAACAAAATCTTGAATTTACCGGCCGCTCTGTCATCAATATTATCAGGAAAACAATCTTTTGTATTTGGAACATCATAATCTGGAATGTTTTGTTGTGCCATCTGCTGATGAAAAGAACCGTACCAATCATACGCCCAGCGTATGCTTGGACACGTACCAGAAAACAATCCTTCAATCAAATATTCGCCGCTTACGTTTTTTTGTAGCAATGTCTCACACAAATTTTCATTTTCGTCGTGATTCATTGTTCGTGGAGGGGTCGTACGTGGATGACATACGCTGTGAACAACTTCGAACGCATGTCTGCAAATGTTGATTCCTGTTCTGTCTCGATTAAAATGCAAAAAAAAGTCAACTGCGTTGTCGTGTTTGGCCGAGCTTGACGACAAGCGGGTCAACACATTTTGCCACACTTCGGATACATTATCATACGTTACAGTATCCTGTCGTGGCATGTCAAATCGAAACATAAATAATTGAAATGACATGATTTTATTTTATATTAAATTAAAATTGTATTGAAAGATTGTGTAAAAATCGTTGCGATGGTGATCAGAAACTCAAGATTCACTGACAGAGAGATTTTTGTTACTTCACCACTGTCAAACGATTGCAGTGAAGCAAGGCATGCGTCGCCACTTATGCTAGGACTATGCATATGCAACGGATGTCGTTCACGATCAGTCTGTTCATACGAACGATTCAGCAAAGATTGTAATGGCATTGAAACTGTACAGATGTTATTGCCCAGATATTGATGTTGCATGCACCATCGTGCCGCCATGCTCCTGTTCTGGGGATCGTCACCGCAATGCATGGCTTGAATACATCGATTGAAAGAATGATGCACGCGAAAAGTCATGACTTCGTCTGGAAGTTCTACCCCATTGAGCAAACGTTGTAATACTCGTTCGTTCAAATGTTCCATGTCTTCTGGAATTAAACGTGTGCTTATAACCGATGGCCGAATTCGATACTCAGTCAAATTTGAAAAAATGTATTGAGAGACTGGAGTCATTTGAAGTTGTAATTCAAAAAGTTTGACAAGTTGCTGAAACGTTCTGAGAGTTTCGTTTACATTCTCCTGGTTGATGCTCAAAATTTTGTTCGCAAAAATCTGCTGCATGTCAAGTGGCATGCAACTAATTTGCATTCGACTTGAATTGCCTGCACGGCATACAGGACATCTCATATCATTGCTGAGAAAATGCACGGCTAATGCACATGGGTGGTATGTATGGCCGCATGGTAACAATAGTGTATTTGCAAAGCCGTTTATTGTTGGCCACTGTTTTGCTAGCGGCGTCAAATCGACATTGCTGGTATTTTCATGCATAATGTTGCAAATTGCGTCTTGGTGTATTGAGAATTCACATAAAATAGAGTAGTCTTCTGTTGCTGATCGCCAAACTTCAACGTGCTTGCTAGGGCAGGCAGTATATTGATCGGTATCATGCTCATCTTGCATATTTATAGCGTTCTTAAATGTCTACTGTGTTAATAAAATATTAATCATCGGTTTTGTTAAACAATGAAGAACATGCCAATCGAAATTGGCTTGAAAAAAAAGGTAATGCACACACTTGTTCAGTCATGGAAGCAAAAAACTGATTTGTATTGTTTGCATATTGCATAAATGGGTCGTCTGAATCTGCATAATTTGAAATGTCTTGTTGGCCGTATAGGCTGAGAATGAAAATTGTAATGGACCATGCACAGAGTACACATAATATGCATGTGACAACACCAATATCTTGATTGGAATGAAACAAAAGTTTATACGATAACAGGCTCAAAATTAGATAGAATAGTGCAAAGTTCATTTCTTATCCTATTCTCTAATAGTATCACTTTGTGTTTATTAAATTTCACAAAACAAAAGTTTACTTATCTAGATTTAACTGTTTGTAAAGACTGAACTCCTTTTGTTCTGTGGTCAAACATTCGACTGGATAAGGCATGACCAGACGGCCATTAATGGGAGCAGTTATAATTTGCGTGATCAATTGACAGAGTTTTGCTTCGACATCGCGCAACACTTCATGCACGGTTTCCACTGATTCGCTCAATTTGTTTGGATCAGTTTTTGCTAACTTTTTTTGCTGTTCGTTGATAAGTTGCACACAGCATACAATGTCAATTGCTAGATGTTGACGCACAGGCATAACTTGTAAACTAAAATTTGAACATGCCGTTCAAATACTTTCACAATTCAAAATTCAGCAAAAATTTTGTTAAATTCTGAATTTTCTTGTGTTAACTGTTCGATTTTCTTGTTTAAAAAGGAAGCTTGTTGCTTGTATTCGGCATTTATGGACATCAGTCGAAGATGTTCTGCATCTTGTTCTATCAAAAATGACTTCAATTCGTTCAGTTGTTCAATTTTGCAGTCAGAAGTCAATTCCGTAAGAATGTTGTCGAGTCGTGAGAGCATGCCAGTCGTTCTATACATATTTTCATGACAAATTTTTGACAGTACGATTGATTGATGTTTGCGTGGATTTTTTAAGATTTTGCGTCGATATAGTTTACATAATATGCTGACATCGTCGTGGCAATATGCATTCAAAGCATCCCACCTGCCGTCTTCCGCCATTCGAATAGCTTCAAGCCCACACGAACTTTTCTGCTTTATTTCATTAGCCACACACAGAGCGTTTAAGCTAAATGTATGCCTGGGCCCGAAACATTGCAAACGGCATGCTTCAAGGATGTCACTGCATTTTGCCATCCATTTGCTTATGTTGTCTACTGATAAATCCAGGGCCGTGTGTAAAAATGGCAAGTCAAATCGAATACCGTTAAACGCGCATAAACTTTCAGCGCTCTCAAAAGCTTGTATCAATTCGGCAGTCAATAAGCTCAAATTGTGAGGTTCGTGTTTTCGTAGTCTTGCAAACTCGTAGGCTTTTTTTTCACCCGTGTAAAAATTTTCAGTACACACCACAGTGACTTGAGCAGTGTGTGGGTCCAATCCAGTCGTTTCAATGTCAAATGCAAGCATGGTCATCAAATTTCCTTATGTCTTTCGAATACTTTTGAGTCATTTTGTTTACGTATCATTGTCCTCAATTGTAACCGCCGCAAAAATGGACGTAATTGCAAGAAGTGCTGGAAAAATTTGAACTGTCAATAATTGTACAAAAACAACAAAATATGAAAATATTAAACTGATAATGATCATGTATGGAAATAACATGTACAAACTCAAGAAGGCACACAATCGTTGTGCAGAGTTGTTATTAACTGCGTTTTCATAATCATATTCACGTATTGAGAATTTTTGCTTGAAGGTCACGTGATCAAACCCTGTCCATTCTGGAATGAGATCAATATTGTCTGAAACCCATTTTTTTGCAGTGGGGCTAATTTCTAAAGCAAACCATTGCACGGGATCGTACCATGACGTTTGTTCGAATGGCGAATCACGACACGACAATAAGCATGAATACGGGGGGTACGATGGGTCTTGATTGCCAACAAAACCCAAACATTCTTCTTTTTCATCGTTAATCAATGCATCGGGAATACGAATCTGTCGCGGCAGCAAAACAAGCCATGTTTCGTACATATCTTGCCACCAGCATATTGGAATCATCGGCCCGCAACGCCATGTGTACCCAAAACACAATTGATACAATATCAAAATGAATGCTACGCGATAAAACAAAGTAATGATGGATCCGACTTGAAGTGCAGTTAAAATAAAGCTTATCAATGACAGCCATATGCTCACGATAATAAACCCCTGCCATTGAGTGGCATGATAACGACTACAGCTTTGCATAGCTTCGTAGTCGCATTTTGTTGATTCTTTTGCTGCAAACATGATAGAGTACACAATGTCATACGCATCTGACACATAAATCCCAAATGCTTCCAAAATTACTTTCAAACCTTTAGAAGTCCATTTCGAAAACCAATCAGTTGGCTCTTGTTCCAACACGTCTTGTGGTACAGCATATTCAGATGCCGATGTGCGTTTGAGTTTCGGCCATGCAGCACTCAAATTTGCAGCTGGCATTGACTGAATTGAATCGCGGTCACTGCCCAATGTTTTCATGCCCGTAAAAATACCCACAAAAGTACGATTGAAAATTGTTAGCAGTGTGTTCAAATCACTGCATACTTCTTGATCGTCATCTAAATTTAAAGGTGGCCATGTATCTACAATGACGTCGGGGTCGGCATTTGCCGCATATTCGTAATTGACAGACTGTGAAATGTGCGTGGAAAAATCCTTGTGTAAACTATCTGATTCTTCCCATGCATTCTGTATGTTGTTTTGTGTCGACTCAATAATTTCACGCCAAAACAATAAATGTCGGTTTGAGCGAAGACGTTTGTGGTGTTTGTGTGTTGCATGCAAATGTCTGAAAAATTGCTGTAAAATATTAATAATTTGTGTAGAAATTACGCGCTCATTGCGAGATGCTACTGTAATTGTGTCGTTTCTAAGTTCAATGTGAATAAAATTTGCCATATTATCGTGCTTCAATAGTTCAATGATTCCCACGTATGCTTGCATGAATGCTGAGCTGAGTTTCGAAGCGTCGTTATTGAACACGTGTCGTTGCAAAATGATCCATACATTTTGTGGATACTGTAAAAGGTGTAACAAAAGCTCCGGGTGACTGCCCAATGTGTGGCTGAAATCAGCTACACTACAAAACGCACATGGTTTGAGAAACGTGTCAAGTCGTGTAAGTTTCAAAGTTTGCATGCTTTGTTTCAGATGTTCTTTGCATTGTCTTGCTACTCGCGGCAAATAGGGGCTATTGTACGCGTCCAAACACAAAGCGTCTACTGTTGATTCTAGCAATGCTTTATCATCAAAATCTTCAGTGTGCTCCGATAACAATCGACGTCCTATAACTTTGAAACCACGAACATAATTTACATTCAAATCCGCCATGTGTGAACAGATCAATTGCACGGGGTCGAGAGTCATACATGCAGTGACAAGAGCATCAGCGAACAAAACTGTATCTGATTGCGTTCGTGCGTACAGCGTGTCGAAAATGCATAATTTGTCAGGATGCAAACGCATTGATGCACCCGTTTCAGAACTAGCGCATGTTTGAAAATAATTTTCTGTGTGTGTACACGCGCAAGTTCCTGTACTTTCACCTCTATTGACGTAACACACTTGTCGTGTCAAACACTGTGCACATGGAATAAAACCGGTAGAAAGCTCGTTATCTGTGTTTAAGAGTTGACAAACAGGAAGTGTATCGACTACATTATCCGTTTGGCAATCAGCATTGGTCATGCACATTTGAGACTGTAACTTCATAACTCCACACGTGCATAACTTGGTTAGTTCGTCACATCCAAAATGTTCAAAAGCTGAATTTGATTGTTCTGGACATGATACACATGCAATTGGTCTTGAATCAGTCAAAGAGCGTCGGCAGGTATCAGCTCGAGTGCATGAAAGTTGTTGTGTATCTCCAAAGTATGGCACGTACGTCGACCAGCATCGTGTGGTTACAGGAAGCGCTGCTTGATCATTACTATCGCTATCTTCAAGACATGTGCCACCGTAAGTATCATCTTCACACGGACAGTCTTGTGTCCATTCACGACACACTATTTCCTCATGACTTTTTAAGAGTTGCGATAGAGTTCTGATAATGCCTCCCCACCAGTCTGTACTTCCTGGCTCGATTTTGCCTGTCGCAATCGCGTTAATCCAGGTCATGGGGTTCATGCCACTCGAAATCCCTTCAGAAACTTCGTCCATAAAATCCCCAACTTCTTCGAAACCAATGGTATCAAAAAAATTGCTGACTACACCACTTGCACCTTTTCTTATCGAGTTGATAAAGGATGCAAGACCTTCAATGAAACTGAGCATTAGTTTTATCAGATGAAATGTCAGTTTCCACAGCGGACAAACAAATTTGCGTATAATGTTGTTTTGAATCCATCGTAAGGCCTTACAAATAACTACAAACAGACGCCAAAACGTTTTTCCAAAACCACGCGAAGTCAATAAGCGTCGAATGGCTAATGCTAATTGCTCTAAGAAAAAGCCAATTTCGTCCATCAAATAATTAATTGCTCGTAGTAATCTTGTCATTCCGTTTTTGAGATTGTTCGCAACTGGAATAAGCAGTGAGCAGATCATGTTGAAAAACTCAATAATAACTTGAAATGCTCGAAACGCAATGCGCAAAAATGTTTGAGCAAGGTTGCGAATCTCCCACAGCAAATTTTTGATAAAATGCAAATAATTAGCAGCACAGTGGTTCATACTGTCAATATTCGATTCGCGTTGGGTTGCTTCTATCATGTCTTCATACTCCACGTCTACTGTACAGCGTTTGGTATCAGCGTAAAACTGACGTACGGTTGAGGACACAAATTCTTGATTTTGAACGTCAAACATTGTCGGTGAATAAAAAAAATATTGTTGCGGGCACTTGCCACTTGCTTTGCATAAAATGGCACGCACATCCTCTCTCCATTTTGTCAGTCTTTGACACAATTTATCTGTTTTTGTGGAGAGCAAACAGAATACGACGGGGGTTTGAGTGTTAATGCTGACTTTTGTCATTTCTGCCGCGCATGCTTCCTTGCGTGTAACAGGGTTTAGCCACAGCGACTGTGCTACCTGTCCAGTGCATTGTTCCGAGCTGCAAAACATCCACTCGCGTTGCCAGAGGCGTTCTTCGATCACACTCGTGTTAGATGATGCAACAGCAACATGTGTCTGTGACAATAATGACTGCAAAAAAAAACCTTTTGTCCATGTAAATGCTGAATTTGACACAGCAGCGCATGGTTCAGCCAAACCGCATATTTTGTCATGAGCATAGGCTGCCAACATTCTTTCAGTGCTAAGGCGAATTGGAAGTCCCACGCTCAATGGAGATAATGTAGACAATGGTATTGAATGTCGATGCAGAAAACTATCGGAAACAAAAAAATCTTGTTTGGCGTCGCACTGATTGCACTTTACCCGCTTATTATTTCGGTGCAAATATTGAAACGATTTCGGTTTGTTTTCTTGGCTTTCAAAATGATGCCATGCAACAAAACTTGAGCTTGCTTCTGTATATTCTTGTTTCAGCGTCAAACAGGAAACAGTTGTGGAGTTTTGCGTGCATGATTGTACAGATGTATCTGAAGGAATTTGATCAGATATTGTTCTTAGTCGACGCATGCGACAACTACCGCCTTCATTCTGCGAAGCAGTATGTATGTGGAAAGTCGGCGCTTGTGAATCTGCTGAAATTTTGAACGCAAAATCAGGAAGTCTGCGACTAACGACACAAGTATCTTGTGCAGATACTGGTGTTAATATGCTCATCACAAAAAAAATAACATATTTCATGTAAACATGCAAACTCTAATATAGGTTTTTGCAGTTAGCGCAAAAGCATGGCCAATTACGTAATATGAATTAGTGCTTGTTGTCAATATTAAACAAATAAATATGCAAATGCAAATGGCAACTGGCATCAGTTGGGAAAAAGTAAAACGCCTAGTTGACATGGCGACGTGTGAGCCGGCGATAAGGTCGTGTCTAGAGCGAATAAGTACAGATTGTGTGCCTGCAGTTGTGCGGCTGAAGGAAAATAATAAACCGTTGACTGCAGCGTTACAGCGCAAGTATGGTCCTTACCTGGGTGAATTCTGCAAATGTGCGCTTGAAATGGCACATATATGTGGGTTTGTTGCATTCGTAATCAAACGAAAAGACAATATACCATTTCCTGTCATACTACCTCTTGGAAGTTTTATCTGGCATGTCAAAGAACAGACTTCAGAAACTCGTAAACGAAAACATGATGACTTGGCATTATACTATTACGATGTCAAATGTATACATTCTAGCACAAAAGAAGACGACATACACGTAATTCCATTTAAACCACCTCGGTTGGGATTGTGTCAGTTTGCGCCTTCACCTCTCGATGCTTTGTTTGAACAACATTTGAATCTCAAGCGTTTACAAATGAAGCATGATTTGATTAACACGTGGAATTCAACCAAACACATCACAACTTCAGAACGTATAGACGCGCCAAAAGATCCAACACACGAAAGTTTGCGTCTGTTGGACGAATTCCGCCGTTACGCTTTGACAGGCGATCATGCGGCTATCAGATATTCGGAACAACTCATGCGCTCTCAAAATGGTGTCAAATTGAATGCTACGGATGGGCATATGCATTGGGTTACTCAGGTTTTTGAAAAAAGCGACGCTGTAGAACAAACCAAAGCGGCTGTGCATGCACTGCCGCCAAATACCGACGTTAATGAAATGAATGCTCTTACTTTGTCAAATTCTTGCGAGGATGCGTTAATTAGCTTTCAACAACAAGTATACATGTATTTTAACATGGCAATGGGCACAGACGTGTCGAACGTAAACAAAAATGCTACGTTTATTGCAAAAATTGAAGTGCAGCAGATGCGAGGCATGGTATTGTTTTTACAAAAAGTTTGTGTCACAGCATATGCCAAAGCTTTCAATTGCGACGTTGAAACAGTCAGCTGTGATTTGCCTTTGCCTTCAGGCATGTACATGACATCAGCAGATGACGTCAAAAAATTGACAGAGTCGAATATGTTTACTCCAGGCGATCAATCGAAAATTCGCACAGCAGTCATGCAATCCATTTGATGCATGACAAAAAAAAGTAGATTGATTTGACAGTGATGATCTTTTATCAATTTGAATATGCCAGAAGTAATTGAAGAATGGGTCGACGTGTTTTTTTCAGCTGATAAGATTCCACGAACAATGAACTTGTTGTTAGCGTGCAAAGGGAATACAATTCACCACTTGTGTGATTTGGCTGTTGCTTTAAATCAGCAAGGAGTTGTGCCTGCTTTGACTATCAATGGATTACAACCCTTTGCCACTGATTATGCTTATATTTTGAAGTATGCAGACATGGATGCATCACAACTCAAAATTGTTCAACAATTGACCACAGCGTTGCAAAAATCGGATGTAACGATTTATTGTCACAATGCACCCGAACACGCGTATGTGAGTTTTCCAATTGCTGCAAAGATGCAAATTGACGACGCTAACATTTTGTATGGCGTCGGCGTTTTGTGTTATCTCAATGAATCTAGCTCTACACAGCATCTGACTCAAATAATAACAGACAGGTTACTAGAAATGATTATAAACTCTTGCACCATGCGATTAGGTGCTGTGCATGACGCAATCACAATGCTGCGGGAATACAAGTCTCACAAGCGCGTTCAATTTTACAAACTACACTCATTACGGCGTATGTAAACATCAAGAAAATCTACGTTTTCGGGCCACGCGTATGATCTCTGTCTGACTACTTGTAATTCTACACGTTGAATCACTAATAACAATAACCAGATGCAACATCCCATTACTTAACGACACGTGGATGTCTGCCACCCGCGCGGGGCTGTATGTTTCAATTGCACGTAGCTGAGACAATGTTACTCGTGGTTCGGGTCCGGTGAATGCACAACGAGCTGTTATGCGATGCTTATCTATCACTAATGTTGTGCTGGCTAAGTTGAGCGTATTAATTTCTGTTTGTGCCACTAATAAAATATTTTCTACGACCAAACGATCGTCGTTAGCACACTTTTGTAATACTTCATCGGGAACACTGTTCGCTGCACCGTTTTGAAGTATAGTAGTCAAACTCAAGGAACCATTAGACATGTAATGAAAGCTCACAAATACTACATCTATTAAAAAAAAAACTCTAGATAACAAGTCTATATACGTTTCTTAGAGAACATGCCAATAAATTCCGAAGAACACGATTTGTTGGCTAAATTAAAAATTGCACAGGCAAGTCAACAGGCACAAGTTCAGAGTAATTCCGATTTGCAACATGTGAATACACAATTTGTGCAGCGTGTTTTAACCGAACGGGAAAAGGATGCGTGTAAAAGTTGTGTGAGTAGATCAAAGTATTCCAAACTAACGTTGCTTCCAAATCATTCAATAAACTTAACGGGCGAAATGACGGGGTTTAAGTTTGAATGCAGCAAACTTGATAAGGCTAACGTGCTTCCTTTGACACGCGAAAGTTTTAACACGACTGTGGTATACGAATGTTCTTACTCACACGACAATCGATTGCCGTATTTGACTCTTGCGAGTGATGTTTCTGCCAGCGCTGCTTGTTTGCGAGCCGTAATCAAAGAAATACAAGACAATGACATCAAGTCGCTGAAAATGAGTGTAATGCCGGATAGTTCATTAAACACATTTCAAGACGCTCACGATTGGACGCCTAGTGTACCATGCAAGGTTGGTCTGTATCATTGCTTTATGCGCACACACGCTCATCAAACACGCGAACACAAAGTATTTATTATAGTGTCAGGTTACGTGCGTTACGCTGCCGAAGAATTATATAATTTGTGGCTTGATACCAATGATCATATCAGCGCACAAGAGTTTTGTGAATCAGCAGAGGTTGTATGGCTGCGCAAGGTCACTGTGCGACATCATAACCGTATAGCGGCTAAAATTGCAAGTGCTTTTAAACTAGCCGGACGTGAGATCGTCGACATGGAAGGTGTGGGCACCACCGTGCCTATGCTATTGCCAACGACGTACACCGTCAGCAACGATATCTTGAACGTCAATGACCAAGTTGTGCTAACATCACAAGGCGTATACTTGCCGACGCATAAAACAGGTGTTTTGTTTGATTGCTGTAGTTCAGAAGGGTTTTGGGTGTTTGCAGGACCACAGAACACAAGTGCGTCTAACCTGTTTGGTTCGAACTTCCGTGTCTTGAAACAAAATCAAGTGTTTCCAACTTGCACAGTGAAATATCACGAACAATACAGACCGTCAACTGATACCAATGTGATTGCACTACAACACGACAAGCGCGGCATTGGTACCAAGCGCCAATCGCAAGTAACTCTTTGTGGCGACACCCCGCGCAAGTTCACCCACTACCTCTTTCCGCATGTCAAGTTTGTCGAGCTTCTTGAAGACCTTGGATTCGACCGTAACAATGGCATCGTCAACTTGATGCCCATCGTGACACATGTGACGGATGAGTAAGGGTGGGTTGGTCGCTGGCTATTGGCTGCGAGCCATGCGCTAAGTGTCATGCCTAGCCATATAGTTGTGAACACCAAATTCTTAATAGTACTAATTTTAGTATGAAAAATAAATATCACTCAACTTTTCTGGTAGTTAACTTGTACCGTGTTCCTTGACCTTCTCCCCCCCCCAGCGCCTGAGCCCATTTCCCAGCCCAAATCAGCATTGGCTGTGAGCAAACAATTTATTTCCATAAAATATATTTTTATGTACACCAGAAACTTTAATGGTACTAATTTTAGTATGAAAAATAAATATCACTCAACTTTTCTGGTAGTTAATTTGTACCGTGTTCCTTCACCTTCTCCCCCCCCCAGCGCCTGAGCCCATTTCCCAGCCCAAATCAGCATTGGCTGTGAGCA
>Ga0115011_10002108_pt1 | contig 13962 bp, 15 predicted proteins | sample TroAtlMetagenome_2_FD_88705 | JGI IMG/M metagenome (GOLD analysis project Ga0115011, IMG submission 88705) | Marine eukaryotic phytoplankton communities from Atlantic Ocean - Tropical Atlantic ANT8 Metagenome | ecosystem: Environmental > Aquatic > Marine > Oceanic | place: Tropical Atlantic...
AAATAGTATATTTTGACGTCGCGCTTTTACACAAAATCGTGTGATTTGTTGTCACTTGTTGTTGTTGTCATTTGTTTGTTTGTTTTAGCTCCTTACTACTACTAGTACGTACTACCATTACTACGACGACGACGACGACGACGACGACAATGATGATGTTCTCTAAGAAAGAGATACTTTCCACGACGACGATGACTACCACTACCACTACCACCACCACCACCACCACCACCACCACCACCGCGCGACTACAGCATCAACGGGACAAAAGAAGAAGACCACATTTTTGTGTCTCCTCCACGAATGCGTCGTCGTCTTTTCAACAACGCACAAGTACAACAGAAAGAAGAAGAGGACAGAGAACTGCTACTACTGCGGCTTCTACATCCTCATCCTCATCCTCTGATATTGCTGGTAATCCGTTCGAGCAAACCACTCAAGCCGCCTCGGAGAGGCAAGATCTCTTCAACGACATAGCGCCAGTGTACGACCAGTTGAACGACGTTTTATCTTTAGGCTTACACCGCGCGTGGAAGCGAGCGACGGTAAAATGGTCGGAAGCGAGAAGAGGGGATACAGTTCTAGACGTATGCTGCGGTTCCGGTGACATCGCGCAGAGACTTTCGGACCGAGTTGGCGAAGAAGGAACGGTGTTTGGTTTGGATTTTGCGGAAAACCAGCTAAGACGAGCAGCGGAAAAATTGGAAGAGAAGACGCGTCCGATGAGTAACGAAACGAATATGGCGAAAATCACGTGGGTGCAAGGCGACGCTTTGGATTTGCCGTTCGAGGATGACACTTTCGATGCTATCACGATGGGATACGGGTTAAGAAATGTCAGAGATATTCCAAAGGCGTTGTCTGAGTTGAAACGCGTAGCAAAAGGTGGCACGAAAGTCGCTATTCTAGACTTTAACAACTCCAGAGATGAGACGACAAACCAAGTTTCTGGGTTCATTCTCGATAACGTCGTCGTGCCTTTCGCCAAAATGAACGACGTCGAAGCGGAATACAAATATTTAAGGCCGAGCATTGAGAGGTTTCCAACTGGGCCAGAGTTGGTTGATTTAGCTCTAGGAGCGGGCTTTGAAGAAGCGACGCATTACGAACTTCAACCGGGAGGGTTAATGGGGTGTTTAGTCTGCCAGGTTTAGCTTTAAAAAACTGTATTTTTATCATCCCTACTCCGTGCGTTTGGTATTGGTTTGTATTGAATACTTGTGTGTTGCTATAACGTAACGTATATCGTCATTTAAAAATAGGTGATACAAGCGCTTTGCTGCTTTTTCTATAAATATCAATCTTGTTGTACTACAGGAATCTTTCTCTCTTCTTCTTCTTCTTCTTCTTCTTCTTCTTCTTCTTCTTCTTCTTCTTACTTAATCAATGATTTCTTCTCCTCGTTAGTGACGTACCTATCGCCAACTTTAGTGCTCGAGGAATTATCAAAATCCGTGATGGTATCCGTCATTAAGATGTTGGGAACGAAGATGAATGTCAGAGGAATCGCGAGAAGTGGCATGAAAATACCACACACCAATATAAGGTTCGGCAAATTATCCCAGTTGCAACTTCCCGAAGTTAAGTCGGTTTTAATCCCCGCGTAATCCATCGCATACGTTCCGAAAGAACCGCTCAAAGACCCCCCTAAATTTGCAAAACTGGCTAAAATGGCAAACATTGTCGTTTCTAAATTTTTCGGACACATTTTCGCAATCAACACTACCGACGGCATGTACGCCATCATGCCGACGATGGATTCTAACACCGCATCGCCAAACATGTAAAACGCTTTATCGGGAATGCTCAAGTAGTCCAAATTCCATCGCTTTACGATTGCGTAGTCGAAAAATGACCCGAGCGATGAAATTAAGCTCGAAATCCAGAATGCTTTTCGTAAGCTCCCTTTGGAGAAGAAGATGTTGAACAGCCAAATGCCGATGATTCCAGAACATTGACCGACGATGGACGTGTACACGGTAAAATATACGTAGTCAAAGTGTGGTCCGCCACGATTGCACTTTTCATCGACGGTAAACCAATACGTCATCGCTCCTCCGAAAGATACCGATAAAACGGAGGTGATGAATAAGAAAAACGTCGCCTTTGCCAACTGTCTCGGCAAAAAGTAAAAAATCAACATCGACAAAAGCACGCACGAAATCAAGGTGATGACCATGATCGTAGTCTCATCTAAACCTGCGAGTTGGATACCAGCGATGACAACGCAAATGATACCCATTAAGATTGCCATAATGTTCATCGATCTTTTTTCTCGATTCGCTTTCTTCGTGTCTTCGTCTTCGTCGTCTTCGACGGTTTTCTTCTTCTCTCCTCCCTCTTCATTTTCGTCCCCATAATCGCCGTCGTCGATGACAACGTCACCTTTTTTGCTTCTTTTCACTTTCAATTCCGGCAACAAGCCGCTCGCTGAGGTGAGAAAACATTGCACAGCAAAAGGCAACGCCATCCAAAAGAGAAGATGGTAGTTTTCATCTTTAAGCGCAATGTAGGATAACACCGTCGCTAAAATTCCGCCTAAGGTAATGTTGCCCCACACGTACGAAACCATGGACGCAGAATGGTTTGGATTGTATCGCATGGCTTCGGCGTATTTCCCTTCCGTGAGTAAATCCGCGATGGCGACTTGCGCGTTGATGAGCGTCAATCCGGCGATGTAATACAAACCGTTCGATCGATTAAACTTATACGTGGCGATAAAATAAATCGCACACGAACCGACTAAAGACGAGATGGCGATGTACCATCTCTTGTTGTACCCAAAAATAGGAATCCCGTCGCTAATCATCCCAATCAAAGGCTTCACCGTCCATGGAAACGACGAGACGATGCCGTATTTTTGCAACTCAATCGCGCTCAATTGCAAGTATTTTTGGGCGTATGGGAGTCCGCTCGACCCGACCAAACCAATCATCGCTCCTTTCACGCCGAACATGACCGAGACGATCATAAAAACCAACGGCCATCCGTAAATGATGATCAGTTTCCTCATGTAATAATAGAACTGCACGAACGGGTTGTAATAGGAAATGCCGCAACATTTCGTCGTTTTATACTCCGTCAGATCGACCAGAACGCGTTTTATGTCTTCCTTTTTGGAACCCTTTTTCTTTCCTCCGCGTCGAAACATCTTTTTTGTTTCGTTCGAACGAGTGGTACGTGTGGTCTCTCTCTCTCTTCGTGTTCTCTATTATGCCACGCGCGTTTGTGATAGTGTGGTCGTGTGATAGTGTGGTCCTGTGGGTAGTAGTGTGGTATTACGGACGTGCGCGGCCCCAATCTTCTGTTTTTTGACATTCTTTTTGGCTTTTTCTTTTTTCTTTCCCGAATTTTTTTTTTCATCATCAAGTTTTTTTCAACAACTGCAACAACTGAACACTGATGAACGCTGAGGAACACTGGTGTTGGGTGTGTTTTGTTTTTGGCTTGTGTTTTGTGTGGCACTTTGAAAAAAAAAAAGGTAGCCACAAAAAAAAAGGGCCGCGGTAAAGTTTTCTCTATATTATTTTTTTGTGTGTGTCGTGTCAAAAATCGTCCGGAGAGATAAAAACGAATAATACTATGGGCCATACTACGTACAGGTACGACTGTGGGGCTGCTTTGTGGTACTCATGGTACTAAATAAAAATTAGCGCGGTTTTTTGGAATTCAGTTCTCCACACCAAAGAGCCTCAGGAGCCGCTCCCTCCTCCGCGAGAACATAATACGAAGAGAAGTGCATTCTGTTGACGACATCACGAATGGGTGGTGGGTATAAATACCGCGTTGGGACGCACAACGGCGCTTCCTCGTCGTCCAACCCACACGGAGGAGGAGAATCGACGCAGTTGCTCGTCAATGAGAACAGGAGCGGGGAAAGCAGATCTTCCTCGTGGAGTTCTAAAGTCGTCGCGACTTCGGTCGTCACCTTCGTCGGCGTTTCGTGCGTCATGGCTGTTCGACAAAAGATGGATATGTCTAACGTTTCGTCGTCATCTCGCTCTTCTGCAATCGTGCCTGAACCCGGAGTATCTTCGTCGTCGTCCTCTCCGACGGACTCACTTTTTGCAAAGACCGCGGGATGGTTCAGAGAATTCTCCGCCAAGGGGAAAAGGAGTGAGGAGAACTTATCGTCCTTGTTAGGCTCCGAACACTACACGTTAAGAGATGTCGCTGATTCCTTCCGACAGTTAGAATACGAGAGAGACAAGATGAGAGGTCAATCGAACAGTCTTCACGTATTCTCTTGGACGCCTCAAGCCGGGTTCGAGATGTTTGATTTGGGACCGACAAAAGAGGCCGCGTTGAAGGACGCTTCCATTGATCGCTGGCAAAGACCCGGATGGACGTTTGATTTCATCAAGAAAGGTTTGCAGACGTACTTTCCAAAACGTTTTGATGGCGTTCACGACACGAGGCCGTTTCGAGTGGTCATTTCGCACGCGGATTACCAAACTATTCCGTGCTCCAACCCAAACAACAACAAAAAATGTTCCAAACTTCCCGCGCCAGTGTTCACTTTTGGGTCCGTCCCGACACACCTCGACCGAAAAATGGAAAATTTGAAGCAAATGCCGACATTTTCCACGTTAGAGTGCTTGTGGGGGCACATGACGGCAAAGACCGAACCCGAACACGGGAAATGTAGATGGTTCGTGCCACAAACTAAATACGAAGGTCACTGCGAAGATAAATCGAAAGAAAACTGGTCATTTTTAGATGCAGGAGAAGTGCAGCTTTGGGACAACGTCCCGTTCAACACGTTGACGCCGAAAGTTGTGTGGAGAGGCGCGGATTATCCGTTCGTAGCCGCGTTTTCGGGCGGTGACGCCGGACAAACCGCCGCTTTGTTCTTCAAAAGAAATGCTCGCTTGCGTTTGCAGGATAAATCTGCCGCGAAAGTCATCGAAACTATTGGAGAACAAAACTTGCCGCCGAGATTGCACGCGGCATTGTTGTCGAAAGCCGAGCCAGGCTGGATCGACGTGAAATTCTTGCGACCGAAAGTTATCCCCGGATTTGGCGATATCGATGACCAGTATAAAGGATTGGAAACGATCGAGCCGATGACCAAGTGCGAAATGGCGAGGTTCAAGTATCACATCGATATCGGTGGGAACGGTGGGACAACCTGGCAAGGCACGATTGATAAATTAGCCATGCCGGGCTTGCTTTTTCATCACGATTCTGGGATGAAAGATCACTTCCACGACGAGTTGAAACCGTGGGTGCATTACGTGCCGGTCGCGGTGGATTTGACCGATTTGAAAATTAAATACGAGTGGGCAGAACGTAATCCAGATAAAGCGGAAAAGATTGCGAGGAATGGTCAAGAGTGGGTGCGAAACTTTATCAGCGAGAAAGGTATGGAGGATCAAGTGCAGAAATACTTCGTTGAGCCGATGACGGATTACATAGCTAAATACGATGACGATTGCGAAGTGTGCACGAAAGAGCGCATGTCATTCGCCCAGAAAGTGCACACAGTGACAGATGGTTCCATGAGTGCGGCGAAGATGAGTTGGTCGAAACGAAACGAGTTGCAAAAGTAATTCTAATTCTTGAACTTTGATACTACTCGGCAGTTCGTCATCATCATCTATGCGGTGCACGCATCAAAACACTTCTCATCATCTTGTCATCTTGTAAAAACTCGTGAAAATTATATAGCAACAACAAAATGAATAAATAAGAATTTTAATGAATCAACAAAAAATTAAATCTATTTACTTCTTGACGACGCGCATCATCCCGTATATCATCAGTTTGCGTTTAAACGCGCGCTGCATTCGCTCGAGGCATATAATATCACGCAACGTCTTGTACCAAATTTTCGGTCTCGTAAACACGGGAAGAGGATCGTAAACGCCAGCCCAAATCGAGTGCCTCCACGAGACTATCGTTTGTTTTGTCCAATCGTCCAAGGTGACAGTTGCTCCTGGATTACATGCTTCGACGAGTCTTCCGTACTCTTGGATGGAGATGAAATATGGATGCGCCCACTCATCGTACAAAAATTGAAGCTGCGACTTTTCCACTTTTGTCAAAGCTGGTGGCGTCTCGCGTTGACACCAAGTCGCTAGGACCAAAGTACCCCCTGGTTTCAAAACGCGTATCATCTCTTCCACGTATTTTTTCTTGTCTGGCATGTGTTCGCCACTTTCGCAAGCCCAGACTAAATCGAAGGAGTTATCGGCGAAGGACATGTTCAGAGCGTCCATGACTTCAAATTTAGCGTTTGGAATGTTTTGACTTTTGGCTAATTCGTTCGCTCTTTTTGCTTGTTCTTGACTCAAAGTGATGCCAGTGACTTGAGCTTCGTTGCCAATGCATTTTGATGCCAAACGTCGACTTGCACCTCCAATACCACACCCGACGTCCAAAACTGACGTTACTTTTGATTTCTCCGCTTTGGAAAATTTGAACATTTCGTCCACAAAGTCTTCCTTTGCTTCGATGAAGTCTTTGACCTTATGTCCGAGAAGTGTTCCCGCACCCTTTGCTAAATCTTCGTCGTTATAATATCCTAAATGAATGTGTTCTCCCCAATAATATTCGAGAATTTCTTCTTTCGTCCACGCGTCGTACTCGTTTCCGACTGTATTCTCGCCTTCAACATATGTCCGCGAAGGCGTATCTAAAACGTTTTTGAATTTAACTAAACTCGCAGCTAGGAGGATTCCTCCGAAAGAATACGCCGCTTGCAAGGCGTGGTTAATGTTTCTGCAATATTCAGCGATGAAACTTCGTGAGTTTGCTTGCGCGTGCGAAGGCACCGCGATGAAACCTGCAAACTTTTTGCCCGTCAGCTCTGTCGTCGAAGAAGAAGACGAAGAGAGTTGACCCAAAGCTTCGCTCTGTAAAGTATCGATTGAGAGTGGTTTTAAATTCGAATCGTTTTGCTGTTTCTGCTCGATTTGAATAACATTATTGTTGTTGCTATTGTTTTCTGTATTGTTGTTTCTGTCCGCGCCTCGTAAAGCTGCCGTTACTGCTACTGTTCCATTTCTTCTTCTTCTTGTTCTTTGTCTTCTTCTATTCTTAGAAAAAGTCGTTAAGATGGGATTCTTTGCATTCGAAGAAGAAGAAGACTGAGGAAAGATAAACGACGGTTGCGACGTTATTGTTATTTGTAGGAGTGAACGCATTCGTTACGCCTTGATTTCGTGATTTATGATGAGAGACGTCACAAGCTGGTGAGTGATTTATACAAAAGACAAACAGTTTTTGATTTCGAGCGAGCCGTGAGCGGTGAGGACTTTGGAGGAGTTTTAAGAGAGAAAAAAAGAAAAAAAGAAAAAAAGAAAACACGAGGGCAACAAGAAAAAAAAAAGTGGAAAAATAAATTACACCGTTTCTCTACTACCAGTGGTTGGTACCTTACAAAAGAAGTACAAGCACAGGACTATATCAAACGATGACAAAGAGGAGGATTCATTCTGTTTGTTTCCCTTCTTCTTTCCCTTCCTCTTCTTCTTCTTCTTCTTCTTCCTCCTCTTCGCATCACTCGTTCGCGCCTTTGATCCATACAATCTTCTTCTGCTTCTGCTTCTGCTTTCTGTCTCCTCCTCCGCATATTTTTGCTACAGCTGAAACAAAAAAGAAGTCTTGTCCTTTACTTGGAGAGAATGCAGGAGCAGCAGCGGTTACGAGAAGTTATGACGATGAAGCAACTAAGCCGCTCATTTCATCGTGCGGAAATAGCATATCGAAGAGCGGCGCTTGTGCGACCTGTGCTTCTGCCATTGACGATCTGATCTTGTCGAGAATGAACTTGACGAGCGAAGAACTAAAAGAGTTTGATATGAAATCTTGCGCAGCATTCTTCATCCAAAACGGCGCGTCTGTCAAAACGCTACTTGGCATGAAAGAGTGCAAGAGAGAAGACTCGTCGGCGTATCGTATACTTTTGAACGAGGAGAACGGGCGAAAACAAAAAGAAGAGGAAGAAAGAAAAGACGAAAACAAAGAAAGAAAAGAGGATAAAGCACGAGATCCTTCAATGTTGTATTGCTTCTTGTTCTTCTGCTCTTTTCCTTTGCTCGATATTGGGATTAGTGAGATGATTGTCCCGTTTTACTTTGCATTCGTATTCATTGCTTCTTTGGCGGTTTTATCTGTATTTTTGTGCAAAATATTTCTCATTCGCCGACGTCAAAGACGACGACGGAAAGAAAAGGGAATACATGTAGATGAGGACGACAACCAGGCGAAAGAGAGAGCTTTCAGGGCGATGAATCACAACGACAACACGCGATGACGTGCCCAAGTCCCTCTCGTTAGTAAGTTACAGCTGATGGTGTTGTGTTGTTGGTTTTAATAAAATATATATCCAAAAAAGTATTTCAATACACTCATATGATCTATCGCTGATCTCTCTTATTCTAACAATTAATACCGCCTTTTTCATCAAACAAAAAATTACACAAGAATTAGCACCTAGGCAGCGGACTTTTCAGCCTTGGCCTTTTGGAGCTCTTGTTGGATGTTCATCGGAACCGGCTCGTATCTCGCGAGCTTCATGGAGTAGTTCGCTCTGCCCTTCGTCATACCTCTCAATTTGGAAACGTAGTTGAACATTTCCGCCAACGGCACAAAGCACAGGACAGTCTTCAATCCACCTGGCTTGTCACCGAGCTCACCAATTTGGCCTCTTCTACTGTTCAAGTCACCGATAACATCACCCATAGATTCTTCCGGGCAGATGACATCGACTTGCATCATCGGCTCCAGAAGTTTCGGTGCGCACTTCGGGATGCCTTCTTTGAATGCAGCCTTGGCAGCAATTTCAAAAGCCATGACTGAGGAATCGACATCGTGGAAGCCGCCATCAAATAATGTGGCGCGAACGTCGACAACCGGGAAACCAGCGATGACACCAGTCATCATAGAATCCTTCAAGCCCTTTTCGACACCCGGAATGTATTCCTTCGGGACAGAACCACCCTTCAAGTCAGTGGCAAACTCGAAGCCCGATCCCGGCTCAAGCGGCTCAAACTTAATCTGAACGTCGGCGTATTGGCCAGAACCACCAGATTGTTTCTTATGCGTGTACTTGATGCTTGCTGGCTTGGAAATAGATTCTCTGTAGTTCACTTGCGGCGCACCGACGTCGGCTTCAACCTTGAATTCTCTCTTCAATCGGTCGACGATAATTTCCAAGTGCAATTCGCCCATACCTTCGATGACGGTTTGGTTCGTCTCTTCGTCGCGAGTGAAGTGGAAAGAAGGATCTTCCGCAGCCAACTTAACCAAGCCTGTAGACATCTTCTCCAAATCCGCCTTAGATTTCGGTTCGATGGCAACCTTGATGACTGGATCCGGGAATTCCATTCTTTCCAAAACGATTGTTTTGTCGCTATCACACAAAGTGTCGCCAGTCGTGGTATCTTTCAAACCAGCAATGGCGATGATATCACCAGCTCTGCACGCTTTAACGTCGTTTCTATCGTTCGCATGCATCTCCATCATACGACCAACACGCTCTTTCTTGCCCTTGACGGAGTTGTATACGTACGATCCACTTTCCAAAACACCAGAGTAGACTCTAACAAAAGTCAATGTGCCGACGAATGGATCCGCCATGACCTTGAAGGCCAAACCCGAGAACGGTTCGGCATCGGACGGCTTTCTCGACATGGTTGTTTCGGCATCGCCTTCCGAAGTACCATTGACGTCTGGCAAATCAGTCGGCGCCGGGAGGTAATCGAGGACGGCATCCAACAACGGTTGCACACCCTTGTTCTTAAACGCAGAGCCACAGGCAACCGGGACAAAGTCCAAGTTGATGCAACCCTTACGGATGCACTTTTTCAAATCTTCGACGCTCGGTTCTTCGCCTTCCAAGTACATCATCATGATATCTTCATCTTGCTCGACCGCTGTTTCGATGAGTTGGGATCTCATTTCCTCGCACTTTTCCTTCAAGTCATCCGGAATTTCTTGGTATTCGAACGAGGCGCCGAGTTCTTCACCGTTCCACACAATAGCTTTGTTTTCAACCAAGTCAACAACGCCGGCGAATTCTTCTTCGGCACCAATCGGAACTTGGATAACGAGCGGTTTGGCACCTAAGTTCTTGACGATCATGTCAACAGTTCTGAAAAAGTTAGCACCCATTCTGTCCATCTTGTTGACGAAGCAAATTCTCGGGACGCCGTACTTATCCGCTTGTCTCCAAACAGTCTCAGATTGCGGCTCAACACCGGCAACAGAGTCAAAGAGGCAGATTGCACCATCCAAAACCTTCAAGGCACGTTCAACTTCCAAAGTGAAATCGACGTGTCCCGGAGTATCGATAATATTGATGCGGGCATCTTTCCACGCGCACGTCGTCGCAGCAGAGGTAATAGTGATACCTCTCTCTTGTTCTTGTTCCATCCAATCCATGGTGGCCGCACCTTCGTGGACTTCACCAATCTTGTGAGATTTACCCGTGTAATACAGAACACGTTCGGTGCAAGTAGTTTTACCCGCATCTATATGAGCCATGATACCGATGTTACGGTACTTCTCCAATGGCACAGTGCGCGATTCGCCATCGTCGCCTTTGGCACGAACAATGAGGTTCTTTCTCGCAGAGACTTTCTTTGAAGCGCCTGCGCGAAGCTGTTATGTTATATTTTGTGGTGACAGAGAAAGAATAGTATGACTGGTTAGTCCTTATGATGAAGAGTTGCAAAGTTTTGTTGCTCTGCGACGCGAATAGTTACTATGCACGTCCGTTCCCGTCGTGCCTATCATCTTTCTCGAGAGAAGATAGATTCGCGAGTGACGGCGAAAGGTGAAAATAAAAAGATTATTGAACGAGAGTTGACATGAGCGTCCATTGGAAAGAACTGAACCATCATAATTCTCGTGCAAAACCATATTTTGCGTTCGAAAATGTAACTTTCAGTTTAAAGCGTACGTCGGGAAGACCTCGTCGCGTCGATGAAAACTTTGCGTTTTTATCTTTTCCTCGCAACGTGTACGTCATTCCTCTCTTTCCCTCAAAAATTGAGCAAGCACTTTTTCCGCCAAAATTTTAAGACAAAAAAATAACGACAACATACCGCCGAGGCATTGGTTAACACTCTGGATGAGCCAAGCGCTTGAGACATTTTGATTTTTGAGCGAGTAAATGTGCGACGAAAAGTGACGCCCGTGGCTCGCGCGGGATACTTTTTTTTCTCTGACTTTTCAGGAAAGAAATTTCTTCCTCCTCGCCTTTTATTTTTCTTTTTTTCCCTCAACCTTGGACATTACGGCTGAGCCGACGGCTGACGGCCACAGGACCTCTTTGATTTTTTCTTTCCCTTTTCCAAAAAAGAGTCAAAAAAGAGTCAAAAGACAAAAGAGAATTTTAGCAGTGAAAAGAGAGAGATGACATCATCACGTCAAACAAAACGGAACATTTCATTATTGGAAAAACCGTGCCAAAAAAAAAAAGAGAACAACGTCGTCATAATTCTTCTTCTTCTTCTTCTTCTTCTTGCTTCAACTTAAACAACGAGAATGTTTACGCTCGCAGCATCCGCAACCGTCGTCGCTGGACGTATCTCTTCTTCAGCCTCTTCCTCTTCCTCTACATCATCCTCTTCTTCCCCTGGTTTGCTCAGGCAGAGTTCAAAGAATAATTTTTTCGTTTCGTTTCAACCTTCACAAGAAAAGCAACTCAAAAAACGAGGCGAAGGCGTTGTCATCAGAGCAACGGAGAACGAGGAAGATGAATACATGTTCAAACCGACGGCGAACGCTGGAGGGAAAGGCGGTGTGTTGGATCGCAATAATCCTTTGCTCGAGGAGAAATTTGCAATCATAGGCGACGGCGAATACGAGTACGTTTTTGTTCTCTAATTTTATAATCTTCTTTGCCATCTTCTTCTCTGTGTCTTGTTCGTGTTGAGAACGTCAAATGAAAGAGAAATACCACCACCATCATTATATCATAACTGACCAAAGCGTTCTCTCTTTTCTCCGTAACAAACAAAATAGATGCCAATCGTGCATGTATCAATATTCTCCTAAGAAAGGGGACGACTTCTATCCAGTCTCCGCTGGAACACAGTTTAAAGACTTGCCAGAAGATTGGAACTGTCCGGTGTGCGGAGCGTCCAAGTCAAAGTTTAAATCCACCGGCCGACAAGTCGCTGGTTTCGAACAAAACCAAGGCTACGGGTTCGGAACGAACAGTATGACTGAAGGTGAAAAGTCGAGGTTGATTTACGGTAGTTTGGCTTTGTTCTTCGTGTTCTTCTTGGCTGGGTATTTCTTAGAATAAAAGAAATAAAATAAAAAGAGAGAGGCGAAAGATTTTCATCCATTGCTACGAGTGATTACTGTCGTTAATTATGTACTGCTCGTTCAAATCTATTTACTTCCCTTTGAAACGCGGCGTCATGTTCGTGTGCTCGTTCATGCGCGCTGTAATAATATTAATTGCTACTCGTACCTAAGTACACTTTAAAATACGTTTTCCACTCGCACGAATACACAACAAATCGAGATCCAAAAAAAAAACGAGACTTTCTACGTCTGATGATTATGTTGAAGACAACAACTCGTCTACGACGACGAAGCGCTGCTGCTGCTGCTTCACCCGTGTTCTCATCACCGCTTTTTTCCTTCTTAATCGTCGTGTTGTCGTTCGCAGTAACTGCAAGAACAGCAACAAGGATAACAAAAATAGTCGAAGCAGCCGATGCTTCAACCTTCTCGTCTTCCTTCGCAGCCATGTCGGAGATGAGTATGTCGCACGTGCAAAAAGCCATCGACGAACTGGAAGAGAAACGAAACGAAGCGATTGAATACACGACTGAAAATAGAAAATCTTTAGATATAATCCCAGAGGCGGACGATTTAGATCAATTAGAAAGAGAGGAAGAAGAAGAGTCCAGTTCAGTGTCCGTGTTGTTGGGTGGACAAATCAGCGAGTTGGCGTTAGCAAGCGTGAAGAAGAATACGAAACCGAAACCGCCAACGTTTGGAAGTTGTTCTTCCACGTCTGACTGTAAAGGAGACCGAATGTTTTGCATCGACGGTAAGTGCAGATGTCCAGTGTTCTTCCCGGATGGAGAGAATTGCGACATACCGAGAGAGCCAGAAGATGGCGACTGGTGTTTGACTCCGCTCAAAGAGTGGCCTAAAGCCGGGCCCAAGTACAAGAAGAATAAGAAAGTGTTGCACGACTTCAGCACGTGCGCGGTTGTAGGGTCCGCAGGAACGATGCGAAACTCAAATTTGGGTGGTGAAATCGACGCTCACACCGCGGTATTTCGATTCAACGAGGCGCCGCACAAAGGCTATGAGAAGGATGTTGGTTCGAAGACGACGCTTCGATTTCAAAATCGCGACCGATCGGGATTTGCAGAGAAGGATGGAGAAATTTGCGTCGTTCGCGAAGGGAAATGGTACAAGGGACAAAATTCGAAAGGAAGGTGTAGATTAGAACAAATGCCGGACAAGGTGGAAAAGTACGTGGATGGACACTGGAAAGTACACAAAACAAATGCGCCGAAAGATGTTGGGCGACCATGGATGAGTAACGGGATGGCGGGCATCACGTTTGCCATGCATATGTGTGCACGAGTCGACGTCTATGGCTTCACTTTTGGTACTGGGTATTATTTCAAAAAGTATTTCGGTAAAGCTAAAGATTGGGGACGTCCAGGTGGATTTATTCGTCCGCCAAGCAAAGGTTTAGCGAACAGACACTCGTGGATAAAAGAGCGAGAGTGTTTATTGAAGTTGTCAGAAGAGCTTCCAAATTCAGTCGTCGTGCACGAGTCCGCTCAAAAAGGCGGCAGAGGTGGTGGTTTTGCACATTCAACGAAAGGACGTCGTTTGCTGTTGAATGGTACAGAGACAACGCACTGATGAAAAACAAGTAGCAAGCTCATATTTGTGAGTACTTTCATTAGAGATATTAATTATAACAAAAATTTGTGGGTACGTGGTAACAGGGGACGATACCCTGTACCA
>Ga0115011_10002109_pt1 | contig 13962 bp, 8 predicted proteins | sample TroAtlMetagenome_2_FD_88705 | JGI IMG/M metagenome (GOLD analysis project Ga0115011, IMG submission 88705) | Marine eukaryotic phytoplankton communities from Atlantic Ocean - Tropical Atlantic ANT8 Metagenome | ecosystem: Environmental > Aquatic > Marine > Oceanic | place: Tropical Atlantic...
GCTGCCGTTCGTCGCGGTCGTTGTCATCACTTACGGCCTTCTCGGAGGCATCTCGGCGGCGTACTGGACAGATCTGATACAGGGCATTTGCATCATAGTGCTTTCGGTAATGTTGATCCCGTTTGGCCTCTCGGCGGTGGTTGACAAGTTCGGCAGCAAGGGCGATGGACTGATGGATGCCTTCCGCATCATGCACGAGCAACTCGGCGACGGGGCGTTTACCATCATCGGCGGTAGCACGGCGAGTGAATTTCCGCTGTACGCCATCGTGGCGATCGTGATTATCAACATTATTGGTATTGTACTGACGCCCCATTTCATTGTCACCGGCGGCGGCACGGCCAAGAGTGAATGGGACGCCCGCGTGGGGCTGGTGACCGGCAATTTCATCAAGCGTTTCTGCACGATTGGCTGGGTGATTACCGCGTTAGTCGTACTTACGCTGTACGGCAGTGACGTGTCGTTGACTGCGGATCCTGACAAGGCTTGGGGCGTGGCCACGCTCAAGTTGTTGGGGCCATTGAATATCGGCTTGGTTGGCCTGATGGTCGCCTGTTTGCTAGCCGCGCTGATGAGTACCGTGGATTGCTTCATGATTGTCTGTGCCGCGCTGGTGGTGCGAAATATTTATCATCCTTACATCAAGTCGGATGCCAGCGAGGCCGAGAGTCTCAGGCTTGCCCGCATCGTTGGGGCGTTAGTTGTCGCCGGATCTGTGGCGCTTTCTCTAACAATTTACGATATGTTTGCCAATCTGCAGTTGACGTGGATCGTCCCGATGCTCTTTGCCGCCGTGTTCTGGGTGGGCATGTATTGGCGGCGTGCGACGACTAGCGCGGCGTGGATCACGTTCACATTTTGTCTACTGTTCTTCCTTGTGCTGCCGATTGCCGTGCCCAAGCTCAGCCCCGACTTGGTGAACAGCCCGGCGTTCACGCGCACGAGCCATGTCATTAAGAGCACCCTCACCCGTGCCGCCCTGCCGCTAGACGTTGCACGCGGCAAGGCCAGTGCCGCCGGCGAGCCGATAAAGGAGACCAAGCGGCGTGGCGGCGTGGCACTCTTTTGGACCGGCAGCGTTAAGCCGGTAGGCGACGAGAAACTCAAAGAGATCGAGCGTCGAAAAGTGCCGGACGGCGAGGAGGTGGTTTACGAGTACGACTGCGAACTCGTGGGCAGCGGTCGGTTGCGGTTGGACATGCTCATCATCGACAAGTGTGGCCTTAACCTGGCCTCTATGGAGAAGGCGGCCATCAAGACACTCGACCTGCCGTTTGCCACGGTGGTGCCGTTCCTCGTGATGATCCTCGCCAGCTTGGTGACCAAGCCAAACAGCAAGGAGGCGCTCGATCGGCTGTACGTGAAGATGAAAACGCCGGTCGACCCCGACCCGGCTGGCGACCGGGCGGCAATGGAGAAAAGCTATGCTCAGCCGGACCGGTTCGACGAGCGCAAGCTGTTTCCTAACAGCTCGCTGGAGTTTCAGCGGCCAACCGCACAGGACTTTTGGGGGTTCGCCGTCTGCTTCGCGATTTGCTTCGCCATCATCGGGCTGGCGATTTTGGTCTCGAAGATTGGCAGTTGACCAATTGGCCAAGCGCTTGGCTTGTGAGCGGGATTGTTTATCATGCCGCGTATGCAGTCTCCCTTAACCGGAGAGTTCCCCAGTTTTCGCCCGCGCCGTCTGCGCGGATCGGACGCGTTGCGCCGCATGGTGCGCGAGACCCGCCTGCACGCAGACCAGCTTGTGCTGCCCCTGTTCGTGCGTCCCGGTCGCAAGGTGCGCAACGCTGTGTCGTCGATGCCTGGGGTATTTCAGCTTTCGATCGACGAGGCTGTACGCGAGGCCGCGGCGGCGCACAAAACCGGCGTTCCGGCGGTGATTCTGTTTGGCATCCCGCAGAAGAAGGACGTCCGTGCCTCAGGTGCCTACGCCAAGAACGGCATCGTGCAAAAGGCGGTGCGGCAGTTGAAGCGCGACCTGCCTGGGCTGCTCGTCATAACCGACGTCTGCCTTTGCGAATACATGAGCCACGGCCACTGCGGCGTGGTGGTGAAGCAAGGTGGGCAGGTGCTCATCGACAACGACCCGTCGCTTAAGCTCCTGGCCCGGACGGCAGTGAGCCACGCCGAGGCCGGAGCGGATGTCGTCGCACCGAGTGACATGATGGACGGTCGCGTGGCGGCGATTCGTGAGGCGCTCGACTCGGGTGGTTTTTGCGATACGCCGATCATGTCGTACGCGGCGAAGTACGCCTCGGCGTACTACGGGCCATTCCGCGATGCGGCGGAGTCGGCCCCGCAGTTCGGCGACCGGCGCAGCTACCAGATGGACGCCGCCAACGCGGAGGAGGCGTTACGCGAGGTGGCGCTGGATCTGCGTGAAGGTGTGGACATCGTGATGGTGAAACCAGCCTTGGCCTACCTTGATATTTTGTACCGAGTGAAGTCGCACTTCGGCTGCCCGACGGCGGCATACGCGGTGAGCGGCGAGTACTCAATGATGCAGGCGGCAGCCAAGCGCGGTTGGGTAGACGAGCGGGCTGTGACGATGGAGTCGCTACTCTCGATGCGGCGTGCCGGTGCGGACATCATCGTGACTTACGCGGCGGCCAATGCAGCACGTTGGTTGAGGGAGGGGTGACCGGGGAGGTTTGCGCTTGGCCAAGCGCGACGGCTTAATTTAATCTCGTCCAAGCCATCACCAGCGCGCCGATAATCACGAAGGCCACGACCACGCCGAAAATGACGAAGTATCTTCCGGACTTATCCGATTTTTTGCTGAAGCCCTTGGCCGGCCCCTTGGGTGCTGAGTCGAGGTTCCCCAGCCGGACACCCTGCTCGAGTTGCTTGTCATGGGACTGGGCTTTCCGGGGGCCATCGAGCTTCAACTCCACTTCGCCGAAGGTGATCACTTCGCTCGGCTGCAGTGGCGACTCGGCTACCTTGTTGCCGTTGATGTAGGTGCCATTGGTGGAGCCGAGGTCGCGGACGTGCACGTCCTCGCCTCTCATCACCAACTCAGCGTGACTGCCAGAGACGGACTGATGCGGGAGGGTGATGTCGTTCTCGTCCTCGCGACCTACAGAAGCAGCTTCCTTCGTCAACTCAAACGAGGTTGGCTCGATTCCTTCGGTTAAAACGATCAGCTTGGGCATTGCTCAGTCCGGGGGCGACAAATTAACTGCCCAAGTTACTACAAGTCAAAGGGTTTCTGTTGAAGTCTTGAGTTCTTCTGGCAAAAAGCGTCAGGCAGTCGCGGGAGCGGGGTCGCCCAAGCCGTCGTCGAGCTTGGGTTTGTTGCTCTCCGGCACGTCCGGCGTGGGGGTGCCGGCGTCGGCTCCCGAGGGAGGATCAACGTCTGGCGGGGGCGCAGTGGGGGTAAATTTGCCAGTGAGCACGATGTCCTCGACCTGTTTGCCGTCGAGTGTCTCGTGCTCAAGCAGTGCGTTGGCGATGAGGTCGAGTTTGTCTCGGTTATCATCTATGAGTTTCTTGGCCAATTGGTACCCTTCGTCGATCAACCTCCGAACCTCGGCATCGATCTGCTGGGAGGTCTGCTCGCTGTAAGTCTTGTTCTGTGAAATCTCCTTGCCGAGAAACACGTAGTCGTCGCTGTCCCCGTAGAGGACCATGCCGAGTTTGTCGCTCATACCCCACTGGGTGACCATGGCACGGGCCATGCCGGTGGCCTGCTTGATATCGCTGGACGCGCCGGTGGATAGGTCGCCGGTCACGATTTCCTCGGCGATCCGGCCGGCCATGGTCATGGCAATCGTCTCGCGCATTTCCTTGCTTTGGCGGTTGAGCACATCTTCTTTGGGCAGCGACATTGTGGCTCCAAGTGCCTGGCCGCGTGGGATGATGGTGACCTTGTGCAGTGGATGGCATTTCTTGAGCAGGACATTCAGCAGCGCGTGGCCGGCTTCGTGCCATGCGGTGATTTTCTTGTCCTCGTCTGTCATGGCCATGCTGCGGCGCTCGCGGCCCCAGCGCACCTTGTCGCGGGCCTCCTCGAGTTCGGTCATGTTGATAGACTTCTTGTCGGTACGCGCCGCCAGCAACGCGGCCTCGTTTAGCAGGTTGGCCAGTTCCGCTCCGGAGAAACCGGGAGTACCACGGGCAATGATGCTGAGGTCGACCTCTTTGGCCAGCTTCACTTTCTTCGCGTGTACCTTGAGGATATCCTCGCGGCCGCGCACGTCGGGCAGGTTTACCGCGAGTTGCCTGTCGAAGCGGCCCGGACGCAGCAGCGCAGGGTCGAGCACGTCCGGTCGATTGGTGGCGGCGATGATGATGATCCCGTCCTGCGTGTCGAAGCCATCCATCTCGACGAGGAGCGCGTTGAGCGTCTGCTCGCGCTCGTCGTTGCCGCCGCCCAGCCCGTGGCCGCGCGAGCGTCCCACGGCGTCGATCTCGTCGATGAAAATCAGGCAGGGTGTGTTCTTGCGCGCCTGCTCGAACATGTCACGCACGCGGCTTGCGCCGACGCCGACGAACATCTCCACAAAGTCCGAGCCGCTGATGCTGAAGAAGGCGGCTTCGGCCTCGCCGGCGATGGCTTTGGCCAACAGCGTCTTGCCGGTACCCGGAGCGCCGACCATCAGGATGCCCTTTGGGATTTTGCCGCCGAGCTTCTGGAATTTTTTTGGATCCTTGAGAAAATCCACCAGTTCGGAGACCTCTTCGCAGGCTTCATCGACACCGGCGACATCCTTGAAGGTGATTTTGTTTTTCCCCTTGTTAAGCATCCGGGCCTTGCTTTTTCCGAAGCTCATCGCGCCACGACCGGCGCTACGGATCTGTCGGATCAGCACAAACCAGATCAGCAGAAAAATCAGCAGGATCGGCAGCAGGTTCACGAGGAACCCCATCAGCAGGGTGTTCTTATCGCGCGACTGGAACCCAGATGCCTTCAGGGATTTCTCCTGATCCTCGTCAAGCTTGTCCTCAAACGAGAACGGGATTTTTTTACCACCCTCAACGCGGTACCCTGTTATGGTGCACATCACGGAGGCGTTGGGAGGGGGATGCTCGATGTGGCCTTTGACCTCAATTCCGCTCGAGATCCAGTTCTCCAGGGTGGCGTAATCTACCTTGTCGACGGCTCCGCTGTTGGCTGTTTTGCCGACCTGAAACAGCATCACTACCATGAAGATGCCCAGCGCCCAAAGCATCCACGAGCGCGGATTTGGAAATCGATCTTCGCTATCGGCCTTGGGCTTATTCCCCTTTATTTTTGGTGGTTTTTCGTCAGCCATTGCCTTCGAACAGTAGAGTATAGCACAACAGTTTGCGTTGTGGCAACTCGCAAACAAAACAATAGAAGCAACAAGACTTGAGTCTGATCTCCCCCGCTTGGCCAAGAGGATCTATTTACCGCCCTTGGCTGCCGGCTTGGCCCTTGGCTCAAACTCAAAGCCTACGTCGCCGTCCGGCTTGAGCACCAGGTATGCCTTGAATGGCCGGCCTTTCTTGGAGATAAAGTTGGGTATCAAGTCCGTCTTGCCGTCCTTGAGCAGCTTGGCAACCTGTTCCTTCTCAATGTCGCGCTTAAGAATCGTCTTGCCAGTTCGGAATTTGCACTTCCGGTCTTTACCGGTGTTCTTTTCGCAAACGTACGCACGACCGTGCTCGTACACGGGGCCTTTGCATTTTGGGCAGTTGCCGATCGGTTCGTGTTCACTGAAGTCAACTTCCTCCTCATCCTCGTCGTCGTTGCCGAAGTCGAACTCCACCTTGTGTTCGACGGTCAGTTTCAGCTCCGCCGAGAAGGAGCGGCCCATCTTGCTGCGGAAACCGTCGAGTGGCCCGATGCGGCCGTTGGCCACCAGTTCGTCCGCCTCGGGCAACTCGAACTGCCGCCCTCCCATGGTCTTCCAAAAACTGAATTCGCACCCATCGGCCTCACAGTGGAATCGCTTGTATGTTTCCCTTACGACGCTACCGCACTTGGGGCAGGGCGTTTCCAAGACTCCGTAGTCTCCCGGGACCGTGTCGCCGTCGAACGCTTTTGCTGTGCCGACGAGTTTCTCGGTCATCGAGCGAATCTCGTTCATGAATGACTCGCGGTCGAAATTCCGGCGTTCGATTTCCTTGAGCTTGAACTCCCATTCGCCGGTAAGCTCCGGCTTTGAGAGCGCATCCACCTTGAGTGCGGTGAGCAGGGTGATAAGAGAGGAGGCCTGCGCCGTCGGGATGAGTTCGCGCAGTTCGCGCACCAAGTATTTGTGGCGGATCAATTCCTCGATGATCGAGGCCCGTGTCGCCGGGGTGCCGAGCCCCTTGTCGCTCATAGCCTCGCGCAGTTCTTCGTCGTCGATACGTTTGCCGGCGTGCTCCATCGCGCCGAGCAGCGTGGCTTCGGTGAAGCGCGCCGGTGGCCGGGTGGCCTTGGTCTCGACGTTCACTTCCGCCGCCTGCACCGACTCACCGGTCGCCACCGCCACCAGATGGCCGGCGCCTTCCAAGGTCTTATCGCGCCCGTAAACCGAGAGCCAACCTGGCTTTACGAGTACTTTACCCTCGGTCTTGAACGGCTCGCCCTCCACGCGGGTGATGCGGGTCGTGACCAGGAATTCCGCCGACGGATAAAATACAGCGATGAACCGCTTGGCCACGAGGTCGTAAATCTTCTGCTCCTGCTCCTTGAGCGTGCCAGGTGCCGGCTTGAGCGTAGGGATGATGGCGAAGTGATCAGAAATCTTGGCGTTGTTGAACACCTTTTTGTTGCCGCCGTGCACCCAGTCGTTTTTCAGCACATCTTTCGCGAGTTTGCCATAGCGCGCTTGACCAAGCGACTCGAGCGTCTGCTTCACCGTGTCGGTGTAGTCCTCTGGCAGACAGCGCGAGTCGGTTCGCGGATAGGTCAGCACCTTGTGCCGTTCGTACAGTGCCTGCGCGATGCCCAGCGTGTTGCGCGCTGAGAAACCAAACTTTGCGTTGGCTTCACGCTGCAGCGTGGTGAGGTCGAATAAAGCCGCCGCCGCCTGTTTGGTAGGCTTGCTCTGCTCGCTCACTTCGCCCACCTGGCCGTTGCACTTGATCCGTATGCCATCCGCTTTGGGCTGTTCCCAAATACGCTCCGCCCGCTTGTGGGCGTCGCTGGGATCTTTCTTGAAACCAACGTCGAGCCACCGACCGGTGTACTCGCCTGCGGCGGCGCTGAAGGTCGCGTGGACTTCCCAGTAATCTTTCGGCTCAAACGCACGAATCTCTTTTTCGCGCTCGACGACTACAGCCAGAGTCGGCGTCTGCACCCGACCGACCGGCGTCAAATAAAAGCCGCCGCTCTTCGAGTTGAACGCCGTCATCGCCCGCGTGCCGTTGATTCCCACGAGCCAGTCGGCCTCACTCCGGCAACTGGCGGCGTTGGCCAGTGGATTCATGTCGTCGTCGCTGCGCAGATTGGCGAAGCCGGTGCGGATCGCGTCCGGCGTCATCGACTGAAGCCAAAGCCGCGAGATGGCCTTGCCCGCCGTTTTCTTCGGGTGCTTCGCTTTCGCGTACTGGATGATGTAGCGAAAAATCAGCTCCCCCTCGCGCCCGGCGTCGCAGGCATTCACGAGGCAGTCGATGTCGTCGCGTTTGATCAGGCGCAGCAACACCCGCAGTTTCGCCTCGCTCTTGGCTATCGGCTCGAGATCAAAATGCGTAGGGATGTGCGGCAGCTTGTCCAGGGTCCATTTGCCGCGCTTGATGTCCTGGTCGGGCGGCACGATAATCGTCAGCAAATGGCCCACAGCCGAGGAAATTACGTAGTCGTCGTTCTCAAAAAAATCCTTCGACTTGTCGCGCGGCGCCTTGAGCACACGGGCTATATCGGTGGCGACCGACGGTTTCTCTGCGATGACAAGTGATTTTCCCACGGTGTTTTTGACTGATGCGGTTTCAAATGGCCCTTGGCCAAGCGCGGCTAAATCGTGCGGTGCGCAAAATGGAGAAAAAACAAAAACAAGTCAAAGCTCAAAAAATAATTGGCCAATCAAACACAGAAGAAGGCAAAGACGACTCAGTCGCTGGCTAGGGCGTTGATTTGGTTGGCGGCGAAGCCGGCGCCGAAGCCATTGTCGATGTTCACCACGGTCACGCCACTGCCGCAACTGTTGAGCATGCCCAGCAGCGCCGCCACGCCGCCAAAACTCGCCCCGTAGCCCACACTTGTCGGCACGGCGATCACCGGCCGACGCACCAAACCGGCGACTACGCTGGGCAGTGCACCTTCCATGCCGGCGACAGCGATGATGACACTGGCCTCGCGCACGGTGGTCATGCTCGCGAGTAGTCGGTGCAGCCCGGCCACGCCGACATCGTTAACGCGCACGACCTCGTTGCCCATGAAATCCGCCGTGAGCGCTGCCTCGTCGGCGACCGGCAAATCACTCGTCCCGGCGCACAGCACGGCGATGGTGCCGGGGCGCTTGGGAAAGCGTCTGGCCTTGACAGCGATACACCGCGCCGACTCGTGGTGCACGGCATCGGGGAATTGCTCGCGCACGGCGGCGGCGTGGGCGCCGTTTGCGCGGGTGATCAGCACGCGCTCCTCGCGCTCCATTACCTTGGCCGCTATGGAGGCTACTTGTTTTGGGGTTTTTCCGGAGCCGAAAATAATCTCGGGGAATCCCTGACGTAGCGCCCGGTGAGCATCGACCTGCGCGAAGCCAAGGTCATCGATCGGCGCGGCGCACAGCACGCTCAGCACTTCGGCCTCGTTGATCTCGCCGGCCTTGTATCGCTGCAGCAGTTGGCTGGTTTCTACTGGTGTCACCTCCGGGGAATTAACACCGGCCACGCTGCTGCGTCACGCTGGAAACGCGATTGGCCAATGGGGAATCGCCCTTGACCGCCTTGGGGCCGGTCTCTAGCCTTACCTGTGTTGACGGTTGTTGTGCATGAGGCGCGGCTGCTGCAATTCCCGATATCGAGGAGTGAACAACAACACGAACCCAGGCGCAGCGCCGTAACATTCTCATTCACCGTGGACTTTAAAGACATCAAAAGCATCGTCGACTTGATGAAGAAAAACTCCCTCTCCGAGTTTGAAATGGAGAAGGAGGGATTCAAGATCAAGCTGCGTCGCGCTTCCAGGGAGGGCAAATCAGAGGAGGTGCAGGTGCAGCACTACCTGCCGCCTGCCGCACCTGTCCCGGGCTCGGCGGTTGAGATCCCGGTTGCTGCGACCGCACCGGCGACCGATCCGGCCTTGCCGGCCGATCCCGAGATCAAGTCGCCGATGATCGGCACTTTTTATCGCAAGCCTTCACCCGAATCCGGGACTTATGTGGAAATCGGCGACACGGTGACAGCCGACACCGTTGTTTGCATTATCGAGGCGATGAAGGTGATGAACGAGATCAAGGCCGAGATGAGCGGTGTGGTCACGGAAATCCTAGTCGAGGACAGCCGCCCGGTGGAGTTCGGCCAACCGCTGTTCCGGGTGCGTCCCACGTGATGGACGCAGCACGATCGTTAGCCAGGATCCACTGAATGTTTGAAAAATTACTGGTAGCCAATCGCGGGGAGATCGCCGTCCGGGTCATTCGCGCCTGCAAGGAGTTGAATATCCGCAGCGTGGCGGTGTACTCGGAGGCAGACTCGAACTCCATGCACGCCCAGATGGCGGACGAAGCCATATGTATCGGCGGCGCGCCCAGTGCTGAGAGTTACCTGCGGATCGACCGCATCATCGGCGCTGCCGAGATTTCGGATGTCGATGCCATTCACCCCGGCTACGGGTTCCTCTCAGAGAACGCTCACTTCGCAGAGGTCTGCGAGAACTGCAACATCCGCTTCATTGGCCCGAAGTCCGACGCGATGAATGCGCTGGAGGACAAGGCCCTGAGCCGCGAGTTGGCACGCAAGGCCGGCGTGCCGATCCCTCCGGGATCGAAGGACGTCGTCGAAACAGAGCAGGAGGCACTCAAGACCGCCAAGGAAATCGGCTACCCGGTGATGATCAAGGCCGTGGCCGGCGGCGGCGGCCGCGGAATGCGCACCGCTCACAATGACATCTCGCTGGTCAAGGGCTACCACACCGCCCGCAGCGAGGCTGAAAAGTCTTTTGCCAACAGCGGGGTTTACATCGAGAAGTTCATCGAGAACCCGCGCCACATCGAGTTCCAGATTCTCGGCGACAGCAAGGGGAACATCATCCACCTCGGGGAGCGCGACTGCTCCATCCAGCGCCGAAATCAGAAGCTCATTGAGGAAACGCCCTCCCCATTTCTCGAAGGCAAGTACAAGAAATTGCGTGCTCAAATGGGCAAAGCGGCAATCAAGATTGCGCAGAGGGCACAATACACCAACGCCGGCACAGTCGAGTTCATCGTCGACGACAAGGGCAACTTCTACTTCCTCGAGGTCAACAAGCGCATCCAGGTCGAGCACCCCATCACCGAGGAGGTCACGGGCGTCGACCTCGTCAAACAGCAGATTCTCGTTGCCATGGGCGAGCCGTTGAAGCTTTCGCAGAGCGACATCAAGTTCACCGGCCATGCCATCGAGTGCCGTATCAACGCCGAGGATCCGTGGAATGAGTTCCGCCCAAGCCCCGGCAAGATCGAGATGTACTACGCGCCCGGCGGACGTGGTGTGCGACTCGACAGCCACGCATACGCCGGCTACACAATTCCGAGCCACTACGACTCGATGATTGCCAAGCTCATCACCTACGGCACTAATCGGCGCGACGCCATGAACAAGATGAACCGTGCGCTCGACGAGTACATCGTCACCGGCATCAAGACGACTATCCCTTTCCAGAAAGCCATCCTGCATGACCCGGAATTTTGCCGGGGCGTCTATACGACCAACTTCGTCGAGGAACTCCTCGGTGGAGGCCGCCGGGAACTTATTCAGGAAAAAGCCTGAGCCGCGCCCGGCCAAATGAACCGGACTTACCGGCTCATCGTAGCCGAAACTTGCCAAGAAGCCCCGCTTGGGCAACATTTCTCGCGTGACTCAGCAGGGCAACTGGAATCGCCGTAACTTTCTCAAGACCGCCAGCGCTGCAACGCTTGGCGCTATGGCCGCTGGTGCTCCTCGCCAGCTTTTGGCCGAGTCGGCCGGGGAGAGAATCGAGCCCACTGCAGACGCCATGATCGTCCTCTGGATGGGTGGCGGTATGGCCCACACCGAGACGTTTGACCCCAAGCGCTACACGCCGTTCGAGAAAGGCCTCTCGCCCAGCCAAGTGCTCAGCACCTTCCCGGCGATTGACTCGGCGGTGGATCACATCAAGCTGACCAAGGGGCTCGAAAAAATCGGCTCGGTGATGGATCGCGGTACTCTCATTCGGACCTACAAGGCTGGCGATCTCGGGTTCATCCTTCACTCGCGTCACCAGTACCAATGGCACACCGGCTATGCGCCGCCGCAGACCGTCGCCGCCCCGCACATCGGTGCAGTTATCGCCCGTACGCTTGGCCCGCGCGACCCGGCGATGCCGGCGTTCATCGACATCGGCCAGCGACTCGACGTCGGGGAGGGTGAGGAGTTGAAAGCGTTTCACTCTGCCGGCTTCCTCGGCAGCGAGTACGGGCCGTTCCACATCGCCAACGCGGATGAGGCGCTGAATACCGTTCGCCCGCCAGCCGGCATGGGCCGGTCGCGCTTTACTAACCGCTATAAGGTATACAAAAAGCTGGTCACTCAAAGCCCCGTTGGTCTCTCCGGCAGCGACTACCAAAAAGAATCGCTCCTGCGCTCACTCGACAACGCGCACCGGCTCCTGACCTCGCCGTCGGCTAAGGCATTCGACCTGTCGCTCGAGAAAAAAGAAGTGTTCGACACTTACAATACAGGTCAGTTCGGGCGTGGCTGTCTGCTTGCGCGGCGGCTCGTCGAGTCTGGTGCGCGCTTCATCGAGTTGACTACTGAGTATGTGCCATTTCTGAACTGGGATACGCACGAGAACGGCCACAAGCGACTCACCGATTTGAAGAGTCTGATCGACGCTCCGATCGCACAGCTCGTGCTCGACCTCGAGGAGCGCGGGCTGCTTGACCGCACGTTGATCGTGCTCGCCAGTGAGTTCAGCCGGGACATGCTTGTCGAGGGTAAGCCGGGCAAAAAGGTGCGGGATCAGGTCAAGGTTCCAGACACAATCAACGAGCCGGCTCACTACGGCATGCATCGGCATTTCACCGACGCCGGCTCCGTGCTGCTGTTCGGCGGCGGTATCAGAAAAGGCCACCTTCACGGCGAGACAGCTGACGAGCGTCCATGCTCGACTGTCAAGGACCCGGTCGTTATCGAGGATCTGCATGCAACGCTCTACAAGGCCATGGGTATTTCGCCGCGCCTGGCCTACGAGGTGGAGCAACGCCCCTTCTACGTCACCCGCGACGGCCTCGGCAAACCAATCCAGAGCCTCTACGGCTGACCCGAGCTGTCGTAATCGTAATCCATTTGTTCTAAAAAAGGCAGAAAAGTGGAGTGAGTGAAGGGAATCGAACCCTCTGCACAATCAAAACTCCAATGAAGAATGGTCTTAAACAGTGCAAATTCCACTGGTCTCCCCTTTTCTCAATTAATCTCACACAGTTTCAGTTGAGGCTGTTAAGAAGCATTCTAGATAAATATTTAGCGTTCATATGCAAATATATAGTATTATTATAAGTATTTATAACATTACTTATTGAAATAAATTTAAAATTACTAAATCCAAATCGTTCGGCGCTAATTTCCAAAATAAAATAATGAATTATAATTTATAATCATAAACAGATAACTTTTGTTTCCCAATCCTTATTGTTGAATTCGTGAGGATATTCACAATTACTCTAATATATGCATAAATAAAAAATTATTTAATGCTTGATAAAAAATTCTCATTGTTCATAAAAATGGGTGTGAAACTTGTAGCAAAAGTTAAAATTTACGCTGTTCCTGAGAAGTACGAACAAGCAGTTTGCTTTTTAAAAAAGCATTTAGCGGAAACTGCAGCATACAATGGTTGTGAAGCCTGCCATGCAGCTGGAAGTACAAATAATTATGAAATTATTATTTATCAAGAATGGGATACAGCTGAATCTTATGACAAATATTTAAATTGGAGAAAAGAAACTGGTGTTATGGAAGAGTTTGAAACAAATTATACTAAATCTCCATCAGTTTTTGAGAGGTTGGAGCATATACAATTAGAAACTTATTGAATTTGTAAAAGTTAAAAAATAAAAAACGGAAATAGAAAAATTTCAGACGTATGAACAGTAAACATTACATTATTTCAGCATTTCTTATATCGTCATATATTTGCCCCGTATCTGCTGATGATTGGCCAAGATGGAGAGGAGTCAAATATGACGAAAAAAGTGCAGAACGGGATTTACTGCAAAACTGGGCAAAAGAAGGCCCTAAGCAAATATGGTTAAAAGAAGACATCGGACTAGGGTATTCAGGCCCCACGGTGAGTAATGGCACATTGTTAATAATGGGAACTAACTTTAATAGAAATGAGAGTTTTGAGAAGGAGGGGAAAGATGTAAAAAGTGGATCAAAGGAAATCTTATTTGCTAAACAAACTTCAAACGGCTCAACAAAATGGACGGTTGAACTAGGAGATTTGTACTCCAACTGGTGGGGACATGGGCCTAGAGGGTCAGCAACAATTGATAATAACAATGTTTACGCTCTTAGCTCAAAAGGAATATTTAAATGCATAAATATTGATGACGGAAAAGTCATCTGGACGAAGGACTTAGTTAATGATTTAGGTGGAGCAATACCAAAATGGGGTTACACTGAGTCTCCTTTGATATATAATAATCTTGTAGTTTGTACGCCAGGTGGAGATGAGGGAACTATAGCTGCTTTAGACAAAGAAACAGGCAAAGTGATCTGGCGTAGCAAGGAATGGACAGATGGTGCCCAGTATTCATCGCCAATACCGGCTAGAATAAATAATCAAAATCAAATTGTCCAATTAACTCAGAAATCATTCGCAGGTGTATCACTTGATGA
>Ga0115011_10002110_pt1 | contig 13954 bp, 9 predicted proteins | sample TroAtlMetagenome_2_FD_88705 | JGI IMG/M metagenome (GOLD analysis project Ga0115011, IMG submission 88705) | Marine eukaryotic phytoplankton communities from Atlantic Ocean - Tropical Atlantic ANT8 Metagenome | ecosystem: Environmental > Aquatic > Marine > Oceanic | place: Tropical Atlantic...
ATATGATAATCCATCTAATCTTATATTTTCATAATTTGGTAATTCCTTAAATGGACTAGGTGCCCTAACCATAATTAAAACAGATGATTTGATACTAGAAATTTCAGATAGTAGATTTTCAACATTAGTAAAATGCCTCTTATTTAACTCCTGAATTTCGTCAATAACCAATAATGTTCGAGAAGAATTTACATTTGTTGCTATAGCTTCTGGAGAAGCCCAACCTGATTGTCCTAACCACATTTCTGCTATTGAAGAAACGTCAGAATCACCATTACAAGAAGCCCAGCGTGAAATCCATCCTTTAGCCATGAGAGAATCTGCAATACCCCGGGCTAGACTAGTCTTACCTATCCCAGGAAGTCCGTTCAGAATTATGTTCTTCCCACCTTCTAATAATTCAGTTATTTTTTCAAGTTCCACATCCCTTCCATGTAGTGTCGATAAATTAGGAATTGGTCCAAAATTACGATATTTTTTTGGTTTTGGTTTTTCATTATCGGAAAGAGCAGATAGTCCCTCTTCAGTGATGTGAATAACAGTTCTTTTTCGTGATTTGATGCCTGAAACTTTTGCATTTCTAGATATAACAAGATTGGCTTTTTCTAGAGAATTTAATGGGATATGAAGAGCAGATCTTACAACACCTAATGATTCTGCAATACCTGGGAGTGATTGTTCTCGTGGAATATTCCATTTAGCATTCTCATTACCTTGAAATTTGGATAAATGAGAGAGTATCCTTAACTCTGCCCCGGACAACATATGACGTCGGACATGTCTAGGGTTCATGGGCATTAACCTACGGCGCATCATCGAACATGCCGGTTGAGCAGGCCAAATTGAATCTCCCGAGTAAATCAGGAGTGTACCTTTTTCGTAGAAAAGATGGGCGAATAATGTATGTAGGTAAAGCAACTAACTTACAAACAAGAGTTCGTTCATATTTCTCTTCCAATCCTGACAGAAAAATGATTCCAAAGCTTGTCTCAGAATCAGAAGATATTGAATACATAGTGACACAATCTCCTAGTGAAGCGCTTATACTAGAAAGGCAATTAATTCGTAAACATAAACCAAGATATAATTCTAGATTAAAAGATGATAAATCATATCCTTTTATTTCTCTAACAAAAGAAGATTTTCCGAGAATTAAATACACAAGATTTCCTGCTGATGGCGATTTAAGATGGGGGCCATTTCCAGATGCGGGTGCGGCAAAAAGAGTGATTCAACTTCTTAGAAGCCAATTTGGAATTAGAGATAAAGATTGTAAAGGCCAAGAAGGATGTTTTTCGAAACATATTGGCCTATGCAAAGGCCCTTGTGTTGATCCGGAAGGTTACCCTGCAATAGTGAAAGCAGTAACAAGTGTCCTTGATGGGGATGCAAGAGTATTAATCAAATCACTACAAAATGAGATGGATAAAGAGTCAAATTCTCTTCAGTATGAAAGGGCTGCAATAATAAGAGACATGATTGTTACAGTTCAAAAAACAATATCACAACAAATAATACATAGTCGTTTTTATCAAGATTGTGATGCAGTTGGATTTGCATCTAGAGAAGATGCGGGGTCTGTAACAATATTGCATGCCAAAAATGGTGTCATTCAGGGCCAAGTAGATTATCCGCTAATCCATAGAGGAGATGTTGTGGAATCGGTTACCTGTGTTTTATCTGAACATTATGCAAATAGGCGTCCTCCGAAAACTCTCCTCATCCCATCTCCTTTAGGAAGTTCGATGGAAAATTGGTTAAGTGGCAAAAGAGAAGACAGGATTGAGATAAAGATACCAAAAAGGGGAGAATTGGCAAAATTGAGGAGAATGGCGGACCAAAACGCCGAAATACATGTACTAAGACATCAAAAAAGAAGTTCTGGAATTTTAGAACAAAATGCAGCAAATGATTGTGCAAAATTACTAAAATTTGATTCGATGGATTATATTGTATGCTTTGATATGGCACAGATATTGGGAGAAGAAAGAGTTGGCGCTTCAGTGGTCCTACGTAAAGGAAGGCCAAATAAGAAAGAATATCGTACTTACAGAGTTAAAACTGCAGCTCTTGATGATTTAAGAATGATGTCTGAAGTTATTGAAAGATGGTTAAAAAGACAAAATGAGTGGCCAGATTTGTTACTTCTTGATGGAGGTAAAACACATCTAAAAACAATAACCAAGATGTTAGAAAAACATGAATTAAGTGGAACATTTCCTGTTGCTGCATTGGCCAAAAAGGAAGAGACTTTGCATATGTTAGATAGAGATCCGATAATTCTGAAACGTAGTGGAAGATTGTTAGTGCACGCTAGAGATGAGGCACATAGATTTGTCAATAAATATCACAGAAAGAGGAGAGGGAAAAAAACACTTCTAGACCCACTGGAAGAGATTGAGGGACTCGGGGCAAAGAAAATACAATCATTATTACGCCATTTCGGAGGAAGAAAGGGAATAGACTATGCAAGTATTGAGGAATTGATGAAAGTCCCTGGAATAGGTAAATCAATGGCGAATAAAATATATCAGCACATTAATGGGTGATTTAATGACTAAAATGACTCCTTATGAAAAATTGGTGATTACAATCAATGATTATTTACTATCGAAAAAATACTCTCCTAAAGATATAAAGAGATTAAATAAAGAAATTCCTAAACGTTGGGAAAAATTTGCTGATGTAGTACTTCTTCCTAGTCAGTCATTTAGAGATGATGAATGGACGACAAATGGTAATGAAATATGGGAAATTATTGGCCGTTCATTAGAAGTTGAAAGAATCGGGAGGAATGGAGAAATTGTTGGGAAAAAGAGAGAATCAACTGTAGAAATGTTAATTGGAAAAAGTGATTGGGTTATTCGAAAAGAAAATGGAATAAAATATGGTTATCATTTAACTGAATGCATGTTCTCTTCTGGTAACATAAATGAAAGAAAGAGAATGGGAGAAATAGTCTGTGAGGGAGAAATAGTAGTTGATTTGTTCTGTGGAATAGGATATTATACTCTACCAATATTAGTCAATAATAAAGTAAACCATGTATACTCTTGTGAATGGAATAACAATGCAATAAATGCATTGAAGTTTAATTTAAAAAATAATAATGTAGAGGAAAAATGTAGTATAATTGAAGGAGATAATAGAGTTACTACTAAAGAATTAGTTGGTGTTGCAGATAGAGTATTGTTAGGACTCCTCCCCACAGCTGAAGATTCCTATCATATTGCACTAAATTGCCTGAAAGAAAGTGGAGGAGTCTTGCATCTTCATGGGTTGGCGCCATCTGAAGACCATCAGAAATTAGTTTCGGAAACAAAAATAATACTAGAAGAAATAAGTAATGATTACAAGGTTAATAATGTGAATATAAATAAAATAAAATCATATGCACCTCACTGGGATCATTTGGTTTTAGATATTGAAATTATAAAATCATAATCTTGTCCGGCTATACATTAGAATAATTTGCTATCGTCTAATCGCAAGACCATGGTTGAGGCCATAGAAGCTGAGATAATTGAAGAGGAGTATGATTCTAATTTCAGAAATTACTTCTTCTTAACTGATTTGAGCACAAATAAAAAACTTGGAATTGTATTTACAACAATAGTTGTTGTTGGAATTGTATTTATCTCAACTATTTGGTCTGCAGCGGGGCCAGGAGGTTTTAGTAATTCAGAAAATGAATGGTGGGATACTCCTGTACATGAAAGAGAAAATATGGAGTTAAATATGACTGGGTGGAGAAGTCAATTACCTGTTGAAGGGCCTTATTCATGGTCAGGCCCAACAGAACACTTTGTAGAAGTAGACCTACCGTCTTCTGAGCAAGATGTTGGATATCCAGAACCTGCTTTGATGCATGTCTCTTTATGGATGCCAGAAGTAGAAAATGGGACCAAGGTACCTGTAATTGCTACTGTTCATCCTTACTATGACTTTGGCGGAGAAGGTGTGGCAGGAGAGGACTCTAATCCAAATACCGTTCCTGATGCAGGAGTTGGCCTATGGATTCTAGAAGAATTCGTTCCACATGGATATGCTCTAGCACAGATTTCAACATTTGGAACAGGCAAATCTACTCATTGCCAAGATGTTAAAGGACTCGGAGAGCAAATTGGAATACAGGCAGCAGTTCATTGGCTAGGTGAACAGGAGTGGTCGAATGGTAATGTTGGACTAATGGGCAAGTCATATGCAGGGACTACAAATTGGGAAGCTGCGCAAAACCCATCTGAGCATCTAAAGACGATTGTTCCAATCTCTGGTTCGATAGGAGTACAACAAATGTTCTATCGAAACGGTTCTAGTGAAGCTAGAGCGTTACTTTATGATGTTCTATACGAAGGAGCAACGGCAGATGCTACAAGCGATGATATGAGATTTTGTAGCGATGACATAATTGGGCCTCTAAGCCCATTCACTACATGGGTTGGTGCAGGCCTTGGAGGAGATGAATGGAATGACTATTGGGAAGAACGATACCACCTACAAGATGTATTAGACAACTACAAAGGGAGTGTGTACATAGTATGGGGATTACAAGATTGGAATGTTGATCCTTATCATGCATTTCCAACTCATCAGTTGTTGAAAGATGCAGGAATAAATGTACGAACTATTTCTGGGCAATGGGGGCATAATTATCCTGATCAACCTAATGTTCATGAAGAATTAGAATCGGGATATGGGGCAGAAGCATTTCCAAGCGTAACAAGAATGGATTGGGCGGTTGAATTGTTTCCATGGTTTGAATATTATTTAAAAAACATAGGAGAAGAGCCTGAATCTTATGTTCAAGTACAAAGAAATGATGGAATGTGGCACATAGAAGAAACTTGGCCAACTAAAGATACTAAAAATATCCAGTATGCAATTGCCGATTGGGAAGGGGGCATGATTGGAACAATTAACTCACAACAATCAATGACAATTACTAGCCTACCTATGACAGATGATGTACACATCTCAGGATTGCCTACACTACACATTGATGCTAGAACAAATATGTGTAATGGAGGACAATTATTTGTAACAATGTTTGATGGAACATCAGGATTAAGATTAGGGCATGCAACTATGGATGTTAGATATAGAGACGGAGGCTATGATGCACAACCAACTTTACCTATGACAAACTATAGAATGTTGATGGAATTCAACCCCATGGACGTAATAGTTCCAAAGGGCCATACTATTCAGTTGGTAGTTACTGAATCTGGAGAAGATTATCTGCCATCGCCATGCGCCGCATTAGGAATGACTATTTTTGCGGGCTATCAAGTTCTCAATCTACCTACTATAGACAGGCCTGTAGATCATGAAAATTGGTTTAATGTTCCAAATTGGTGGGATGAATCCTAATATCTAAGTTAGGTGATGGTTTTAATTCAAAGATGTCTCCTAATTAGATTAATGGTTGATGAGTGGTTAGTGAAATCTGCTCAGAAATATAATAAACAATCTCTTGATGATAAAGACAGTTATCCAGCGATAATTCTGATGCCGATTACTACTTTAGAAAAAATAATTAATTGGACTTTTAGATCACTTCCAGATGAAATATTAATAGGAATAGATCCAAATCCAGAAATGAAAAATCCTAAAAATGTAGAAGAAATATACAGAGGTATAAATTTTCAAAATAATTTATTTGCAGGCCAAGGCTATATTCTTGGAGAGCCACATTTAGTAAATCGAGGTGATTCTTTTTCAGTTCATCACGTTCCTGAAGAATGGAATGATGGATTATTTGTTGAAGAAAGAGGAGTGAGAGGGAGTCGTTTCACAACTTGGTTACACACACACCCGAATGCTCCTGCAATACCTAGTATGGCTGATGCTGATGCTGCTCAATGGACTGAAGGGTGTGATATGATACTTGGAGTAAGATTTTCTCCAGAAGGAATTTTACCATGGTTTGATGATGTTGAAGGAACAAGAAGGAAATTATCACCTAAAGAAATAGACCGAAAAATAGATGATTTGAAACCATATATTGGTACTGCGATTACTGGCCACAGGATACATGATTTAGAATTAATATCATTTCATAAAAGAGGTTTTGGCATCAATATAGTACTTACAGATGACAAGGGGAATTCGATATAAAAAGAAAAAATAATTTTTGAGAGAAAATGAGAGCCCTCCCTTAATACGGTGTAAAAAAGACACTAACTTTATAGAGTAAAGCATAGATGGGTACTTGAGAGATATGGAAATATTAGCTATCTTTAATTGCCCTGCTTGTGGATCGCCTTTATTGTACCAAGAGTACGTAACCAGAGAATTACGAAGTACAACTTGTATGACATGTAATATTACTTCGATTACAATTAGTGAGTATTGATTAATTAGAAAATGAAATTGATATCATTATTATTATCATTCTTCCTCATTTAGATATGTGAATAATTCAACTGGATCATATTGCTCAGATATTTTGGAAAATATAAGCCACCCTATATTCAATAATAATGTGGCCATGGTTAAAGAACAAAGAAACCAAATCCCCATATTATTTGCACTATAATGCCAACCCAAATAGATTGAAAATGATATAATAAATATAAACCACAACCTTGAAGCAGTACTAGGGGTTTTATTTCCAATTTGATCTCTTCGGGGAGAGTGTAAGGGACTATTGGACATAATTAGGTGTGAATTATAAACTGTTTTTGATTTATTGGTTTGAAATAAATTTGAATCATACAATATTCAATATTTGATTTATTTCTTCAGATGAAATTACTCCAAGCCCTCTCATAATAATTTTCTTACTTGAATGGTCTACTAAGAACCAATGAATACTTTCTTCATTAGATATAGATAATTTATCTCTAAACTCTTTTTTATCAAGATATATCGTTATAGTTCTTTGCCGAATATCAAAATCCCTAATGCCCATCCTCATTATTGTATCCAATCTTACTTGCCTAAACCAAGTAGTTTTCTGGATAACTGGGATTTCAACGATATGGTGATAATGATGCAAGTTTTTTTCTTCTAAAAATGCAATGGATTCATCCACCAGTTGTTGGTGCCATCGTTGAAAAGCGACTATAAAGATACTATTTTTCCCTGAAAAGTCATCTGGAATAGTAACTTTCTCTTTATTGAGGTTTTTTCCATATACAGTGGGGAAAAAATCATCCATGCTATTATCGATTTGTTTTTTTGATTTAATTATTATTATGATATTTACTAAGGGCAAAGAAAATTAGAATCTTGAATCTAGATCATTGTTATTCCTATACTAGTCCACCATCCATCATAAGCATAGCAAATATCATCTGGGGTGACCGAAATCATCAGATAACTCCAGTCACCGTAAACATTAGACTCCCACTCTAAAGTTGTTGAGAAATTGCCATTGACATTAGTATCAATGCAATCATATATCCACTCACTAGTTTCATTGGCGTATTGCACGTACTGTGCTACTTGTATATCCATTCCAGGAGAAATGGCGTATCCTGAAAGATTGTATTCTAAATCATGTTCTGCCATAGAACAAGGTATCTCGCTAGAAATGATAACTCCTCTGTATAGAAAGATGTCTGATGGACAATTTGATGGTTCAATAGTAGTAATTAAAGAGGTATTGGAATTATTTGAAACTACCTCCAAACCGGAAAAAGGAATGCCATTAGATACTCCAGCTAACTCTTCGAAAAGTATCATCTTTGAGTTTCCATCTCCAAAACCATTCTTAACAGTGAAATGTAAATGAGGGCCTGTGCTGTAACCGGTATTCCCTACCAGACCTATCTGATGTCCACGCCCCACCATTTCCCCTACCTCAACTTCTACAGACCATTGTTTCAGATGGAGATAGAGTGCAAAAGTGAAATCACCGTGATCAATTAAGACATAATTGCCATGTGTACAATTTTCCTGAGAAATTCCTTCATCTATACAGTTGGTATTAGAATCCTCTTTTATTTCTCTTATTATTCCGGGTTTGAAACTTACTACCGGTGTCCCTTCATCTAGGCCAAAGTCGACCGAGTAGAGCCATTTCTCCTGATGAGTCCAGCCACCCATGAAAGCCTGATGGATGGTCAGATTAGTGCCCTGCTCAAAGGGCAATCGCCCCCATACAATACTATCGCTAACACATAACCTATCTGATAGTGTAGTTAGAACTCCACAACCAATAATGGATTCATTTAGTTGATTTTCTCTATCATTTAATTTATTCTGTATGTCCATTATTGAGTCGTTTAAGTTTGTAGTGAGTTGTTGTAATTCGTTCACGAATTCTTCTAGAGAAATAATTGTATCATTTAAGTTAGAGGCGAATTCTTGCATTTCCAAAATATTCTGCTGAGCATCATTATTTGCTATTTCCCAACCATCATCCCAACCCTCATTGTAGTAATGTTGTGCTATACCATCATATGATGCATCGTAAGCATCACCATATCCAGTATCATAACCCTCTTGGAATCTAATACTAAGATTAGCTTCTAATTCATTTTTTTCATTTTCCAAAGTACTTATTGATAACTCCAATATTTCTTTCTGTGAGTAAAGTGAGTCTATTTCCAAATTTAATTGGGAAATAGTTTGATTTTTAATAGAATTATTAATATGGAGAGAATCCACCATTAATTGCAGAAAAGATAATTCATCATTAAGTTCTCCTATGTTAGTATTTAGGGATTCAATCTGAGACTCTAGTATAGTAATTTCAGATAATAATACTTCATTATTCTGAGATAAATCAGCAATATTTTTTGAAGTGTCTTCAGAGTTTTCCTCAAGACATCCTGCCATCGAAGAAGAAGTAATAATAATTGCAATCAATATTGACTTATATGCCATAGAAAATAAGTAAGGAAGTTGCTTTATGATGTTTATGGAGTAGCATGTATTTTTTCCCAAAAAATAATAATACTGAATTTAAATTTCTCTTTTCCACACAGAAAGATATCTAATCACATCTGGATCGTCATTGGGAAGCTGTTTTTTGATGAAATCGACATTTTTTAGATCTGCCCCCACAGAATCAATGAAATCCCGAGAAAGTGGCCATGGTGGTCCTTCATACTCTTCTTCTTTTTCGTTTAAACGACCTATACATATCAACTGACCAGAAGGTGCCAATAAAGGAGCCATATTGGGAGCAGCGAGAATTCGAATTGGTTCTGGTATTGCCTGAAGAATGTGAACTTCAACAACCAAGTCAAATAAACCAATCCAATCCTCTGGAAGTGAGAGGAGATCGGCCACTTGCCAGTCAATATTTTCTGAGAAATAATTCTTCCTTGCCCAATGAACGGCAGAAGATGAGATGTCAAATGCAGTTACAATCCAGCCGTTTTGTGATAAGTATGCTGCATCCTCTCCAAGGCCACAACCAACAACTAAAGCTCGCCCTCTGGACTTAGTTTTCGATACCCATTCTATGAGAAAATGATGTGGTTCGCCATTTGACCAAGGAATCCAATATTCATTACCATTTGCTGTTGAATAAAGTTCTTCGAACCAATCCAAGGAATTTTCTTCAACTCCATCTCGTATCCTTAGAGTGTTCTGCCTGACTTCATCCATGATGAACCAGCACTACATGTTAGATATTATGTATGTGGAAAAAATTTCATTCATTATCAAATAATACTATCACAAAGTATACTAGTATTTTCTAAAAAAACACTTCTTCATAAGTGAATAGGGAGTTAAGTATTTATGAATAGCAAGAATGTAAGCTCTCTTAAAAAAATTAAGACTAGTTCTAGGATAAATTGGTGGGAATTATTCTAAATATAAACTAAATCTAAATTAAATTATTTGCACAAGTAGGCAGTATCTCATTAGTTGGATCAGTAGAATATAAACTGGAAGTATGAGTACCATCAGGACATATACAACTTCCGAATGTGGTTCCGTCTAGTATTGTATTAGAGAAGTCCGCACCTGTAAAATCATAGTAGGAAATAGTCATATTAGTAAGATCGAGATTAGTCATGTCTGAATATGCAAAAGATGTGTTAGCTTCTGCAACTCCATAGTGTTCTAATAGCATATTAGGCCCTAGAATAACATATTCTCCTGATTCATCTGGGATTGCCATGCATGTATAATCATCTGGTAATGATAAAGGACAAGTTAGAAGATTCCTCGCATGCATCTTATAGAAGTTAATTCCTGACATATCTAAATTAGATAGATTTGCATGGATAATATTCATTATTGGTCCAATAATATTATTATTGAGGCAATAATATTCATCAGGCAATTCATTAGGGCAAGATACCAAATTTACCGCCCTAGTATAAGATAAGTCAGAACTTGTAATATTAAGATTTGATAAGTTTGCTGTACTTAATTCCAACCTTGATAAATTACCACTAGGATTTAAAACTGTACCGTTAAATGCCATATCTCCAAAGTTGGCCCTATTTACACAAGTCCAATTCTCAGGTAACTTCTCTGGACATATTATGTTAGTTAATCTAGAACCACTAAGGTTCAGATTTGATAAATCTAATCCACTTAGATTATTATCATAACGAGTATTAATATTGGGCCCGATAATAATATTATCAAAACATTCTGAACCATCATCTAATAGAATAGTTGAACAATTATTGTAATTAAACCAGTATATTGTCCTTACATCGATATCAAGTATGTTTAAATTTTCAGCGATAATACGAAAATCGGCATATTCAGAATCTAAAGATATTAGACTAACATCTTTAAGAAATATATTATAGAGAAAGAAATTAACAAAACTTGAATTGTCCATTGTAACATTTGTCCAAGCACCGGATTGGAAAAAGATATAGCCATTTTTACTTTCAATGTTAGAGAAATTAGAATTATCAATATTTACTGTATAGAAACTTGAAAAAGAGAAATTAGAATTAGAGAAATTAGAATTACCAATAAAGACGCTATCAAAACTGGTAGATATGTATTTTATAGATGAAAAGTTTGAATCATAGATATTTACATTATTGAAATAACAACCTGACAAATTGGTATTAGAGGCATCTATGCCATAGATACTACCATGATTTAGAATACATCCAGGCCCTAGATAAAAGTAATTGTAATCGTTGTCAGATGGTAAATTAATTTCATTCGATGAAATCCCATTCTCTTCAATTATTTTATAAAATTCACCCTCTCTATCTTGGTGAATTAAATTATTTATTCTATCATAATATTCCTGATTTGATTCGAATAAGTGATATATCTGGTCGGCCCAAAAATTCTCGAATAAAACTTTGTAACAATTCCATTCCGAAGGAAGTATGGAGGCGCACCCCTGTATATGATCTAAATTAATATCACTAAAATTTATTTTATCTAATAATGTACCTTCCATATTTGAATAACTAAAATCCACATTAATCAAGGTCGCTCCGGTAAAATCAGTATTTATCAGATTTGTTTCAACAAATATGGAGTCAGTGAAATTCGAATATGATAAATCTAAATTTTTAAAATCGCAACCAGTAAAATCGATACCGCTCAAATCCATACCTGGCCCAACCTCATCACAAATTACTGATTCACTTTCTAATTCAATAAAATCAATATATGTATCAGAAATTTCAGCAGAGTATATTGTTACTGAAATTATTGGCTTATCCATCGCATCAGTTGAAACTTCTGATAACTCTGTTATTGCGTCACATCCTTCTATAACTTCCCCAAATACAGTATGTACGCCATCTAGATGATAAGGTTCTGAATCATTAGGGACTATGAAAAACTGAGATCCGCCACTATTTGGTTGCATGGTTTTAGCCATAGATATAGTACAAGGCTTATGCCTTAGACCATTATTGGCTTCATCTGGTACATTCCAACTTGTTTGTTGAGGGCAATTTTCTTTTGATGTTTCAGCCCCATTGCAAATGCCGTACCAATCAGCTGCATATCCCCCAGAACCATCATTATTCTCAAAATCACCACCTTGAATCATGAAATTATCGATTATTCTATGGAAGTTTGAATCGGTATAATTACCTCCAGAAATATGTTTTCGAAAATTATCCACATGATCAGGTGCTGCATTATGATTTAATTTGATTTTAATTTCATATTTATTTTCTCCATGAGATATTTTAAGAATTGCATTACTATATTCTACAGGAGTATTATTTGAATTATCGACATCATCAATTACATCAGTGCATCCAGATAAGGGAACTAGGATAAGAAGAACGGACAAACCAAGAGCACATATTTTCATACTCTTCGGTAAATGAGATGAAATTAAAGCCTATGCATTTAGAAAATATCGTTTAAACAATTTTATCGCTCAGAAATAGACAAATAGTATATCCTTATGGATGCAAAGTAATGGATTTGATGTTGGTTCTTTCATTTCTATTTTTTATGTCTATTTTTGCAGGAGTAGGTCTTGCATCTATGATGGTCAAAGAAGATACAACCGATGATTATCTTGTAGCTGGAAGAGGGATGCATCCAGCATTGGCTGCACTATCTGCTGTGAGTACTTGGAATTCTGGTTTCATGTTTATTGGTTTTATCGGATTTACTTACATGTTAGGGTTTAACATTATTTGGTTGTCCATATTATCTACTATTGGCCAAGTTGTGGCTTGGGCATGGTTATACAAATTTATTCAAGAAGAAGGTCAGGAAAGAGGAGTTCGTTCACTATCTTCTCTGGTTGCTGATAAGGCCGGTGCTCCTGAAGCAAAGTTAGCTGCTGTATTGTCTGTACTTTTCCTCAGTATATACGCAGCAGCTCAACTAACTTCAGGAGGAAAGGCACTGTATGTTATGATGGGTTGGGACGAGGTGATTGGGATTTTGATTGGTTTTGTACTAGTTGTGGCTTACTGCTATGCTGGAGGAATTAGGGCCTCGATTTGGACAGATGCTGCCCAATCATGTGTAATGATTGTAGGATCAACTATTCTCTGCTGGATTGCACTACAGGAAGTAGGAGGATTTGGAGGACTTACTGAGGGTTTAGAAGCGCAAGATCCACTACTCACTAAATTCTTCCCATCGGATTTGAGATTTGGATTCTCTATGTGGGCTTTCGCATTCTTCCTTGGAGGTCTTGGTGTTGCTGGACAACCTCAGGTTGTTTCTAGAGTCATGACTCTTGGATCTGATTCTGATCGTAAACAAGCAATGATTTGGTTTTTTGTTTGGCAGACGCCATTCTTAATATTGATGTTAATTATTGGCTTGGCAAGCCGGATTCTATTTACTGCTAGTGATTTTGATCCAGAATTAGGCTTACCAGCGATGGCGATGGAAACAATGCCACAAATTGGCGTTGGAATGATTCTTGCATCTATTTTTGCAGCAACTATGTCAACGGCTGATAGTCAAGTTCTCGCCTGTACCGCTGCTATCACGGATGATATTAAGCCGGAATGGAGGCAAGATCATAAGACTACAAAGAAAGTTACCCTAGTAGTAGCAGCATTTGCAACAATGATTTCGATTGGAGGACTCTATATTCCCGGAGGAGATTCGGTATTCAAGCTAGTTATTCTAGCCGTCTATGGCCTTGGAGGTATTTTCGTCCCACTCTTAATAATACGTTGGATGGGGTACAAACCAGATACCACTCATTCGATAGTAATGATGATTTCAGCATTTATTGGAGTAATTGTATGGACCTTACTTAAATTTGGAGATGCTGATGGTATTTTTCCCTCAGTACCAGGGATGGGAGCAGCTTTCATAGCTCACTTTGTAATGAATGAGATTAGAAGTCCTGAGTTGTCTTCATTCGGAAGATTTGAAATGCCCAGTCGCGAAAAATTTGGTGCTATTGCAGCAGTAATAGCTCTAGGTTTAGTTTTGAGTGAGGCAGTATATTTTATCGCTGCACCTGATTCATCAAATTCATCTGATTCTAAGGGAATGTATTATGTTACCATAATCGAAGAAGTTATGGTTTTAGATTCGGGTTCTGAGTACATTAATGATGGAGAAA
>Ga0115011_10002111_pt1 | contig 13954 bp, 13 predicted proteins | sample TroAtlMetagenome_2_FD_88705 | JGI IMG/M metagenome (GOLD analysis project Ga0115011, IMG submission 88705) | Marine eukaryotic phytoplankton communities from Atlantic Ocean - Tropical Atlantic ANT8 Metagenome | ecosystem: Environmental > Aquatic > Marine > Oceanic | place: Tropical Atlantic...
CGCAGTGAGTCAAGAGCAGCAGAGTGGTTATCTCCTTGGTCTGGAGCGACGCAAGATACCATCACGAAGTGTTTCACGCCCTCTGCTAGCGCCGCATCAACTAAATTGATTGTTCCAGCATGAGTGGTTACCTCATGATGATTTTCCGTAGACTCTAGGTCTATGCCAGCGGCGTGTAACACATATTCCGCGCCGCTCACCGCCCTGGTTAGGCTAAGGCGCTCGCGAAGATCTCCGAAAAAATATGACGCGCCAGTCTCATTTAGCCAAAAGTAGTCGGATCCACTCCTAACCAAACAGCGGACCTCACCTCGGCCTTGGCGTAGTATCTTGACGGCACTTCCACCTAGCCGTCCTGTTGCCCCAGTTACTAAGATCATTAATATTGCTCCATATCTTCTCTTCTAACCTATTATGTGTGGCTGCGTATAGTACTTTAGTGGTAATAGGTGTCACATGGATGACAATGAAAAACATGTTCGCAATGAAGGTCAGGATAACTCTCGTGTTTTCAAGGGCTTGATGCATAAGATCAAGGCTGGTTCTGAGGTTCTAGCGGACACGGCTGGTAGTGGGCGTCATCGAATAGACCGGCTAAGTATAAAAAGGGACCTTGATAAACTTTATTGGAAGTTAGGAAAAGAGGTCGTAGCGTTAGTCAACGCAGGAGAGGTCGTTCATCCTGGATTGGAAGAGAGGGTGTATCGGATAAAGCGTCTCTCTGAGCGATTGAGCAAGGGACAAGCTGATTAGCTTGTCTCTATAAATTGTAGACCTGATATTTGGTCTCTGAAAGGTTGCGCTGAACTCATTGGTTCGCTATACGGAAATCCAGAATAGATGTGGGGCTGTAGCTCAGCTGGGAGAGCACCAGGATGGCATTCTGGGGGTCAGGGGTTCGAACCCCCTCAGCTCCACCATTTTCTCGGGGACCTTGTCGGGTATGCATATCTGATAAGGTCCCCATTTTTTATAAAAGGGGCATAATATTAGAATGCCTGTTCGGAAAGCCACTGCTCAAGAGAGTTTGATACGGCAGCTATCTCCGCAGCCGTTTTACATTTTGAGGCGTTTCGCTCGAAGTCATTCAGCGCTATATCTGCATTTCCTACTGCCACCGAACCTATCTTCTCAGCTGACTCTATCATCTGTCTTTTAGCGTTAGATATCCTGCGCTTGACCTCTTCTACCTGTTCTAGGATAAGCTGTTCGTCTTTAGCATTGTGCTCGTATTTCTTAGCTTCGTTCTTCAATTGCTCAATCTCTTCAGCAGTGTGACTAGTTGGAGCGCTAATTGTAATAGCCTGCTCTCTTCCGCTAGCTGTGTCTTTGGCGCTAACGTTAACTATTCCGTTTGAGTCTATTGAGAATCTTACTTGTATCTTTGGGGTTCCCCTTGGTGCTGGGGGAATTCCCACTAATTCGAAGTCACCTAGAGAAATGTTGTTTTTAGCTAGGTCGTCTTCTCCTTGAAGTACGTGTATCCTGACGCTTGTCTGGTTGTCGGTAACTGTGGAAACTAGCTGTGATTTCTGCGTTGGGATGTGAGTTCCCTTTTTGATTAGACGTGAGAATCTTCGACCTTCACTCTCAATACCAAGAGAGAAATTTGTGACGTCTAGGAGGGTGATTGACTTAACGTCTCCCTCTAAAATTCCGCCTTGAATACTAGCACCTAATGCTACGACTTCGTCGGGGTTGAATGAACGGTTCAGTTTCTGGCCGAAAAGCTCACCTACGAGTTTTTGAGCCATGGGAATACGGGATGAACCGCCTACAAGTATTACCTCGTCGATTTGGTCATAGCTCAAACCTGAATCACTAACAGCGGCCTCACATTCAGCGATCGTGTCCTCTATCAGGTGACCTATCAAATCTTCGAAATCACTCCTTGAGAGTGCGCATTGGAGGTGCTTTGGGCCTGTTGTGTCGGATATTAAGAAGGGTAGGTTGATCTCTGTGGCTTGGGTGCTAGATAGTTCGATCTTTGCCCTCTCAGCCGCGTCTCTTAATCTTTGCCTAACAACCTTGTCTTCGGAGACATCTATGCCGTGCTGGTTCATGAACTGTTCGAGTAGCCATTCAACAAGAGCAGAGTCGAGGTCAGCCCCGCCCAGGGCGGTGTTTCCCCTGGTAGCTTTCACCTGAGCAACATCGCCTTCAATGTCTAGGATTGATATATCGAAAGTACCACCACCAAAATCATAGACTGCAACAGTGTTGTTCTTCTCACTGCTCTTTAGGTATGCGAGAGCGGCTGCTGTAGGTTCATTAATTATTCGGAGCACCTTGAGGCCAGCGATGACTCCAGCATCTCTAGTTGCCTGTCTTTGTCTGTCGGTAAAGTATGCCGGGACCGTAATCACGGCTTCAGTGACTGGTTCTCCGAGAAAAGCCTCAGCTGATCTTTTAAGGTTCTGCAGTATCATCGCGGAGATCTCTTGTGGAGAGTACTCTCTGTCTCTTATAGATATTGCACAATCACCGTTACTGGCTTCCGATATTTTGTAGTTTACAAGCGGGACATCTTCCTTGGCATCATCAAATTTTCTTCCGATGAATCTCTTGACCGAATGAACTGTAGTCTCAGCGTTTAGGACTAACTGCCGCTTCGCAGAGTTACCTACAAGTCGTTCTCCCGTCTCAGCTATAGCTACTACTGAAGGCGTAACCCTGGAGCCTTCTTCGTTGATAATTACCTCTGAGTCATTTCGATCCATAAACGCGACTACTGAATTTGTAGTTCCAAGATCGATCCCGATAATTTTACTCATTTACTGTACTCGCTATTCATAAAATGCTCTAAATTCTGAAGGCTAAAGCAGCAGATTATCGCTGTCAGTAGCACGTTAGCTCAGGTAGACGATACGTTCATGCGCCTCACGTTGTCAATCTAACGCTCACCATCGGCCCTGTTGGGGGGGGTGCTCGGGGCGGGAATCGAACCCGCACGCTCACATGGAGCAGGGGCTTTTAAGGCCCCTGTGTCTACCGATTCCACCACCCGAGCTAGTAGTGTCACTAGACACTTATCACATTGTAGTAGGATGTTCTGGATTCTTATCGTTAGTTTGATATAAATGGTGCGTAACCCCTTTTTAATCGGGAGCTTTTCGTGAGATTTTTTTCTATACTTTTTTTGATTTCGTGTGGTGGCGGGTCCTCTGACGTGAACGAACCACCTCCAGTAGGTGGTGAGCAGGGGGGAGCTAATGGTCCTAGCGCGGACAATATTCCCATAGCTGGTGATGGCGAGATCCAGGCTAGGATCTCTGGTGTTGTAGAGGTGCCCGATTTTAATGGACAGGTGATCCAATTCGACGCTCTTGCGGAATTTGAAGGGCAGAGTGTGGTGGTGGCAAACGAGCGGTATGACGCTCCAGGTGAGTTTAGGTTAGTTGTAAGGGGCGAACATGAATCAGTCGATGTGATTGTATACTTAGATGTCGATGGAGACGGACCATCACAAGGAGACCTTAGATACGAATACCCAGGTAACCCTATCTCACTAAACCCTGAAGCAGGGGAAGTTGTTGAGATTGGTGGTTTGGAGCTTTCTGTCGTAGATACTGGTGAAGGTAATAGTGGTGGTGATGTTGAAGGAGCTACGCCTTTAGTAGATGGTGAGGGTTCCGCTCCCCCTGTTCCTGAGGCAGGGCAACCAGGGCCAGGGCCTAACGACGGAGGAAATGAAGAGGCGGTGGTGGAAGAAGAATAAGGAGTGAGCTATCTCTTCCAATTATTTTTGAGTAGCGTGGTGCTGAGCAGTCTCAATGGGTGCTGGTTTTATAAGGCAGGCATTACAGAAAATGGGCGGAGTGAGGTTTACGAGATTCTGGACGGCGCCTGGTACAACAGATTGTCTGTTGATGAATTGACAGCTTCTGTTGAATTTGCCCGAGCCTCTAATGAGTTTCAATCAGGCGAGTCAGATGTGCTCTGGTTGCTGTCTCGTAATGTTAATTCAATAGCCTACGGGCATTCGCCTGATAACTCTGAGGAACTATATGATTTTGCATTTGAGGTTGGGTTTAGATGCTTAGCGAACAACACTGGTTGGTTAGGTCGCCTAGAACGCTCTGGTGGCTCTGTAACCGTAGCTGGCGTGGGTAGGCTCACCCTGTCAGACGCGCCTTGTCTAGAGCAGCTAATTATCTCCTGGGTCAGGCTAATAGAGCACCGAGGAGTACATTCGTACATAGATATCCCCGAATTAATTTATTTGGTCGATCGCCTGTTAGAGCTCAGTCCAGCCAGATGGGTTGGGTATTGGGGCAAAGGGATGGCCGCTGGCTTTCAAGCTAATGAATTGTCTGAGGTCGAGTTGTATATGGACCTTGCCTATGAAATGGAACCTGAGCTAGCGACGTCCACGGCCGACTATCTCAGGATAGCCATGACTTACCCTGACTATTTGGATGGAGATAGCATCGCAGAAAAGTTCAGCACCCGACAATTTAGAGTTAACGATGGAGTAGAGTGGGCCCTCGAGAACCAAAGGGCTGTTAGAGAGCTTTTTGACCGATAGGTATTAAATTCAACGAAAAAAAGCGGCATTACGCCGCTTTGTTTTTGAACCTCATGGTGTGCCTAGAGGTTTGTTTCTTACTGCCTTATTTAGCCGATACGACGACGACGGGCTGCTCTGCGAGCTGCCTTGCGCCTGCGCTTCTCTGCTAAACGTTGCTTTAGGCGACGTTTCTCACCTGGCTTCAGGTAAAAGCTGTTCTTCTTAATGTCTTTGCGGATACCCTCGCGCTCTACCTTTCGGCGGAAACGGCGCATTGCTTTTTCAAAGGGCTCGTTGTCTCTTACTGTGACGAGGATCAAGATGACTCCTAACTATATTTAGTCAATAAATTTAAGTAACGCCCGCGATTAGCACGATAAGCGCAAGACTGCCAATAATCAGAATACAATTCCTGCTGTTAATCCGCCATAAATTAAATTATGCAGCCCGCCCTCAAGTCTTATGCTGGCGTTTTCTGATACCGTAAACCTCATAGCAGCAAATATATCCACCATTGGTAGAACACTTGGAATGTCGTGTGTTCCGTCTGGGTCATCTGGGTTTTCTTCGTAAGATTCCCACGGCCGCACATATGTGCCATTCGCGCTCATCCCGCCATCCCACTTTTGGACCTCACCCGTTATAATAGCTAGGCCTAAACCACCTCCAAACATTAGAGAGAACCATGGTTGAAGCTTTATCTCGAACCCGTAATTTGCGCCTAAGTTGTATGTAGCGAGACCGCTTAGCGCTATGTAATCACCATCGTCGTAATTAGGAGGGTCTTCTTTATCGTCCCAATAGCCGTCTGGTGTACTGTTAGGCATGTATTCGAAATAGAAGATCCCGTTAGCTTCTTCGTTCCTAATCACATACTCGATGCCGGTGGCATACGCTGATACTGACGGCCTTTCGAGGTGATTCCCGTTGTCTGTATCTCCGTTGTAAAAATATAGGTCGAAGACCGAATCAGGAATGAAAGCGTATCTAATCCTTAGGTTGACCTCTTGTAGAAATGGTCTCTGGCGATCTGAGCTCGCCCCGCTGGAGCCTGCCCTATTTGTTGTCTGGTGGTCTGGTTCAGGAATTTGAAGCTCTGACAACCCTTGAGAAAGGGCGACTGGGAGAGTAAGGAGAAGTATCGACATAATCACTCGCTGCTAAATACCTGAGGTAGGTTGTTGATGGACAATTTGAGAGTAACCAACTTTTTGAGGTAGTGTGTATGACAATCTGCGAAGAACGCTCATTATGTGTACTGTTTGTGCCTATTATTATGGCCTGGACTGTCGGTTGTGGGTACCAGATTGGTAGAGTTTCTCCATCCGTAGAGAGTGTTAATTATTCTTTCGATTCAGCAATTCTACTACCACCAGTTGTTGAGTCGCGTATTCGTGAGGGTGTGTGGCAGGAGGTGCAGAGAAGGACTCGGACTGGGGGCGAATGTACACTTGATATAAGTGTAATAAGAGCCTCTAGTACCCCTAGCCTGGGTACATTGTCGAATGTAGAGTTGGAAATAGGCGGTACATTTGGCCAGGGTGAGCCTCTTTTAGTCGATGGTCGTCGCAGTTTTACAGTGACCTCTCCAGAATCTTCTGACGAAATGAGGCTGGACAGCTACGAAGAATTGGCTAGAACTCTGACTTCAGACCTGTTGTTGCGGTTACTCACTGATGGAGAACATGTATGCCACTAAGTAAGTTAACATCGCAACTCGCCGAAAAGCCAGCGGCAGTCTATGTCTTAATTGGAGACGAAGAGCTCCTAACTGCTAGAGCCACCGACATAGTGACGGAGGCTGTGATAGGAGGTGGGTTAGCTGCCTTTAATCAGTCAGTCTATAGGGCTAGTGACCCATCATCACAGGAGGCCGTCGCAACAGCAAGAACATTGCCCATGATGTCTGAATACCGTCTAGTTGTCATAAAGGGTATAGAAGAGGCCTCAGCTGAGCTGCTTCAATTAGTTTTGGACTATTGTGAAAGTCCAGCCGATACATCGGTGCTGGTCCTCACGGGCTTAAGGTGGCCCAAAGCAGTCGGAGGTGTTGATAGGGGGAGGAGAATAGAGGGAAAAGTTAAAAAATTGGCGGGTCTCTATAGGTTTAAGGCAAAGGATCAGGACCCTGTTAGTTTCGCAATTCATTTTGCCAACGAAGCTGGATGTTCCTTGAGTAGGCGAGATGCCATCGGTTTAGTGGAAATGGTTGGGGGTGACCTTAGTCAAATAAAGTCGGAAATAGAAAAGCTATCTTTATGGCTTGGAGATGAAGAGACTATCGACAGCACAGCTTTGAGCGAGGTTTGTTCAATGCTTTCCGAGGCTGAGATATGGGCGCTCACAGACGCGATAGTTGAGCGAAACGCCGACCGTGCACTTTCTACAACGCATAGGCTGCTGGAGTCAGGTGAGCCTGCTCACAGAATAATAGCCATGATTACTTGGCAAATCAGACAATTAATCCAGCTCCAGGAGGCGTTGAGATCTGGCAAAGATCCCAAAAAGGCTGGAATAAGAATGCCTGTTAGAAAACTGCAGGCTGCAACTAGAAGCCTAAGGCAAAGCCCAGTATCTGCTTTACTCTTGTTAGGCGCTATCGCTCAGGCAAATGAAAGAATGAACTCATGGAGGACAGGAGGCGACCGGATCCTAGAAGGGCTAGTTCTAAGTTTAGTTGCAAGCTAGGGCTATTGCCCCTTTAGCCATCAATATACAAAAACTAAAACGGAGCCATGCACAATTGAGGTGCTAGGCTCCGCATAAAGCTTACTGGCGTAGGGTTATCTCTAGCCAGGCAGTTTTCAGATTCTGTTTACAGCCTTTGTTAGGCGAGAGACCCTTCGTGCTGCTTGGTTTGAGTGCAGTATTCCCTTGGTAGAGAGGCTCTGAATAACAGATGTAGTTTTGTTGAGCTCTGCCTTAGCCAGGTCCTTGTCACCAGCTTCTATTGCGCTTAGAAGGGTCTTGATTTGAGACCTCATTACTGAACGGTAGTGACGATGATGCGTGCGAAGTGTCGCATTTTGGCGCATGCGCTTGAGGGTGCTTTTGTGATTAGCCACGTGAACTCCAAAGTATAAATATCTTAAAGGCTGCGCCTTGTAGCATGTTCTAAGAAAAACCGCCAAATAAAGAGGAAGAAAAGACGACACTTCTTTTTGTAAATAGCAAATAATGGGCGTTAGCGGTTGCGGTGTTAATGGGCTGCAGGTATTTAGCATTGCGAAATTGACGTTCTAAAACATTAGGAGCCATAGTGAAGATTTGTGTAGTCGGTACAGGGTACGTGGGTTTGGTAGCAGGAACATGCCTAGCTGATCTTGGGCATGATGTAGTCTGTGTAGATAACGACCTCGAGAAGGTCTCACTTCTTAACTCTGGCGGAGTTCCGATTTACGAACCTGGGCTCGACCACCTGATACAGAGAAATGTCAAAGAGGGGAGGCTATCCTTTACTTCTGACGGCGTTGGCTCAGTTAGAAGCTGCTCTGTTGTCTATATTGCAGTAGGAACACCTCCAGCATCAGACGGTTCTGCTGACTTGAGTGGGGTAAAGGCTGTCGCTAAAATGATCGGCTCCTCGATGGAGTTAGAGTCGACAATTGTAATTAAATCAACGGTGCCTGTCGGCACTTCCGATATGGTCCGCGAGATAATATCAGCAGAGACAAGTGTATCTTTTGATATCGCCTCCAATCCCGAATTCCTAAAGGAGGGCGCTGCTATTGATGATTTTATGCGTCCAGACAGGATTGTTGTCGGTTGCAAGGACGAAAAAACTCAGGAGGTAATGGACCAGATATACGGGCCTCTGATGCGTACCTCAAAGCCTATTATATACATGGATAACCGCTCGGCTGAGCTAACCAAGTACACAGCAAACGCCTTTTTGGCGACGCGAATATCCTTTATAAATGAGATCTCTAAACTGTGCGAAAAGGTTGGGGCTGATATCGATTCGGTACGCAGGGGAGCTGGGTCAGATTCTCGTATTGGTCTTAGATTCTTTTTTCCTGGCGTCGGATATGGTGGTTCCTGCTTTCCTAAGGATGTGAAAGCGCTAATGACTACAGCTGAAGATTCTGGGATGCCTTTGACTATACTGGAGGCTGTCGAGGGTGTAAATGCAAGCCAGAAACGCCTATTTGTCGACAAGATCCAGCAGAGGTTTGGTAGTGACCTAACAGGGCTTAGGTTTGGAATCTGGGGCCTATCCTTCAAGCCAGAGACTGATGACATGCGTGAAGCTCCATCTTTGGTAATAATTGAGGGACTATTACAGATGGGTGCTGAGGTATCGGTTTACGACCCTGAAGCGATGACAGAGGCCAAGCATACTCTTGGAGACTCCGTACATTGGTCGGAGAACAGTATGGCAGCGATAAGGGAAGCCGACGCGCTGGTTCTGGTAACTGAGTGGCATGAATTCAAGAATCCTAAGTGGCCAGAAGTATCATCGGCTATGCGTCAGAAGATCGTCTTTGATGGCAGAAACATATACGACCCAAAATCCCTTAGAGCTATGGGTTATGAAGTACATAGCGTTGGTAGGCCGTAGTGGCTGAGAAGCTGATCCACCCTATAGAACGCGTAAGGAATTTTGCGATAATTGCGCATATTGACCACGGCAAGTCAACCTTGGCAGATCGGTTGATTGAGGTGACGGGCGCTCTTAGTAAACGGGAGATGAAGGCCCAGTTCCTCGACAATATGGAGCTGGAAAGAGAGCGCGGCATCACTATAAAGGCGCAGACTTGCGTCATGGATTGGATCGCTGATGACGGAGAGCTCTATAGGTTGAACCTAATAGATACACCAGGTCACGTTGACTTCTCGTATGAGGTTAGCAGGTCTCTTGCTGCATGCGAGGGGGTTTTATTAGTTGTCGACGCCGCTCAAGGTGTTGAAGCGCAGACTTTAGCAAATGTCTACCTGGCTATTGAGGCTGATTTAGAGATTATACCTGTCATAAATAAAATAGACCTCCCTGGTGCTGAGGTCGAGAAGGTGCTGGAACAGCTAGAGGCTGGAGTTGGGATAGACATAGACAACGCCGTTCTATGCTCTGCGAAAAGCGGTGTTGGTATCGAGGAGCTTCTAGAGTCTATAGTTCGAGATATCCCGCCACCAGTCGAAGACCGCGAGGCACCACTCCAAGCTTTGATCATCGATTCTTGGTTCGATACATATGTCGGTGTCGTGGTTTTGGTTAGGGTCAAGGCTGGTCGAATATCCAAGGGTGACAAAATACGAATGATGGCTTCGGGTGCTATACACGACGTTTCTAGCGTTGGTACTTTCACACCCGCTCCTCGTGATTCCAACGAGCTTGATGCAGGCAGCGTAGGTTTTGTTATCGCAAGCATCAAGGAGCTAGCGGATGCTAAGGTTGGCGATACAATCACGAACCATAAACAGCCGTCAGACAGCCCCTTATCTGGATTTAAAGAGGTAAAGCCGATGGTTTTCTCTGGAGTTTTTCCAGTTGATTCGGCTGATTATGGCGACCTGAGGGACGCGCTCAATAAATTGGCGCTCAATGACGCCTCTCTTACCTCTGAGCCAGAGACGTCAGATGCGCTAGGTTTTGGATTTAGGTGTGGTTTTTTAGGTTTACTCCATATGGAGATAGTTCAGGAGCGCCTCGAGCGTGAGTATGACATGGACCTGATTACAACGGCGCCATCAGTCATATACAATGTGGTGACTAAAAAGGGCGAGGAGTTTTCAATTCACTCGCCTTCAAAATTACCCCCAGTTGGTGAGATCGCTGAGATAAAGGAGCCGATCGCAAAATTGGTTCTACATCTCCCCGAAGAGTACATCGGTCCAGTGATCAAGCTGTGTCAAGATAGGAGAGGGGTCCAGGTGGATTTTCAAATCCCGACTCCAGGCCGCGTAGTGTTGACGTATGATCTACCGTATGGCGAGGTAGTTTTTGATTTCTTTGACAGATTGAAAAGTATATCAAGAGGTTACGCCTCTATGGATTATGACGTAGATAGATGGATAGCCTCTGACCTAGTAAAGCTGGATATCATCTTAAATGGCGACATAGTGGATGCTCTGTCTACCATTTGCCATAGGGCTAATGCCTATGACATGGGCAAGGCCCTAACTCGAAAATTAAAAGAGTTTATCCCACGGCAGATGTTCGATGTGGCGATTCAGGCGGCAATAGGTACCAAGGTTATATCTAGGACCACCGTCAAGGCTATGAGGAAGGATGTAACTGCAAAATGTTACGGCGGTGATATAAGTCGAAAACGAAAGCTGTTAGAGAAACAAAAGAAAGGTAAGAAGAGAATGAAAGCCGTGGGTTCTGTAGAGATACCACAAGAGGCTTTCTTGTCTGTGTTGAAGGTCGGTGACTGATTGTCACACCATCTCAACAAAACCTTTCTGTGAAAAGAGATACTTGGTGACTGATGAGACGACACGGTAAAATCAAAATTTCCACTATATTACTGGTAACGGTTGTTGGGTGGGGATCAGTATTGGGCTCTAGATATGCCAGCACCTACTGGCGTGCTGGTGCGATTGAAGAGATTGTTACAAGGACGGCGTTTAGATGGCGGGATCGAAACGAGGATGCTGCCAAGAACCTTCTTGAGCACGAGTTAATCGAGTCAGGATATGATTATATTCTCCCATTCAATCCAAACTCTCCAGTGAACAGCCAATGTACCTTTTCGACTATTAGTCCGAATGAAAAACACATTGAATGCTGGTGGTGGGATCAGGTGAAAATGCCACTTGTAGATAATTATCGGGATATTGAGTACTCAATACATCTTTATCTGGATGAGAACGATACTCTTTGGGAGTGGGAGGAGGGAGAATGAGTGTTGTTATGAGAGGTCCAGATATAGGTCGCTCAATTGCCCGAATGGCACACGCTATTACTGAAAGTAACGGAGGCGTTGATGGCCTTTGTATAGTTGGCATACATACAGGCGGGGTGGCGGTGGCTAAGCTTCTGTCTGTGCTTATTGGCCGTATAGAAGGTGTCTCAGTTCCTTATGGAGAGATAGACATTACGCTTTACAGAGACGACCTTTATACTGGTTTAGAGAAGCCAGTATTAGGTGAAACGCGACTCCCTTTTGATCTCACAGGGCGGACCTTGGTCTTAGTTGATGATGTTTTGTTCACTGGAAGAACTGTTAGGGCCTGTCTGGACGAAATTATGGATTACGGTAGACCATCTAAAGTACAACTGGCAGTTCTTGTTGACAGAGGTCACAGGGAGCTTCCTATCGCTGCGGATTTTATCGGTAGGAGCATAATTACTGAGAAAAGCGATAAAGTTGATGTGTTCATTAATCTCAAAGCCCCCAGTGACAGTTGGGTTAGCGTAAATGGTGAGGGCGTAGCATAATGAAGCGCAAAGACATGCTCGGTCTGAGGGGAGTCTCACGATCTGAAATAGAAGAGATTCTAGATACGGCAGAGCGATTCAAGGCAATCTCGAAACGTAAAATAAAGAAGGTGCCGACTCTTAGAGGTCGCACCGTTATAACGCTGTTTTATGAGAATTCTACGCGGACTAAAGTAAGCTTCGACTTAGCAGCTAAGCGGTTATCTGCTGATGGGGTTGGAATCTCTGCGTCGACATCTTCTGTGAAAAAGGGTGAAACCCTCATGGATACAGCTAGAAACCTTAATGCTATGCAGCCCGATGTTGTAGTTATGCGTCACCCCTGCGCTGGTGCCCCGCATATGCTCGCTGAGAACTTCCCATTTTCTGTGATTAACGCTGGGGATGGCATCAATGAACATCCGACACAGGCGCTCCTTGATATGCTGACAATTAGGCAAAAGCTGGGGGGGATCGAGGGAAAAACCGTAGCAATCGTTGGCGACGTCTACCACTCACGGGTCGCTAGATCGAATATTTATGGATTAGTCACTATGGGGGCTAGGGTATTACTCGCTGGTCCAGGGACGATGTGCCGTAAGGAGATGGAGGAGCTAGGCGTTGAGGTTAGGCACACTATTGATGATGTGCTTGAAGATGCTGATGTACTAATGATGCTCAGGATCCAGAGAGAGAGGCTAGGCCCAGGAATGTTGTCGAGTAGCCGAGAATATTCACAGCTCTATGGCCTTAATATGGAGCGGTTGAAAAGAGCTAAGGAGCAGGTTTTAGTTATGCACCCTGGTCCAATAAATAGAGGTGTAGAGCTAGACACAGAGGTCGCTGATCACCAACAGTCGGCCATACTTGAGCAGGTCACTAATGGGGTGGCTGTGCGGATGGCGCTATTGTTCCTATTGTTAGGTGGGGAAGGGGGTAATGATGACAATATTGCTTAAAGGGGGTTTGGTTTACTGTGAGGCTGAGGGTATAAAAACGCAGTCTGACATACTTATAAAAGATGGCATGATAGCCGAAATAGGTCAGAACCTTAGCGCAGAGGGCGCAGAAGTGTTGGACTGTAGTGGTCGCGTCGTCACAAATGCATTTGTTGGATTAGAGGCACACGTCGGAGAGCCTGGCCAAAGATGGAGGGAGGACTTTGGCACTGGAGGCAGGAGTGCCGCGGCAGGTGGTTTTACCTGGTTAGCCGCAAGCCCGAGCGGTAGCCCTTGTATAGATGATGAAGAGGTGGCTTCGAGCTTTATACGGCGCTCTAAAGATACTTCGTCAATACATATTGTACCTGCGGCGTCATTGACAGTAGGTGGTAAGGGCGAGAACTTATCCGAAGTCGGGTTATTGGCGCGGGCTGGTGTGGCTCTGTTTACCGATTCTGGTGTACTAATCAAAGACACGACAGTTTTGAGGAATGCGTTGTTATATGCAGGGAAAATGGGTCTTCCCATCTTACTCAGGGCAGGAGACGCAGATTTAGAGTCGCGTGGTGCTATGCACGAAGGAGAGGTTTCCAACCGCATCGGTATACGAGGCCTGCCAGCGGCAGCTGAGGAGATGGGGTTAGCCAGGCTGATATCCCTAGTTAGAGATACGGGTACAGCAGTACATGTGACGGGTATAAGCGCTAAGGAGTCTGTGGAACTTTTGCGTAAAGCTAAGGCGGATGACCTGCCAATATCGGCCTCCACGCCTGCGTTTAACGTAGCGTTAATAGATTCGTCTGTAATGGAATCGAGCTACGATACTAATTTTCGCCTGACTCCTCCACTAAGATCTGATTCGGATAGGGTTGCATTGGTTGAAGGGATCAAGGACGGCCTTCTTGCAGTTTCTAGTGCACACACCCCGTGGAGCAGGGTAGAGAAGGAGCTCGAGTTTGAGCTGTCTGTACCAGGAGCCGTGGGGCTAGAGACCGCCTTTTCCGCTACTTACGCTGGCACTCAAGATCTATTCGCGACCATTCGTGCGCTATCAACAGACCCCGCAAAAATTGTGGGTATAGAGCGAAGGATAGCTGTGGGGGCGGTTGCTGAGATAGTAGTAGTTGATAAAGATATGAG
>Ga0115011_10002112_pt1 | contig 13952 bp, 10 predicted proteins | sample TroAtlMetagenome_2_FD_88705 | JGI IMG/M metagenome (GOLD analysis project Ga0115011, IMG submission 88705) | Marine eukaryotic phytoplankton communities from Atlantic Ocean - Tropical Atlantic ANT8 Metagenome | ecosystem: Environmental > Aquatic > Marine > Oceanic | place: Tropical Atlantic...
ATTTTTATATCTGATCTATGAGGAATCCAGCTTCCTTAAATGAAGGCAAATCCGAATAGGTGTTTAGATAAAAATTACTGTAGAGCCTTGACGATTTTTGGGCGGGTGGATTGGATTCGGTCGTAGTCCAATGGAGTCCCAAAAGGCTTGAATAAAAGCGAATCAAGGAACTCGTAAATAGGTTTTGCGTCTTTCCATGGTATCAGAACGCCTTCTAGTGCGGTGCTTCCGTCATTGTTTCTGGCTCCTTTATCGGCTCCTTTAGTCACTAAAGCTTGAACTATTTTTGTGTGACACAAAAACGCGGCACTATGAAGAGGCGTATTTCCATCTTTATTTCTTTTATTTAAATCTGCGCCGGCATTTATCAGTGCAATTGCTACAGCAGAATGGCCAAATGCCGCTGCCATTCCTAGTGCCGTATCTTTGTTACCGGTTGGGTTTGGGTCTTGTTTATCTAGGTTAGTTCCCGCAGCAATATGTTGTTTCGTGGCATCTAAATCCCCATTAATCGCTGCTTCGAAAAGCGTTATATTGGGAGGCTGTGGAGCTTGCGAACATGCGGAGAGAAGAACGATGGTCCCGAGGGCTATGATGTATTGTATGGTTTTTTTCATGAAAAAAGTTGTTTAATTGGTTGTCCGTCACGTACGAGGTTAATGGGTCTCCCTACATTGGTCTGGAATTCTTTTTGAGGAGAGATGCCAATATTTTGGAAAAATGAAGCGGCTATATCTTCCGGGGAATAGCCTGATCCTTCCGGTTCCCCTGCAAGTTTATCCGTTTCTCCGATGGCTTGCCCCCCCCTGACATCACCGCCGGCCATCAGGGCAAACATGGCTCTTGCCCAATGATCCCGTCCGCCTTGATTGTTTATTTTAGGGGTTCGGCCAAATTCACCGGCTACCATTATCGACGTTGAAGAGAAAAGGTCTCTTTCCTTAAGTCTGTCGATTAAGGAAGCCAGTCCTTTATCAAAGGGTGGCAGCAAATTACTGAGCCGCGAAAAATTATCCGTGTGAGTATCAAAATCAAATTCAGCTGGACGCAATCGGACTGTAACAAAATGAACCCCGGCCTCGATCAATCTAGAAGCGAGCAGCAGGCTTTGCCCGAACTCATGTCTGCCAAATCTAGTAGCTTCGGTAGGTTTTTCCAGAGAAAGGTCAAAAGCTTTTCTGGTAGTTGGTGAACTGATGATGTCGTGAGCCTGTTCTCCAAAACGGTCAAGCCCACGAACCGATTCATCTAGATCTTCATAGCCTCGGAATGCCGTGTCCAGATCGTCTAGAAGTTTCTTTTGGGAATTATATTTTTCTACGGTTAATCCGTCCTCGAGAGAAATGCCGCGAACACTATAAGGAATTCCATATGTCGGCTTTTTGGCCGTGAGGGCACTAAATTCATTGCCAAGATAACCAGGGCCTACAAACGATTCGTCTATTGAAACGTAGGATGGCAGATCGGACGCAGATGGATGTACTTTGCTGACTACCGAGCCGTATTCTGGATAGCTTAATGTCTGAGAAGGACGGTTTCCTGTGAGCAGATATTTTTTCCCAATTCCATGATCTGCAAGAGTATGAGTCAGCCCGCGAATAATCGCGTAGTCTTTGGCGCGTTTGGCTAGCTCTGGAAGATGTTCGCAAATTTGGATTCCAGGAACTGAAGTTGATATGGGATTGAACTCGCCACGGTATTCAGAAGGAGCATCGGGCTTGAGGTCAAAGGTGTCCTGGTGAGACGGGCCGCCTTCTAGAAAAATAAAAATTCCAGACCGGGTAGATGAAGTTGATTTTGAGGCCGCTTGAACTCTCAGATAATTAGACAATGAGAGGCCTCCTAAGGCTCCCACCTTTAGCATTTGCCGCCGGTTAAAATGCTTCATATCCATGTTTGCTTCTTTGCCCAATTATTTTTTGCGGCGTGCTGTCCGCTTCGCTAGGTCGAGATTAACTTTTTGATATTGTTTATAGCCAGAAAAAGCGTCTCGAAAACGATCACCAGTAAATTTGACCTGAGGCCATTCATCCTTTGGAACGCCTGCCTCTTCAATCATAAAACTGCATTCAAATACCCCTTTGCTGTTGGTTTTACCGCCTAAATAATATGCGGAGACATCGACTAAACTATTAGGGTTTCGCTGTTGGGGCTTTTTGGGAAATCCTTTTGTATTTTTGGAGCGCTTAGTTGCAGAAGCTATTTTTGGTAGAGCTTTGACCTCGTATCCTTTTGCTATTCGGTAGAGATGCGTATCGGACCTTATAAGCATGGAGTCTCCTGCAATGGCAGGCATGGAAACAAATACTGTATCGAATTCATTTTTGGAGAGCACCTTAAATTCAGAGGAAGCTTCGACCACTGAAGCACCCCCATCCTTGCTAAAGAAGTATATCTTTCCATCGGCATATACGGGAGATACCCAATGGTTTTGTAGCCCCCCTAGTCTTTCGCTAAAGACTTGTTTGCCAGTTTTGGCGTTGTAGCAGCTTACCATTCCTCCGCTATCAGTAATCATGTACAAATTGTCTCCAACAATCAGAGGGGCAGGAATATTTGAAACGCCTCTACGAGTTGTCCACCGTATGTGCGAATCTGTTACGTCTCCCGACCCGGATGGATCAATGGCGAAAAGTTTTTTAGAGATTCCTGAGTTGGTGAAAATAAGGCCGTGCCTGAATATCGGACGACATGTGACGTTATAACCATAACCAGAGCCGTGACGAATAAACCATAACTCTTTACCTGTCGAAGGGTCGTATGAATAAGTCGCTTCGGCGGCAGGGCTAATAAGTTGCTTTTTCCCATCATGCTCAATGATGGTAGGCGTGGCATATGATTTGCGATTGTCATTAGGCTTATCCTTTGGAGGGACCCGGCCGGACTTGTATGTCCTTTTGGTCATCCAGCGAGTCTTACCGGTTTCTTTTTCCAGAGCAGCAACGAACTGTTGGTCTACTCCATCGTAAGTTAAAAATATTAAGCCTCCATCGATTATAGGGCAGGAAGCAGCGCGAACCCTGTGATCACAATTTAGATCTCTCCGTTCCCAGAGTTTTTTTCCGGTCTGAGTATCCAAGCATGCGGTCCCATAGGAGCCAAAGTGAACATAAATACGACCCTCTTCAATGATCGGAGTCGGAGTGGCGTGTGTGTTTAAGTGCGACCACTCGTTTTGTGGATTGGTGACATCAAAGACCTTAATGTCGTGCTCGATTTTTCCGGTCTCCAGATTGACGCACACGGCAAATAGTTCCGTACCATCTTTTTTTGCTGTTGTGACCCAAACTTGCTTCTCCCAGACAACAGGGGAGGACCATCCTAGGTCGTGAATAGGAGTTCTCCACTGAACGTTTTTTGTATCAGAAAAATTAACTGGAAGTTTGGCATTAGAGGCAACGCCGTCATCAGGGCCTCGAAACTGATTCCAATGAGTGTTGGCCTCCAAACTAGAGGACAAAGCAAACGTCAAAAGCCATGTAGTTGTGAGAATGATTTTTTTCATATTTATAAAATAGTTTAGTGGTTGAGAATAAATTCTTTTGTGTTCATTAATGCCCAAAGCAGATCAGTCAAGCCGTCCTCGGTTGATGAAGCGCTAGCCAGATGGGCTTTGGCGCGGGAGACTTCTGTTTGGCGCGGGAGACGATTTACAGACCGAAGCCAGGCCTCCTTAATTAATTCTGTACCATCATTTTTCTTGTTGCTCTCGCTAACCTCAGTAATCCAGCCGCTACTATCCAGTCGCATGCGAACCAGGGGGTCATTTTGCAGAAAAATAGATTGTAGTAATGTCGGCTTGTTGACGCGTTCGCAATCGCAGTTAATGGCTCTGGCAGGCTTGCCGAATACCTTCATTGCGTGAGTTCCCGCCATACGCATAGAAAGGTGGCCGGTGCCGCGCCGTTTCAAATTTGTTCTCACGTTTTCCAGTTGATCTGATTTGGCCGTGGCTTGTTTCATTGCATCATAAATTACCTCTGCAGGAATTCTGCGAGGGATAGCTCTGCTATAGTTGCGGAGGTCATCCCGGTTGGTTTCATTAGGCCGCCAACTCCGCTGGTAGGTTTCACTACTTACAATTTGTCTGTGCAGCCATTTCATATCGTAGCCGCTTGCCACAAAGCCCTGGGTAAGCCAGTTGAGCAATTCAGGGTTGCTCGGGGGATTGGAGGGAGTGAATTCATCAGTCGGCTCTACAATTCCGACATTAAAGTAACCGGCCCATACACGATTAACAAAAGAGCGGGCGAACCATGGATTATCCTCTCTGCGCAACCAGTCCATAACAGGTTTGCGCGGGTCGTTATCGCCGATCGTAACCTTGTGGCTTCGTAGCAGGCTCAGCTCTTTCTTATTTGCGCCCGAGGGATTCGCGGCACTTCGTTTTCTCCCTTTCTTCAGCATGGGGGTGTCAAAGAAATTTGAGAAATCAACAAAGTCATTTTGTGTCCATTGGTCAAAAGGGTGTTTGTGACATTCTGCGCACTGTAATTGAATCCCCAGAAAGCTGTGGGCTACAGACATCGCTGTATCTTTTGGTTCCTCGAGGCTTTGGCGGGTCCAAAAATAAGGCATGCCTTCTCCAACCCCGCGAGAAACGTCGGACAACATAATTCCCTCTACCAGCTCAAGATAGGATTGATTGCTGGCAATCTTTTCATAAATCCAGTCATACCATCTTGTTGCTTTTACATAGCCATTTTCTGTAGCCACTTCAAGCAGACTGCTAATGGAGGCGGGATTGCCTCCGGTAAAATCGCACAGCTTGTTTGCCCACCATGCCGCATATGATGGGCGCCCTAAAAGCTCATTGATTTTATTATTACGCTTATCAATTGAGGTATCTGCGATGAACGATAAAACTTCATCAGGGGAAGGAAGTGTGCCGGTTAAGTCGATGCTTACTCTTCGGAGAAACTCGGTGTCTGAGCACCTCTCGGAGGCAGAGATCCCGAGCTTGTTCAGTTTTTCCCCAACAAGTTTATCAATGGGGTTGAGATATTTTGTGACATCAATTTGCCCTCGCTTATCTGTTATTGGCCGTAAAACAGGTATCGCTGCAATGCCGTTGTCATATAGGGCTACAATGTGGGTATCCCCCTTTCCGCTGGAAGTTGCTATGCCTAATTCATCAACCAAGACTACGGCATCGTTGTTGGTGCGAAAACGCGTTAATGCTGTTACATCTTCTCGATCGCCGTTTTCCCATTCAGCAATGATGCGGATTTGAGCGGCATCCTCCGAATTAAGAAAAAGAATTTCCTGTGGCTCATAAAGGAGTCGAGCCAGTTTCTTTCCAGATTGAATGGGAACTAAGTCAGCCGGATCCGGCCAAGGGGCTCCCTGAGCAATCCAATTTTCCAAATCGGCTATTTCACTTGCTTCAAGCATTCGCTCCGGTGGCATTTGCAGATCCGGGTTGGAGTGACTTACAGCTTCAATCAAAAGACTTTTATTAATATTGCCTGGAACGATGGCGGCCTTCCCTGAGGCCCCTCCGAGAAGCGCATCCTCTCGAGATTTAAGCTGAAGGTCGCCCTTGCTTTGGTTGTGGCCATGGCACTCATAACAATTGTTCTCTAAAAGAGGGAGGATCTTGGCATTAAAGAATTGAATCCCTTCTTTTGAGAATGCGGGCTTAGAGGCAGGAGCTGCTTTGTCTGTTTTGGCGATTGGTATCCCGGCTGCTCCAGATTGTATCCAGCGATGTAGTAGATTGTATTCCCATGTGTCTTTTTCGATGATTTCTCCGCCGCGATGTTTGATTTGTTTGGTTGGCTTAAGGAGAATCAAACTCCGGTCAGGAGTATCGAGGTCTACTCGGGCTCCCTTTTCTGAAGAAGCTTCTCCTACAAGGGCAGCATGATCCCTTTGAAAATCGAATCCAAAAAGCGATAGGCGGAAATCTCCTGCGCCCTGAAAAGAGCCGTGGCATTTGGCAGAGCTACATCCAAGTTTGCCAAGCAGTGGAACGATGTGTTTTTGAAAATCAGGGATCGATTTGCTGCCAGGCTCTGCAAACCGAATCTCAGGCGGGGAGTTTTCCTCAATAGCTGCAATACTTACAATTTCCAGCTGCAGAAAGCAGAGAAGAAAAGCATAGCAGGTGATTTTACCGAGGTTTTCCATCAGCCCTTATATAAAGAGGCTTTATAAATTATCTTAAGCCAGTTTTACGGTTCAACAATCTCCAACACGTCAGTCACATCAAACATATCGAAGACGCGGTTGCGATGTTGGATTCCGACCCGGATGGTATCGCTTGTCTGTAGCGAGTTAAATTTGTCTGCATGGTCATTGAAAAAACCACTAATGCGAACACGCTTGCCTTTAATGCTATTTGTGTCTGAAGCCTTATTAGAATCTTCCACGCTTACTATTTCTTCTGCAAGCAGGAGCACTTCATAGCCGCTAGATTCTAAAATTTTTCCTTTTATAACTCCTCCGAACCCTCGGAAAGATTCAGGAGGAACTCCGTGTGCGTCTGGGCTAAATTGGACGGCGCGTTCAAGTACGTTGAATTTATGTGCGAACGACAAAGTTTTTGATGCAGCTGAATAGCCACCGGTGCGAACCTTGAGGGATTGGCCTTTTTTAATGAGAAGCAGGTTGTCTCGGAATTGCCCAGAGACTCCGGTAACTTTTACTGTCTTCCCAATAATTTCATCTTTCACCCATGAATTGCTATATCTGTTTAGCGTAGCATAGTCGACTTCCATAGTGAATTCTCCCAATTCAATATCCTTAGATTTTAATCGGCCAATGACGATGGAATAAAAATTAGTGGCACCTCCTTTGCCTTTACCTTTATTCATTACTAATCGTTTCCCCTTTTTATTTCCTCCTTTTTCCCCCGTCGCCTTTGTCGCAGTCCCGTCGCCCATATTGATAACGACAGCATCTCTTTTTTGGAGATCAGAGAATCGTGATTCAAAACTTTTTCCTGTGAACGTGATTATAGGCCATTTGCTTTTATCTTGGCCTTTGCCTGCGATGATAAATGAAGCCTGATATTGACCGTCCCCATCTTCTTTTCCTCCAAGAAAAAATCCGTTTAAAGCCATAGATGAATCGCTACTTTCACCAGCCTTGACCTCATTATATTTTTGCACAGCTTCTTTCTTCGTGAGCTCTCCAGCCTTAACCGCGGCTGCGAGTTTAGTTCTTAGGGCATCGAGATCGATTGCTTTTTTCTCGGCGAAGATCGGTGAGGATGAAAATAAAACGATCAGACTGACTGTAAGTGTGGTTAGCTTCATTAGATAAACCTAGTTTATGATGTAAGTAATACGAAAAAGGACATGAAAAGGTAACAAATAATTCAAATTTAGTTTGAGAATATAGGGCTAAGGATTCTTTCCTTTATCCAGTTTGCGAGCGTCTTTTAGCTTGGAGACGGCGGATTTAAGTGCCCGGTTGTCCAGTTGGTCAAGCGCCCGGTAGGAGCGATCATCTATAATTCCCTTTTCAAGAAATGATGCTATTTTAGCCCGCTCGCTAGAGAGCTCTCCTCTAAGCGCGGCAGTTTTCAATTCTGCATTAGCTTTTGTCATTTTTCCACGCGAAACTGCATCGTCGATCTTTGCTAACTTTTCTCCCGCCGATTTTTTTTCCTTCTTCTCTTCCTTTCCCTTCTCAATTTTTTTGGTCGAAGTACGGCTTTGAGGCTGACCGCTTGAGCGACTGTTTCGGCTTATGGTAGGAGCATAGGCATCCTCTTTAAAATTGAGTTTTCGTTGAACTCCATTTACCGAGAGCGTTACTACGCCATTACGACGATCGATGTTATCGATTTTTATTACCCCTTGATTTTCCCCTTTCGCTAATTGCAAAAAATTAGCCTTAAATGATTTGCCGTCCGGCTCAAGTACGGCAAGGGCTGCTCGTTCAATGCCATTGCGCTGAAAGATGCCTGTTAGTTTGATATCCTTTGGCTTTTTGACTTCCTGTTTGGTAGCAGTTGTTCTTTGGGCAGGCGCTTCACTCAGGCTGAAGGCGTTCCTCTTGGAAATAGATAGATATGGATTGTTCTCATCTTTGGCCTGAATAAGGCATGGCCAAGCGATTGCCCAAATGAAGAGGCAATTTCGAAAAAGCAAAAAAGCATGAGTTGCTGAATCCATTAAGCAGCGCCCACTGTGTATAGAAAGCACGGAGTCTGAGCAACTCATTAGATTTCCAGATATTTGAGGAGGGCATAAACGACGAATAGAAAATAATGTTCGGCTCTCTGTTTGTTGACTTTGTATGGCTTAGTCCGTTTACTGGGTTCCATGCACAGGCTACTTTTTTCTTTTGGATTGTCCCTAGTTTTCGGGCTGGTTTCAACAAAGGCAGAGCTGCCCAAAATAGGGCTTAAACCAGTCTGGGAAGGGCTGGAATTAAATCGACCACTTTGGATGGAGCCGGCGCCTGATGGGTCTGGGAGGTTATTTTGCATAGAGCAAGGCGGGGGGATCGTGATTTTGCCTAAGGATAAATCATCTTCGAAGCGCAAAGAATTCTTCAATATCAACGACCGCAAGCCTTGGGTTGAAAATGAGGAAGGGCTTCTTGGGTTAGCTTTCCATCCAAACTTTAAGACCAACCAAAAATTTTATGTTTATTATTCGCAGCAAGATCCTAAGAGAAGCGTGGTGAGTGAGTTTACCGTTTCCAAGACAGATAAAAATAAGGCAGACATGAAATCCGAGCGAGTGCTGTTGGAATTTCCTCAGCCCTATTGGAACCACAATGGCGGGGTGATGACATTTGGAAAGGGAGGGAAGCTCCTTATTAGCTCAGGCGACGGAGGAAAAGCAAATGATCCACATAACAACGCACAGAACCTTAATAGTTTGTTGGGGAAAATTTTGCGAATTGATGTAGATAATAAGACAGGTAATCTTGAGTATGGGATTCCTCCTGACAACCCATTTGCCGGTCGCAAGGATACTACTCGCAAGGAAATCTGGGCTTATGGGCTGCGTAATGTTTGGCGCATGAGCATCGATCGCCAAACTGGCGATCTATGGGCTGCAGATGTAGGGCAAAATAAATGGGAAGAAGTCAATATTATCACCAAAGGAGGCAACTACGGATGGAATATCCGGGAGTCTTTTCATAAATTTAAAGAAGACGGGCCTGCTAAGGGGGACTGGATTGATCCTGTTATTGAGTATGCCCATCACGCAGGCCTAGACAAGGAGACCAAGTTCCCTGGCCATGGGTATGGTGTGAGTATTACGGGAGGCTATGTGTATAGAGGCGAAGCTATCCCGGCGCTCAAAGGTTCATATATTTACGGAGATTTTGCGACCGGCTTGATCTTTGCTGTACGGCAAAAAAACGGGAAAGCAGTTGAACATGGCACGATACATCAGCAAAAAGGAACGGTTTTTCAGATCGCGAGTTTTGGAGAGGATGCAGATGGAGAGATTTACATGTTGCCTCTTGTTGCCACTCCGTCGAACGGCCGCGATCCAGTTGGAAGCATTTTGCAAATTGTAGCAAAATAAACGCCTATTATATCATCACCCAAAGTTGTAGCGCGGAGCTTAGCAGAATCAGCGAGGTCACATCAGACAATTTTATTTTTTAGATGTCTCAAGTTTTAACAAAATCGGGGATGTCCAGAGTGTTGGCTGTCGTTATGGGCGGAGGACAGGGCGCGCGGCTATTCCCATTGACCCTGGAGCGGTCTAAACCGGCGGTGCCTTTAGCTGGCAAGTATCGCTTGGTTGATATTCCAATTTCAAACTGTATCAATTCTCGCTTAAACGAAGTTTATCTTTTAACACAGTTTAACTCTGCGTCGCTGCATAGGCATATTTCGCACTCATACAAATTCGATCATTTTTCGCGAGGGTTTGTTGAAATTTTAGCTGCTGAGCAGACGCCAACTAGTGACACTTGGTATCAGGGAACTGCAGATGCAGTTCGGAAGAATCTGAACCACATCCTCAACAATGATTTTGAGCATTTGTTAATCTTAAGTGGAGATCAGCTCTATCGCATGGACTTTCGGGAGATTATTGCATCTCATATCGAAAAGGAGGCAGAGGTGACAGTTGCAACTATTCCCGTGGATCGTGAACGGGCTGCCGGCTTTGGGATCATGCACAATGATGAGACTGGGAGGATAACTAGGTTTGTTGAAAAGCCAGACACAGACGAGGCGCTAGATTCGTTGCGTGTAACCAAAGATCCCGAAGATCAAAAGTTGGGGACAGATCAATATCTCGCATCAATGGGAATCTATGTTTTCAAGCGAGCGACATTAGTTGAGCTGTTAAAGAATGATCAGGCGGATTTTGGTAAGCATATTATTCCAAGTGCGATAGATTCTCATCGAGTGTATTCCTATACTTATAAAGGGTACTGGGAAGATATCGGAACCATCAGGTCTTTTTATGAGGCGAACTTGGATATGGTTAGCACCATTCCAAAGTTTAATTTCTTTCAGATGGAAATGCCGATTTACACCCGTCCCCGCTTTATGCCCGCTTCAAAAATAAACGGTGCTGCAATTGACCAGGCTATAATTTCGGATGGATGTATTATTGATCGCTCGCGCATAAGTCAGAGTTTAGTGGGAATTCGGTGCCTGCTTTCGCCTGGGTGCCGAGTCCATCGTTCAGTTTTAATGGGAGCTGATTTTTATGAAACGGATGCTTCTAAAAGCGACAGCAAGAGCAAGGGGATCCCTCTGGTTGGTGTCGGCGAGAACACGCGGATTGAATCAGCAATAATAGATAAGAACGCCCGCATAGGTGCCGATTGTGTTATTTCCCCTGAAGGCAAGCCCGATCATTTTGATGGGGAAAATTATTACGTGAGAGAAGGTATTGCTATCGTCCCGAAGGGAGCCGTTATTCCAGATGGCACCATTCTCAAATAAAACAAAAGAAACCAAGAATGAATTAACGAGAGTAAAATGATACGTGTAAGTATTATTTTTATTGCATGGACTTTTAGTTTCGTTAGGGTTTAGGCCTGATTTGTTCTTGTGACCAAGGAGCGGTTAAGCTCTGCAATCTAAATAATAAACGATACAATAATGAAAAAACTGGGATTTACTCTATTGGGCCTTGGCGCTATCGCGGCCGCTTCGGCGGCTCCAGTTGAGGGGTGGCTTCATATGCGCGGGCCGCTGCAATCAGGTTTGTCGCATGAGAAAAATTTACCGGATTCAATCAAGACGGGGGAGGCTCTTTGGACTGTTGATTTGCCTGGCCGCTCCGCTCCTACAATCTCTAACGGCAAGTTATTCATCGTAGGCCATGTTGGCGAAGGTGCGGATCTGCAGGAAGGGGTGTTTTGTTATGATGCAGAGACAGGTAAGAAAATTTGGGAGCATAAATTTAACGATTTTTTAAGTGATATTATTTATACTCGTTACTCATCTTCTAGCCCTACTATTGATCCTGAAACAGGGAACCTTTTTTACCAGGGGACGCAGGGGCTTTTTGCCTCTTTTACACAGGATGGGGAAATGGTGTGGAAGCATTCGTTGATGGAGGCACTAGGCAGAATGACTTTTCCTAATGGGAGGACTGCAACACCTGTTGTTGACAAAGATTTAGTTATCACCCGAGGGATAATGGCTAACTGGGGAGCTCAGGGCCCGCCTTGGGATCGGTTTTATGGGTTCGATAAGAAAACCGGGGAAATTGCATGGGCTGCAAAGCCAGGAAGTCGGCCTAAAGATAGCTGCTTTTCCTCTCCTTATCTAGGATGGCTGGATGGCAAGCGAGTGTTCTATGCTACGACTGGGGATGGGAGTGTTGTTTGTGCCAATGCGCGGACAGGCGAGGCAATTTGGCAAGTGCCTTTATTCAAGGCAGGCATCAATGCATCGGTTGTGGTTTATAATAACGATATTGCTGCCGCGATTTATGGTACCCCATATGAGCCGGGGCAGATGGTAGGATTTAAGATTCCACACGTGCAGCCAAAAGATGCAAACCCAGTTGTGGTAGAACGCAAACAAGTAGAACTTTGGACCCAGAAAATTACCACTTCAACCAGTTCTCCAATTTTGGTTGGAGATACAATTTATGTAGTGGCTGAAAAGGGAGAGTTGCACAGTGTTAATATTAAGTCAGGCAAGGAAAACTGGAGAATCAAACTTGGAATTGAGCAACGAAATGCATCACCAATTCATGCCGATGGTAAGATCTATTTGCCTATGCTTGAAAATCCTGCCGGAGAAGGAGGAGCAGAAAAGGGAGGCACAGGGACTCACGGTGCGTTTTATGTTATAAAGCCAGGCAAAAAAGAGGCCAAAATCCTATCGCATGCTGTTCTAGATGGCCGGTGTTTTGCTACGCCCACCGTTTACAATGGAAAGGTCTATGTTCAAACAACAAAGAAGCTTTATTGCTTTGGCGAGGCAGGCAAAAATCGAGGCTTAGCTAAAACACTAGAGCCTGAAAAATGGCCCAAAGCTGGCAAGGCAACCCGATTGCAGATCGTTCCTTCTGAAATTTTACTCGCACCAGGTGAGTCTGCTTCGTTCCGAGCGCGCAAACTTGATGCCAACGGATTTCTTGTGGAGGAGATAGATGGTGCAAAGTTAAAGTGGGAATCTTATATCCCTCCTACGGCCAAGGTTAAGGCGAGAATGAATGCGTCCTTCAAGGGAGGGCAAATTATAGCTGCAAAAAAAATGGTTAGTTCCGCTGGGGCATTTAAGGCAACAGTCGATGGGCTTACGGGCGTAATACGAGGCCGGGTGTTACCGGCGCCTCCGTTGAGCGAGGACTTTGAGGGTTTTGATTTAAGTGTGGATAGCCAAGTGGATCAGGGAGTTAAGTTTGCCTATCCGCCTTTGCCTTGGATTGGGGCTAGATTTAAGTTTGAAGTCCGTGACAGGGAAGGGACAAAGGCATTGCGCAAGACGATAGACAACAAGCGCTTACAGCGTGCAACGGTGTTTATCGGCGAGCAGAGCATGAGCAACTATACAATTCAGGCCGATGTATTGACCGATGGCCGCCGCCGCAAAATGTCTGATGTTGGGATTATAAATCAGCGCTATTTAATAGTGCTGAAGGGAAATGAGCAGAAGATAGAAATCAATTCTAACCTTGATCGGATTCGAGTTCCGAAGCGTGGTTCACCGCCAAATTTCCGGTGGAAGGCCAACAACTGGTTCACGTTAAAATCGCGAGTGGATGTTAATTCTGATGGGTCTGGCGTGGTGAGAGCCAAGGCTTGGCCAAAAGGAGAGGAAGAGCCGTCAGGATGGAATGTCGAATTCAAACACAACAACGTCCACAAAAGTGGATCGCCAGGCTTATTCGGGTTCTCTCCGCAGGAGATGCCAGTTTATATCGACAACGTTAAGGTCATGCCCAACAAGTAAAACAAAGAAATTTAAATATCATGAAAAAATTAAAAACCATAATTGTTATCGGCCTAGTGGCTGGGGGATTAGGAAGCGCTTTTGTTCAAGCTGCTGATTGGCCGCAGTGGGGAGGAAACTCGCTCGGCCGAAACATGGCTGCAAATGCTTCCGGACTGCCTGATAAAGTAGAGCCTGGTGATTATAAACAGGGGACGGAGGACGTCGATCTTAAGACAACAAAAAATGTTAAGTGGGTTGCTAGGCTCGGAACTCAAAGCTACGGCAATCCAACAATTTCAAATGGCAAGATTTTTGTAGGGACCAACAATGACTTTGCTCGCGATCCAAAGCATCAGGGGGACCGAAGCATTCTATTATGCATAGATGAAAAGACAGGCGACTTCCTATGGCAATTAGTTATTCCAAAGCTTAAGTCCGGGAAGGTTAACGACTGGGAAAGCCTTGGGTTACTCTCTTCGCCTACTGTAGTCGAGAATCGAGTTTATGTTGTTACTAGTCGCTGTGAGGTGCTGTGTCTCGACGTTGAAGGCTTAGCCAACGGCAATGATGGGCCGTACAAGGATGAGGGGGTTTATGTGCATTTAGATACGGGTAAGCC
>Ga0115011_10002113_pt1 | contig 13951 bp, 13 predicted proteins | sample TroAtlMetagenome_2_FD_88705 | JGI IMG/M metagenome (GOLD analysis project Ga0115011, IMG submission 88705) | Marine eukaryotic phytoplankton communities from Atlantic Ocean - Tropical Atlantic ANT8 Metagenome | ecosystem: Environmental > Aquatic > Marine > Oceanic | place: Tropical Atlantic...
CACGGTAAGTATCTCGAGGTATCCAGCTGTTCCAATTTTACAGACTACCAGGCGCGCCGCATGAAGCTCCGCTTCAAGGATGCGGAGGGGAAAAACCGGCTCTGCCATACCTTGAACGGATCCGGAACAGCGCTACCTCGCCTCTATGTCGCACTCCTTGAGCAGAATCAACAGGAAGACGGCTCGATTAAGATTCCAGAGCCTCTGATCCCCTACTTCCGAGCCGACCAAATCGGTTAAGTCTGAACCTGCGTGCAGTTCAAAGGGAGGCGCCTCTCGACAGGGTAGCCCCAAACGTCCGGCAGGTGTCTTGATTCCCACGCCCAAATCAACCTAGGCTGTCCCCTGCAGACGATGCCCTTAGCTCTCGATTCCCGCTTTTCGCCCCGCCGGCGCTATCTTCTCGGCATATCCGGCGGACGTGACTCGGTGGCACTTCTTCATACCCTGCTCGAAGCGGGAGCCCAGAAAGTCGTCCTATGTCACCTGAACCATCAGCTACGTGGTCTGTTTTCCGCCCATGACGCCGCCTTTGTCCGAGATCAGGCCGAGGCCTGTAACCTCCCTTTCGAAATTTCTCGCGCTAATGTCCAACGCCGCGCGGAGGAAGAAAAGGTCTCCATCGAGGTCGCTTCGCGGCGTTCCCGTCACGACTTCTTCACGGAGTGTGCTCGTAAGCATCGGTGCAATACGGTCCTACTCGCCCATCACGCAGACGACAATGCCGAGACCATTCTTCTGAATCTGTTGAGGGGCTCGGCCGGCTTCAAGGGAATGAGGTACGAATCCAAGGTCGAGGTCGGGCGAAAAAAACTGACCTTGCTTCGTCCGCTTCTGGGGGTCCGCCGTAGCGAAATCGACCGTTTTCTTGAGACTACTGCCATACCATACAGGGATGACGCTAGTAACACGGAACCTTTCACTCCTCGGAACAGACTCCGCTCTGAAATCTTGCCCCTGCTTGGGGAGCTAATGACGCGTGATGTTGTCCCGGCAATTGTCCGTGCATCCGAAGCTAGCCTGGAAAGCGAGCAGGCTCTAGACGAACTCATTGAGACTCTTGGTCTTGTCGATCCACAGGGCCGGCTCTTTTTACCGAAGATCCGCAAACTGGCGGAACCTTTGCAACGACGTGCTCTGTTCCTTTATCTAAAGGACTCGGGCGTACCCAACCTTTCCAGGGACTTAGTGGATCGCTGCCTGCCACTCCTCTCTCCAGACTCACCGGCGAGGGTAAGTCTGCCGGGAGCCTTACATTGCTGCAGGCGCGCCAGTCGAATCTTTGTCGAATAAGGTTGGAACGCGCCCAGACTCTCGGGTCGTAGTGCCCGCTTATTTTTTGGAATCCCTCAGCTGCTCCTTGACCTTCTCCTCAAGTTCCGCATAGAGCTTTTCGTCTGCACGAAGAGCTTCTTTGGCCCCATCTCGACCCTGAGCCAGTTGTTCGCCATCGTAGCTGAACCAACTTCCCCGCTTCTGGACGAGATTATATTCCAAGGCCAAATCAAGAAGCGATCCAACAGACGAGATTCCCTCGTTATACATGATGTCGAATTCCGCCTCAGTGAATGGCGGTGCAACCTTGTTTTTGACAACTTTGATCCGAGTTCGGTTCCCTTGCACCGATCCATCAGTCGCCTTGATTTGACCGATCCGGCGAATGTCCAATCGCACAGAGGAAAAGAATTTAAGGGCCCGACCACCCGGGGTGGTTTCGGGATTACCGAACATCACTCCGATCTTCTCTCTGATCTGGTTTGTAAAGATGCACACCGTGCGGGCCTTGGAGATGAGTGCCGTTAATTTTCTCATCGCGGCACTCATCAAACGGGCCTGCGTTCCCACCGTTGAATCACCAATTTCGCCTTCGAGCTCCTGCCTAGTCACCAGCGCCGCAACAGAATCCAGCACTACAACATCGATGGCATTCGAACGCACAAGTGCTTCGCAGATCTGCAGAGCTTCTTCCCCGGAAGATGGCTGCGAAACAAGGAGGTCATCCAGGTTGACCCCGAGTTTCCTTGCGTATTGAGGGTCTAAAGCGTGCTCCACATCAATAAATGCGGCGAGGCCACCCCTCCGTTGGGCCTGCGCAATCGCAGTTAGGGTGAGAGTTGTTTTCCCAGAGGATTCCGGGCCATACACCTCAACGATCCGCCCGCGAGGCAAGCCCCCGACACCAAGGGCCCGGTCAATGAGCAGGTTCCCGGTGGGAATGACATCAATGTCCATGCAATTCTCATCTCCCATCCGCATGATTGCGGTTTCTCCGAATTCCTTCTGGATCGACGAAATGGCTAGATCGAGATTCTTCTTTCGGGCTTCTGCCATCTTCTGGGCAGCTTTATCCTTCACCGGCGTGGCTGCGGCTTTGGTGGAGGGCGTCTTTTCTTCAGGCGAAGAGGCGGAGGGGGAGGCTTTTGGGTTGGCCATTGGCTTAGGTTTAGCAGCAAGAGTACTCATGACAATTTTGATTTATTCTTCAGTCAGCTTAGGGCCCGAGCTGGATGATGGCAAGAACAAATATGTTCTAGTGAACACTTGTTCAAAAGATCTATGTTTTTGGATTCACGGCACAAACTTTGTTTAGGTTGAAAGCTCTTTTCCACCACCAAACCCAGTCCCTTTGGACACCATTCCCAAATTTTCTCTGATGTATGATAGCCCGCTCTGACTGCAAATCGGCCAACATGTCGGGTCAGGATCATTGGCTCATTCAATGGGCTGATCAGAAGTTTCAATTTCCCCCCTCGGTAGCCTCGATAGTATCATCGCGAGCAGTGGGGTTCTGACCCGGGTGTGATCGGGTCCCGCTCCCTAAAATCCACCACTTCATCAGCATTCCCTCATGCGAAGCCTTCTAATAGTAACCCTCCTACCCTTGCTGCTCGCTACCTTTTCCTGCCGACCCGTCGACCCTCAGCCATTGATCAGCCCCCGCGTAGCCTCCAAGTCAAGTGTGGTCCCGAAGGGTAAGGTGGTCCTCATTCATGGGATCTTTGACACCCGAATCGGTCTCCCCTCCCTGTATCAAGCCATCGTAAATGATGGATACGAATGCCTGATGCCCTCACTCAAACCGGTGGACGGTCGGGACGGGCTCGAGCCAATGGCCAGGCAACTTCAGAAGGAGATTGATCGGAAGTGGGGCACCTCCTGTGAGTTCTCGCTGGTGGCATTCAGCATGGGAGGGCTGATCTCGCGCTACTATCTTCAGGAGCTTGGTGGGGCCTCACGCTGCCAAGGGCTCTACACGATCGCTACGCCGCATAATGGTAGCTATGTGGCCTACCTTTATCCCGGGCGCGGAACGAGCCAGATGCGGCCAGATAGCGAATTTATTTTCCAGCTCAAGAGAAGCGAACACGTCTATGACACTCTGGAGATACCAACCACATCCTACCGAAGCGCGGTCGACATAGTAATGATACCCTTGGAAAGCCCCGTGTGGCACCGAAGTGACAACGTGCGCCTCTGGTCTCCTCTGCACCCCGCTCTTCTCTGGGACAAAACGCTCCACCGGGACCTCCTCAGGCGGCTCGATAGGAATAGAGAGCACCCGCTAAATTGAATCGCTCTCAATCGGGCGCTACCCTTCGGAATAGGCCCGCTGGACTTCTTCCCCGATAATGCGGAATCCCTCTTCCACGACTTTTTCGGGCATCGTGAACGAGATCCTCAGGCACTCATCTCGATGAGCCCAGCCACTCTCCTCTAGGCCGTAGAAGAAATAGTTTCCAGGCACCACCAGAACATTCCTCGCCTTAAGCCGCTGGTAAAGCTCAGAGGACTTTATCGGCAAGCCCTCGAACCAGAGCCAGAGAAACAACGCGCCCTCACGCTTGTGAACCCGCCATGGGAGCGCGGGGTCGAAATACTTTTCAATCATGGCCCGAGCCTGGTTCGAACGGTCACGGTAAAATGGCTGCACCACCTCGTCGCTCAATCGCAGAATCTCCCCACTCTCCATCAGCGGCTGCATGATGGCCTGACCCGCATTGGTATTGGAAAGTCCCACAATCGAAGTCATCGAGGTCACCCACCGGATCACCTCCTCCCGAGCGATGACAATACCCGTACGAGTTCCCGGCAATCCGATTTTTGAGAGGCTCTGGGTCAGAATAATATTCTCGTTCCAAACCGGAGTGCCTCCGCTGAAAATGATATTAGGAAAGGGAGCTCCATAAGCATTGTCGATGATGAGCGGGATCTCATGCTCCGCAGCCAGCCCTGCAAGCTGCCGGATCTCATCATCCGTCAGGACATTTCCGGTAGGATTTGTCGGCCGTGATACACAGATCGCAGCCACCTCATCATCAATTTCGAGAGAATCAAAATCAACCCGGTATTTGAACTCGTGCTCCCCAATCAAATCAATCCTCGGCTTCACGCACCGGAAAAGATCACCCCCAGCCGATTGGTTGGCATAACCGATGTATTCCGGAACCAGAGGAAGAAGGACTTTCTTGCGTCGCCCATCCTCAAAGCGCCCAGCCAATGAATTGAACAAGAAGAAAAAGGCAGTCTGGCCTCCCGCAGTGATCGCGACATTTTCCGGCCCAAGGCTCCACCCAAATTTACGGCGCAGGAGACCGGCAAGCGCGTTCCGAAATTTTTCATTCCCTGCAGGGCCCTCGTAATCGCCAAGCATTCGCTCCAAACCACCATCCTCCGCCATGATCTCTTCCATACGGCGGCGCCACACAGCGTCAATTTCCGGGATGTGGGCAGGCTGTCCACCGCCGAGCATGCACATTCGTTCCCCTCCCGCTGCCAAAGCGAGACCCAGATCCTCCATCAATTCCCCGATGCCGCTACCGGCGCACAACCCCTGGCCAAACTCTGACAATTCCCACGACATATTGGTTAGATCTTCCCTGACTTAGACCACCGCGAGGAGCATCGCCATAACAATACCCAGCGTCACAAAAAAAGAGAGGCCCGGGTAAGACCCGGACCTCTCTTTTTTTGAAGCTACGAAAACTGTGCTGCTGGGCTGTTATTCAGTTTTCGCTGGATTTGAAAGTAACGGCAAGGCAGGGCGGCGGCGGGGCGTTGGCCTCTCGGCAAGGGGAATTTAACGCCGGACAACTTGCTGGGGAAACAGCTCGAAGCTCGTCCGGCTGAGCACCACCGTCCCCCTCCTATCCGACATCTTCACCATCAAGGTATATGCACCGCCTGTGCGACAAGCCTTGTGGATGCCGGGGACACTGAGAATTCCAATGCCTCTCCGGCGAAGGTAAAATTTTGATTCTATCGTTCTTCCAACTACTGGGTGGTCTCCGACCTGACCTCTCACAACCTCGACCCAAACGGCGGCGCTTGCGGGCAGGTCACTCAATTCGACCAATACTGGAGGTAATGAGTGGAAAGACTTATCCTCGAGGCCAGATATCACCGCCTTAGTCCTGATCGGACGCAGAGATACCGAAGAAGCTTCGGCAGCCCCCCCCCGCGGAAGTGCCGCGGGAAGGGATGCACTGACAAAAAACACCAAGGTGGTTGTGATGATGAATCCTTTCATTGGTGAGGAGGTAAGGGTGGGTGAACTGTTGGCCTTGACGGCCTGCAGGCTGACGAGGCCCGTCTCATTGACGAAAAAGGATTATCAACCTTTGTGTAAATTTACCAGTGCTTTTTTATAAAAATTCACACAGATAATGGCCTGATATTACGCAATGCGCTAATTATTAGTGCTTTAGGCAATATGTGGATTACCCTTATTTTTTTAATCTTTTCCCACAAGGTGGCGATTGAACTACCCCTACAGACCCACAAGAGTCCAAAATTTGAGAGCATTGACCCTGCTCACCTCTCCACTAAAATGGAGATCATGACACTCCAGACCGGCGATTCCGCTCCCGATTTTACCCTCACAACCCTCGGGCCAGATGGACCAGCGCTCGTGAACCTTTCCCAGATTACCCCCGGCAAGAAGACCGTTTTACTGTTTTTCCCCATGGCCTTCACTGGGGGCTGCACTACCGAGATGTGCGAGGTCTCCACCAGCCTTGACCGCTACACCGAGCTGGGCGCTCAGGTCTTTGCTGTCAGCGGTGATAATCCATTCGCTCAGGCAGCGTGGGCAGAGAAGGAGGGTATCACCGTTCCGCTCCTGAGCGACTATGAACATCAGGTCGCGGAACAATGGGGTGTCGCATATGACAGCTTCCTCCCGGACAAGAACCTAACTATGGGAGGCGTTACGAAACGCTCGGCCTTCGTCATTGATGGAGAAGGTGTGATTCGTTACGCGGAAGTCAACGACAACCCCGGGCAGAACCCCGACTTCGAGGCCATCCAATCGATCCTCGCGGACCTTAGCTAATACGATCCACTCGTCGGCTGTCCCTACGAAAAGGCTGTGAGATTTCTCCTCTGGCCACTCAACCCGGTGGCCGTCAGGATGCAGGAGGCTCTTGACCAACGCTACTCTACCGAAATTGGAGGAACCTCTGGTTCGGGAGCAACGAACGGTCCCTCAGCACCAGACTCTGGAAATGAAGCCGCAGGAGCTTCCCCTGTCCCCTCTGGCACCCCACCCGCAGGAGCCTGATTTTCAATTACAATTACGCCTCTGGAAGCCGAACTTTCGCTGACCATAATAGCCGGAACAAATCCAATCTCGCCCTCCGCTGTTTCCACTCTCAGATAAGAGCTCCGTTCGCCAATCACCTTCAGAGGGGTCCCCAAGGCCAATTGCCGGGCCGCCTGAGTATCCTCATCTGGAAACCCGATAAAGAGGCCCGCATTAGCGTCGATGACATCCACGTAGCTCCCTCGAGGATATTTCGGCTCACCATGAAGCTCTCCTCCCCTGCGCTGGCTCCCCGGGGAATCCAGCGGGTTATTCACCTCGTCGTAGCTACCTGAGGTCTGCAGCCCCCCACAGGAGGCGACGAGCAAAATTAAGCCAAAGGCCATTGGGAGTCGGATAATGAAGCTCACGGCCAGATTCTGCCTCCGACCCCCGATGCTGGTCAATGGGATTTGCCATCCAGACGGAGCTACCAATGCTGCGAGAGAATCCACCTCCTCCTCATCGTTCTCGCTGATTCAGGATCCCAGGCGCTCTTTCATCTCCCTTTTCTCAAACAAAAAACGACCGTTCCCTTTCCTCTAATCATGCCTATCCTCCGTCGTGCGAGATCTTCGTTCCATTCTACTCACCGGGGGAGCCGGGTTCATCGGGTCAGCTCTCGCGCGTCACCTTTTGCGAACAGATGGACTCGAAACTCTCATCGTTGTCGACAAGCTCGGTGCCCAGGGGCGGAGAGGCAACCTCATCGGACCTGATCAGGATTCCCGGTTTGTTTTCGTTGAGGGAGATATCCACGACCCCGACCTGATACCTGGCCTTCTGCAGGACCATAAGGTGACCGGTCTATTCAACCTCGCTGCTGATACCGATTCTGGATCCTCACAACATTCCACTGTTGACCTAACCGCAGCTAATGTTCTCGGGACTGCACGGATCCTTGATCAATGCCGCGCCGCCGGAGTAGCCCTTCTGCAATGCTCTACGAGTAAGGTCTATGGACCTGTCTCTCCTCCCGGTCGTTCAGTGGAAATCAATCCTCTCAAACCCGTGGAACCCTCAATTGCTTCCAAGGCCTCTGCCGACCTTCTTTGCCTCGCCGCAGCACACGATCAGGACCAAGACGTCGTGATCACCCGTTGTTCAGATAATTACGGACCCCGTCAGGGTGCCCGCCAAATGATCCCTGGCTGGATTCAGGCCGCCTTTCACGATCAGCCGCTTGCAATCGAAGGCCACGGGACCCAAATCAGGGACTGGATTCATGTCGATGATCATTGCCGTGGGATGATTGCTGCTTTTCTAAAAGGTCACCCAGGATCGGTCTACCTTCTTGGAGGACAATGCGAGCGCACAGATATCGGTATCGCCCGAAGTATCCTGGAGGTTCTGGAAAAACCTTCGTCGTTGATCTCCCTTCAACCCGGAATTGAAGGGAGCCCTGCACCCACGAAGCGTTACGCTGTTGATTTCAGCAAGGCTATCGCAGGGCTGAGCTGGCGACCGCAGGAGCGCTTTCGTAGTATTTTCCCCCTAGTAGTCCGCGAAATCGCCGGCAATCTCCGAGGGGAGATCTCTGATTAAGATCGCCACAATGGCCCCTCAGCCAGCGTAGACCTCGCCGAGCTCTTCTTCTACGAAGTCAATGTCCCGGGCAGGGACTCCCGCACCTTCCCGTATACTGCGCAGGGTGCGCTGCGTTCCCCGACGGGTCTGTGGGCCTGCTACCTTGTCACGAACGGTATCGACAATCACCGGAGCGATGGCGGCAACTCCGAGAACTCCAAGGGCAAAGGCTACCGGACGGCGTGCACTCCGGTGCATCATGTCCCCAAGAAAAATTCCAGCGGCTACCCCGAGAGCTATCGGGCCACACTCAATACTGGCGTCTACCAGGGCTTTAGCAGGATCCTGCTGTTTCTCATTCACTTCTGGATCGTAACTGATCTTGAGAAAGGGAAAACAAGAATTTCCTCACATCGCTGCTTTTAACAGGAGCCCATGTTCCTTCAATATCATCCCAGATGTCCCATTCATACGCAATGATCCTGGCCGGAGGGAGCGGTACACGGTTCTGGCCACTCAGCCGCAACTCAAGGCCGAAGCAGCTCCTCGACCTGCTCGACTCAGGCACCCTGCTAAGTCAGACAATCAATCGGCTAGAGGGCCTAATTCCCCGGGAAAACATCCTGATTCTGACCAATGCCGTTCAGGAGGACGCCGTGCGACATCTGGCGTCTTCCTTGCCTCCCGAAAATATCTTCGCGGAACCTGCACGGCGTGACACCGCGCCTGCTGTCGCTCTCGGCGTTGGGATGGTAGCGGCCCGTGATCCGGAAGCCTCCATGATTATCCTGCCCTCCGATCAGCTGATTCTGGACACCGCCGCATTTCAATCGGTCATGAGAGATGCTCTTGCGACAGCCTCCCAGGATGGAGGCTTGGTCACGGTTGGGATCAAACCTACCTGGGCCTGCCCATCCTACGGATACGTAGAACGAGGAGAGCCTGCAGTCCTGGAGGGACCAGAGCTTGCTCATCACCCCCACGAGGTCAGGCGCTTTCGCGAAAAGCCTGATCCTGCCCAAGCCGAAGAGTTTCTTGCCAGTGGCAATTTTGCCTGGAACGCCGGCATGTTCATCTGGTCAATTCCAACGGTGATGGCCGAACTTCAACGCCACGCCCCTGAACTTGGGGAGTTTGCTAAAGAGCTCCAGGAGAGTGCTGACTTAAAGGCTACGGTCGCATCCCTCTTCCCTCATCTCACTCCAATTTCCATTGATTATGCCCTCTTGGAAAAGGCTTCAAGGGTCCTTAATATCGAGGCCTCCTTTGACTGGGACGATGTGGGATCGTGGATCTCGGTGGCAAAACACCTCCAGTCTGAGGGTGATGGCAACCAGACCAACACACAAGTCACACCCATCGACAGCGCTAACAACATCGTCTTCAGCGCACAAGACAAACACATCGCCCTTCTCGGCGTGGACAACCTTATCGTGGTGCAAACTGCTGATGCCATTCTGATTGCCGACCGAGAACGCGCGGACGAGATCAAAAAAGTGGTCGCACAGCTCCCGAAAAATCTGCTCTAAGCAAAACCTCGAATCGCCGTTTGCATATGACTCCTCATCCGGTTCTCGCTATCGATCATGGTCAGTCTCGCATCGGAATTGCCGCTACCGATGAGCTTGGAATTGCTTCCCACCCCGTTGAGACAATTCATACCCAAAGGACCGACCCCTTCCAAAGAATTTCAGAGATCGTGACACAGAGAAAAGTGTCGCTCATTGTTCTCGGACTTCCCCTGCGTCTCGACGGAAGTGAAGGCGAGGCTGCCCACCGCGTCCGAGGCTTCGGGGATCTACTCATTCAGAAAATCCCCAATATCCGGCTGGAATACAGCGACGAGCGACTGACCACGACCAGTGCCTCCGAGAAACTGCGGGAAGCCGGGAAAGACACCAGAGCCCAGCGCGACATTATTGACCAGGTCGCCGCGCTGGAAATCCTGAACAGCTGGCTTAATGAAAATGAGTGCGGTTAGAAGAAGCTGATTCGGAAGGCCCAGAGCGCGTTTTTGATAGCTTCCCCATCCGCTCAACGATAGTGAGGCAGTATGCGGACCGTCTTTCTCCTGTTTTTCCTCCTGCTCACTTCCCTCCCCCCAGCCATAGCCAGGCCCAACATTCTCTTCCTTCTCGTCGATGACCTTCGTCACGACACCTTTGGTTTCGCAGGGCACAAGATCTGCCGTACTCCCCACCTCGACCGTCTCGCGGCGGAAAGCCATGTGTTTAAGAACGCCTTTGTGACCACCGCGATCTGCATGGTAAGCCGAGCAAGCATCTTCACCGGCCAGTATGAAGCACGCCATAAGATTCACGATTTCCGGACCGAGTTCACGGAATCCGCCTGGGGCAATTCCTACCCCCAACTCCTTAAAACGGCAGGGTACCATACCGGCTTCATCGGAAAATATGGGGTCGGAAACAAAATGACCGAGGCCCGCAAGACCTTTGATTTCTGGCGCGGCTTTGCTGGCCAGGGACGCTTTCTGGATCCGAAGCGCCCGAACAACCAGCACCTCACCGCCCTCCAAGGTGATCAGTCTCTCGAATTTCTTCGAACAGTCCCGGAGGATAAGCCCTGGTGCCTTTCTGTCAGCTTCAAGGCCGTTCACTGCCAGGATGGGGCCAAACGGCAGTTCCCACCGGACGCACGTGACGAGAATATGTTCTCCGGAGTCACTATTCCGGCGGCTCCCCTTTCCGCACCCGCAATCTTTCAGTCCCTCCACGAGCCCCTCAAAACATCAGAATCCCGGCGTCGCTGGGAAATCCGCTTTTCTCCCCAGCTCTTCCAGGAGACGGTCAAGGACTACTACCGACTCCTCTTCGGGGTGGATCGGGAGATCGGTCGCATGAGGGAGGCTCTCAACAAACACGGAATGGCCAAAAATACCGTGATCATCTTTACCTCTGATCACGGGTTCTATCTCGGGGAGAGAGGCCTCGCCGGAAAATGGTTTGCCCACGAGGAATCGATCCGGATTCCTCTGGTTATTCACGACCCCCGGGATGAGGGAGAAAGCAAGCCGTCCCGCGATTAACTGGCGCTCAATATCGATATGGCTCCTACTATCCTCTCCTACGCTGGTATCCCTGCACCGGAGAACATGCAGGGAAGAACTCTCTCACCCCTCCTGGCTGGCCGCTCTGAAGGATGGCGCCAGGATTTTTTCTACGAGCACCATTTCATCCCGAACCGGATTCCTGAATCAGAGGCCGTCCGCGGGCAGCGTTGGAAATACATTCATTGGCTAGCGCCAAAACCCGGCATCGAAGAGCTCTACGACCTTCAGTCTGACCCCTTGGAGCGCGCGAACCTCGCGGGAAGCCCCCCTCACCAGAAGAAGCTTCTGGAGATGCGGAAACGCTGGAAAGAGCTCAGGGAGGTCGCTAAATAAAATCGTCCTGCCCGACGCGACAATGGAACCATAGGCTGGAGCTTCCCACCAATCCCGTCCTCGGACACTCTCCCCCAGCCATCCTAAAAATCTGCAATCACGATTTTCCGGATTCAGGGATGTGTGGTAAGGGAGAGCACCATCAACCCTTGTCACATCGCCTGCCTGCTGGCCTTTCCAGCGCTCATCTTCGCCAATCTCCCGGCCTCGAGTGGAGAAGGTAGCCATTGGGCATTCCAGCAACTGCTTCCAGCCGCGCTCCCCGAGGTAGGTCATCAAGAGTGGGCTCAGAATGATCTTGATCGGTTCACTCTGGCTCACAGTGAAGGAGAAGCCATTGCCTCCATCCCTCGTGCAAAACGGCGCACGCTCATCCGCCGTGCCTACTTTGATCTGATTGGCCTTCCTCCCGCTCCAGCCGAGGTTGAGGCCTTCCTGAGTGACCAGGCCTCTGATTCCTGGGAGAAGGTGATCGACCACCTGCTGGCCTCTCCGCACTACGGAGAACGCTGGGGGCGGCATTGGCTTGACCTCGCGCGCTACGGAGACTCCAACGGTGGGGACGAGAATCACGCCTATCCATTCGCCTGGCGCTATCGCAACTGGGTCATCAACGCCTTTAACCGTGACCTGCCCTACGACCAGTTCGTCCGCGAGCAGCTATCAGGAGATCTCATTGACTCCGCGCAGACCGAAAGTGTTGCTGCCACCGGGTTCCTCGCAATCGGAACCAAGATTCTCGCCGAGAAGGACCCAATCAAAAAGCGGGCTGACATCGTCGATGAACAGATCGATACCATGGGCCGGGTTTTCCTTGCCCTCTCCCTCGGCTGTGCCCGGTGCCATGATCACAAGTTTGATCCAGTATCAGAACGAGATTACTACGCTCTTGCCGGAATCTTCCACAGCACCACGATTGAGAACCGGGAGTTAGTCTCCCCCGAATCCGCCGCAGTTCGTAAGGAGCGCCACGCGCGGACCGAGGAGCTGAAAAAGGAAATCGAGCTGCTTGAACAGGCCTTAGAGGCCTTCAGAGATCCACAAGGAGCAATCGAATGGGAAGCCGAAGACCATGCTCGCGGCAATATTGTCGTAGACCGCAAACAGTATGGAGTTGGAATCGGAATAATCTCGGACCCGGGAGAGCAGCGTAATTATGTCGAATACGACATCGATATTGCCCGGGAGGGAACCTATCAGCTCTCCTTGCGCTATGCTGCTGCCTCCTCACGTCCCGGCCGCGTATTAATTGACGGTTCCGTGGAGCTAAAAGACGCAATCTCCCAGGTGACGGGGGGGTGGATGCCCTCCCATCAGAGCTGGCATGCCGAGGGATTGCTGCACCTTGAGAAAGGCACAAGAATCCTCCGCCTCGAATCGGAGCCCATGATGTCGCACCTCGACAAGCTCAAGCTGATCCCGGTGCGAAATCCGGAACAGATGGCTGCTCGCCTCCGGAAAATCGAAAGCCTTCGTGCGGAGGCATCCACTCTCCAAATGACAGGAAAGGAAGACCTCCCCAAGGTCATGGCTGTCCGGGATGGAGACATCGCAGACTCTCGTATTAACGTAAGAGGTAATCCACATGAACTTGGAGAGACCGTTCCGCGTGGCTTCCTTACCTCCGTTGGCGCTCCTCCACACCCGGGTGAAATCACCGCACAAAGTGGTCGCCTTGAACTTGCCCAATGGATGACTTCACCCGCTCACCCACTCACCGCGAGAGTAATGGTCAACCGGGTCTGGCATTGGCTCTTTGGAGAGGGGCTTGTCTCCACACCAGACAACTTTGGCACCACTGGAAACACCCCCAGAAACCAAGCCCTTCTGGACTATCTGACCCACTCTTTTCTCCAGAACGGATGGTCACTCAAGAAACTCCACCGGCACATCATGCTTTCAAGCACTTACCAGATTTCCGTTGCAGAGGGCGGCCGCAAACTGCGACGGATGGAAGCGGAAGTCTTCCGCGACGCCGTATTGGCGGTCTCAGGGTCCATGGCCCGGGAGGCGCCCAAAGGACCACCACCACCGGTCAAGGCACAGGACCCCTCACCAGCCGACATAGCTAAAAACAGAGAGATCTATGAGGACTATCCGCATCGAAGCATCTACCTCCCAGTGGTGCGCAGTCACGTCTACGACTTTCTCAGCCTCCTCGATTTTCCCAATCCGACGGCACCCACCGGCAGCCGCGGTAGCAGTACGGTAGCGACCCAAGCCCTGCTTATGCTAAACAGCTCATTTCTGATCAATCAATCGGCAGTTATCGCCCGGCACGTTCAATCTCATAAGGATCCACTTCAGGAATTGTACCTTCGACTCTTCTCCCGGCCCGTGACCGAGGATGAACGCGCGGAGGCCAGAGCCTTCCTCCACGATGCAGGGAAAGATGAATCCCGCGCCTGGGCTCTGCTCTGTCACACCCTTCTCATCTCCAA
>Ga0115011_10002114_pt1 | contig 13948 bp, 14 predicted proteins | sample TroAtlMetagenome_2_FD_88705 | JGI IMG/M metagenome (GOLD analysis project Ga0115011, IMG submission 88705) | Marine eukaryotic phytoplankton communities from Atlantic Ocean - Tropical Atlantic ANT8 Metagenome | ecosystem: Environmental > Aquatic > Marine > Oceanic | place: Tropical Atlantic...
AAAACAAAGAAAGAATAATCACTCCACTTTTAATAATTAAAACCATTCCTAAATGTAACAATCGATCATTTTTATTAATTGGTAGGAAAGTTATTCTAGATGTAATCTTTCTGTTTTCTCCAAAAACAGTTCCATCATTTTGTGCCTCTTGACTTAATCCATGTTGAAATATTCCTGCTTGGATAGATAATTTATTATCCATAAAGCTATTGTGTAACATTAACCCTACATTTCTTTCTGGAGAGAATTCAATTGGCAGCCCTCTTTCCATAAATGTTATGTACTTACTACTTGTCAAGGCCTCTAATCTAAAAGGCTCTTTAAAATGACCTACTTTTATATTGCCGACAAAAGGCACTTTTGTTATTTCCATGTAAACATCTTTGAAAGAAACCTCTTCGCCCGCAAAGTCAAATTGAATTTTATATTTTACATTTTTATATACTTGCCCAGAGTTGAATAGCCTAACTCTTCGAAACTCACTTCCATTAAATGACTCTTCACTTCCATTAAAATTGGTGTTCCAAAAAGCGTAGTCATACATAATACGACCACCAAATTTTAATTTAAAGTCCCCATCATTGCTAGATGTTTTAAATCCATTGCTCCAACTAGAATTAAAGTTTTGAGAAAAACTAAAAGTGCTTATAATTAAGAAAAATATAATAATTGATTTCATAATAAAATTTTTGTTTTATTTGTTTCAAAATTATTATAGTGACGTTGGATTTGCGTTAAATTAATGTTAAGAGATTGTTATTTTTTATAAAAACATAAAATTTAGTTATTATTTTATATTCAGAGTTGTATATTAATTAAACAAAAATTACCAGGTGAAAAAAATTTTAATTGTTGATGATGAGAAAGATATATTAGAGTTTTTGGGGTATAATCTTCGTAAACAAGGTTATGCAGTTTTTGACTCTATTAATGGAGAGGACGCGATAATCAAGGCGCAGGAAATAATACCAGATTTAATCATTTTAGATGTAATGATGCCGGGTATTGATGGGATTGAAACTTGTCAAAAAATGCGTGAAATACCAAAGTTAAAAGAGACATTAATTGTCTTCCTAACTGCTAGAAGTGAAGATTTTTCGCAAATTGCTGGTCTTGAAGCTGGCGCGGATGATTATATTTCTAAGCCAATAAAGCCAAAAGTTTTTTTAAGTAGAGTTAAAGCAATATTGCGTAGAAATCAAGCTTTAGATGATGAGAGATCTTTTGGTGATGTGATAATTAATTATGAAACCAAGCAATTAATATTTAAAGGGAAAGAGCAAAGTTTAACCAAAAAGGAATATGATCTTTTAGTACTACTTTCTTCTAGGCCAGGAAAAGTGTTTAATAGAGAAGAAATCCTTGATTCTGTTTGGGGAGGGGATGTTGTTGTTGGTAATAGAACAATAGATGTTCATATAAAAAAATTAAGAGAAAAGACTTCATCAGATTACATTAAAACCGCTAAAGGATTTGGTTATAAATTCATATTTTAAATGAAAAAGAAATTATCAGAAGAACAAGAAATATTAGCATTAAAAAGGGCTGCTAAATATAGAAGAGAGTTTTTAGGAAATGTTTCTCATGAGTTAAAGACACCAATATTTAATATCCAAGGTTATATACATACATTAATTGACGGTGCGCTAGAAGACCCTAATGTAAATAAAAAATATTTACTTCGGACCAGTAAAAGTATAGATAGACTGATTAGTATTATAGAGGATCTTGAAATTTTAGCCAAATTAGAATCAGATGAGTTAGAGTTAGATTTGACAGATTGGGACTTTATTGATTTGGCTAAAGAAGTATTCGATTTTTTTGAAATAAAAGCATCTGAAAAAAACATTACTTTAGTATTAGATGCTAAAGTAGATTCGTTGTTTATTAATGCGGATAAAGAAAAAATCAATCAAGTTTTATTAAATTTAATCTCTAATTCTATAAAATACGGAAGGGATGGTGGTCGTGTTATATTACGTGTGGAAAAAGGAGTGAAAAATTCTAATATTCAAATCCAAGATGATGGTATAGGTATTTCTATGGAAAATATGACTAGAGTTTTTGAAAGATTTTATAGAGTTGATAAGGGCCGGTCTAGATTACAGGGAGGAACAGGTTTAGGTTTGGCCATTGTAAAACATATTATTGAAGCACATAATGAACTTATTGATATAAAAAGTGAAGTTGATAAAGGGACAACAATTTCTTTTAATATGAAAAATAGTATTACATAAATGAATAGAAGAGATTTTTTAAATTTTTTAGGTAAAGGCGTCTTTGTTTCATCTTTTAGTCCAGCAGTTTTAAAGGCTATGGGTAATGTAACTAGTCAATCATCTAAATTAGGGATTGCTCCATCTAGGTTAGATGAGGTTATATTAGCGCCTGGTCTAGAATATGAAATCTTAATTAGTTGGGGTGATAAAATTAGTGCAAAAGATAGATTTGGATTTAATAATGATTATATAGGATTTGTACAAGGCAGTAAGAAATCTGAAGGATTCTTATGGGTAAATCATGAGTATGTTCATCCATTGTTTTTTTCTTCCAAGCCAGCTGAACAGAAAACATTAAGTGACATAAAAAAGGAAATGTATAATGTTGGAGGAAGTTTATTTAAAATAAAACGTAAAAGAGGCAAGTGGGATATAGATTTGTCAGACAGTTTTAATAAAAGAGTTTCTGCATTGGATAAAATAGAATTTGATAATGGTATTATTATAAAGGGTTCAGACACAGGTGTAGGCACATTGGCTAATTGCTCTGGTCATATTACTCCATGGAAAACGGTATTAACTTGTGAAGAAAACTATGATATGTTTTATGGAGAAAGGAATAGACAAGATGGTTCAATTATTAAGAGTTCTTATAATTTAGGCTGGATGAAACATTTCCCTTTCCCACCTGAGCATTATGGATGGGTAGTTGAGATAGATCCTTTTTCAGATAAAAAAAGAAAATTAATTTCATTAGGAAGATGTGCTCATGAATGCGCACACCTAAAACAGCTCGAGGATGGAAGAGTTGTTGTTTATACAGGAGACGATATTGACAATGGATGTATTTATAAATTTGTTTCAAATAATCCTAAAGACTTAACTAATGGGACTCTTTATGTTGCCTCTTTAGAAACAAAAAAATGGATTCCATTAGAATATGAGAAACACCCAATTCTACAAAAAGAGTTTGATAGTCAATTAGAGGTTTTGACTTATTTAAGAGAGGCGTCTAAGTTGGTGGGTGGAACAGAATTGGATAGGCCTGAAGATATTGATATTGATCCATTAAGTCAGGGTGTTTTTATTGCCCTGACAAATAATTACTCAAAGAACAATTTACATGGAAGTATTTTAAAAATTACTGAAAGGGATAATAAATATGATTCAGAGGAATTTGAGTTTGAATATTTAGTTTCTGGTGGAGAAGAGACGGGTTTTTCATGTCCAGATAATTTAATTTTTGACAAAATTGGAAATTTGTGGTTCACATCTGATATTACAGGTAGTAAATTAAATACTCCTTCTTATGAAAAATTTGGTAATAATGGTTTATTTGTCTTACTCCGTAATGGAGATTATGCGGGAAAAATTATTCAAGTCGCATCTGCTCCGGTAGAGGCTGAGTTTACAGGCCCGTGCTTTTCTCCAGATTGGAAAACATTATTTTTAAGTGTGCAGCATCCTGGAGAAAAAAGCAGATCACTGGATAATTTAACCAGTACTTGGCCCAAGGTAAAGGGAGGGCCTAAACCATCCGTCATTACGATTACAGGAAAGCTTCTTGAACAAATTATGTCTTAATTTTTTTAAAAAAATTATTTTGTTTTAAAAATTTAACTAAATTGCAACCATGTTGCATTTAAAGGTTAAAAAAATTATTCATTCTAAAGGAATTTCAGCTACTAAAAGTCGAATATCTGTTTTAAAAGCATTTATTAAATTAAATAAATCAGTGGCATTAAGTGATATCAAATTATTGGTAAAAAATATTGATAGAGTCACTCTTTTTAGAATTCTTAATATGTTTGAGAAAAAACATCTTATTCATAAGATTGTTTTAAATAATGGGTCTATATTATATGCGTTATGTAATTCTGATTGTAGTGTTAAAGTTGGGCATCTAGATAATCATATTCATTTTTCGTGTACTAAGTGTGAGGAAGTTATTTGTTTAGATATACCTAATTATCCATCTATTAAAGTTCCTAATTTTTTGTTTGATAATTTAAATATTAACGCATCTGGGATATGCGATAGTTGCAATCAATTAAGTTAAAAGTTTTAATGAGAATAATTTTTACTATAGTATTTTTCTTCCAAATTTTTTCAATTTTCAGTCAGGACAAAGGTGTTGTTGTAGATCAAGAGAGTATAGGCTTAGAGGGGGTTACAATTTTTTTTGTGGATCAAAATTTGGAATTATACTCTAAAAATGATGGATCTTTTATTATTCCCAAGGCTATTCCAGACAATAGTCTTATAGAAATAAAAAAACCTGGTTACATAACTCAAATTATACAATTTAAATCAAGTAAAAATATTGAGATAAAGTTAGAGAGCTTGCATGTGCAATTAGATGAGGTGGAAATAATTGAATCTGCTAATCAATTAGGCAATACTAAACTTGTCAGTATAGAAAAAAAAGTATTAAATGATTTATCTACAAGTTCTTTAGTTGAAAATATAACTCAATTATCTGGCGTTAATTGGATTGGTTCGGGTTTGGGCATTCAAAAAATAGTGGTTAGAGGTTTGTCGGGTATGAGGGTGGTAACATATTTAAATGGCATGAGAATAGAGAACCAACAGTGGGCAAATGATCACGGTATAGGTTTTACAGAATTAGGCTTAGGTGAGGTGGAATTAATAAAGGGTTCTTCTGCTTTAAAATATGGCGGTGAGGCAGTGGGTGGTTTATTATACTTTAAAGATGCGCCATTTTTAGAAAGCGAAAAATTAAGTGGATTTGTTTCTACTAAATTTGACAATAGTCACTTTTTATCTGGAAATAAATTTGGATTACAGTGGTCTAAAAATAATTTTTACTTTAATCTATATGGACAATATACGATAGCTACAGATTATAGATTGCCAGACAATACATATCTTTATAATTCGAGGTTTAGGAACCAAGGAATCAAGTTTTCTGCTTCATATAGATCGGAAAAAACACAACATATATTTAGATACCAACATAATGCTGAACAACTAGGAATACCGGCCCATGTATGTGACCCTACTTTAGGAGATATAGATTTTTCTCAAATTTTATCAAACGATCTTTCTTTGAGCGAAGACTATGATATGAGTGTAATAAGGCCTTTGCAGAATGTTTCAAATCATTTATTTATTTATGAGAACAATTACTTTATTAATAATAATAAATTTAGTTTTTATGTAGGTCATTTTATAAATAATTTAAAAGAGTATGAGAAAGTTACATACCCAGCTTTTGATATGGATTTAGTGTCCACTCAGTTAAGAATGAATTTCAGAAAAAAAGTTAACTATTTTACAATTAATATTGGTTCACAGGCAACTAGCAATAGTAATAAAAATCATACTGTAGATTATTTGATACCTGATGGCACAAGTAATGATATAGGCCTTTATTCTATATTAGATTATGAAAAAAAGAACTTGGGATTTAATGTTGGTGCTAGGTTAGATTATAAAGAAGTGACTTGTGATTCATATAATTTTCAGAATAATTTTTCATCTGTGAGCTCATCGTCAGGATTGTTTTATAAACATAAAGACCACGTCATTAGACTAACTTATTCTAGTGCTTTTAGGTCCCCACATTTATCTGAATTATTTTCTGATGGTGTGCATCATGGGACAAACAGATATGAATTGGGCAACTCAAATTTAGATATCGAAAAAGGCCGCCAATTCGATATAAAGTATCAGTGGTCAAGTCAACATTTTGGTGTAATTTTAAACCCTTTTCTTCAGAATATAAAAAATTACATATCTATAAATCCGTTGGATTCAATAATTGAAAATAATAGAGTATTTGAGTATACTCAATTTGAAAAGGTGACAATTTCTGGTATGGAAATTAATCTTCATTATCATCCTCATTTTATGCATAATTTACATTTAGAACAGTCGTATTCTATAGTTGAAACAAAAAATCATGACACAAATAAATATTTAGCATTAACTCCATCCAATAAAATAAAGACAAAAGTAAGGGTTGACTTCAAACAAAAGAATTTAGAATTATTGAAAAATATTTCATTGTACCACATTTATTCTTTTGAGCAAAATAATGTATCACAATTTGAATTGCCTACGGATTCATATAATGTAGTTAATATAGATGTTTCTTGTATGTTGTTTAAAAAAATAGATTTGTTAATTGGAATTTCTAATTTATTTAATGAAGAATATGTTCCACACTTATCTAGAATAAAAGATGTGCCAGGTGTTCCAGGTGGAATACCTAACCCTGGGAGGTCTTTTAATATTAATTTAAAATACACATTTTAATATGTTGAGATTTGAAATGTGATATATAAATAATTGTATCTCAACACTAAATTTTTTGATATGAAAAAATTTCTTTATTTATTTATTATGATTGCTTTTTTATTCTCATGTTCTGAGGATGACAATAGCCAATGTATTGATTGTCATATTGCCTTTATGCTTGATACTGGCGTTGAGCTACCTACAGATATTGGTGAGTTTTGCGATGATGATCTTGCAGATATTGAAATGAATGGATATACTCTACTTGAGGACATTCAAAATGGTGACACAACTGTGCCTGCCGATTTTTATTCTGCTGATATGATTCATTGCGAGGAGCATGCTGATCATGATGATCACGATCATTAACTAAAATTTTTATAAGGGAAAGTATTAATTTAATACTTTCCCTTATAAAATAAATTCCACCAGTTTTCACCATCCAGCACCAATCAATTTATATTTACTTAACTTTGTCACGTTCTTTTGAATAGTAAATAATTTCACTTCATGACAAAAATTGAATCACATATTTCAAAATTCGAACCTATATCATTAAATGAAATGAATGATGTTAAATTGATGTCTAGAGTAGACACTAAGTTTGTTTTTAATAAGAGTCTTTTATTTGAAATTCTACCTATTTTACAAGAGGATTATAGGGTTTTAAAAGTTGACGAACAGCGCTTTTCAAGATACAGATCTATTTATTTTGATACTCCAGATTTTTTATTTTACAATAGCCATCATAATGGGCGGATTAATAGGTTAAAAATTAGATTTAGAGAATATTTAAATTCTGAACTTTGTTTTTTTGAGATAAAAAAAAAGAACGCTATAGGCAAGACAATTAAGAGTCGGGTCAGTGTTAAAAAATCTTGTAGAAGCTTGCATGAAATTCATCATCAGTTTATCGAAAAGCATTTAAATAATAATTTTAAATTAAATTATTGTCACGAAAACTTTTTTAATAGAATTACTTTGGTAAATAAAAAATTAAAAGAAAGACTCACTATTGATTTCAATTTTAGATTTAAAAGTCATCCAGGTAGGATGATTAATGATGTAAAAAATATTATTATTGCAGAGTTAAAACAAGAAAGGTTAAATAGGGATTCTCTATTTTATAAGATAATGCGTAAAAATGGAGTTAGAAAAACAGGTATGAGCAAATACTGTTTTGCGACATCAACAATTTTTCCTAAACTTAAATCAAATAGATTTAAGCCAAATTTTACTATTTTAGAAAAAAACAACAATTAAAATATATTTATGGAATTTTTAGGCATTGACATTATTGATAAAGAAGATTTTTTAGAACTATTTGTTCGATCGGTATTTAATTTACTGGTTATATGGTATATAGTAAAGAGTTTATATTATCCAGCTAATAAAAACAAGGATTATGTTTTTACTTATTTATTAATATCAACAGTAGTCTTTTTTCTTTGTTTTTTATTAGAAAACGTCAAGTTAGAATTAGGTTTTGCATTAGGTCTATTTGCTGTTTTTGGCATTATTAGATATAGAACAGAGACTATTTCAGTCAAAGAGATGACTTATTTATTTATTGTAATAGGCCTTTCAGTAATGAATGCGTTGGCAAATAAAAAAATTAGTTACATTGAGCTGTTATTTGCTAATGCCGCAATCGTTTTTTTATTAGACTATTTTGAAAGAAATTGGTTATTACAGCGCTCTACTAAGTCAAAGTATGTTTTATATGAAAAAATAGATATGATTAGCCCTGAAAAAAGAGATGACTTATTAAATGATATTCAAAATAGAACAGGTTTGAAAATTGAAAAGTTAGAAATAGAGCAAATAGATTTAGTTAGGGATACTGCAAAAATTAAAATATATTACATTGAATAAAAAATGGATTTTTAGTTTTTTAATTATTTCAGTTTTTTCATTTTCTCAAGATGCGAATTGGGAACTTTGGTCTAAGGTTGAATATCGTTATAAAATAAATAAACACAATTCGTTTTCTGTTGAGTCAAGTGCTCGATACGATTTTAATCCTATTTTATTTTCAAAACAATTTTTAGACTTTTCGTCTCTATATAAAATTAATAAAAAATTCAGTATGGAGATAGGCTCTAGATTCACAAAGAGCCCTGCTAAAAAATCTTTTGGCCAGAGGCTTTATTTTTCAATATTATATAAGCCAAATTTCAAAAAGTTTAAGTTATCGCTAAGATCCAGACTTTTTTCTGAGAAGAATGTCGTTTCTTATCATCGTCAATATTTTCGAAATAAAATATCATTGGGCTATAAGTTTGTGCAATTTTTAAATCCTTATTTGGAGGCAGAATATTTATACGGAATTAATAATCTTAGTGAAAATAAAGTGCGTTTTGGTATAGGGAATCAGTTTGAGTTTTCTAATTCAATAGATTTAAAAATTTTCTTTAGAATACAAAATCAAGATCAAAGAATTATTGGTCTATATATTAGTAAAAAAGTTTAACCTGAATAGGTCAGTTTGGGGATTAATAGTTATATTAATGTTTTATAATTTAAAACAGTTGTTATGTATAAAATTTTAACTTTTTTCTTTCTGATTTTTTCTTTTAGTAATAGCCAGATTCTGTTTTCAGAATACGCTGAGGGCTCTTCATACAATAAGTATTTAGAAATATATAATTATTCAAATGAAGAAGTTGATTTATCTGGGTTTGCATTTCCTAGTTGCTCTAATGGTTGTGACCAAGATGGAGAATGGGATTATATGAATTATTTTCCAGATGGCGCAATTATTCCTGTTGGTGGGGTGTATGTCATCACGCATCCTTATGCTACAGACCCATCTAATGACTATTACACAGAAGACATAGCTGTTTTTAGTGATCATCAATTTCAATTTTTAGGAAATGGAAATGACGCTGTTGGTTTAGTTAATTTAGATTCTGGTCAAGTTTTAGATGTTATAGGTAGTATGTCTACTGATGTCCCAGATGATGGATGGGATGTTGCGGGCGTCTTGGAAGCCACCAAGGACCATGTGTTAGTTAGAAAAAGTAATATTTCTGTTGGTAATGGCGGTGATTGGATTAGTTCAGCCGGAACTAATATTGAGGATTCAGATTGGATTGTGTTAGATAATGAAGTTTGGAGTAATTTGGGCTTCCATGAATATGACGGTGGAGTTACAATTATATTTGGTTGCACAGATTCTGAAGCATTAAATTTCAACCCTTTGGCTACTAATGATGATGGATCTTGTGAGTATGCTCAGGCTGAAGGCTGTACTGATTCTACAGCTTGCAATTATGATTCTACAGTAAATTCCGCATTATTTACTTATGTAACTACAGATTCTAATATGACCATAGCTATAGAAGAATTTGTGGGAAATTCAATTGGATTAGAGCTTGGGGATATGTTAGGTATTTTTTACACAAATGATTCTAATGAATTAGTTTGTGCGGGAACCGCTATTTGGAATAATGAAGCTTTAGCCATAGCGGCTTGGGGTTCAGAGTCAGGTTTAGATAATGGATTTGCTCCTGCAGAAGAGTTTGTGTTTATTATACACAAGATTGATGGTTCAATGTTTTTACTAGACGCAAGTATGAATGATATGCCTCCATTTTCGCCCACATATGAGCCGAATGGATTTGGTCAAGTTTTAGATTTTGTAGGCTCTTCTCCATATTTTGATTTATTAAATTGTGAATATCCTGAGGAATATTATGATTGCTTTGGAAATTGTTTAAATGATGCTGATGGAGATGGCATTTGTGATGAATTTGAATTAGACATCAAAGAGAATTCTGTTAATAACTTGAATTTGATTAAAGTGGTTAATGTCTTAGGCAAGGACTCTTCTGCTGATATGCAATATCAGATATTGTTTGAAATTTTTGAAAACGGAGTAGTAAATAAAAAAATAATTATCAATTAATATTCATTTATGAATTTTATAAGGCTGTCCTTATTTATTGTTTTTTTTCTCGTTTCTTGTTCTGATTCAAAAAAAGAAAAAATAAATCCTAAAGATAGAGAGGTTACTAATGAGTTAAAAAAAACTGATGTTTTTTATTTTGATTCTTCTAGTGCTAAAATTATTTGGAACGGATTTAAAACAACAGATAAAATAAAAGTTACAGGTCAGTTTTTAGAATTTCATTCCTCTAGAAACATGAAAGAATATAGTTCTTTAGAAGAGCTAATAGAGGGGTTAGATTTTGAAATATATACAAACAGTTCAGAGTCAGGGGATGCTGTACGGGATCTAAATTTAAAAGATTACTTTTTCAATAAGCTTACTGAAAACTTCACTTTAAGTGGAACTCTGGGCAAGGTCGTTGATGGTGTGATACCGGTTACTTTTGAAACGTTATTGGGTTCGAAAACGGTATATTTAAACTATTCATTTGACAACAAAAATTTAGTTCAAATCAAAGGTGTGATTGATATTAAAAATGATTTAGGCGCTCTTACTGCTTTTGATTCTATACATACGAAATGTGAGCAATTACACACTGGGGGAGATGGTGTTTCAAAAACTTGGGGCGATGTTGAGGTTTTAATTAAGGTTCCAATAATTACAAATTAAATATTCACAGCATATTATTGCATCCTCTGATGGATGAATTATCATATCTGCCTAAAACGTAGAAATAGTTTTTTTCTTTTTTTCCTAAGTCATTAGTTGCTATAAATGCGCAACTATGTGTGTTAGCTAAATCAATAATATTGATTCCTCCTGTTGTCATTTCTTTAGTTGTTAATTTCAATGGATTATTTTGTTCTCTTATTAATATTTTTTTCCATGGTGGCGGGATGAATTGACCCTTCGTAGAGGAATAAGATTGTGATAATAATTCTGTCATACTGTATTCAGATCCTATTTTTTCTATTTTGAGCCTTTCCTTCAAATTGGCGTAAAGTTCGTCTTTTGAGATTTCTTTTTTTACACTTTTCATTCCGCCTGTTTCTATTACAATACCGTCATTTAAGTCGATCTCTTTTTTGTTGGCAAAATCTAAAATACCAAAACTTAGTCCTATCAAAATAAATTTTTTTTTCTTTTTTTGAGTTGTTTTTATTTTTTTAATTAAGTTGTTATGGTCATTATAATAAAATCCGCTGTTTGGGCAATTACTGTTGTGTATTAAATATTCACACATATGTATTAAGGATGATGTGTTTTCCTGTTGATGGTTGGGTGTGATGCAAAAAATTGTATAATCATTAATTTGGCCAAAAGCTTTTTCAAAAGATTTTTTTATACTTTTTTCGTAAAATTGTATTGATTCTATATAATGGCGACTTCTTGTTGTTGTTGTTGTTGTTCCGCTACTTAGAAATATTTTTTCATATTTTATATTCTCACAAAGTATTTTATTTTTTCTAAAAATATCTATGGGCAGAAATGGTATTTGCTCAACAGAATTTATTGTTTCGGGATTTATATTTAAAAGTTCTATGTACTTTTTGTAAGATTTATTTTTTTTAGATTGATATTTAAAAAGCTTTAGCGCCAAATTATTAAATTCCGAATCTTCTCGTATTAAGAATATATCATTTTTAAATTTTTTTAAATCCACCGCTTTTATTTTGTGTATGTAAAAATAGTTTAATAAATTTTTAAAATTAAATTTTTACCCTGCTCGTTTGGCCTTGTTGACACTCGCTCTATTTAGAATGATTATAAATAATAAGCGGTTATCGAGTGGCTTATTTAGAATTATTTTAAATAAAGAGCGGTCAAGGTTTTTAATAATTTGTTTATGAATATATTAGTTTTATGTACCGGCAATTCATGTAGAAGTCAAATGGCAGAGACATTTTTAAAAAGTTATGGGCTTTCTGTTAAAAGTGCTGGTTTAGAGAGTCATGGCATGAATGAATATGCTATTCAGGTAATGGAGGAGATTGGATTTGACATGTCTAAACAATATTCCAAGACAATAGAAAAAATAGATTTAAAAAAAATAGATATACTTATTACAGTATGTGATAATGCAAAAGTAAGTTGTCCCTACATTCCGGAAATTAAACATGTTTTCCATAAAAGCTTTGAAGATCCAGCTTCTTTTCCAATAAAGAGTACAAATAATATATTAATTTACAGAAAAGTTAGGGGTGAAATAAAACAATATATTAACTATATAGTAAAAAAAATAAATAAGTATTAATGGGAAAAAGTAAATTATTAAAATTTAGTGAATTAAATAATCTTTCAAATACAATACAGCCAAAAGAAAAGGAACTTTTAAGTGATAATTTTTATTTAAAAGATAATTGGAATAAAGAATTTGATAATAATAACCCTATTATTTTAGAATTAGGTTGCGGCAAGGGTGAGTATACTATTGCTTTAGCGCAAAATAATCCACATAAAAATTATATTGGAATAGATATTAAAGGGAATCGTATTTGGAAAGGTGCGACAATTTCTCAAAAAAATAATTTAAAAAATGTTAGATTTTTGAGAACACAAATAGAGTTTTTAGATAAATGCTTTTCTAGTCAAGAAGTGTCAGAAATTTGGATTACATTTCCAGACCCTCATATAAAATATAGACGTAGAAAAAAACGTTTAGTTAGTCCATTTATGCTGAATCTGTATGAAAAAATTATAATCAAAAATGCGTTGATACATTTAAAAACAGATAGTGAATTTTTACATGGATATACTTTAGGCTTGTTAGAGAAAAAAAATGCTGAGATTATTAAATCTACACATGACTTATATAACAGTAATATAGAGGATGAAATACTTAAAGTAAAAACTTTTTATGAGTCTATGTTTTTACAAAAAAATAAAGCAATCACTTATATTTGCTTTAAATTTATTTGAAAATAATATTAATGAGTGCAGAAAAAAAACAAATTCTAGATATTTTATCTAATATATATATTCCATCTACTAATGAAAATTTGATTAGTAATAAAGTGTTGGAGAGCGTTATTGTAGATCAAAAAAAAATATCTATTAATTTAAATGTACAAAACCCTACTTTACAAAGTCGAAAGAAAATAGAACAAAGTGTTATAAATGGTGTTGAAAAACAATTTCCTAATTATGAAATTTTAGTTAATGTAATTAGTAAGCCGAAAGATGTAAATAATTTTAATAATATTAAAAATATTATTGCTATAGCATCTGGAAAAGGTGGTGTTGGGAAATCTACGATTTCATCTAATTTAGCCGTTGCTTTATCTCAAGAAGGTTATGCAGTTGGTTTATTAGATGGTGATATATACGGACCCTCTATACCTTTAATGTTTGATGCCGAGAATAGTAAGCCAAAGATAACTAATATTGAAGGAAGGTCATTAATGGATCCTATTTTAAGTTATGGTGTCAAACTTCTTTCCATAGGCTTTTTTAGTAACCCCAATGACCCAATAGTTTGGCGAGGTCCAATGGCGAGTAAGGCTTTAAATCAAATGATTCATCAAAGTAATTGGGGTGATTTAGATTATTTAATTATTGATTTACCCCCAGG
>Ga0115011_10002115_pt1 | contig 13943 bp, 6 predicted proteins | sample TroAtlMetagenome_2_FD_88705 | JGI IMG/M metagenome (GOLD analysis project Ga0115011, IMG submission 88705) | Marine eukaryotic phytoplankton communities from Atlantic Ocean - Tropical Atlantic ANT8 Metagenome | ecosystem: Environmental > Aquatic > Marine > Oceanic | place: Tropical Atlantic...
ATTCTCGGATGAGAGGGATTACGACGGCGATGGCGACCCTGGTTTCTGGCGTACATTCACGTTCACCCTCATTTGGACCTTCGGCTGCGTGATTATGCATATGCTGCTGGGCGTTCTTTTCGCCATGCTTCTTGAAAGCGGCATAATTGGGAAGGTCGCTTGGCGTACGATACTCCTGATTCCATGGGCTGTGCCAGGATATATCTCAGTGATAATGTGGAGAGGAATGCTCAACAGGTTCGGTTGGGTCAATGGGATCCTCACTTCTGATATTGACTATCTGGGACTTGATAGCTGGGCTAAATTCTCCGTCATATTCGTCAATATCTGGATGGGTTTCTCCTTCATGACGATGACTACGTCTGGAGCATTGGCAGGCATTCCCAGAGATATGTACGAGGCAGCCAATATAGACGGTGTCGGACGATATCATCGTTTCAGACACCTCACGCTACCGCAACTAATGCCCGCACTGGTTCCTCTTTCCCTGCTGGGTATGATCTGGACCTTCAATCTCTTTCATGTCATCTTCCTGATGACTGGCGGTGGCCCAGATAGGTTCTATGGGGAGCCCGGTGTCACAGACATACTCGTCACTTTCGTGTACGATGTCGCATTCATAGACGGCGAGTACGGACTAGGGGCAGCATGGTCAGTCATAATTTTCCTGATGCTCATCGTCTTTAGTACAGCATATCTCTTAGTGACAAAGGCTGGCGAGGTGGACGGATGAAAGACAATCTCGCTGTTCGTTGGTGGACTCCCGTCAGTCTCCGTGCCGTCGTATCATTCGGATGGATAAGCCTCATGATAGCACTCTTCATGTGTGCAGTATCTTGGATGAGGGGGGATGATTCCGGACTAACAACCGCATTCATGGTGGTAATCGCGAATTCGGTCATTGTCTTCATACTCCCCGAGGACGTCCCTGCCCGTCCAGTACCTGAGAAATTCGCACTCTTCCTCGTATCGGGCGTCTCTATGACTGTTCTTTCACTCTCGTACATTCTCCACAGAGCCGACTCTTCCGTCGGTCTAACCTTGGTCGACTATTGGACTGCTGCGCCCTCCATGCTGGTCGGTGCAGCTGCAGTCATCGCTGCATCTCGGTCTTCAAGGTGGTTCATGGGTAAAGCATCAACTGAAGAGGCCCTAAATGGTCTTGCAAGATCGAGGAGGCATTCAGGCGCAATAATTCAGACTGCCAAGCAAATCGTGCTGATACATTTGGGAATATTCGCAATACTTCCACCGCTGTGGACAGTCATGCTATCTCTGTCACCTGGAAATTCTCTGAGTATGGATTTCAGTATCTCGACCGCCACTCTGGAGCATTATGAGAAGATGTGGGGATCCGAGAGATTCTGGGGGTGGTTTTGGAACTCGATCATAGTCTCGGTCGCGACCACAATCTTCGGTTTAACAATCGCATTCCCTGCCGCATATGGTTTCTCGAGATATCGATTCTATGGACGAAAAATAGGCCTGTTCATGTTTTTGATCGTCCAGATGTTTCCCGGCGCGCTGATCCTCGTCCCGTATTTCATCGTCATGAAGGGGCTCGGACTCCTCAACACGTACGCCGGGCTCGTCGTTGCCTACTCTGTAACCGCCCTCCCACTCTGTGTCTGGCTGATGAAGGGATTCTTCGACACCATACCAAGGGAGCTCGAAGAAGCAGCCAGAGTAGATGGCTGCTCACAGATGCAGATATTCTCTCGAATAATATTCCCGCTGTCTCTTCCGGCCGTAGCCGTTACCTGTCTCTTCTCTTTCCTCGCCGCATGGAACGAGTATCTCCTTGCATTGACTTTCCTGTCGGATACAGACAGATACACGCTGCCCGTGGGCCTCGCCTCCATGGTATCTTCAGCCCAGGCCGGCGATTCTTATTGGGGCGATTTCGCCGCAGCCTCGATTCTGATAAGCATCCCCGTAGTGCTCTTATTCATCACATTCCAGAGATATCTCGTCGACGGTATGGTCGCGGGTGCAGTGAAGGGGTGATTGTGTATGGCAGAAGTGGGATTCGACGGTGTGTGGAAAGAATATGATAGCGATAGCGTGGCAGTCAAGGATTTGACGATTCATGTTGAAACCGGGGAGTTCGTAGTTCTAGTCGGCCCGTCTGGATGCGGTAAGACGACATCCTTGAGAATGCTCGCCGGCCTTGAAGAAATCACTGAAGGAACCATATCGATTGACGGGGTTGTTGTGAATGACCTTCCCCCGAAGGCCAGAGGTATTGGAATGGTATTCCAGTCATATGCTCTGTACCCCCACATGAATGTAGAGCGAAACCTCTCCTTCGGCCTCAGAATGCAAAAAGGCGCCGAACGTCTTGGTAAGGAAGAGATAGACAGCAGAGTCTCAGATGCAGCCGAACTACTGGGCTTGACAGAATATCTTGATCGCCTCCCGAAGAACCTCTCTGGCGGGCAGAGGCAACGTGTAGCATTGGGAAGGGCACTGGTCAGACAGCCCGAGGTACTCCTAATGGACGAGCCACTGTCAAATCTAGATGCGAAGCTCAGAAATCAGATGCGAATAGAGCTACGTCGCCTTCACGAGGAGCTGGGAACAACTACGATTTACGTAACCCACGATCAAGTCGAGGCGATGACCCTTGCAGATCGAATAGTCATAATGAACGAAGGGAGAATGCAGCAGTTCTCCACTCCTCTTGAGGCATATCACCATCCATCAAACACTTTTGTCGCATCATTCCTAGGCACCCCTCCGATGAATCTAGTTGAAGGAAATATGTCTGATGGAGCCTTCTTGGCTACAGGTGCGGATGTCGGAGAAAAACCATTCACGATGAAAATGCCATCGCATTACTCTTCATATGAGGGCGATTGCACTCTCGGCTTCCGCCCAGAGAACACCGCATTAAAAATCGGGGATAAGGATGGAAATTTCAAAATCGCCGGTTTCGAGTCACTGGGATCCGAGACAATCGTCCATCTAGATCATGGAAGCATCAGGATTTCTGCAGTATGGCACAGACCTGGGCCTGAGGCAAATCGTCAGATAATGGATAGAACATCTAATGTCGGAGTAGAGATCGACGAATCCGACATCAGGCTATTCGACTCTGAAGGCAATGCCGTAAACGGGGCATGAGGGAGACTCATGGGCCATGATCGCTGGGATTCAGCGGTTGTTTACCAGATCTATTGGCGCTCTTTCATGGATTCCAATCAAGATGGAATTGGTGATATCGAAGGTTTGAGATCGCGTATCGACCACATACACCAACTCGGTATCGACGCCATCTGGCTAAATCCAACATACCCCTCGCCTCAAGGGGACCACGGCTACGATGTCTCAGATTATTTTGACGTTGAACCAATGTTCGGCTCGTTAGAAGAATTCGATCGAATGGTTGATGATTTCCACCAACGAGGGATAATGGTCCTCATGGACATAGTTCCAAACCATGTTTCATCTCAGCATGAATGGTTTCAGTCGGCATTGAGCGAAGGTGCTGGAAATCCAGGTGAAGAGCGTTTCATCATCAGGGACGGCACTGGCCCGGGAGGAGTCAATCCGCCTAACGATTGGGTCAGCATTTTCGGTGGCCCGTCATGGTCCCCATTCCCCTCATCAGGGAGACCCCTGCAGAGATGGTACCTCCATATGTTTGATCCGTGCCAGCCTGACTTGAATTGGCATCACACGGATGTGCATGAGAGATTTGAGAATATACTCAGGTTTTGGCTTGACAGGGGTGTAGATGGATTCAGGATTGACGTGGCGCACGGACTCTTCAAGGCACCTGGATTGCCCAATCGATCCGGATTCGGTGACAATTGGTCGGCTTGCTGGGATCAGCCAGAAGTTCACGATATTTATCGGAAATGGAGGGAAATTGTAGATGAATATGAACCCAGCAGGTTCCTCATCGGCGAGATACATACGGCAACACGGGAACGCCTCCTAGAGTATCTCCGAGCCGACCAACTCCATGCTGCTTTTGATTTCTCATTCCTTCACCAAGATTGGTCTAGCGATGGATTCAGAGATAGAATAGGTGCCAATCTTGACTTATGGAAAGACACAGGATGCCTCCCAGTATGGACTCTATCCAATCACGATGAAATCAGACATTGGTCACGTTATGCGCCCCTACTTGCGGACGGACTCCCAGATGGCCAAGTAGCGAGTATCCGTTACAAATCTCTTCTTGCTCTAATTATGGCATTACCTGGGAGAATATTTCTCTACAATGGAGAAGAACTAGCCCTCCCTCAGGCCGATGTTCCAGATGAAGATAGACAGGATCCAGCATTCTTCCGCCAAACACCAGAATCGAGCTATAAGGGCAGGGACGGATGCAGAGTTCCTATGCCGTGGGATGCAGACTCTCCAAATGCTGGATTCACCAATTCCAAGCCATGGCTTCCGATGCCCGAAGGGTGGCATGATTATTCAGTATCAATCCAGCATGACAATCCCAACTCCATGCTGAATTACTACTGTAGCATGATTCAACATAGGAGAACCGAAAATTGGATGAAATCTGATTCTATTGTTGAGGTCGAATCATCATCTGGCATACTTTCGTTTGTCAAGAAAAGTGAAAATAAACGGGTCCGAGTGTTGATGAATTTCAGCGATTCAGATTTTCGTTTTGATAATGGTAATGCTATCATGAGAACATCGGATTCAGATATATCGGACCCATTTTTGAGACCCGGAGAACTTGCATACATTGAGATTTAGCGAGATAATAATAATCTCAAAATCAATCTTCCATGAATGGATATGTCCAATCATGTGGCGTTTTCAAGGTTCTCTTTATGGATCGGGGTGATATCCATCTTAGCAGATTCAATGGCCCGCCTGCTTTGTCGTTCGTGCCGCTAGCCCTGGCGCCCCCGAACGGCTGTTGAGCCACAACTGCGCCAGTTGGCTTGTCATTGATGTAGAAGTTGCCCGCGGAGAATCTGAGTCTTTTGAGCGCAATATCCACATGCTCCTCATTTGAAGCAAAAATCGACCCCGTCAATGCATACGGAGAGCCCGTATCACATGTTTCGAGAATATCCAAGAATCGATCATCGTCATACACATTCACAGTAAGGACTGGACCAAATATCTCTTCGACCATGGTTTCGGATCGAGGGTCCTCCGTTACGATGATGGTTGGTTCGATAAACCACCCAGTGCTATCGTCTGAACCCCCTCCAACGAACACATCGCAAGTCTTCCTATCTCGAGCTCTATCGATGTACCCTGAAATCTTATCAAAGGCTCGTTGATCGATAACCGCAGTCATGAAATTCGTGAAATCATTGGCATCCCCCATTTTGATTTTCGCTATCTCCTTCGCAAGTGGATCGGCTATCCTCGCCCACACAGATGACGGGATGTACGCCCGACTTGCTGCAGAGCATTTCTGGCCTTGATATTCGAAAGCCCCTCTAAGGAGAGCAACGATTAGCCCCTTTTCGTCACATTCTGGGTGGGCTACGATGAAGTCCTTTCCACCCGTCTCTCCGACGATTCTTGGATACGAACGAAGGCCATCCAATGATTCCCCGATCTTCTTCCAGAGTCCTTGGAATGTGGAAGTCGAACCTGTAAAGTGTAGGCCAGCGAAGTCAGGGTTTGAGAGCGCTACACGAGAAATCGTTGGGCCCGAAGAGGGCACGAAATTAATCACACCAGGAGGAAGACCAGCCTCCATCATCAACCTCATCAGAACATAGTTGGAGTGGTACGAATTCCTGCTAGGCTTCCAAACAGATGTGCATCCAACAATCGCAGGGGCACTTGGAAGGTTAGCAGCTATGCTGGAGAAGTTGAATGGCGTGATGGCGAGAACGAACCCCTCTAACGGTCTAATCTCAGTTGAATTTACCACTCCATCGGGCGATACGAGTGGTTGTAGCTGATCATGAAAACCTCTCGCATAGTGACAATTGAAACGCCAGAAATCAATAAGCTCGCACGCAGCATCAATCTCCGCCTGAAATGCGGTTTTTGACTGATTAAGCATTGTTGATGCATTGGACCTCATCCTCCAAGAGCCCGCAAGAAGATCTGCACAGCGTTCGAATATCTCGCATCGAGCCTCAAGACCCATTTCTATCCATTTTTGCTGAGCAGATACAGCCGCATCACACGCATCTGCAATTTCTTTTTCGCCAGCTATGTGGACCTCGGCCAATACGTGCCCATGATTGTGAGGGACGACTTGCTTGACGATATTCCCTGTCCTGACCTCTTTGCCTCCTATGATGCAAGGTATCTCTACTACTTCGCTAAGTTGGCGCTGTAACTCTGCTTTCAGCATACTTCGCTCGGGACTCCCCTGTGCGTAGGAGAGGATCGGCTCATTGTCAGGATGGGCTGTCATGAGCGTCAGGGGCAACTGCTCATCTAACATCGTTGCGCAGGAGGGGAAAGTTTCGGAACTGCTCGCAACCTATGCCTCAATTCTCCTGTTAGCCAGCGCGCCTGCTCCAATAATCGCTGTGAGTGCAACTACGAGTCCGAATCCTGGTAGCCCGCTATCCCCTTCGGTGTCTATAGGCGTCAGGTCAAGAAGATCGCAAATTCCATCACTGTCCGAGTCGGGTGGCGTTGAATCTGAATCATCGGGGTCGTACTCGCAATCTCTTTCCTCAGAATCGCTCCATCCGTCGCCATCATCGTCGTCATCAGCGATATCGCCAATTCCATCGCCATCTGTGTCCCTCCAATCAGAAGAGTCGAGAGGGAAGTCGTCCATTTCGTTGACGAAACCATCCCCGTCCATGTCGGAATCCATATCATTGCATATCGAATCTAGATCCAAGTCTGCTGGTAGACTATCCGGCGACTTTGAGTCCGAATCACAAGCAACCTCATCCGCATCAGGCCAGCCGTCATTGTCATCGTCTAGATCGCTATTATCCCCTGTGCCATCTTGGTCCCAATCTGAATTCTCGGTAGAATCTAGGGGAAATGCATCTTCTATGTCATCGTATCCATCGCCATCATCATCATTGTCCTCTCCGTCGCAGAGACCATCAGAGTCTGAATCAATCGGGACACTCGTCTCGATATCAGCCTCGGATTCGCATTTTATTTCGTCTTCATCAGACCACCCATCTCCGTCATCATCTAGATCAGCTGTCAGGGTTGTTGTGCATGATTCGAGGATGAAATCGGGAAGTCCGTCTTGATCCGTGTCAAGGAAGGCGCAAGGGTCGTTAGGAAACCCGTCCTCTGAATCATTGACCCCATCGTTGTCAATATCTTGGTCCATGTAGTCGCAGACTCCGTCCGAGTCCTCGTCCTGAGGGATGCTGGTCGGGTCGAATGGATCGGAGTTGCATGCTATTTCCTCTACATCACTAATCCCGTCTCCGGGATAGAAGCCTTCACCACAATTAGCGGCATCTTCACAGGTATCGTCATCCGGATCTGCATTGTCTCCGACGCCGTCCCCATCCGAATCGTAACTTTCGTTTGGATCGCTGGGGTATGCATCATCCAGATCTGGAATCCCGTCCCCATCATCGTCCGGATCGGTGTTATCCCCTATACCGTCGCCATCAGAGTCCTCCCACTCTAGTGGGTTGCTCGGGAAGATATCATTCACGTCATTCACTCCATCTCCATCAGTATCTGTATCGATGTAGTCGCATGTGCCGTCGCCATCCATGTCATCAGGCACTGAAGAAATGCTCTCACCATCGGTGCCGCAATCCTCCTCATCCGAATTCGACCATCCGTCCCCGTCTTTGTCATCATCAAGTGCATCGCATACGCCATCTGAGTCCATATCCGGTGGGAGATCACTACTTATTTTCGGGTCGCTTCCACAGAGTAATTCATCCTCATCTGAAACTCCGTCATTGTCATCATCTGAGTCGGAGAGATCCGGAACTCCGTCCCCATCTGTATCGCCCCCTTCTTCTATATCGCATATCCCGTTTCCATCACTATCGGATGGAACTGATGCTCCATCAAGAGGGTCCGTCCCGCAGTCTGCCTCGTCGGAGTCAGTCCAGCCGTCATTATCGTCATCGTAATCTTCCACCAGGGCCGTACCTCCTGTGAACGTAATATTGTCAACATAGATCGCTTCTGTCGCGGCATTAGACTGGAGCATGAATTTCAGGCTCCCAGCGCCCGCGCTGGTTAGATCAACCACATACGTAGTCCAGGTTCCAAGAAGGGAGGTGTGTGCTGTATCGATATCATCGCCTGTCGTATTCAGTATTTCGATTTCCGAGTTAGCGCCGTCGAACCAGATTACAATTTTATCAGCCGTTTCCCAGTTTGTATGCTGACCACTCTGAAGTTTTTGTTGGACATATAGGTCGAACTCTACGGAATCAGCATCCACGATATCAAGCTCTAAAGTGGCTATCCCGTCTACATCGGACATTTCGTAGCCTTTATCGCCATCGATAAAACTACCAACGGTCCCTGTGTAATCTACTACGCCAAAGAAATCACCATCTGTCAGCCCATTGCCTCCCGTGGACTCATAGTACAGTTGGAAACCCATTTCAGAACCAGTCGTGACATTGTGGGAAACATGCGACTCTCCTGCGTTATTCCAGAGATATCGATCGACACTTGAGTCTCCTGTATCGATGTATATGGTCCCGTTAAGAGGATCTTCAAAAGAGGTATGAGCTAGGATTCCGTTACTTGTACAGCCTGAAGATACTTCATCAGGAAGCCCATCGTTATCGGTATCCGAATTGGCACATGGGTCATTTGGAAACGCATCCACTGAATCATCGTAGCCATCTCCATCAGTATCAGTCGCCTGTACCATCGGAGACATGGATAGGATGATCAAGAGAGTAGCGGTGATTGCTGGGATGTGCCGGCCCATGTCAATCATGAGGGGTCGATAGCACATGAAAGTGACCTATGTACATGGCACAGGATTTAGGACCCTTTCCACCCAATAGTGTCATGGAGAGCAAGCAGACAGCATACAACGTCCTAGACGCCGTCGAAGCTTCGGGAAGACATTACGCGACATCATTGCCCATGATTGCCAGCGAGAATATACTCAGCCCACTGGTGGCTAGGGCAGTTTCCTCGGACTTGCATGGGCGATATGCCGAGGGGCTACCTGGTAAGAGATACTACCAAGGATGCGACGACTTTGATACGATTGAATCACTAGGAATAGAATCTGCCAAGAGGGTGTTCAATTCAAAATTCGTGAATATCCAGTCTATTTCAGGAACGGTATCAAACATTGCCGCTTTGAAAGCTCTATCCAAACCAGGCCAGTCGATAACTGCAGTTTCCACAGCAGATGGAGGGCATATCTCCCACGCAAATATGGGTGCAGTCGGAGTCAGAGGGCTCGATCTCCATACATATCCGTGGAATGTGGAGAGGATGGAACCGGATATTGATGCTGCTGCAAAGCTCATCAGAGAGATCGAGCCGAGTGTTGCGCTATTCGGCCAATCCGTTTTCCTATTCCCGACCCCTCTCGAGGAATTATCCGACGCCGCACACGAGGTGGGTGCCTCTGTGATGTATGATGCGGCGCACGTGCTCGGGCTCGTCGCAGGGGGCGTCTTCCAGGACCCCCTTCGAGAAGGGGCGGATGTCGTGACTGGCTCAAGTCACAAGACATTCCCAGGTCCACAGGGAGGTTTTTTGATATCTGATAGCGATGATCCGAAGATGCACAGGAGGCTGAATAATGCCGTGTTCCCGGGAACGTGCTCATCGTACCATCTTCACCATGTGGCTGGGAAAGCTGTTGCTCTTGCCGAGTTCGAGGCATTCGGAAAGGACTACGCAAGAGACATCGTAAGAAATGCCAAGGCATTGGCCGAATCTCTCGCAGAGCGTGGTTTTGATGTTCTTGCAGAGGAGAGGGGCTATACAGCGAGCCATCAGGTACTGACTAGACATGGAGACAAAGATTCTGGTGCAGGTAGGGATGCTGCTCAGATGCTTGAAAAGGCAGGCATAATCACCAACATGAATATGCTCCCGGGCGATACTAAGGCCCTATCTCCATCCGGGCTTCGCCTAGGGGTCCCCGAACTTACGCGTGTGGGGATGGGTGTCGATCAAATGGACCAAGTTGCGCATTTCTTCCAGCGAGCATTGATCGACGGCCACGATCTAAATTCAGTGAAGGCGGATGTCGAGTTGTTCAAAGATGATTATACAACCGTCCAATATTGCTTCGAGCCCGGCCAAGCATATCCTTGAGAAGAAGGACATGTTGATGCATCGTCAATGCAGGGGCGTCATGTGAGCCGGCACGCCTCAATGGCCATATTGGTCACATTCATGTTATTCTCAGTCCCCATCTCTGGATGTTTAGGATTCATGGAATCCGATTCCGCCCCTTCTGGTCAAGACGACCCTTGCGACACCGCACCAGACTCTGAAGATTGTCTGAAACTCGAACCAAGGCCCCAAGATTGCTCGGTCATAGAGATATTCGATGGAGGAATATGCAGGGATCTGAATGCGCCCGATGAATTGGATTACGGTATAACTTCGACTAAATTCTATGTCGGCATCGAAATCGACCCATACACTCCTTCATTCATAGGCGATGGACCTGATGTATGGCTAGTCTCCCCTAACCTGCCCGAAGGCCTGATCCTAGATTCAGAAACAGGAGTATTGTCCGGTATCCCCTTTGAATCTGGAGTCTCAACACACACAATAGTGGCTTCAAACCCAGCCGGATCTTCATCGATCGACATATTCCTTGAGATAACGATTGAACCACCGAGCGATCTTCAATACGATCTATCCGAGTTAGTCTGTATATCTGGCCAGCAGTGCCATCTCCCACCTCCCGATGTGACTGGCGCCCAACCCATGCAATGGACATCGCAACCCCCTCTTCCCGAGGGATTCTCTTTCGATGATTCCGGTTCCATAACTGGGTCATCGACTATTCGGGCCTCTACTAATCATGTGATTAGGGCCTCAAATGAGGCAGGAAACTCATCCACCACTGTCATGATAACTATCGTTCCAACTACTCCTGTAGATTTCGCATATCCCGACTCCCCAATCGAATATGCTGTTGGCGATTTGATCGAGATAGTACCTCATCCCAATCCCGGGGAGGGCATCGAGTGGAGCGTTACCCCGATGTTACCCGAAGGAATTCATATCGATAGTGAGGGAGTTGTTAGGGGGAATGCCAATACGACTTTCGATTGGTCGCAGTACAAAATCACGGCTTCCAACTCACAGGGGTCGTCCCAAGGCATAATTCTAATCAGAGTCACAGATGTAGCGCCCACATCAATAGGTTACCCAGAATCCAATCTTATCTTGAGGGTAGGAGTTCCTATGGAGGGCATGTCCCCTACGACTCTGAGTGTGGTCGATCATTGGTCCATTGAGCCAAATCCGCCTCCGGGAATCAGCATCAATTCACTTACGGGGGAGATATCGGGAACTCCTGCAAGTGTATCCGACTCGAGGGAGTACACTGTAACTGCATCCAATTCAGGTGGCTCAACGAGTGCTACGATTTACATCGAGGTGAAGATACCGCCTCCATCAGGCATACAATGGCCTTCCTTCGAGATACCCCTTCGAGTCAATACCCAGGTTTCCATAACCCCCTCCAACGCAGGCCCTATCGTCGAATCATGGGAATCAGATCCCCCTCTCCCCGATGGCTTGCAATTTCTTCCCAATGGAACGATAGAAGGCACGCCTATAGAGCGCCACCCCTGGACATTTCACTCTCTCTGGGCGAACAATTCCGGAGGCTCTTTGCAGCAACGAGTATGGCTGTCAGTCATCGATACTCAACAAGATCAGTCAGATCTTTCCTATGGAATAGGCTCCGTCGATTACCCCGGATACGCTTCATCGATACTTCCTGTGGGCCCCTATTCATTCCCCATAGCAGTTGCCGGGCCGGATGATTTCCCTGTGATATCAGGATCACACGTAGGACGTGGTAAGATGATAGGTTATGGGCACGAGTCATGGGTCGATCTGACTTCCAACGAGAATGCACTCGATTTTGCACTCAGGGCCGTCGAATGGGCATGCGGGGAGAACGCAGAAGTGGGATTAGCGACGGGTGCTGGATTCGACACATTCTCCGATGAGCTAGAGGCGGAGGGCCATTCAACAAGCAGCGCGCATCCAGACGATCTTTCCGAAGTCGATTGTTTGATAGCAGAATTCTGGAACGGATATGATTCAGGGGATAATGCAGCCATAGTTCAGTTTGTATCAGAGGGAGGCGGATTAATCATGGGCGGCCATTCGTGGTACTGGTCTTATTCCAATGATGACGTAGCCCATGAATACCCGGGAAATAGGATCGCCACCCACACAGGATTGCTCGTATCTTCTATCCATGGACAGGGAGGCGAGAATGTGAGATTTGACTGGGGCAATGACCCCTTGATGACGCCATGGAATGCCGCTCAATCTATCTTGGAACACTCCCATGGGGCGATTACGCTGAGCGATGAACAAGCAAGCACGATTGGAACATGCCTCAGTCCTCTGATCTCCTTTGTACCATATGATTATCCAGATTTCTGGTCAAGACTCCACCATGTAGTCAACTCCTCGGGTTGGACAATAATCGATGCACAATACGGCCATGAGTTTGGACAGGATCCTCTGGAGGACACATTACTGACGATAGAATCCGGAATCATATCTGTGATGCCCCCGAGCCTCATCCCCTCACATCCAAGTCACGCCGAATTCCCGGGCGTCATCCAGGCATCCTCGCCGCGGATACAGGAAAACATCACTTTCCACTCTAATCAGACAGGTCTGCCATCTCAGTTCGGTTACTCGCAGGCCCGTTCGATGATACTCCTTTCCACTGGCCTATACGCCCCACCTGGGGAGCAAGTCTTCGCCACAATGCCCTCTGATCTGATAGATTCAGGCGCAATGTTGCAAGTAGGGGTACACAGTGACACTCTTTGGCATAAATCCACGATTTACCGATTCCCCTCGATAGTTCGTTCATTCACGATAGAAAGTGCCAATATCTCAATTGCAAATGCATTTGGCGGTCCGATATATCTGGCAGTTCCCCCTGAAGGCCCCCTAGGCTCCACATGGATAAATTTCGATGGGGCGGTCAAGGCACCGAAATATGAGCACGGCGAGACCACATCTTCAGATTGGCAATCAATCAGGGACTACCCAGCACCCTGGGCCGAGGTGTCAAGTGACCAGTTCATCATGTCCGTTCCTTCGTCTGAGATTCGAACTCTCGACAATCCCGAGGATCTGATGGACTTCTGGGAACAGGCTTTGGAGATGGAACACGATCTGTATGGATTTACTCCATGGCCAAGAATCGAGCGAGCTGTCTTCGATGTCCAGATTTCAGCAGGATGGATGCACTCAGGATACCCATTCATGGCCCACTTGGCTTCTGCAAGCGGCGCAGTCGATCTTTCACACATGGAATCTGAAGGGGACTGGGGCATGTTTCATGAGCTGGGTCATAATCATCAGTGGATGCCCTCAACACTTCCTGGGACCACTGAAACTGGATGTAACTTTGCCAGTGTTTACCTGATGGAGGAACTCGTTGGCATCAGCGGCCATAGTGCTACCACTTCCGAACAGAGGCACCAGAGAATGACTAATTATTTCGGCAGTGGTGCTGATATTGACGACTGGTCAGTCTGGGTCGCATTAGACACATACCTGATCATCAAAGAGGAATGGGGTTGGGCGCCAATCACAGATGCGCTGACAGTTTACTACACCCTTCCTAATTCTGAGGTACCCTACACGGACCTAGAAGAATTCAATGCATGGGTGGTACACTTATCCGACACGTCGGGCTACAATCTAGCACCATATCACGAGGCATGGGGATTCCCACTCACGAATGAAACACATGATTCCCTACTTCACCTCCCTGTGTGGGTCGATGATCCCGTGAGGGGCAACTATGCCGTATTCGACTCCATCATACGCAA
>Ga0115011_10002116_pt1 | contig 13943 bp, 20 predicted proteins | sample TroAtlMetagenome_2_FD_88705 | JGI IMG/M metagenome (GOLD analysis project Ga0115011, IMG submission 88705) | Marine eukaryotic phytoplankton communities from Atlantic Ocean - Tropical Atlantic ANT8 Metagenome | ecosystem: Environmental > Aquatic > Marine > Oceanic | place: Tropical Atlantic...
CAAACAACGGTAAAACACTTATTGATAAAGATGGTACAAGATTTGATGAGTTTGTTCCTCCTAATGAGGAGTTCCCGTATGGTCTCTATTCAGAAGGATATTAGCTGCGATAGAATTTAGATACTATTAACTACGGATTATTGATATGACGGGACAGTTTATGGGAGGTATGCAGGGTATCCCAGCTGGACTTATTGGTGGTCCTATGACTAATCAGGCTGCACAATATGCAACTCCACCAAATGTACCTGGTGTATATCTTCCTGGGCCTTCTCAAACCTTCGTTGATCCTGCTGTTCAAGTACAATCTTCAGCTGCGACAAATGCTGGGCCTGATAGTTTTGTTCGTCAGATGCAGAAACGGGCACAACGCGCAATGACTTCGCTTGAACCAGTAATTGAAAACGCTGGTAAGTCTGTACAAACTAATGCGTTATATCCACGAGCTGCATTGTTGGGTGGTGCAATCATGCCCGGACTGCAAGGACTCGGTGAAATCAACGAAGGCGAGATTGGCCAAGGTACAGGGCGTATTGCAGCTGGCGCTGGTGGTGCCTTTGTAGGAGGTAAAGCAGGAGGAGCGGCAATGAAAGCCTTAACTAAATCCAGCAACCCTTTGCTTAAATTAGGTGGAATGGCATTAGGTTCAATAATAGCGGGTAATGTTGCTGGTGCCGCTGGTGCAGCAAGTGGCGGTTACGTAGAAGATAAGATCGGTGGTGTCACTGGCCGTGGTGATAGCCGTGGCGCACAACGTAAGCGTTCTGGACAAGATACTGAACAGCAAGCACAAAACATTGAACGCTTGACACAAGCTTCAATGACGCCTTATGTCCAAAATATGATTCAGTTAAGTGAAGCGTATTCTAATCAACGTATTACTGAATTCCAGAAAACATTGCCCATGGTGAATGAATGGCAGAACAATCAGCTTGTTCGTCAGCAAGCATTGAATGCTTCTCAGGCGCAGAACTACATGGCAATGGGTACAGTTGCTACTGCTGGCAAACTTGCGACCGGTGCACAAGAGCAAGCAGGTATGAACTTACGGGCTGCAATGACCACTAACCCCTACGCAGGTAACACTCTGCAAGCACCTAACATTAACTTTGGCTGATCATGACATATCCAAGTGCTAATTCCAATCCAATGATTGGTCAGTTTGTTGGTAGCGATCCAGGTTATGCCGTTACAGAACGAGCACGGCTATTCCAGAGAGCTCAGCAAATGGGCATCATCCCGAGTGATCTGTCACAGCCTGGGGTAAGTCAGCAATCAGCTAGTGCTGCTTTTGGAGCTTTCCCTTTAGGTGGCCAAGGTGGTCCAATTGAAATACAAGTAGAACCTTGGCAGGGTGCACCGGGAGATACAGCTCCTCCAGCAGCTGAACTTCCTCCACCGCCAGGGCAATCTAAAGAGGATCCTAAACCCAGTAATAAATATGGACTGGATCCAGAGCTTTTTGGGATGCTTGAATACTTTAAGGATGGAAAAGAAACACCTGAAGAGTATGCCAAGAAGATGGCAATCTTTGAAGACTTTGCATTGAAACGTGGAAAACAGCAACAGAAGTTTGGCTTGCAATCTAACCTGGTTGGTTGGGCTCTTCAAGGTTTGCCACAACAGATTGCTAATGCGTATCAAGCACGTAATCGTTATATGGATGCCAATGTACAGACAATCCGTGACGCAAAAAATGCAGCTTCCGCTTACACAGGTGGCTTAGCTGTGGGTAATTACCGGATATAATAGACAAAATGGCTACTTCATCACCAAACTTTGATTTCGGAAGTAGTTTTTTATCCGGTACGAATAATGTCAATACGACACCGTACTGGAACCCAAGCAATATGGAATCTGCTTGGGGAATTAAGAACCCAACATCATCATTGACGACCGGAGGAAATATGCCTGCTTGGCTTCTACCTGCAGCAACCATCGCCGCTCCAATCCTTGGAGGAATCTTTGGTAACCAGCAAGCATCGAATCAACGTGAGGGTTCTGCTGAGGCAGGGCGTCTTGCTTCTCAAACTAACCAAGATTTTGCACTTGCTGGTTTTGGTGCACAAGAATTAGCACGTGATCGAGAAGCAGATCGACAATTAGAAGTTGCGCAGAATAGATTAAACTTATTAGAGAGTGGTCCGGCGTTATCTCAAATGCGACGACAAATGGGATATGAACTAGCAGGTCGAAAATTTAGCCCTGCACAGATTACTCAATTTGGTGATATGTTCGGAGGTTACTCATGATTTTTGGAGGCTTATTTGGAGGGCAGCAAAAAGCACGTTCACCTGAACAATTAGGGTATGAACGTGATGGTGGCACCGATTTTTTAATTGACTACCTCCAGAACAATCGTCTGTCCGAGGGGCAAACTGGTTCTTATGGGAGAACAATCCTAAATGCTGTACAGCAAGGTAACTTAGATCAACGTAGTGCTTTAAGTTCTCTTGAAGCAAGGACTGATCCTAATAGTGCATATTTTGGTTCAGAAGATTATGAGAATCTTTTGAACTATCAAATGCCAGAAGACAAGTCAAGAAATATTATTGGGGATGCTTATTCAACTAATTACTTTCGAGCACCTAGCTCTAGTGAGTTAGATGAAATGTATGCACAAGCTTTTAACGCTGGTGTTATTAATGACCCTAATGAGCTAAGAAATTTTACGACATCCACTTTGGCTCGCATGCCCGAAGGTGAAGATAAGAGACCATTTGATGATTATCAATATCGAATGGCTTCTTATTATGGCGCACCGGTTCGTGATAGCCAAGGTCGCAATACAGGTCAATATAGACAGTTTGGTTACGATTCTGATAAGTATGCTGCAGCAGATAAATCAATGGCTGATACTAAAAAATTTACTGATAACTATCTCAATCGAATGGGGGCTAAAAGCTAATGGGATATGTAACATCAAGCAAATATCCAGACTGGGCTGGAGATAGAGAATGTGGTACTGAAGCAAGGGCTATTTCAACTGCTCAAAGCCTTGGCATTAAGTCCTTTAATAGCATGAACGATGCAAGGGCTGTTAATGATGCATGTCGCTCACAAAACAATGCAAGTTCAAGCAGCAGCAGTAGCTCAAGCAGTAGCAACAGTTCTCCTAGTCAAGACCCACAATCTCAGTTAAATAATTACGTTGCTGAACTCAATGGACAAGGCTATACAGCAGCTGAATTTGATTTCTACACCACACAGGAAAACAAAAAGTTAGATGCTGCAATACAAGAGGCTAGAGATAACCGTCTTGGTAAGCAGTCAATGGCCTTGCAAGGTCTAATTAACGAAGCTGCTAATTATGCACAGGATTCACAGACCAGCAGGAATGTGTACTCTGAAGATGCTTCCACCTATCGTACTGTTTATCAAACAGATTCCTTAGAGCGGTCAGCGGCACATCAAGCTGCCATGGATTCGTATACGAAGACAACTGTCGCTGGTATTCAAGGTGAGTATGGTATTGATTTAGCAAGGATCCAAGAGGAAGGCAGTCGAGCAGTGGCTGCTATTCAAGGTGAGTATGGTTTAGCTAGCGATAAGGTCCGTAGTAAAACTGCTGAAAATGTGGAAAATATCCGTGGCGGTTACGAAAGATACAAGGCTGATCGTAACTTTGACTCCAATCTATTTGGTGGTTTAGTAGGCGGTTTCTGGTAGATCCAGATTAAGTTTAAGTAGTATAATTAACGTAGTAATTACCTTATTATCATGACAGTTGCAGGTGACGGAAATGATGGATCAGACGCAACAGTTGATCTTACTACCTTTCAAAGTCTTCTTGATAAGCTAGAAGGATCTAAGAAGCGTCAGCAACGTCAAAAGTCTGTTGAAGGCCGTCGTGACGTGTATGCACAGGGTCTTGCTTCAATGATGAGTAACTTCTAATTTAGAACAATGGTCGTAGGCGCTCAACAACCTGGTCAGGGTCAAGTAGGTATGACATCAACATCTCCTAAAAAGAGTGTTGATGATACGTACCAGGATGATGACTGGTTTGATCTAGATAAATATAAGCAAGCAGCTCAAGTTGCTTATGACTTCTCCATTGGTAAGATGCAAGAAGAAGGTGATCAAACCAGACAAAACATTGGAAAGACAGGTTTTGAACAGCGAGAAACTAACAAGCAACAACAAGAATACTCTGAAAAAGACGAAGCCAGAGACTATATGCAAGCCAACAAGGCATATCGATTCTGAGATAAATATCCAAACCTTTGAGCATTGGTTGGATAATTTAGACAGCCCGACACGGGAATCGTTCCATGGCTTTGCCAAGGATACATTCTCTTGTATTCAGGTTTATCTATATGCCAAGTTTCTTGGTTATGCAGGCAGTATTACTTGTGTTGACGAATGGGTAAAAAGTGTTTATCCCAAGCCTGACCACATGAAAGTTCTCTTGTTTGAAATTCAAGAGATGCAAGAAGATGTACGCAAGCTTAGAGAAGACGTAGAAAACCTAGTCGTCAAAAGAGATGCAGGTGTTGCACGGATTGCACAGATGCAGAAAGAAATCCGTGGCACTATTGCACAAGTCGATCTGTTTGTCTCTTCCAAAGATAAGAAAGGTTTGCTTCTAGCTGGTGCAGATAGAGCGATTCGAGAGATGCTTTCTATCTTTAAAGATGACCCCATTGAAGGCCCACTGGAAGAAGCCTCTATGTCTGTCTGGGCTAAGATACAGTTTGAAGATACTTGATCATGGAAGAACAGCAGCAACAACAAGAACAAGGTTCTACTTTTAATAAAGAGTCTGTTGGTGCGCTTCTTAGGGCATTAGAAAAGAATCGGCGTAGACCATCTGGCGTTAATAACTTCCAGGCACAACCTAATCAACCAATCAACGAAGGTAACCCTTACCCAGATCAACCTTTAGCCGGTAGATTTATGGGAGAAGATAATGAACCCCGCTGATATTCGGCCTTCTAATCCAGCTGCATTTAAACACAGAAGTCATTTTAGAGCACGACTTCCTGATAGACCTAACTTTGCATTTCGACCTTTAGCCGGTAAATTTATGCAGTTTGAGGAGCCTCTTACTGCTTTAAATTATGTCAGGCAAGATCCTACTGCAGAAATGAAAGAGAAGTTACAAGCTGAAGAATATTTATCTAAAATGCTTGCAAGCACTCCAGGACAAAATAATCTGTTACTATTCAATCAAGTACAGGTTTAACAGTGCCTTCTCATCTTCATCTTGCATATCGTAGAAACGCTAAAGTCTCTGCAGCAAATCATCGGATACGCAAGACTGATAAAGAGGAGTTGTTTCAAAAAGCAAGAGATGACTTTGGTTTCTTCTGTGAATACGTAGCTGATAAACCCCCAGCACCTCACCATTTAGAATGGCACAAACAGCTGGTTACCAATGAAAACAGTTCTGTTTTAAGTAAAATTGCAGGGCCTAACGTTGATCTGCTTGGCCCCCGTGGATCTGCTAAATCAACAGTATTAGGTTTATATACTGCCTGGGCTATTGGTATCCATACCATGGAGAAAAAGCCACTGCAGATTCTTTACCTAAGTTATACCGTTGATATTGCTAGATCGAAGTCAGCCACCATCAAACGAATCATTGAAACCAAAAAGTATCAAGAAGTCTTCCCTAAGGTCCGTTTACTGAAGAACGTCACCAGCAATGAGTACTGGTCCATCGACCATAAATTTGCTGGAATTGATACAACAGGTGAAGAACAATTTACTTTATGCGCCGCAGGTCTTAAAGGATCTGTGACTTCGAAGCGTTCTCAGCTTGTGATAATCGATGACCCTGTAAAATCTGCCGCCGATATTGGCAACCCAGACATCCGCAAGATGATGCAGGACAACTGGAATGCTGTGATTGCACCGACGATGTTTGAGGGTGGTCGGGCAATTTGCCTGGGTACGCGATTCCGTCATGACGATATCCATGCCACAACGTTTTGCCCACAGAACAACTGGAGTCAGATTGTCCTATCAGCGATCTTAAGTAACCCGGAGACAGGCGAAGAAGAGTCATACTGGCCAGACATGTGGTCTTTAGAGTACCTGAAAGAAAAGAAAAGGCAAGCTCCCATTGCTTTTTCTTTCCAGTACATGAATCAGATCGTTAGACAGAATGAACTGTCTCTAGCACCTGAACTACTGGTTAAAGCTGAAATTGCAACAGAATTTGATTGTTTGGGTGTGGGTGTTGATTTGTCTGCTGGTGTTAAAGAAAAGAACGATTACACAGTTATGGTCTTAGGTGGGCGTCTTGGAGACAAGATTCACATCATTGATTACAGGCGTATCCGCGTTATGGGTAATTTAGAAAAACTAGATGCGATGAAAGAGTTATTCATGGACTGGTCAATTATCGGCCAACAAGCCGATGGTGTGTGGTTCCCTACATATAACACTTGTGATATTTGGTCAGAAGCCGTGCAATACCAGGCATCTCTGGAAGCAGACTTTAAACGTGTTTGTTTAAATGGAGACAACCTTTATAATTTAATTTGGCATCCTGTTAAAGGATTCCGTGCAGATAAATTGGCACGCTTTCGTGGCATTATGGGAATGTTTGAGGATCGTAAAATAGTCTTTAACAGGTATAGGAACTTTACAAACATGTTCGAAGAGCTAACCAACTTTGGTGTTAGCTCTCATGATGATTGCGTGGATGCACTGGTTTGGTTAGTTACGGGACTAATGAAACGCGGTAAACTTCAGCTGGATTATTAAAAATGGAACAAATTATTGCTATTTCTATTGCAGTTGTTTCAGGAGGAGGATGGTTTTGCGGAAAAGTATTTGGACGTATGCGCACGCTTGAAGACCGTATTGATCGTCTACCCATGGAGTATGTCCTTAAGCAGGATTACATCCGTGAGATGGAAAGGATGAATGATGAGTTCACCGAAATCAATACTAAGCTTGATAAGCTAGTGGAAAAGCTGCTTTCCAAATGAGTTATTTTGTTGAACTTACAGAAGATGACAATGGTGATTTAATTATGCAAATTCCAGAAGAAGTTATCGAAACCCTTGGATGGGTGGAAGATACCTTGCTGACCTGGGATATTAAAGGTGATGGTATCGTCCTTCAACGTTTAAACGGAGAAGGAGGTTATGAACCGTTAGAATAATAAAAAAGTATTCGTTATGTATAACTACAGAACAGGTTCCACCAATGGTAATTGGCTAGGTAATTCAGGTGGTGTAAACGCAGGGAATATTTTTGGTGGTCCTCAGCAAGGACAAGCTAATCCACAACTTGATCCTTATATGAACCAAGGCTATCTGCCTACTTTTGGAATGGAAGCTCAGCAAAACCCAGGCCCGATGCCGGGACTGATTGGTGGCTTGGCAGGTAGAGCAGGCAATGGTTTAGGTAACATGGGTGGCATGGGAATGGCCGGTCAGATGGCAGGACAGTTCCAAGATCCCATGACAATTAAGAGGGTGTACTGATGGACCCAAGATTTGGCGGTAACTTTGGTGGCATGCAACTCATTCAGCCTTCACCACAAAGCAATTATTTACAACGACAACTACAGCGCTTTGGTAGTGCTGTACAACAAGGTGGACAGCGTTTAAAAGATCAATATTACAGCACAGACTATAACAATTTTGGAGGTAACCTACCATTCGGTGCTCCCCGTGAACGTGGTTTTATAGAATCTTTACCAAAACCAGGAAATATCTACCAGTATGGAATGCCAGGAGTGGATATACCTGAGCCTGCAGGTGGTGCTGACTTTATTGGTCCACGTAGTAATGAAATCTTGCGCCGTGGTATTGAGCAACGTGAGCTTGAAAAGTACCAACAGGACCAACGCTATAGCTCACCAGGTGATTTAAGTATGATGATGCCTGGAACGATGATGGCAGGAGCACCTAGATACATTCAATCTCCTCCACCAGGAGGTATCATTAATAAAGCTCCTCATCTTGATTCCCCTTATATTGATAAGGCACTCGAAAGACGTTGGCAGCCAATGGCCCCTCCTCCTCGAAAACAGTATCGAGGCCCGCAACTACCTAGTTTTGTTTAAGAACCTGTCATGAATAAAAAAGTGATAAACCTCCAAGATAAGAGGAAGGCTAAAGGTCAGACGACTCTTGGAACGAAAAAGACTACTAAAATCGCTGGTAAATATATGGACAAAAAAAGCTGTGGTTGTAAGCACTAATGGCAGACGCTGCTAGGATGTATAAAAATAAGGCTGTTAAATAATGTCTGAGGCGCAGACTCGTCTTAAAGAAATCATCGATTCCTATATCGAGAGAGACGGAAGTCAATACGTTGATACTGGCATTGTTGCTGCGCACATCGCTCAGATGAAACTCTTTGGCATTCGCCAAGGAGTAGAGTTCTTTCCATCACAGGACAACTTCGGCAATCAACGCAAAGATTTTATTGATAAAGTTATCAAGTACAACAAGATTGATACCAGGCTAGATTCAATCTGGGATTACTTTCTTTGTGATGGTAGAGGACTGTTTTATATCCGTCCTACCGAAAATAATTATCGGCTGTATTATTTCCGTGGGCACGAGTATCGCAGTTACTACAATGTTGATGGCGACTTAGAACAAGTTGTTATTATCTATAGCTATAAAGTAAAGACCGGTAAAAACGGCATGTACCAAGACATTGGTCTTGGTGGTATTGATACTCCTGCAGCACAAGCACAAGCAGGTCATGTAGGTACAGAGAACTACGGTTCTAAACGTTATATCCGGCTATCTATTAAACCTGATGTCATTGAAGAGACTCATGCAGAAGGTGAGATCTCCTTCGACAACATGAATGTCATGATGCCGGGTAAGACCAGGACTTTCCCGAATACTCTTAGATATATTCCTTGCGTTGAGATCTTCAATAACCCCAAGGGTTTCTCCATGGAAGGTAGTGGGGAGTTTGATCAGCTTGCTAATCACATCGTCACACATGATGACCTTGTGAGAAACATGAAAAAGAACTTGCAGTTCTTTGGTAATCCCACACTACTGTCATCCAGACCTAAAACAGATCTGATGGAATCTGGTGATGATGGTGTTCCACAACGACCATCAATTGCATCTAACTCTGGCTTCCAGAGTATGTCTCCATTATCAAGATCTACCTTTAAACAGAATCCTGTCACCCGTGGTGCAGATGGGCAGATGCGTGTTCCACGTGTCATTGCAAATCTTGAACCAAACGATCGTGTTGGTTATATTGTTCCTGATGCGATCTCTGGAGATCAGAATGCATTTGTGCGCCAATTCCGAGAAGAAATACGTACAGCACTAGGGGGTGTAGACGAGCTTTCAATTTCTGCTGGTGTAACGGCGACTGAGTATAAGTCACTCTATGGCCGTGTTGCAGCAACAAGTAAGAAAAAAGCAAATTCTATTTACACCCATGGCATCTGCCGGTGCATGGAATTAATTATTTATCAAGAAGAACAGCTATTCCGAGATACACTGGCAGCAGCAGCTAAATTTGAAAAACCCTTACCTCCACCAATTGGTGCTGGTGAACAAGAAGAAATGATGTATAAAGCTGCTATAGCTGATTATGATGAACGTGTGAATACATTAATGATGGCATGCGTGCAAGCGCAAATGATTCCACCTGGAGTTAAAGGCTTAATTCCAGACGGAGATATTTCAATGCTTTGGCGTTGGTTGGGGCCTGTGTATGAAGAATCAACTCAGGATATCCTCAACAATTCAATTGTTGTACGTAACTTGCAAGAGTTAGGTGTTGATAGCATTGAAGCACTGAAGTATCTTTTTCCATCCAAAACTGATGAAGAAAGAGCGGAAATGCTTTCAGGTTTTCCGTTCAGAATGGTCAATGAATTGCAAGGCGCTTACAACAGTTTTGCAAAACTAGTGGCGGGGATGATGCAGACCCCCCACCCACAATCACCAGATCTACCCATGGCGGCAGATCCAAGATTAGATTTGACACCTTATCTGTATCGAACTCTCGAAAGTTTACAAAAGGAGATGAGTTATGCAGGACGCTTCCGTCCAATCGATCCCACAGACGAGCCAGCAGTCCGTGGCCCCGAGCAGCTACGTGGCGGCAGCACCGGCAGCTCCGGCTCCGGCAGCCCCGGTCTCGGCTCCAGTGGGGACGTACTTCCCCCAGGCGGTGCCCCAGGCAGCACCGGCTCCCAGTACCAGCTACCAATCAAGCCCGTCTCCATTAGGCCCCCCTTCCCAGGCGGCCCCGAATCAGGGGAACCCATGGGAATCGGCGTTCAACAAGGTGGTGAACCTCTTGGGGAGCCCGGTGCAATCCCCGTTCCAGGGTCAGTCATCACAGGTCCAGGCTCCGGTAGCGAGTCCGTATACCCAGGCAAACTGGGCTACTCAGGCTCCAGTCAACCAGGAAGCCAACTGGGCAACGCAGCAATCGGCTCAGCCGACCTGGCAAACAAACCAGACCTCATACAACAGCTCTTCCCCAACTTCATCGATCAACTCCTTAGAGGACGTAGCGAATCTTCTGGACTGGAGTCCGGAGAGTCGGATGGTAGTGGCAAACTACGGGACGGAGGCTCCGGCGATTCTAAACCAGTACGCTCTAAATCTGGAAGAGGTCGTCGACAACGCCGTTAATTGGGGTGAAGAAGCAGGTCGTCAAATGTACCGTGCTGCCAACTTCATGGTTGGTGAGCATCGTGAGAACCTTGCTTACAACGAGATCCTGACGAATCCAGACATTCTGTCTGATTACACTCTTCAGTTCTTTGGTCCTGAAGGTCCATACCCTGTGTATGAGTCAGAGCAACAGTTGGCAACTCCCGGTTATCCAACCGCTCCAGTTAGCAACGAAGGCATGGTCCCTGGATCACAAATGCCTGCTCCTCCTCAAGCAGCAGCTCCTGCAGCTCCTCAAGATTTCTGGGGTAACTTTAAGCAGCAGATGGAAGTCGATCCCACCCAAGCATGGCGTGTGATTAACCAGGCTTCTCCTCAGACCATGGCACAAAAACTATTTGTAATGGAGTGAGGCAATGCGTCCAGGTCTTAAATTTGGTATCCCTGCTGCAGCTGGTTTAGGTGCAGCAGCATACTCAGCAATGGACGACGGCACCCCTTTGGAGTCCGTGGGTGCAGGTGTTGGCGGTACCCTTGGCGGTGCCGCTGGTTTGCTTGCTGCTCGCGGACTTGCGGGTAAGTATTCACCTGCCATCATGTCTAAAGTGAAAGGCGTAGGTGATGGGCAAGTTGCTAAGTTAAGAGAAGCAGCTGACAATGTACGTGAAGGTGGTATCCGTCAACAAGCCTATGGAAACATGGCCGATGGTATTACTAACTTAGTGGGCGGTGTCAATGAACGTAGCATTGGCAAAGCTGCAGCTGCTGGTTTCGTTCCCGCTTCTGCAGCAGGTGCCGCTCTTGGTGGCATGGCTGCTGGTCAAGGCGTAGGTGCTATCGGACAAATGATGGGCATTGACCCTGAAATGCCCGGTTCCAGCAATACTCTTAATTCACGATTGAGCATGCAATCAGCAATGTTACCTATGTACTAATAGGTGTAAACATTAAAGACTGCTAAACTTTTACTTAGATAGGACTTTTCGTCCCAATCTTTCGACCGACAAAACTATTATTTCCGACGACACTGGAGGATAAAAGAAAGTGTTCTTAGACAACGATTTTCCTAAGATTCTAGGTGCTGAATTATATCGGCCCCACCCTGCTTACATCTGCGAAATGGCTGTTGAGCCCGTAGTTGTACACGACTTCACATCCCAGCCTGGCCAAACTGTGCAGCTGGACCGCTACAAGTTCTGGGGGAATCCTGGCACGAAGGATAGCCGTGAGCGTATTTCAGATCAGACAATCGGTACTGCAAATAGCCGCAACATCACTAAAGAGAAAGTGCTTGTTGTGCTAAATGAGTACACCGGTCCTGCTGATCCTGGTGATCCAACACAGCCAAGTACCTTCAAGATTGCTAGGGAAACCCTTGTCACTGCTCAGCGTCTTCTGCTGGACACTGGCAACCTGAACATGTTCCACCAGTCCATCGGTAGCTTGACGCTGCTTGATGACTATCGTCGTTGGCGTGACCGCGTCTTCATCGACGAACTTGCCAAGGCAGAAGCACAAGGCCCCTCTTCGGATGAGCAAGGTGGTTACTACTTCGCTGGCGGTAAGATCAAAAACGCTAGTGGTCAGGTTGACTACACTACCGCTGAGTATCAAGCACAAGTCCAGCAGTTCTCAATTGCTACCGACTTGCTGAACGTTGTTAAGCAGATTCGTAAGCGCAACGTTCCCACATTTGCAGACGGTATGTACCGTTGTATTTGTGACCCCACGTTCATGATGCACCTGCGTCGTGACGAGGACTTCCGCGAGATTGCTCGTTACAGCGGCAATCCCGGACAAGGCATGTACATGGCTAACCCCATGATGCCTAACAACACCAGCTTCTACATGGGTCCACAAGCTGGTCAGGGTTACTTCCTGGCTGGTGAGCCTGTAATGCCAACTGGTGTTCAGTTTGAAGGCGTTAAGTTCTTCGAATCTACCAACTTCCCAATGAAGACTCAATTGGCACAATTGGGTACAGGTACTGATGACCCTGGAACCGGCAACTTTGAAGTTGCTCAAGGTTACTTCTTCGGCCCTCAGTCTGTTGGTGTTGGTATCGGTGGTCCTAACGCTCAAGTGCTCATCAACAACAATGATGACTTCAGTCGTTTCATTATTCTGATCTGGCAACTGTATGCTGGTTTCGAAGTCCTGAACAAGAACTTCATCACCACAGCATTCAGCTTCGTCAGGGATGACGGCACGATTGTTACCTGATTTATTTCGTAAACCATAAATGTAGGTCCAATGGCATACATCACTTCTAAGAAAATCTACCCAGGGGATATGACCGAACCCCTGAACGGGTGGTATCAAAATATCAATACCAATGGCGGCAGTACGAACAATGGTTCGTTCGGCGGTCCTACCTCGGTCCTAGCAAACCCAGGCTGGAGATTCTTCCAGCTCCGTGGTTATGTTCCTGTCTCAAACACTGTTGCTCAGGGTTATGTAGACAGCGCACGGATCATCATTCCTTCTCCATATAAGAATGATGAGACTCGCATGAACATCACCGGTATGGAAGTAACTGCTTCCACCGATCGTCCTGCTTATGTCTACCGTGCTTCAGTCTCCGTCGCTTCTGGCTGGGATGGACGTGTTGCGCAAGAAGGTCTTACTACCGAAAACGCTACTCAAGTAATCGGTTTCGGTCCTGGTACTGCAACCGTCCCTGTGAATGCTAGTGGCGTTGTCTACGGTGCAAACCTTACTGCATCTGGTAATAGGATTCCAGCTGGTACAGGCGCACTGGGAACCAACCCTTTCCAGACCGCTATTACTCTGACCACTGGCATGCTCTACGCAGAGTATACCGATCCTGTGACTGAGTGGCGCGTCTACGCTAAGGCAACCACTAATGGTGTTGCTTTGAACGGTGGCTGGGCAATCTCTGATGCAGATGCCCGTGATGGTCGTTTCGGTTACATTATTACCGAGCTGTGCTACATCCAACCTGATGTACCTGTCGACTACAACGACATCGAGCAGTATCTGCCTTACAAGGTAGCTTCTAACTATCCTGGTTATTGATAACTAAATAGGGTAATATGAGACCAGTTATTTAATGATTGGTCTCTATGCTCTATCAAGTAAAACGAACTGGGGCGCGAGTTAAAGTTGTTACACAGTGGGATGATGGTGACTGGCTAATGGTCGAAGACCAAGACGGTCGTATCTTTACTGTCTATAAGACAGAAATCACTGAAGACAAAGAGGCATCTAAAAAAGTTAAAACTGCTCAAATTAAAGATGCAGCTAAAGGCGATGAGCCTCGTAAATTCCCAACTGAAACTCGTCTGAATATTAATTCAGCCACTGCTCAGATGATTGCCGATCACATCAAAGGAGTCGGTCTTA
>Ga0115011_10002117_pt1 | contig 13941 bp, 9 predicted proteins | sample TroAtlMetagenome_2_FD_88705 | JGI IMG/M metagenome (GOLD analysis project Ga0115011, IMG submission 88705) | Marine eukaryotic phytoplankton communities from Atlantic Ocean - Tropical Atlantic ANT8 Metagenome | ecosystem: Environmental > Aquatic > Marine > Oceanic | place: Tropical Atlantic...
ACCCAGATATCATTGTCTACAAGCCACTCCGCAACATCCTCTTTCATGTACGTCATGTTGGTTACGAGGGAGTGGTCGAGCTCTTTTCCAACGGTCTTGTTCAGTTCACGGCTGTAATGAACGATGTGTTTGAGAACATCGAAATTCACCGTGGGCTCACCCCCCTGAAACTCAAAGTTCACGTAGGGAGATGTGGTCTGCATGGCGTGGTCAACCACTTTTGTGGCTGTTTCAATGGACATGTCTGTGTCTACACGGTCCATGGTTGTTCGCGACGCATGGCAATACTTGCACGATTGATTACATCGCAGTGTTGTAATGACAATGTGAAGGTGTGGACCTTGGCCGACAAAAGCTTTCTTTCTTCGAACTTTCAGGGCTGTGCTTTCCACGTCCCAACCGTCTCTAATGAATCCTTTTTCCACGAGGGTGTCGAAGTCTTCGTGGTCTTTTGGGAGGTCGCCCTTTAGAAATACCTGGAAGTCGGCTTCTGTGAGAAAATGCCATTCACCAGCATCGTTGGTGAGGATCATCTTGTCGTTGATCTTGCCGTACCTGAAAAAACCCAGTTTTCCAGCATCCACAGTTTTCTTTGGAGCAGAAATGGTTCGAAGTTGGACCATGACCTAGAGAACTCCTTCTCCGGCCTCGGACCGGAATCGAACAATCGTTTCGTAGAGTGCGTGATTACAAAACGCATCTTTCAGAACACCTGCGTGTTCTTCAGGAATGTTATCAAGGGTCACCGTGATTTGTTCACCGTCTCGTTGAACGTCAATGTCCACAAGATGCCCATACGCCTCTGCAGCTGCATCAACAGCTTCCGAATCGTAGAGGTAATCGTCAAAAATAACTTTTTCAGCCATCTGAATCCTCCCATGGTACAGCGATTTCTAAAGGAGCCTCTTCCAACTCTTCATCATCCAACTCGGCCAAAAGGTCGTCGATGGTGGTTTGAGTATCCGTGCTGAAGAAGGCCCTCGCCATGTAGTACTCACGAATGCGCGCGGTGGATTCTCCGACTTGCGCACGAACGACCTGATTGAGAAGTTCGTTTACGAATTCGCCAGCAAGAGCTTCGAGTTCAGCTTCTGTAGCTTCTTCTCGATGAACGAGCTCGACGCCAATTTTACTTTCACCCGGTCGGCTTAAGTAAACGAAACATCGATCAATGAATAGGTAGGCCGTTCCGTAAACAGCGTCTTTCTTGTAGATGGATTCGTCCAACACAAATGCAGCTTTTCGCTCGCCAATGGCACAAGCGACGCTTTCTCTCGAGGCCATTTCCTCGAGCGCAGCAGCCTCTTCAGCTTCTATATCAGCGCCCTTTTTTACTTCTACTTGATCTAATGAAGCTCCAGTGCTTGCCACGTCACTTCCTCCGATGCGATACGCCGCTCTCCGCCGCGTTTTGATAACTTTTAAAGGTCAGAGGATCCACTCACTGTTGGAACCTTTGATTTCATTCCTCTGATTTCTACTGATGCAGGATAGATAAATCTCATGGGTACATGCAAGTAAAGGGAGAAGATCAGTGTATTTGAATCTGATCTAGGCGTTTTATGTAGAGCCCATGAACTCGGAAAATAGGGAAAACGAATAGTAGAGTTGAAAGCGTTCCTAACCATCTGTACCTTTTTCAGGTGCACCACATAGGAGGAGACATGGGTATACTCCCACAGGGTCGACTTTCCCTTCCGAGCGCGGAAGATAAAACCATGTTGCGAGTCATCAGGAAGGTGAGACTCGTAGCGATGAAAAAGCTTCTGACGTTTCCAGTGGACGGGTTAAGTCCGTCGTTGAGACTGAATTTGTCCGCTGCGAGAACCATTCTGGTCACAGCTTTGAAGAAGTCTCCCGATCAGGTTCTGGATGCCATCGGTTCTCCTGATGTGTTGCCCGGGTTGTTGACCTTGGCCAGCGGATTCGGAGATCCTGAAGAGATCTTTGCAGAAATTCTTCCGTCTTTGATGGTGGATTTGAGCCATCGGCGACGATTTGGAGTTCTGGCAGAGCCCATTATCTGGGAAAACCCTGTGGCTGAGTTAAAGGATGGCCGAGGTCGAAGGGTGATTCGCTTTACCCCTCCTGCAAAGTCTCTTTTGGCAGATGCGAGCGGTTTTGCGGTTGCCCTGGGGGATGAGTCTCGCGAAAAGCTCGATTTCCCCGATGCGCCTAAAGGGCCGCCAGAGCGTGAGGGGGTAGAGAGTGCGAAGGCTCTTTTCCCACTTAGAAAAGGGCTACCCAGATTGTGCTTATCCACGGTGGACTCAAATCCACTTTCGATGGTGGAAGCGCATCCAGATAAGGAAGGAAACAGCATTGACCTCGGCGGTTACACCGTTGAAAATTGGTGTGACTCATTGGGTCAGGCCCTGGATCTTGTCGAGCAAATGGTTCCTACCTGGTACAGCGAATTGGGTGTTGCCCTGGAGAGAATTGTTCCGGTTGGCTATCTACCAGAAGCCCATTTATCTGCGTCCTATCGAGAGGCTCCAGGAACGGTATATATGACACTCCATCCGAATATCGTCACACTGAGCGAAGCCCTCATTCATGAAACACAGCACGGAAAGATAAACGCGTATTCATGGTTGGACCCGATTTTGTACAACGCGCACACTACCTGGACAGAATCCGCGGTTCGCCCGGACCTACGTCCCATCTGGGGTGTTTTGCTGGCGGTACATGCTTTCGTTCCGGTTGCTGCAATGCACTATGCCATGGCTGAAGCCAATCATCCTCTGGCGTCTGGAGATTGGTTTGAGCGGCGCCGAGCTCAAGTTCTGAAAGGGAATGCCAACGGAATAAAAACCATCAAGGACAAAGCCGAACCGACAGCGGTGGGTAAAGAAATTGTGGAGGCTCTGATTGAATTAGATGCGTTCCTCCAAGCTGAGGCACCGCCCGCGCCCCCCGGAATTGACGAAGATCAGATGCCGCCGGGATGAAATTTAGGTTGGTTTTCGGTAATGTAGTGGGGAACCTGAATAAGGATGGTAAATATGAGCGACGAGGTGTGGGCACCAGCCCCTCTACAGCCCGGATGGGTCAACAATCGAAAGTTGTTGCACGAAAAGTACGAGTCGCTCTCAAGTTTGATTGACGCATCAAGATTTGCCTATCTCCGTGGACAAGAGGTCTATTGGAGCGAAGACGAAGTGGTGGAGCTTTGGAGATCAGCGCTCAACAATCCTGTAAGTCCGACAGATCCCCATAACAATCTTTATGTTCACGTTCCTTTCTGTAAGTCCATCTGCACCTTCTGTAATTATGAAAGACTACAGCCGTCTTCTACAGATTTGCTTCGGGAATATATGAACCGAATGGTTCGAAGTGTAGAAACGTTGGCGCCAGTACTGGATTCGATGACCTGGCATGCCTGGTATGTCGGAGGGGGAACCCCGTCCATTTTACCGCCCAAAATGCTGGATAGACTCCTCACGACCATATCAAATGCATTCAAATTTCATCCTCGTGCGGGAAAGCACTTCGAGTTTGACCCGGCTGTCATGAGCAATGAGAAGACAGAGATTCTTCGAAAGCATGGGTTTGAACATTTTTCATTTGGAATCCAGACCCTGAATCCGGATGCCAACGAGTTACACAATCGTGGTCCCCAAGATATGGACATGGTGGGCAAGAGGTTCAAGTCCTTCTATGACAACGGTTTGTATGATGTGTCCTGCGATATTTTGCTGGGTCTAGCGGGGACGACAGCTGAATCTATTTTGAGTGATATTCGCCACATTTTGACGGAGTATCAACCTCGGAGAATTGATGTTTTCTCACTGACGCCGACTCACAGTTATGTGGATAAGTATTTCGAGGGTTCCTTCGATGCGTTTTGGGAGCACTTGAAGCCATTCCAGGAGTTGGTCATCCCAGCTTTGACCAAGGTCGCCAAAGAGACAGGTTACGATTATTTTGATGGAAACGGGCATCACATGATGCTTGAGCGAAGCAGTAAGATCATCAAGCCAAAGATGCATACGAAGTCTCTTTTTGCTTATAACGCCCTCGCGGTGGAGACCAAGCGTCCCATTCACCTTCTTGGATTGGGACGTTCCGCCCGCTCTCAAATTTTCGGGTATGCGGCTTTCCAGGCTCGTGACCCGGAAGGGGATGGAGCGGATAAGAACGGCCCAGCAGAATACGTGGGTCACCGAATTGATCGAGAAGTGGAAATTCGAACCTATCTGGCCCATTACATGCGGGACACCAATGTGATTGACCGAGCGATTTTCCGAAGAATTTTCGGAGTGGATATGACCGAAGCAATCCCTCTTGCTCTATCCACCTGGCAATCTCAGGGAATTCTCGAGGGGGTCAGCAAGAAAGAAGTTCGACTGAAGAAACAGTCTCGAACAGACCGAACGAGAAGCCTTATTTCCATTGTTCCAGATGAATACCTGGAATATGAGGTGGCCCGAAGGAACCGTTTGGATCTGAAGAGTGAAAGCTTGCTTGGAATGCTTCACCCCTTGAATGTGGGAAGTAAAGTGGCCGGGCGATTTGTGATGGAAGCGCCTACCCGTTCACGGATTCATTTGGTGGATGAGAAAACAGAAAAGAAAGTAACGCTCCGTGTGGCACCCCAACTCGATGAAAAGAAGCAGGGAACCATTCGCCTGATTGTGGAAAGTCGACCCCCTTCCGATGAAGCTGGTCTCGAAGCATTCAAGAAAATGGTGGGTCAATTGCGGAAGTTATTGGCGATTCGACACGCTGAAATCCTGTCCCGGAGTAGAGACGGTGGTGGACGTAGAAATGAGAACAGGGCGCCCGCCTATTCAACCGAGATCACCAAAGCGAGCTAACAGTGAGGAACCAGAGTTCTTGGGCACTGCTCATTATTCATTGAATACAGGGTCGGGGATGTCGGGTGGAGGGACGAATCGGAACTCGCCATCAGCGCTGAAGTACGTGATAAAGTCACTGGAGCGATTCCCCCGCATCATTTCCATGGTGTATTCAAACAGCTGAATGATTCCTTCCTGGGTCGGAGCTTCGAACAAGAAAGGGCTTCCCATTTCATCCAATGCGGTTTCAATCAGACATGGAGAGCGCTCCATCACCTTTTTATAGGCAGGAACCAGGAGAGAAGAATTGCCTTTGTCGTGGTGGATAAGGGCTTCATTCATCCAACCGGTCATTCGGCCAGGAGTAATTTGCTGTGCTCTTGTAATGTCCTTGAGGGCTAGATCCAATCGTCCCATTTTTCGGTAAACCTCAGCCCGATACGGAAACAAGGTTCGCCCGGGAGGCGGGAAGGCCTTGATTCCATCCTCACACCATTGGAGTGCCTTATCGTATTTTTTTAGCATCAATTCATTGGCGCATAGGCCGATATAGGCCCACCTGACATTCTTTGTAATGGCGATGGACTTCTTGAATTCCTCCAGGGACTCCTCATATCGGCCCAACCACAGGAGAACTTCACCGGAATGGGTGTAGACAATCGGGTTGTTAGGGTCTTCAGCGATGATGTCATCGAAGTTGGCCAAGACTTCTTCTACGCTTCGACTTCGGATCAATTCTTGTGCGTAGCGCGAGGCAAATCGAGAGTGAGCCTGGATATGCAGTCTCTTGAGAGTTCGGCTTTCATCGTCCTTGCGGATATACGTTGTTTCAGGTGTTCTGTTGCCTTCAAAACTTTCAAACACATGCTGTACGAGGGTCCTGACCTGCAGGGAATTTCCATCGCATTGAGCGTCTTTTTCCGGGTCTGGCAAAATGGGCTTTGCCAATTGCAAAAGCTCTTCATACGCATCGGGGTCAAAGCGGCCTGTGCGCTGATTTTGTTGTTCTGTGATGGTGTAAAGCCTGCTGACATTTGCCTGGATGGTATAGCCATTGGCATGAATAATGCCCATGTCGATGTCTTTCACAGCGTCATCATATCGACGAAGCGCCCGTTTCACGTCTCCTCTCAACAGGAGGGCAACACTGTCTTGCTCATTGTCGGCAATTAACTGGTTCAGAATCGCCATTGCGGGTTCAAACTGTTCTTCCATTACCAGGCATGCAGCCTTGATTCTCTGACCATCGGGATGCTCTGCTTCCAGCGCATGAATCTGAGCAGCGAAGGCTCTTGCTCCTTCGATGTCTCCTTCCCATAGGCAAAACTGGGCCAGTTTGTGAATCCCGTCTATGGAAGCTGGATTGAGTTCAAGGGCTTCCTTGATGTTGGCTTTTGCTTGTTCCAGGCCCCCAAGCTGAATTTGGTATTCGGAGGTCGTCAGTAGAGTTTCAGGAGTTCTTTCTTGTTGTTCCAGAGCTAACTCTACGGTGCTTACCGCATCTTCCCGGCGTTCCAGGTCCTTGAGAATATCAGCATGAAGGTAATAGGCCTCAACGGATGCTTTCTTACCGGACTCCACCACAGGCGCGAGAATTTCTGCAGCAGCATCATAATCTCTCATGTTGTACAGCAATCTCGCCAAGCCAATCTGGCGCTGCATTCCATGGGGCTCTTTTTTGATGGCCTCTTTGATGGCGTTGAATCCTTCCCAGTACCATCCAGCCTTCCTCGCAATATTGTAATAGAGATCGAGAAGTGCCACCGATGCCGCGTCAGAAGTGGTGATGGATTGAAGCATTTTCAACGCTCGATAGGGGCGATGACAGCGATTGAGACCATTAATGGCCTTGGTTGCGATACTGAGATTGCCGGGAGCAAGCTCGACAGCCTTCTCTATCTCCTGAGCAGCCTCCGTTGTGGGCCGAACTCTCGACAATGCAATTCCATAGAGCAATTGGGCAGAAGCATCTGTTGAGTATTGCTCAACACACGCTTTGAAGATGTCCGCAGCCTCTTGAACTTTTCGCTGTTTGAGGAAAAGAAGACCTTTCTTGAGTTGGGTTTGTAATGGAGCCGTAGGATTTTGGGACATTGAGGTCGCCGGGGAGTGAGAAAGAAAGGTTAGAAATTAGGCGAGAAGTGATTCCGGCCCAAACAGGTCCACTCTTTCTTCATGAGAAAGCATGGTTGCTGCTACTTTCTTTAACTCTGGTCTTTTACTCTCGTTTTGACGGATTGCCTCTCCGAGGGTCAGGACTACGCGGCCCAACTCTTCTTCAGAAACCTTTTCTCCGTCTCCGCCATTCATCACGTAGATATCGAACAGAGATGTGTGTGTGATTCCACGAGGGTTTCCTGCGTTTTTACAGAAATGCACTTGTGCCTCAAACCCTCTTTTGTGGGTCAAGGTCAACACGGCTCCACCAAGCTGTACTGCAGATAGGTCCTTGATGCTCCATCCAAGAGCCAATTCGCTACCGGCTTCCAGTGGTGCAACAATATCCCAAGGTGCAGGCCCCGACTCCAGAGACGCAAGCTTTGATAGCCATTGGCGCGCCTCGGGGTTTTGAGCGAGGGTTTCTTCCAACCACTCCATATTGTCAAAGGCTTTGGCATGAGCTTCTTCAGCCCCCAAGCCTTGCGCAGCTGCTGTTGCTGCAGCGGTTCCCAAAGGAAGCGCTGTTGCCCCAAAAATGAGCTTCTTTAGTACATCGCGTCGAGTGTTCATTCGTAACACCTACCCCCATCCTAAGGATACCGTACCCTACGCCCTCGTAGGCTTGGTATAACCTTGTCACGTTTCATCGCCCTTCTCTCTCGAAAAACTCGGATATCCAGACATCTCACGTATCGTTATATATATTAAAATGAAATAGTGGTCGGGGCAAGTGATCTTTCTATTCTACTGATCAAAGTAGAGGTCGGGAAAGCGCTTCCTGCCTCTCTTCTTGGGTAGGTTGCTCCGTCCTTGACCGTTCACCCCGTCGAGATTCAATTCTTTCAAGGAGTTCGGGAGAAGCGTCTTTTCCCAGGACTTGGCGGATCACGGGACCCGGACTTTCGAAGATTGGAGACAATTCTCTTTCATCATAATGATGGGCAAGAGAATACATTCCGGCACAGATAGAATCCCATCGACAAGAATCACACGCACTTCCCTTTCCGTGAAGGAATTCCAGTTGCCTCACAAATCCTTTTTGATCGAGGAAGCTAATACAGCGTTCTTCTTCTTTGACGATTTTTCGGGTTTCAGTGGAGGCCCATGCGAATCGTTTCATGTAGCATAGTGGAACCCTTTCTGCCCGGAAGCTTCGTCCTGTGGAATGGAGATATTCCATGGCCAGTTCCAGAGACACCTGCCATTCAAAATGGCGCGGGATGCAGTTTGGGTTTTCTTCAGCACGGTTTCCGTTCGGGTCCATGTTGTTCCACACAAAGTGGCGAATGAATGGAAAACGGTCACAGAGCCACATGACTGTTTCATGCAGGTGGTCTGAATTGTACGTATTAATGACCGTGTTGATGTCACAAGTAATTCCCATGTCAGGGACATGAGAGAGGCATGTAACCAGGGTAGACCAAGCGTTGGGATACTGGGTAATGAAGTCGTGAACTTCAGGCCGGTAGCTATGGAGCGATACATGAATGTGTGTCAGCCCTGCATCGACACAATCAGCAAAGAAGTCTTTGTCTTCGAGCCGTTGACCATTGGTGATCATTCGACTGTATAAGCCTCGCTCTGTTGCGTACTCGAGGGCTTTGAAGAGAAGGGGAGACAAGGTTGGCTCCCCGCCGGTGAGGATTACGCCGTCGTAACCCATTCGCACCAGTCCGTCGATATTCTCGCGCATCTTCTCTTCTGTCAGGTCCATCCCCGTTGGAGGGTTGCTACAGAACCTACAAAATTGAAGGCAATCACGCGTGAGTTGTAGGTACCCCAGATTCGCCATCTTGCTTCTTCTTCTTTGCTGCTGCACTTCGGGCCGCTCGGGCCTTCATGCGTTCCTTTCTTTCTGCTCGTTTTCTTTCAATCACGGCCAACGGATCTTCCACCACAGCACTCGGTTCAGCAAATCCTTCCAAACTCTTCGGTGCATTTTGGTGCTTCATGCCTAGAGCAATCCGCTTAGGGGGCTCTGGCCAGCGGGCCTTCAATTGCTGGCTCGCTACTTTTGACCATGGCTCGGTGGTTAACGGTTGCAGGAGTCGGAGCCCCTGATCCCGAATCATATTAATGTGCTGGCCATCACATCGGTCGTTTACTGAGCAATCTCTGCAACGAACTGATTTGGAGCGATAGTGTTCCGCCACGTGGTAGGATGCGAGGTTGCGGATTTTCACCCGGCCCGTTTCCGCATCGAATAGGGAAGATTGAAGGACTTTTGGGCCTTCCACCATTTTTGTTCCAGGTACCATACAGGCGGGAAGGCCGCTTGTTCGGACTTCCAACTCAAGACCCTCAAAGAATGCACGTGGATTGCGGTAGTCGTCTTCAATGGCCGCTTTCATGTGCTCATGAGTCGGCTGATGAATTCGAATACGATCCAGGTGGGATGAAATGGCGTCTTTGTTGGCCAACATCCATTCCCCTGTATCCTGGGTCAGGTGGATTTCGAATTCTGCCTTGTCAGGACACCCTCCGTTCTTGATCCATGTTTCCAGTTGTTCGGGACTGTGCACAGCCAACAGGAGCTCTCCTGTTCCGGGAAGCGCACTTTCCTCAATGACTTCCGCTGAACTTAATTTCATGTACCAACCCGCTCCCTCAGGAAGCGTATAGGACTTCAAGTCAGCCAACTGTTCCACTTCCACGCCGAGAAGGGTGGAACCGTATGGAAGTGTGCTGGGAATCGCGATTTCTGCTTCTTCTGGTTTCCCGACCCACCAGATATTCCACCCAGATTCATTCATGGTGGTCATGGTACGTTCCATGGTTGTACAGAAGGGCTCGATGAAACAATGAGTGCAACGTTCAGGCTCTCGGCAGTTCAGCGGTTCTCCCACGTCCAGGTATTTTCTCACATGGAATCGGCGACCATTCACTTCATCCAACATTTTGTGAGGGTCCTGGATGAGGTCTTCCAGATCTTCTAGAAACGGAACTGGGAATCGATTGGTCCAAATGACAAACCGTGGGTGCCGGGTCAATTCAAATACTTTTCGGAGGACTGGCAGGTATTCCATCGGGTCGTAGAAAAGCTCGTCCCGATTTTCAAAAGCAGCGGCCTGGGGGATGACATGCAGAAGGTCGAACTCCGTCACACCACAAGAAATGGCCAATTCCATAATCTTGTCCAGCACAGCCACATTCTGCTTATTAATCACCGTATCCACGCTGACAATCACGCGTGGGTCTCGAACAGATCGAATGATGGACTTGATGATGCGTTTAAATGCACCCTTTGTTTGAGTGAGTCGATCGTGGAGCTCGGCTGTGTGGCCATGGAGACTGTACGTAATTTCTTCCAGCCCCGCGTCGATGGCCTTGTCGTAAAAGTCCTTGTCCCCGTACATGTACCCGTTCGTCACAGTTTGTACGCGACCATATCCAATTTCTTTTGCGTAGCGCAGAAATTCAAAAAACTTGGGATGAAGTGAGGCTTCGCCTCCGGAGATAATGACTTTCCATGCATCGAGTTCTTCTCGTCCACGGCGCAGTTCCGCTTTAACTTCTTCTTCGGGTAGGTAAACGTTTCTAGGTGTGTCCGTGTCCAGGCAAAAGGTGCAACGGCTGTTGCATGCAGTAACCGCTCTCACCCAGTGTTTCGAGCGGTTCGCGACTTCTTCTCGCCAGAGCATATAATCCGCAGAGCGTTTCGTTGCTACCATCGACTTTCTCTCCCTGTCACTCTGTATCTTCTTTGGCAACTATCGAGTTGGATTTCCAACCTCGTGCGATGCCAGGGCATCGATCTTTTGCCGTACATTCTCCCGCCAGTATACACGAATCGAACTGTCCAATGCGATCTCTCCAGTGATGCTCCGGTCTTTCCAGCACATCTCCATGCACTTCATCCCATGACTTTTGAGGTATTATATGCTTTCCACGGGCCATGAGACATACTGGAATATGAGATGCAATTGCGTCTCTTGTGGCGCTTTCGTCCAGCTTTTTGGCCTTGGATACCAGATCATCCAGGTTCCCTCCATCGGCTGACAATCGAAATCCGGGTTGTCCCGGCAGTTCTCCAGACTCCCACGCATCATGATAAGACTTTAACTCGGAATCATCGGATATAATTCCATAGGCTCCCGCTTGAATTCGGGCGAAACTTTTGAGTCTCTTTACTGAATTCATGCTGTCCTCAAAGGATCCCTGTGTATTGGTTGCCTGATCGTGTGTCGCCTCGTCAGGCCCCAGCAGTGCGATATCAAATTTGGAGACTCTTCGTCTGAGGCGCCGAAGGTCTACGTCAGGGACATCTTTAAGTCCTGCCCCATCTCCACATATCTCCACCTTCGGAAATGAAAGTCGGGTGACATCGCGGAGCAATGCGCCGATCTCTGGATACTGAAGGGAAGGGGGGGCAATTCGTAAGGTCTCGACACCCTCTTGAGACTTTCTCACCAGTCTTACCCTGATCTTTCGTTTGGATTCACTGCTGAGAAAGGCTTCGGAAACCGCGTCGGGGAGTTGGTGGATGGGGACACCAAACATGGGGTCACCATGAAGGTCTCTCTTTCCCTGGCGCTGAATAAATGTAAGTCGGGTGGCCGGGGTTCGCCCTGCTCGGGCAGGTGGTGCTGGTGGCGTTTGAGAAAGGCGAGTCTTGGCCCATTCCGCTTCATCTTCAGCAATAACCCCTTTTCCTGTGGGCATAGAGCTTTTGGCGTTGAGTTCCAGCCGATCAAATAGATGGATGTAGTCTTCGGGTGCTCCCTGGCATGTCTCATCTCGAGGGCACTCGCGACAGCCTCGAACTCTCTTCGGGAGTGAAAAGTGCTCCACAAGAGATTCCCATTCTTCCTGGCGCGGAGCCACCCATCGCTCCGCCGAATCAAGAAGGAACGAAGAAGATTCAGCGTGAACCGCACATCCAGGAAAATCCTGAAGCATGGTCTCAATTCCCCATCCCTCAGCGATTCTCAGCGCTCCTTCCAGAAAAGTCTGGCTGGGTCCCAATCTCGGGGACGCTGCAATGAAGTGGTCTGCTGCGTTATTTCTACCGCTCAAACGGCGGAGGATAATGCGGTTTACTCTCAATCTTGCCAGGAGCTCAATGGTTTCTTCCAGGTAAGACGCTGTGGGTCGGGTCACCAAAGTCTCTATCTCGACCTCCAGCCCTGCTTCAACACACATACGTATTGACTTGTGTACACGTTTGGCAGCCCCTTGAAGTCCCACAACCCAGTCATGTGCGTCTGTACGGCCAGAGTGAAATCCAATACGAACTCGTTTGAGGCCCTTATCCATCAGAAACTGGACGGACTTGTCAGAGGACAAGATGAGACCATCTGTCGCCATTCCCAATCGAGGTGTCAGGCGTTCAGCCATTTCGCTCAGTACATTCGGGAGATCTTTACGGAGTGTTGGTTCTCCACCAGACAGCAATACGCCGCTGATCTCTTCTGGTTTTGGAAGGACGTCCAGGAGTGCGCTGAGAGCCGGGTCGGGAAGGGTTTGGATCAGTGGAGTGTCCACGTGACCCAACGAGCGGATGGCTCCAGCTGCCAACAGGCGGATGTCCGCTTTTTGTGGCGTTGATTCCTGCTCCATCTTTTTCCCTTCCTCTTTATTCACGGTTCCTGCTCCAGACTTTTTCAGCCTTTCGTTGGCCAGTCTACGTAAGACGGCGTGAAGGAACAATCTTTCTTCCCTGAAGTCGCCACAACGCTATGTACCACACCAGCCATTGCAGGTGAATTCCCCAAGAGTCTAACTCCAGAAGCACCCAGAGCGAACGCCAGACTACCGGCTTTCTCCAGAAGTCTCACTTCAGCGAGGCTCTCTGCGCGAAACGCGATCCAAATTAAGATGCGATGTTGAGGCTGCCATCCCGAGACGTCTCTCGCAAGTTGCCGGACTGCTTTCATGGTATCTCGATCTTGTAGAAAAGCAGATGGCGTCGTATCTAACGCAATGTCTGTGCAACGTGTGGAGAGAAGAGATCGTACCTTTTCCTTTTGAAGAGTTCGGCACCAAAGCCAAACATTGGGTGTCTCAGCTCCCTCTAATTTGGGGTGGTTCAATTCAGAGGTTCCGTCCTCATCCTGGATGATGGTGAGGCTGGGTATGGGAGACTCTGCTTCCTGTTCATCCCAGGGGAACATCAGGGTCTGCGGTGCTTTCAAACCACTGCCAGCTCTCACATCCCAATAAGAGTGCCATGCGCCGCCACATCGAGTCCGAAGAACGCAACGGGTACAGGCTTCTCCTTGGGTCTTATTTCCCAGGTTTCGGAGGCCAGGCGTATTAAAACCACCTCTCTCGGCTTCAAAAACTTCTACACAGTGTTCCAGGTCATCTGACCAACCCACACAGAGAGGCAGGCCACAATAGGGGTTGAGCAATTCGATATTATGGTCTTTTGCGATATCCATTGCCTCGGGCAACACCTCACGCAAAACGTTGTAATCAGGGAGGAGGTGCAGGTTATGGGCCGCTCTTCCATGGGGCTGAACAGCTGAAAGGCTTACACTGCGTACCCGAGGCAGGCGTTTAGCAACGAAATGAACATAGTCCCCGATGCATTCCTGGGTTTGAGTCGCTGTGACCGGGTTGAGAGCGACTCGGATTTGATTGTCTAGAAGGGCATCAATTCCCCGCAAACAGAGGTCAAAGGCACCTTCCATTCCCGCCAATTCATCATGTAATTCTGGAATGTGGGACAAGAGTGAGACAAACGCTGAGGTTACTCCTGAGTCTCGAAGAGCCTTGGCAAACTCCTCATCAATGAGTGTTGCATTGGTTTGAACCTCAATAAAATGCATTCCTCCGGCTTTGGCACGTTCAACCAGGCTCAATAATTTCTTTTTGTAGAGTGTGGGCTCTCCCCCGGAAATGGTCAGGGTTTGTTCCCCGGCTTCTGTCCATTGATCGATGAGCGCTTCAAGATCTGAAAGAGGAGGGGTGCGAACTTCATAATCCTCAACGGGAACATTGCAGAATGGGCATTTTTCGTTACAGGCCATCGTGA